>Ga0180432_10000040_pt1 | contig 181805 bp, 157 predicted proteins | sample SS_ome_10_FD_132414 | JGI IMG/M metagenome (GOLD analysis project Ga0180432, IMG submission 132414) | Hypersaline lake sediment archaeal communities from the Salton Sea, California, USA - SS_1_MS_2 metaG | ecosystem: Environmental > Aquatic > Non-marine Saline and Alkaline > Hypersaline >... | reverse complement strand
GCCAAGTATATCGAGATCACCATGACCTGTTAAGTTAATAGAATTAAATTCGTAGTCATCTTCAACAAGACCTGCTTGCAATGAATCTGATTCGTTATTATCTATATATAGATTACCGCCTTGGTATGAGTCATAGCCGTAGTGTTCAATATATACAGTACCGGGACCGCCATTATTGCCTCTAGCTTGTATATGGTCAACATCTAAGTTAAAGCCACTATTTGTTTCGTAATAAAGTGCAACTCTACCTCCGCTTCCATCATAAACGGCATCAGTATTACTATTAGCATAAACATATCCTGAACCATCTATTGTATTTGTTTCAATCCAAATGCTTCCTCCGCTGCCGCTACCCCAGTCACATCCTAATGTACCTGTTTGGTAACCATTAATACCATTTGCCTCAATGTAACCATTTAAAATTAAAGCGTCTGAGATATCTAATTTTATTACGCCTCCACCGGTTCCTCCTGCTCCACTACGATCACCAACGTCGGTACAATTCCCTCCTTTACTTCCTAATGAACTTGGTTCATAAACATCCCCATAAATCTTTGATGAATCTGTTTCATTTTCTCCATATCCACTATATGATCCTCCAGTTAAGTTATTATCTCCTTCTCCAGGACCTCCCCATCCTACAGCAGAGTATCCTTTTCCAGTTGATGAAATTATACCAAATTCATGTATGTTTAGACTTGTTAGATTTAATGTAACACCATAATCATTTGTATAATCGTCGTCTTCATTATCATAGCTCTCTAAAGTTAATGTACCAGAACTACCAATAATGATATTACCAAAGGTGTAATTTCCATCACTGTGAGACCAATTATTAGCATATAGAGTCATACCGCCATTTGCTGTGTTACCAACAGTAAAATCATTAACTCCTGTAATTTCACCATTGATACCAAGATCTATCTCATTAATGTAAAGAATATCTCCCCCTGTATAATTGAATGTCCCATGTACAGTAAGATCAGGAGTAGTGCTGTCACCGCCAAGCGCGCTTCCGTCAGTAACTGTTAATAAACTTCCTTCTCCTAATATATCTAAATGCCCTTGTTTAGTTAAATTAATAGAATTGAAAGAATAGTTACCTTCATTTATTGCTGAATGTTGTCCTGTATCTTCATCTAAATTATTATCTACATAAAGATTTTTATTGTATGATTTCGATTGGCCTTCAGGTATTTGTTCAATGTATATAGTACCAGGACCGGCATTGGTTCCTCTTGCTTGTATATGAGATACATCTATGTTAAATTGATCAACACCTTCTATACCATTTTCTTCGTAGAAAATTGAGATTCTTCCTCCAGATCCGTCATTCACATTATCACCTTCAACATGGTTTGTCTCACCATTTGCGTAAATATGTCCATTTCCTTTTATAGTATTCGTTTCAATCCATATACTACCTCCACTCCCTCCCCCACCAAGACCTTTTATGCTATCATCCCATGGTTTGCCACCATTAGAATAAATTTCACCGTCTAGATCAAGAATTGAAGAAACTGATATTTTTATAGCTCCTCCTCCTGGACCGCCATTGCTAGTATAAACACTATAAGTTCTTCCATCACCAGCACTGCCTAAATGAGCAGGTTCATAGACATTTCCGTATATGATATCATCATCTGAGTTGCTGCCTTCTGCATATCCGCCGTAACTGCCTCCTTCAAGATCATCGGTTGCTCCTCCACCAGGTCCTAAATAGCTGCCATGACCATCTTGGCCATATCCTTTCCCAGTTGATGTTATTTTACCTCCTGTATTTACAGTAAGATTAGTTAAATTAAGGTCAACACCATAGTCATTAGTATAGTCAGTATCTTCATTATCATAACTTTCTAAAGTTACTGTACCATGTTCTCCAATTATTATATTACCAAAAGTATAGGTTCCACTGTGAGCCCAAGTATTAGCATATATAGTCATACCACCATCAGATATATCACCAATGTTTATATTTGTAACACCTGAAGTTTCTCCATGTATTCCTAAATCTACACCATTATTAAGATATAAGGGATTTGATCCGGTGTATGTAAAAGTACCATAAATAGTTAAATCTGGAGTGGTAGAGTCGCCGGAAAGAATATCCCCATCATTTACTTTGAGTTCAGTATTGTTTCCATATATATCAAGGTGTCCATATTCAGTTAAGTTAATAGAATTAAATTCGTAAATTTCACTTCCCTGCTCTATTAAACCAGCTTGTCTTCCTGTGTCACTTGCTAGGTTATTATTAATGTATAAGTTCCCCTTATGGGTAGTATGAACACCCTTATGTTCTATATATGTTGTTCCAGGTCCTGCATTTGTACCTCCGCCTCTTGTCTGTAGATGATCAATATCTAAATTAAATCCGCTGTTAGTTGTATAGTATAAAGCTATTCTTCCGCCTGCGCCATCAGCTTTTCGACTGTCTCCTCCAAGACCTCCATTTGCAGTGATAGAACCGTTTCCTGTTATAGTGCCCGTATTTATCCATATACCACCTCCGCTACCAGCACCGGTATAATTTCCTCCTGGTAGACTGCCATTTGTACTTATACTTGGAGTATTGTTCAAAGTTAAGGTACCTGATATATCTAAAATAATTGTACCACCTCCTGGACCCCCTGCTGTTTCGGTTGAATAGTATTTATAACCGCCACCTGCGCTTCCAAGTAATGAAGGCTCATAAACATTTCCATATAATTCTCCAACATCGTTGTCTTGACCATAACCACCATAAGATCCTCCCTTTGTTCTTTCTCTTTCACCACCACCGCCGGGACCTGTATTAGAATCGAATCCGTCTTGTCCATATCCTTTCCCATCTGCATTGATCTGGCTGCCACTATGAATATTTATTCCATCAGCTAGAATGGTTACTCCATGATCATTATTGTAATCTGAATCGTTATTGTCATAACCCCTTAGTGTAAAAGTAATATTATGACTAGCATCCCCGACATAGATAGTACCAATATCCCTGCAATCGAATATACCATTTTCGGCATATATAGGATCAGAAGGATTCGCACTCCATGTCGTGTTAGTGTCAATTATTGGATCTGGTCCCGCCAAAGGGCAATTACCAACCCCATCTAATATATTAATTGTATTTGATAGTCCTTCTATTGATTCTCTTGTAGCTTTTATCTTAATTGATTGTTCTGTATCATATTGTTGATTTGTTATAGTACTTGATCCATTCGTTAGTTGGGTTGTAGTTATATCAAGATCTCCGCTTCCAGGTGTTTCTGGATTAGATGCTAGTACGTCTGTGAGAGAAACAGTAACTCCATCTTCAGATGTAACTAGATTTTCATATTGATCTCTTGCTTCTATGTCGATTGTAAAGTCTGAATCAATTAAAACAACTGAAGAATGGGAATAAACATAATAATGATCAAGAGAATCAGCATTTCCAGTTGTAGTAAATGTCTGAGGTGATCCTGATGTACCATTCTTTATAGCATCTACAGTATTTGTTCCTGCTTGTGTTCCTAAAGTTAAAGTTGTTTCTGCTTCACCATTTGAGTCAGTAGTGGAACTTTCTGTACTTAAACTTCCATTTCCTAATGTTATATCCCACGATATGGTCTCATTATAAATAGGATGACCTGTGCTATCTTTTAATACTACCTTAAAAGGATCTAATTGACTTCCAACTATTCCGCTTTGTCCATCTCCATTCTCAACTTCGGCTTTTGATAGAGTTGCTGGATCACCTAATCTTATAAAATCAATATCAGTCTGATCACCATCTCCTCCAAAATTAATCCAATCGCTATAGACGCCATATTCATCTTTTACTCTTGCTCTCCATTTATATTCATAAGTTTTTATAAGTCCGGAAATAGTTACTTTTGCTTCAATTGGATCACCTCCACTATATGTTACGGAATCTCCTGTGTTGGTTGCTACACCAGTCCATGTTTGACCACTTTCTCCTCCTATTCTTAATTCGATTTCTGGATATAACGTGACTGGATTTTCTGCAGTCCCATCAACATCAGAAACATTAAATCTAAATTCAATAGTATTTGCTTTAATTGATTCACCATCACTTTTTTGTGTAAAAGTTGTAGGATCACCATAAGTTACTTCATATTGAGTAAGTTCGGAAGGATTATCCGGAAAGCAGGAAGGACCTATTTTTGTACCAATTTGCCCATCTTGTATACCGCCAGTACCTTTTGATACAGTTGCAGAACCAGAAAAAGAATTGCTGTTTGTGCAAGTCATTACTAATCTGCCACCACCACCTCCTCCTCCATGATGAGTTCCTTCACCTCCGTCGCCTCCATTTGCACTTGCTGTACCAGTTCCAGCAAGTTGATCAGCAGTTATCCATATACTACCACCTGCACCGCCTCCAGCACCTGATACACTATCAACTGAGGAACCAATTAGTCCATTTGCATTTATTGCGCCGTTTAAAGTAAATGTATTTGTAACAACTAACTTTACAGCACCACCACCTGCACCACCCTGAGCTGGAGTATCACCTGCGGTTTCACCGCCTCCGCTGCCCAGAGTAATTGGTTCTTGTTGGCTTCCATAGGATGAACCGGTTTGGCCAGCTTGTTTGTCTGTACTTGGATCGCCTCTACCGCCGGCTCCTCCATGGCCAGCACCACTACCTCCACATAGACCACCTAGACAAGTTTCGGCTGTATTACTGCTTTTTCCAGACCCGATATGATTTGATTGTTCTCCAGATGTATATCCCTGTCCTTCAAGATCTAGGGTTCCACCTGAGTCAACTGTAAAATTATTTGCAAGAATAGTTAATCCATGGTCATCAGTATGACTATCATTATCTGTAATATCAGGAATGATTCTAAGAGTACCTCCATTTTGGATTTGTATGCTAACAGCACTGCAATTAATTGTATAATCGTATTCAGGATCTGAGTAATCAGATGCATCTATTATGACTAGATCCGTAATTGGACTAGTTAGTTCAGAAGGGCAAGGTGCTGATGCAATAATGTAGCGTATTTCTTTAAAAAGCATATAACCTAGTCCCAAAACAGAAAAGACTGAAAGGAATATAAGAAGATAATTTTTTAAAAATTTATCGATTGTGTTCTTTGTTTTAGAGGTGGACTCTTTAATTAAATTTTGTATGTTCATTCTATTATCCATAGATATAAAATAATTATCGGTATGTATAGCATACTTTTATAAAATTATATATTTTTATTTGCCTGAATTGGCAGTTATGTAGCATACTTTTTGAGGAATAAACTACTTTGGATTATAATAAAGTATAATATTTATATTGTCAATTTGATAAAATGATAAAGTTGTTATTTTTTGGTTCAGGTTACTTTCCTACTCCAATTTTAGATAGAATTATTAAATCGGACGAGATAGACGTCAAGGGTTTAGTTACATCAAGTAAGGTAGAGGGGAATATAGAAAACGATGTTTATACACTAGCAAAGAAATATAATATAGGCATATACCAGCCATTTAATGTAAATCAACAATCAGATGATATACTAGGTAAGGTAAATCCAGATGTAATTCTAGTATGTAATTATGGTCAGTTTTTAGGTACGAAAATTCTGAAATATCCAAAACATAAATGTTTAAATATTCATTTCTCTTTGTTGCCGATCTTACGAGGCGCTTGTCCTATTGAGATGGCAATCATAAAAGGATTGGAAGAAACTGGTATAACAATACAGATTATGGAAGAAAAAATGGATACTGGAGATGTACTGTTTCAAAAACCAATTAAAATTTCTAATGATGAAACAGGAGGTTCTCTTGCAAAAAAGCTGCAAAAGTTAAGTGTTGATAATATTGAGAATGTTATAAAAGAATGGGTAAATAAAGAAATAATTCCTATGACACAGGATCATTCAAAAGCAACTTATTGTTTTAGAGAAGATATATCAAAGAAGGCAGCAAGGATAGATTGGAGTGAAAAATCAGATTTAATAGAGAGAAAGGTTAGAGCTTTTAATCCTAGACCTGGAGCTTGGATATTATTAAAAATTGATAAACAAAAGAAGAGATTAAAAATATATAGTGTAAAGGTTAGTAATATAAAATTAGATTTAAATCATGGAGATGTCAGTGTGCACAATGATAAATTGTATATAAGAGCCAGAGATAAAGTTCTATCAATCGAGAAAGTGCAACTAGAAGGCAGAAAAAAGATGCCAGTATCTGAATTTCTTAAAGGATTCAGAAAAGATATTATTGTATGCTATAGTTAGATTTCCTTTTGTAATATAAAGAAAGGGATGTATTCTCTTACAAATTTTTCGATTTTTTTGTTTTCATTAATCACTATTTCATAACCCTTAACATAGTTATCTTCAAATCCTTCAATGGGGCGAAGATATGGATCTGTAAAAGATATATGTGATTTTAGATTTTGTGGGAGTTCTTTAAATACAAGATTAATTATGATTCCGATTTTACTTTCATTTGGTTTTTGTTTGAATTTCTGTAAATCACGAGCAGTAATTGTAATTAAATCGTATGGTGTACTCATGATATGTGTTTAATAATTAATATATCATGAGTTTATACCTCTTTTATCTACATGTAAGTAACAAATAGGTGACAAAAAGGTGAAATTGAAGAGGATGGGCTATTTAAATAGATTGTTGAGGATTCCTCCTTTTTTGTCTTTTATTTCCCATAATTTTTTCCATAGTTCTTTTTGTTCTTTATTTAGTCTTTTTGGAATTTTTATTTTTAGTTTTATATATTGATTACCATTTCCATCCCCTCTTAATTTAGGAGCTCCTTTCTTGCTTAATCTTAAGATGGTGCCTGGTTGAGTTCCAGGTTTAATTTTAACATTTATATCTCCATGTAGAGTTGGTACTTTGATTTTACCACCAAGTACTGCTTGAGTAACATCAATTTTTTCTTCTAAGTATATGTCATTTCCTTGTCTGTCAAATATTTTGTGAGGTTTGACTTCGATTTGTACATATAAGTCTCCGTATCTTCCCCCATTTGACCCGGAATTACCTTTTTCTTTGAATCTTAGTATTAAACCATCGGGTGTGCCTTTAGGAATTTTTAATATAATCTTTTCTGTTTCTTTTATTTGTCCATTACCATTACATTTTTCACATATCTCTTTGATAACTTTACCAGTTCCCTTACATTCGGGACATGTAGTAGTTGTTTGAATGGTTCCTAAAAAGCTTCTTTGTACTCTTGTGACTCTACCTTGTCCATTGCATTGTTTGCATGTTTCCATACTAGTACCGTTTTTGGCTCCCGTACCATTACATTTATCACATTGTATTTCCCTTTTATAGTTGATTGTTTCTTCTTTACCGAAAATTGCATCTTCGAACTCGAGAGACAGTTTTATCTGAATGTCAGATCCTTGTGTTGCGTTTCTTTTTGTTCTAGCTTTTGAAAAGCCTCCTCCAAAGAAAGAATCAAATATACTCCCAATATCTGAGAAGTCTCCAAAACCTGAGGTGTCAAAATTTGAATAATCGGCACCTTGAGGAAATCCTCCAAATCCTCCTTCAAATCCGCTTGTGCCTGCGTGACCGTACTGGTCATAGGCTGATCTTTTTTGATCATCAGATAGTACTTCATAAGCTTCTTGAACTTCTTTAAATTTATCTTCAGCATCAGCAGATTTATTTACATCTGGATGGTATTTTTTGGCGAGTTTTCTATATGCTTTTTTAATTTCAGTCTTAGAAGCATCTTTAGAAACACCTAATACTTCATAATAGTCTTTCTTATCTGCCATAAATATTTAGCATAATTAAATAAAATGCCTTGTTTGTTGTATAATTTAATATTAAAAATATGATTTGGTAATAAAGTTGTTATTTCCCTAAATTTGTATCATATTCAATTTCAGTATTTGAAATTATAACATAATTTGAGTCAAGGAATAATAATTAGGTATTACTATTTTTCTAAATGTTGTTTAATTATTGGAACTAAGAATATAACCCAATTCTCATCAAATTTAAATGTTTCAAATATATCTCTATCGTTTATATCAAAAACAATTGCTTTTACTGGTTTTTTACGCAGATACGATTCTATAGCATATGACTCTCCACTTACAATAAGGAATCTATAGTTTCCCTTTATTATTATAACAGGGGGTATAGGCTTTTTCATGTTTATATATTTTTTAATTCCACCAACTAATACTTTTGATATTTTTTCTTTTGATATTATTTCCAATGATTCTGCTTGAAAGGTTGTAGAGTAAATAGACGTGTCTTCAGGAATATTATTATTCTTGTTAAATTCTTGTAGAGAGAATAATAAATTCCTTAATTCTTCAGGTCTTAGATCTGAGAAGGTTTGAGTTAATTTCGCTATTAAGTTATTAAATTTTTTAAAGTATATTATTTGGTTATCCATAATTATAATATTAGAGCATTTTATAAAACTTTAAAAGATTTATTTTACTCAAGTAGTCCTCTGTAATATAATCATTTATATAATTTTAATTATTTTATTAATGGATATTGATATTTTATTAGGCTTGTTTGGGATAGGTATTTCTATTTTACTAGGGTTCTTTTTTATCATCAAGAAACTAGATTATTTTAAAAAAGATGAATCCCAAGATAAAAGTATTGTGCTTTTGCAAAAGCAAATATCAGATCTAACAATGGATTTAAATTCCAGGCTTTCTGAACAGAACAAGACTATTAGGGAGCAGATGTATGAGTCGAATAAGACTATTCAGAAACAGTTTGCTATTTCTAGTAAGAACCTGCGGGAAATCAATCAATCTAGTTCGAAGATTGTTAAGGAAGTAACGGAAAAGTTGACAAAGCTTGATGAAACCAATAAGCAAGTTGTAAGCTTTGCAGATCAACTCCAAAGCTTGGAGAATATATTGAAAAATCCAAAACAAAGGGGGATTTTAGGAGAATATTTTTTAGAAACTTTATTAGGTAATTTACTTCCTCCATCTCAATATAAAATGCAGTATAAATTTAAAGATGGAGATATAGTTGATGCTGTGATTTTCATTAAAGATAAAATAATACCTATTGATGCTAAATTTTCTTTGGAAGCTTATAACAAGATCCAGAAGGAAAAGAGTAAAGAAAGAAGAAAGGATTTGATAAAGCAATTTAAGGGTGATTTAAAAAATAGAATTGATGAGACAAGTAAATATATAAGGGAGGATGAAAAAACAACTAACTTTGCATTTATGTTTATTCCTGCTGAAGGTATTTATTATAACTTATTAGTTTACAAGATTGGGTCAGAAGTGAGTTCTAAAGATTTAATAGAGTATGCATTTTCAAAAAAGGTAATAATTGTTTCTCCTAATTCATTTTTTGCTTATTTACAGACAGTTTTACAGGCTTTGAAAACACTGAAAGTGCAGGAGTCGGTTCAAGAGATTATTAAAAATGTCATTAAACTTCAGAGGCATATATCGACATATGATAATAATATGCAAAAACTCGGGAAACATATAGGAACTGTAGTTAATACATATAACTCCTCATATAAGGAGTTTAAGAAAATTGATAAAGATGTTACAAAGATATCTGGCAATAATGGAAAAGTTGAACCAGTGATATTAGATAAGCCACAAGAATTTGAGGATAAAAAATGATTATTTAGTCCATGCAGATAGAGTTAACGATTCCTCCATCTATGAATTTAAAACAACTGTTCGGATTGAAATCATCACTGCAGTAACCCATTTTTTCTTCTCCAAGAGTATCATCCTCATCAGCTAGACACCAGCCTTCACATTCGCTATTATCGGAACATGGACTTCCTCTATCACTTGTAACCATAATACATGTTTCGTTCTCGTTATCATATCTACCACCCTGCTCTCTACATTTATCAGCTTCGGATATTTCTTCAGTATCGCTTTCATTGGTTATCATTCGTGAAATTATATCAACTCCTGTTGTAACGAGAACACCAGCTGTAAAACCAACAAGAACAAGACCAGTTTGGAGCCAAGGGAACATACTTGATTTAGAATCCTTTTTAGATTTGAAGGTGTCTTTTACCGCTTGCCAAAAGCTGATATTGTTTTGTTTGTTTATTTGTTTTTCGTTCATAAAATAAAGAGGGATTAAAATATAATTTTTACTACTAATTTATTATTGCTTATTTTTATATTAAAATCAAAACCAAGATAATTTGAAATTATATTTGCATTTGAGAATTCTAATCCACTACCTTTGTAATTTGATAAGATATTTTCATTACTAGAGAAAAACGGTTTTATGAGGTCGTTATTTATAGATGGATCTGTTTTTACATCAGTTGTAATTTTTAAAGAGGGTTTTTTAAAATTTTCATCTTCATCAAATGTAAGACTGATTTTCGATGTTGTTGATAAATAGAATGATCCTTTAATTGCAGAATTGAGTAGTTTCTTACATAAAAGTATATCAGTTTCTAAATCGATTGTTTTATTTTGATATATAGGAGAAATATCCCATATATCTACTTCTCCTAAGGTAGATAGTTGTTCTATGACACTTTTAGTTATGGATTTCAAATCTGTATTAGATAATACAATCTGGTGATTACCACTTAGTATTTTATTTCTGATTTCGGTGTCCTTTAATACCAGAGTAATTGTATTTATTCTATTTATTAAATTTTTACTTTTAGGATCATTATTTGAAATTAATTTATTAATGTTTTGTATATTTAAGCTTATACGATTGTTTAGCAATTTGTTAAAAGAAGAGCTTTGAGCATAGTGTGACTTTGGGGGCTGTTTAACTGTTATTATAAAGCCCGTTAATTTATTATTATAAATTAACGGAGTTTGTTTTATTAGAAAATTCTTAAATTTATCATATTGATTTTTATAATATATCTTCCAGATTAATTTCTGGGGTGAAGAGCTTTGGAGATTTTTATAAAATTGGCTTGTCTTTACCAGTTTTTGGTTGGATACAGGATCATAGAAATTTAGTTCAGTCAACTTTTTACCAAGCAGAAATTTTGACGCTAAATTAAAATTGTTCTCTATCCATTTAGAAATTTTAACTATTTCAAGATTAATGTTTATTATTATTATACCTTGGTTAACTTCTTGAAGAAGAGTTTCGTCTTCGATGTCTTTTAAAGTTAAAAGGTCCTTTGATAAAAGTAGGAGGTCCTTTTTCTCACGTAAATTACTTATATAAGCAGAAATAATAACGACAAGAGGGATTGAGGAAGGAATCGATAGTAAATTTATAAAAGATTCCGTTTCTAAGCTTTGAAAAAATAATACAAGTGATGAATATTTATATATTTCAGTGATTATTATAGAAAAGGATATTATAATTGCCTCAAAGATAACTATTTCTTTGGATGTAAATATACCAACAAATATTAAAAGGAAATAAAGTATAAAATAATACGGGCTTGATATATTGCCTGATAAGTTTACAAAGGATATTAGAAGTGTATTTATGACAGTCAGACTAATGAGCTTTTTCCCGATATTTGTTATTTTCTTATCTTCAAAGAAAAACTGTCCTATTAGAGTATATGCAGCAATGAAAAAAGCTAATATTGCATAATAGTAAATTCGGTAATTGGATATGAAGTTAGAGAAGAAAAAACTTAATGGAACTATTAGATAAATAATGAAACCAAATAGATCTTTAATATTTATGTTCAGAAAAATGTTTTTTGTTTGAGCAGATTTATTTTCATCCATGAGTATATACTAATTAGTATATTTTAAAAAAGCATAAAATTCAATTAATTATATAAACTTCATTTGTTTCTGATTCTTAAGTTTATCTTTTTCAGATTTAGAAAAAATTGAAATTTCTCCATATACTCCATCATACCCTGGAATTATTTGTACTTCTTTGTTTCTGATTCTTTGAATGGCTGTTGCTAATAGTGAAGAATGTGAGTTTAGTAATTCAATAGGGGTATCTAGAGCAATGGATAATTCATTTCCAAATTTGTTAATTACTTTATAATATTCTTTTTCGACAGTTTTTGTTTTAACGCCTTTTTCTAGAATTTTAGATAATACTTCTTTTAAAGGTATGACATAATGAAATGATTTTGCATTAGGAGATTTTTGGCCAAATTCTCTTGTTGCCATTTTATATACTCTATTTAAAACTCCAATAGTAAGCCTTTTTTTGCATACAGGACATATTTCATTTGTTTTGATGGATCTATTAGGTGACCAGTTTATATTGCATTTTCTGTGACCATCGTGGTGGTACATTCCTTCTTGCGGAAAAAATTCAATTGTACCTAGTAAATTTTCATTATTTTCTTTTATTGTTTTTGTTATGTCACTATAACTGAGGTCGCAGTTGAAGATATTTGCTTCTCTTGCAATTTTCTCTAGAGAATGTGCATCGCTGTTAGAAATTATCGTTAATTTATCTAGATCTTTAACCATCCAGTTCATTTCAGGGTCTGAAGATAAACCTGTTTCGAATGCATAAATATATTTGGAAAGGTCTTCAAAACATTCTTTTACAGAATCAAAACCAGATTTATCCCCAAACATAGAAAACCAAGGTGTCCATATATGAGCTGGTATTACCATACATTCTTCGTTAATATTGAGAACCATGTCAAGAAGGTCTTTGCTATCGAAGCCCAAGATAGGTCTTCCGTCTGATTCAATATTGCCAATATTTGCAAGTTTAGCATTAATTGTATCTACAGTTTTTAAATCAGGAGCAAGTATTAAAATGTGAACTTTTCTAACCCGATTGTTCCTTTTATAGATTAAACTGATTTCTGTAGAAAGTATAAATCTGACATTTGATCTACAGGATTTGGGGATTTTTTTATCAACTTTTTTTGAGTATTCTTTCTTTAATTCCAATAGACCAGTGTTATTTTCTTTTAGGTATTTTTTTATTTCTTTATTCCAAACAGGATGAGTGAAATCAGCAGTGCTAATAACAGTAATTCCTTTTAACTGTGCCCATTTATATATCTTAGGAAGAGTAATTCGTTTACTGCAGGCTATCGCAAATCTTGAATGTATATGTAAATCAGCATAAAATTTCATACAAAAAATTGTTTTATGTTAATAATACTATTATAATTCAGAATAACTAGTAAAACTAGCTGTTAATATTTTAATCTAAAGAGATGTTAGATATCAATTATATTCGGGAAAATAAAGATAAGGTAGCGCAGGCTATTATTTATAAGGGTATAGATTTAAATTTAGAGTATCTACTTGATCTTGATAAAAAAAGACGGACTTTGAAGCAGGAAGTTGATGAGTTGAGGGAAAAAAGAAACGAGATAACTGAGCAAATTAAAAATGGTAAAAAGACTGATAAGTTAATAAAGAATGCGAAAGAAGTAAAAAGACTTATTTCAGAATTAGAGGACAAATATTCTAGAGTTAAGAAAGAGTATGAGAAATTATTACTTTTTGTTCCTCAGATTCCGTCTAAGGATACGCCTATAGGTAAAGATGAAAATGATAATAAAGTGATAGGTGAATTTGGTAAAAAGAGAAAGTTTGATTTTAAAATCAAGGATCATATCAAACTTGGAGAAAATCTTGATATTCTTGATTTAAAACGTGGTGTAAAGGTAAGTGGTTTTAGAGGTTATTTTTTAAAAAATGAAGGTGTTTTATTACATATGGCTATTTTGCGATATGCTCTGGATAAAATGGAGAAATATGGTTTCACATTAATGCTTACTCCTACTCTAGCAAAAGATAGTTATTTCTATGGTACGGGATGGTTCCCTTTTGATATGGATAATGTTTATAAAGTGATGCCTGCTGGTAAATTAAAATTAGATAAAAAGGAGGAAGAAGCCACAAACTTGATTGGTACTGCTGAGGTGTCACTTTGTGGTTATTATGCAGATGAAATATTATCTGAAGAGGATTTACCAGTTAAACTTTGTGGAATATCGCAGTGTTATCGAAGTGAAGTTGGCAGTTATGGTAGAGATACAAAGGGTATTTATAGGATTCATGAATTCGCAAAGGTAGAGCAAGTGGTTTTATGTAGGAATGAAGATGAGATTTCTGAAGAATGGTTTAAGAAATTAAGGGATATATCTCAAGAAATACTAAATGATTTGGAACTTCCTCATCGCGTTATTCAAATGTGTACTGGAGATATGGGTGCTGGTAAGTATAAAATGTATGATATTGAAACGTGGATGCCAGCAAGGGGAGATTACGGCGAAACTCATTCGTGTTCAAATCTTCAGGACTGGCAAGCACGTAGATTGAATATTAAATATAGAGATAAGAAAGGAAAAATAAATTTTGTTCATACTATGAATAATACAGCAATTGCTTCACCGAGGGTACTGATAGCGATATTGGAAAATTTCCAGCAAAAAGATGGTAGTGTGAAAGTCCCTAAGGTACTTGAAGAATATGTAGGAAAATCAATTATTAAGAATTGATTTCCAAAATAAAAGTTATATACTTGTTATTAATATTACATTCTGTTATATTTTTATCAGTATTTTAGAAAGAATCTGCCGTGGATAAGAAGAAAAGCAAGAATAAATTTCTTCTAGTTATTATTTTTATTATAACTGCTGCATTAGCAGGTACAGCTATATGGATTGGATTAAGATTGAGTAAAGAGGAGGAGATAACTCCTGAAGAAGGGGAAGCTTGGGATTGCACTGATGTTAACGAGGATCCTGGTGCAGGTTATGGTTGTGGAGGAGATGGATGTTTGCACGAGGATGGAGGTAGCGGCGCGATGGCTTCTTTCCAGCTATGGTGTGGGACTGGATGTCCTTATACTGTAGAATCAAATAGTTCTTGTTGTCCTGGAGGTGATAATGTCTGTGCCTGTGGACCTGGATTTGAGACAACTTGTGTTTCGGGTGGAGGGAGGTGTGACTGGAATAATGGAACATGTTGGTTCCCTAATACGTCAGACCCTAGTGCAAGAAATGATATGGGAAGATGCTGTGTTGATGGGGATGGGTGTTATATTGCTGATATTTGCACACACAATGTAACTTTCGATTTAGAAAGTAATGTTACTTGTCCTGATGAACAGATGGTGATTTGTGGAACATCAGGTCCTGAATGTACTACAACCTTATGTCCTCCATGTGAAGCGGATTGTCCGGAAGGATGGTATCCTTGTGATTGTGATACCCCTGGGGCTGTTGGTGGATATGCTGGTACGTGTGAAGGTTGTAATAATGAGTATTGGGGTTGTTGCTGTCAGCAGCAAACTACTACTACGACTACAACAAGTACTACCTCAACTACTTCAACAACATCTACGACAAGTACGACATCGACAACAAGTAGTACATCAACTACTTCAACAACATCTACGACAAGTACGACATCGACAACAAGTACTACCTCAACTACTTCGACTACTTCAACAACAAGCACAACTTCAACTACTTCAACAACATCGACTTCTACAACTACATCAACCATTCCACCTATGGGAATTGTAAATGAAGCTTCTAAAAGAGGATTAGCAGCTTTGATATTAATTCTTTCTGGAATTATACTCTTTGTTTTAAAACCGTTTAATAATGTGAATATTAAATTCTTAAACTTAAATAATATTAGAATTAAATTGCCAAATTTGAATGACAGAAGAACAAAGAAGGAAAAGTTTGAGGACAAAGTAAAAGATAAGATAGATAAGAAATAGTAAATATTACTAGATTTTATAATATGCCCCTAAGATTTCATATCTAATAAAAATTTTAGTAAACTTCAGTAATATGAAATATCTAAAAGCACTAGTTGTATCATTAACATTAGTTTTATCTATTTATTTAGGTGGAGATGTAAATGCGGCTACTTTAGAAACAATTCAGACGATTTCAGTAGATAATAATACTTTAAGTTTTGAATTTAAGAATAATTCAGAAGAATCAGTTTATGATATTTGTTACAAATTATATTATCCTGATGGAACAGTTAGTGAGTCATCAGCAATTGATGAGCTTGATGTAAATGAAAGTAACATTCAATATTTTGAATATAAAGGAGTTGATTACGAAGCTGAGAATCAATTATTTTATATTCAGGGATATTATTTTACAACAGATGATCCCTATAAAATTGGCTTTCCAGAATATTTCCAGACTACACATATTGTAAACGAGAATCCCGAATCTGATGTTTTTGATATAGAAGATATAAACATCGATATATTTGAGAATGAAGGGGAATTAAATTTCACTATAGTGAATCTTACGAGTGAAGATCTCAATATAGATTACAAGATTATACTTCCAAAGGGTATTAAATTAGGTCCTAATGAAATAGAGAAAGACAGTTATGATCTTAAACATAATGAGAATCAAAAACATAGCATAAAAATTGAGAATCAATGGCTAAGTGTTGGCAATGATTCAGATATAGTTCTTAGTTTCGATAATGATAAAAATTCGATAATAAAACAACAGACGTTTTTTGTTAAATCAAATGAAAGTAATTATAAATCAAATATTATCATTTCAGTTGTAATATTCTTGTTCCTATACTTGATATTTAAATGTTTTTTTAAATTAAAAAGCAAATTTCTTAATGTTTTTTTCTTATTGTTTATTATTTTTATCATATTTGAAATCATCCCAATGAGATATATTTTGCAGGATACAGTCACTACTGGCGGAGATACTATATTTCATTATATAGCAGCAAAGATTATGAGATATGAATTCTTACCTAATTTTAAAATATTTGATTGGTATCAAGGCAGTTATGCTGGTTTTCCCTTATTTGTTTATTACGGTCCCCTACCCTTTATTTTATGTTCAATATTAGATTTGTTTTTTAAATTTAATATAGCTTTTAAAATAGCAACATTACTAGGATTTTTTTTAACTCCAATTGCTGTATATTTTTTATGCAAGAGTTTTAAGTTTAGTAATCTTGTGTGTTTTCTATCTTCATTATTTAGCCTACTTTTTATATTTAACGAGGCATACTCTATGTATGGAGGCAATTTGCTAAGTATTTTAGCGGGCGAATTTGGTTTTTCATTAAGTATTACTCTACTATTAATTTTTACAGGTTTAATTTATAAAGGTGTTAAGAAAAAGAAATTAATTAAAATAAATTCTTTAGTTTTGTTTTTAGTTGGATTTGCGCATCCCTTACCGTTTATTATAGCGATTTTACTCCAAACATATTTTTTACTGCCAAAATTTCATAGTATCAGTGAAATTAAAGAGAATATTATTTATTTGATAAAAGTAGATGCTATTGCATTTTTATTAATGGCTTTCTGGGTTGCACCTTCAGTATTAAGAATAAACCAAACTACGGCTCTTGATGAATTATGGCCAATTAAATTTAGGGAAATATTTCCAAGTAATATATTACCATTTTTTTTAATAGCTCTAGGAGCTTCTTTATTAGCTGTTATTAAGCATGAGAAGAAGATAATTTATCTAATGTATATTATTTACTTATCAGTTATTTTACTGTTAATTTCGGATAAGATAGGTTTGGTAAATATAAGATTTATACCATTTATTGTCATTTATACGTTGATAATAGCAGGTTATGGAGTTTCATTAGTATCAAAGGTTATTAAATTTAAGTATATAGAAATTACGACTTTATTTATAAGTTTAGCATTTGTCGTATTCACTTTGATAAATTCTGTAAATATTGCCCCAAGTTGGTTTAAATGGAACTACTCTGGTATTGAAAACAAGCCTTTTGCAGGGAAATTTTACGAGATTATGGATTACATTAAAGATCTACCGGGTAATGATAGGATTGTATATGAACATAGTAATATGCAGAATAATTTTGGTACAAATAGAACATTTGAAAGCTTATATGAGTTTACCAATAAGCCAACTCATGAAGGGTTATATATTCAATCCAGTGCAACAAGTCCGTTTGTTTACTATATGCAGTCAGAGCTTTCTGAGGTTTCAACTCATGTTATTGTAGGAAATGAGTATTCTGATTTTGATGAGGACTTTGATAACACTATAGAGCATCTTTTGTTATTCAATGTGCGGTATTATATCGCTGTGTCTAATGAGGTTAAAGAAAGGCTAGAGATCTCTGAAGAGTTTAAAAAGATTAAAGAGTTTTCTCCTTATGTAGTATATGAACTTGTTACTAATAAAAATAGCTATATAGAAGTGTTAGGTGATGGAGTTAAAAATGCAAGTGAAACTGATTGGAAGGAATTTAGTTATAATAATTTTATTCAAGGTGATGATGGTGTTTATATAAATACAGATGAGAATATTAATGTGTCAAGTGAATGTATAAATAAAGAAATTGAGGTTACAGAATTCTCAAATAATGCAATTAAATTTGAAACAGAAGCAATAGGATGTCCTCATCTAATAAAAGTATCTTATTATCCTAAATGGCAAGTAAAGGGAGCTAATAAGATATATCAAGCTACACCGAATTTTATGGTTGTATTTCCAGATAGTAATTCAGTTGAGGTTGTTTATAAAAATAAACTAATTGATAATATCAGCTTAGTATCAAGTGTTTTTGGTTGGATTTATTTAATTATCCCCATAAAATCTTCTTTGAAGATATTAGGCAGGATGTTCAAGAAAGATAAATAATGATAAGTATATTTATTCCAGTACATAATGAGGGATTAATAATAGAAGAAAATACCAACAAAATTATTAAATTCCTCAATTCTAAAGATATTAATTACGAGATTTTGTTTGGCGAGAATGGCTCTGTAGATAATACATTAAAATTGGTCAAGAAATTAAATAAGAAAGATCCTGACAAGATAAAATATATTACATGTAATAAAAGAGGTATAGGAAGAGTTTTTAGGAGATTAATTACTGAATATAATTTTAATTATTTGGTTACTGTGGATATGGATCTTTCACATGATTTAAATTTCATTATAGAAGCAACTGAATTACTTAAAAAAGGATATGATATTGTTATTGGTTTCAAAAAAGGTGTAAATCAAAAAAGGTTGTGGTATAGAAAACTTTTCACTAATGTAAATATTTTAATGTGCAGGTATTTACTAGGTTTACCATATAAAGATTTTGGTGCTGGAGCAAAATCTTATTCTTCTGAATTTTTAAAAGGAAAAGAAAATTATATTGATAACTTAAGTTTTTTTACTACTAAGTTGTTTTTTTATGGAAAGAAGGAAAAAGCTAAAATTTCTCAAGTACCTGTATATTGTAGTGATACTAGAAAAAGTAAATTAAATGTTGTTACATTACCTTTATATATTACCTATCATATTATAAAATTCGCTCTAATAAGAAAATAAATATTTCCAAAATTGCTTTTATATATATTAAATTAAAAACCCTGCACTTTTATTGTACAGGGTTTTTATAAAGCCTTGCTTTCTTAAAGACAAAAAGTTTACTTTACAGCATCTTTAAGTCCTTTACCGGCCCTAAAAGCTGCAACATTTCTTGCAGGAATGGTAATTTCATCTCCAGTTTGAGGATTTCTACCAGCTCTTGCTTTTCTATGTCGTACTTCAAAAGTTCCAAATCCTGTGATTGTAACTTTCTCACCTTTTTTAAGTTCATCTATTACTGTGTTTAGAATTGTTTCTAAAGCATCAGATGAATCTTTTTTAGTCATACCAGTTTTTTTGGCTAGAGCATCAACTAGTGATTGCTTATTCATATGAATTTCCTCCTTTCTTATTTATTCCATGTAGTGTTTGTACTTCATGGTTGCCTATTTGGGCAGAATTTCTATTTAATAATACAAAAAGCTTTATTAACAAATTAGCAGTTTGTATTTGTAGAAATGTCGATTTAATAATTTAATTTACACTAATAATATAAGGGTTAACTTAAATAATGTCAAGAATCCCTATAGTAACAGTATCAAACTTAATTGAAAATTAATAACACCTATATTATAAGGATAATTAGTTTTGATAGAAAAATAAATATATAATAAAATAAATGTTGTTAACTGAAAGCTGAAAATTATTTAAAGCAATATTTAAGTTAAAGTTATATTTCAGGAATATTGTAGTATAAAGCATATTCCAATTATCTTGGATTATTTCTTAAGAAGTAATTATGAGAGGAGTTTTGTTTATAGTAATACAGACTTAATTATTATATATATTTATTGTTTTTATATTATCAAAATACAGTGAAAGAAATTTTTATAAATTGATATTTGTTTTCTAACCCATAGTTGAAAATTATAAAGAGGAATGTTCTGAAAATAGATTAATAGGATATCTAATTTACGATTTCCGGATATTTGCCATGCTCTTTTAAAAATTTGTCAAGTTTCGAGCTTTTCCATAAATTATCTGGATTTTTAATATGTTTTACAAACAGAATACCATCTAAGTGATCTATCTCATGTTGGAGTAGATGAGCAAAAAAACCTACAGCTGACAATAATTTTTTATTCCCTTCCTTATCCAAATATTCTATTTTTACAAATGATGGTCTTTCGACTGGTCCATATATTTTTCCTTTTTCTATACTCAAGCAGCCCTCCCAAAAGATCTCTTTCTTCTTACCAAGTTTTATAATTTTGGGATTAACTATGACGTCCCAAATATTTTGTTTTTTCTTTTTAGGCATTTCTTTTCTTTTTTTTCGGTACTCTTCTTCAATGTCTAATCTACGTGCTGTAAATTTTCTTAGGTTTTTACCAATCTGTGGTGCTGCGAGACCAACCGTGCTTTTATCCTTTTTTTTACAGGTATCTACAAGGTCATTAATGATTTTTTGATTTATTTGAGATTTAATATCTCGAACTTTCTTTGATTTCTTCTCAAGTATAGGATTCCCAATTTGTATAATTTTTACCATTGCTATTTAAATATCATTTATACTAGATGTATATTTTATCAAAAAAGTATTTGCAAAGTAAGGTTTATTCTTTACCAAAACAATAGGAGGTGTTAATATAGATTTGTAATAATTGCAAGTTTAAATAGTTTAAGATACGGTTTAGACCTAGAATAGTATAAAGATAGTAAAAAATAGATTGAATTATTCAAAAAGATTGTTTCAAATGAATAAAGTAGATAAAAAGTTATTATCCAAATCAAGGCTATTATACGTATTTTTCCTCTTGGTAGCGTTTTTGATTTTAGGGTTTGTTGTCTTTATAAGGACAGAAAAAGAGGGAGCAGAAATAGTAGCGGAAACAGTTGAATGGGATGAAGATGGTATAAAATTAGCTGATGATGTAATGGGAGGTGCTGGAAGCGATAATTACCCACGTGTGGTTTCTGATGGGTCAAATGGATATATATATACATGGGTTGATGATATCGATGGCTATATTTATGCTCAAAGGGTTAATTCATCTGGTGAGAATCTTTGGAATTCGGGTATTGGTGGCGTTACAGTAATGGGTACAGATGGAGGAGATTGGACAAATCTTGAAAATATTATTGAAGATGGATCAGGAGGCGCTGTTATAGTTTGGCAGGATTGCAGATCTGGATCTGGGGCAGATGCCTTTGTACAAAAAGTTGATAGTTCTGGAGATATACAGTGGACAGAAAATGGTGTAGAGCTAACATCAACTCCTTATTCAAATCAAATATTTATTGATGCAGTAGGAGATGGATCAGGAGGAGTTGTAGTTACTTGGGATGACTCTTATGATAGTTGGAAGATATTAGCTCAGAAAGTAAGTAGTTCAGGTACTATAGAGTGGACCGAAGGAGGAGTGGAAATTTCAGATTTGGGATCTTCTTCTTATCATCAATATTATCCTAGAATTGTATCTGATGGATCAGGTGGTGTAATTATTGTTTGGCTTCAAGCTTTAATAGAAACAAATTCAGAGCCTTATGTACAGAAATTAAATAGTTCGGGAGTTAAACAATGGGGGGATGATGGTGTATCGGCTTGTACTTCTACTACAAGTATTAATGAACCTAGGTTAATAAGTGATGGATCAGGAGCTATTATTGCATGGAGGGATGATAGAGAAGGTGGATATTCTGAACCATATACCCAGAGATTAAATAGTTCTGGTGAAAGACAGTGGGGAGATGGAGGAAATAGGATAGCTACAGTTTCTAGTAATATTTGGGGACCAGAAATAGTTTCAGATAGTATAAATGGTGCAATTTTTGTCTGGAGAGACCAAAGAGGTACAGACTTAGCTGATTTATATGCACAGAGATTTGATAATGATGGTGATGAACTATGGACGTCAAATGGAGTGTTAATTAGTAATGCTAATTCCGATCATGGTGTAAATAGTTCATGGAGTGTTGTGTCAGATAGTTTAGGTAAATCATATATCATTTGGTCGTTAGATTTTGGAGGCGGAGGGGAAGGAAATAATAATTTTAAGAAGCAATTGAGTTTTGATGTTTATAGCCAAGAAGCCGAGAACAGTGATATATTTGCTCAACAACTAAATTTGAATGGAGAGAACCAATGGACAGAGGGAGGGAAATTAATTTGTGACCAGGCAGAAGATCAGATAAATCCGGTGATATATACAGAGGATGGATCGAGTATTCTTATGATGTGGACTGACTGGAGAGATTCCAGCCTAGATTTATATGGACAGATGATTAGTGGTGATATTGAATCATACTGTGGAGATGGGACTGTTGATGAAGGAGAAGAATGTGATGATGGTAATACAGAGAATGGTGACGGATGCAGTTCGATTTGTGAAATTGAATATGGGGAATCGTCCTGTGGAGATGGTTATTTAGATTATGGTGAGGAGTGTGATGATGGTAATACAGTAGATGGTGATGGATGCAGCTCGACTTGTACTATTGAATCATATTGTGGAGATGGGACTGTTGACGAGGGAGAAGAATGTGATGATGGTAATACAGTAGATAGTGACGGATGCAGCTCGACTTGTACTATTGAATCATATTGTGGAGATGGGATTGTTGATGAGGGAGAAGAATGTGATGATGGTAATACTCTGAGTGGGGATGGGTGTAGTTCAGTTTGTTTGATTGAAGAAGAAACAGTTTGTGGGGATGGAAGTCTAGATGAAGGAGAAGAGTGTGATGATGGTAATACAGAGAATGGTGATGGGTGTAGTTCGACTTGTACTATAGAGTCATATTGCGGGGATGGAGTATTGGATGAAGGTGAGGAATGCGATGATGGCAATACTGGGAATGGTGATGGATGTTCGGCTTTATGTAGGGTAGAGTCGTATTGTGGAGATGGGACTATTGATGAAGGAGAAGAATGTGATGATGGTAATACTGAAGATAGAGATGGGTGTAGTTCAACTTGTGAAATTGAATTAGAACAAGTTTGTGGAGATGGAGTATTGGATGAAGGTGAGGAATGTGATGATGGTAATACTCTGAGTGGGGATGGGTGTAATTCAATATGTGAGATCGAATTAGAAGAAATTGCTGAGACGGGAGAAGATGATGCTTCTTCATCTTTAAATCTTATTTCTCAAGTAGAGGGAGCTATATCAGAAGGAATTAGAGATCTTAGAGAAAATGAAGAATTAAAAGATATAACTAGGAAAGTAGTTACTCCTATAGCTACTTTCCCAATAATAGGAGAAATAGCAATACTTTTTTTATCGTTGGAGTCCCTAATGTTTGTTTCTCCAGTGAATTTCTTTTTAGCCTTTATATCTATGATTAGAAGGGAAAAGAAAAATCATTGGGGAATTGTATATGACAAAAAACGTAGAGTTCCTATACCATTTGCTGTTGTTCGTTTAGAAAGAAATGGAGAAGTTCAAACAAAGGTAACTGATTTGCAGGGAAGATATGGTTTAATTATGAATCCAGGCAGTTATATTTTAAGTATAATTCATTCGAATTATAATGAATATAAAGAGCAGATAGTTGTTAGAAAGGATAGGACTATCTCAAGTAAAGTAGATATAGGGTTAGATCTAAAGAAGACTGGATTCATATCTAACTTTATAAGCACACTTAGAGAATTTGTAAATAATTTGTATAAGCAATTTGGATATATATGGTTTTTATGTGGTTTTTATATAGCTTTATTTGTTTGGATTGTGTTACCTAATACTCTTAATTTAATAATTATGTTGACTTATCTGCCTTTGTTTTATATTTATCATAGAAGTAGAATTCAGTACCCTCAAAACTGGGGTAGAGTTATAGATTCTGTTTCAAAAAGACCTATCAAGGGTGCATTCGTAAAGTTATTTACTAAAGTTAATGGATTATTAAAATTAGAAGATACGGTAATTACAGATTCAGGTGGTAAATATGGATTCTTATTAGACAAAACAGAAGAATATTATATATCTGTTTCAGCAACTAATTACGAGTTTCCTTCTAAAGAGGGTAAGATGCAGATAGATCCAAAAGAAAATATGATTAAGGTTAAGTTAAAAAAGAATGAAATTTTGAAAGATGATTTTTATATAGATCCAGTTGCTGGACTAACTAAAGAGAGTTCCCCATCTCCGTTCAAGGAATAAGATAGATTATTCTTCTATTCTAAATGATAAGGCTTCAGCTAGGTGTTTTTTCTTTATATTATAGGAACTCTCTAAGTCTGCGATTGTTCTCGCTACTTTTTGTAATCGAAAGTAACCTCTTGCTGAAAGATTGATTGATTCCATAGCTTTCTTCAAGAGATTTTTTGAACTTTTGCTTATATGGATAAATTCTTTTATTTCTTTTTGGTTCATCTCACTATTTGAAACAATTTTTAGATTTTTGAAGCGATTTAATTGTATATCTCTTGCTTTTTGGATGTTCTTTTTCATTAAACAGGATGATGTGCCTTCGATATTTGAATTAAGTTCATTATACTCTACTCTTTTTACATTGATTCTCATATCGATTCTGTCTAAAACTGGTCCAGATATTTTTTTCTTATAACGTATGATTTCTGATGGTGTACATGTGCATTTGTGTTTTCCATCACCTAACCATCCGCATTTACATGGATTCATTGCTGCTACTAACATTATTTTTGCTGGAAAAGTTAATGAGCCTTTCGCTCTCGATATAGTTATAGTGCCGTCTTCAAGAGGTTGTCTTAAAGCTTCAATTGCTCGATTTGAAAATTCACTAAACTCATCTAAGAAAAGGATGCCTCTATGTGCTAGTGATATTTCTCCGGGTTTTGGTATAGTGCCGCCGCCTACTAGAGCTACATGGCTTGTTGTATGATGTGGTTTTCTGAAAGGTCTTGTCTTGATTGAATTATTTTTTTTGGATAGAAGTCCTGCAACTGAATATATTTTAGTAATTTCTAGACTTTCTTCTATAGTAATTGTTGGCAGGATAGTTGGAATTGTACGTGCAAGTAGAGTTTTACCCGATCCTGGAGGTCCGACCATAAGCATATTGTGAGAACCTGTAGATGCAATTTCAATTGCTCTTTTTGCATGTTCATTGCCTTTTATTAATGACATATCATAGGAAGAATGTTTAGAGTCGTTATGTAGTCTATCTTTTGTTTTATTATACTTAGAGATCGATTTTTTATTATTTATATGATTTATTAGTTGACAGAGATTCTTTACAGGTATGATATCAATGTCAGGGATTAGACTAGCTTCTTTTGAATTTATTTGTGGGATATAGATTTCTTTAATTTTCCTTCTTCTAGCTAAGTCAGCAATGGGAAGAATTGCATTTGTATGGTGAGTTTTGCCGTCCAAGCTAAGTTCTCCAATTAGCAATTTATATTGAGGATTAAATGATATCATTCCTAAACAATCTAGTATGCCAATTGTTATAGGTAGATCATATACTGGTCCTGTTTTCATAATATCAGCTGGGGATAGATTCACAGTAAATGTTCCAGCAGGTAGTCTGTGTCCTAAGTAATTTTTTATTATTGCAGTAACTCTTTCTTTAGACTCACTACATGCTTTGTCTGGCAAACCTACTATATAAAAGCGGCTTTTACCTTTAGAAAAATGTACTTCAACATGTATTAATTTTGCTTCTAGCCCAATGACTGTTGCTGACAAAACTTTTGATATCAAAGGATTTTTGTAAAAATTAATTTTACTGGGGAAAATCGGGGTAAGTTATATTTATTAAATAACTTAAGTGAACTATACTACTTTTATTATAATAAAGCAATTTCAATTACTGTAATTATTATCTATATTTTACTTAATTTGTCAGTTGCTGTCATAAGTTTATCTAGGAACTTTTTAACCTCATCGTTATTTTTCTTGTTTTCAGCTTTTTCTATTTTATTCTTAATTGATTTTATTTTTTCTTGTAGATGTATTTTTTTTAGTATTATAACTATACTTTCAATTTCTTCTTTTAAGTCTATCTCTGATTTAAAATATTTTTGAAGTTTTTTTAGTAGTAGATTTTGTATAAAAATTAATTCATGCTTTTCAAGGCTTGAGGTGAAATTTTTAATTGAAAATCGTTTTTTTTCTTTATAATATTTTTCCAGTTTAGAGAATAGTTCTTTGGCTAGTGGTGATTTAAAATAACTTTTCTTACAGAGTTTTAGAGAAGTATCAATAAATTCTATATGTTGAAATATTAAAGATAATAGATATTCCTCTTTTATATTCACTGGCGATTCTAATAATTTCTTAATTCTTTGTATATCAATTTGAATTCTATTATTTGGGATATCTTTTATTTCTTCAAGTTCTTCAGTTAATATTGCTTCATCAATATTTAAGATTAAGCTCACTCTATGTAGATAATGTGCCTGTTCAATTTTACTAGGTATACTTGAAATGATAGGTAGAATTATTTTAGAAAATTCTTCTTTATTTTTTAGATCTGATAGATCAAGTCTTTTATAAAGTCTTCTAATCATATGATCGACTATTGGCTCTGCTTTCTTAACTGTTCTTTCCCATGCTGATTTATTTTTATTGATTAGTTCATCAGCATCTGTGCTACCTTTAATTATTATTGCTTTAACATTAAAACCGAGATTATGGGATATATTTGAAGCTCTTATGAGTGCAGTTTCGCCTGCCATATCGTTGTCAAATGAAAAATAGATATCATCTGTATATCTTTTAGCTAATTTTAATTGTTCTTGATTCAAGGATGTTCCTAATGAAGCTACAGTATTTTTAAACCTTGTCTTGTTAGATGAAATAACATCCAGTTGTCCTTCACAGAATATAACAAAGTCTTTTTTTCGAACTTCTTTTTTTGCTTGATTTAAACCGAATAAAAATTTACTTTTATTAAAAGTAATTGTCTGTGGACTATGAAGATACTTAGGTGCTCTTGTATTTTTTAGGATTGTTCTTCCTGAAAAGCCGACTATGTCATCGTGGTGATCTATAAGAGGGAAGATTAATCTACTTCTAAATTTATCATATATTCTTCCATTTACAGAAACAACTAAACCCCATTTAATTAAGTCTTTAATCTTATAGCCTTTTGATTTTAGAAAGTTAATTAAACTATTATAAGATCGTGGTGCGTAACCTATTTTAAATTTTTCTATTAGATCTTTTGTGATTTTTCTTTTTTTAATATATTCGCGTCCCTTTTCCCCATTTTTGTGTTTAATTAGAATATAATTGTAATATTCAGTTACAAGTGAGTTTAGTTTTAAGAGTTCTTGTTTTTCTTTATAAAGTTTTTCGTCTTTTTTTGAGAAATTTCTATTAAGTACTACACCTGCTTTTTTAGCAGCTATTTCTAATGCTTTTGGAAAGTCTACTCCTTCCATTTTTTCTATAAATGTAATGACATCTCCTGATTCGCCACAACCAAAGCATTTGAATATACCTAGATCAGAGTTAACTGAAAAGGAAGGGGTTTTTTCTTGATGAAACGGGCATAGGGCAAAATAATTCGAACCACTCTTTTTGAAATCGCTTATATATGATCGGGCTACTTCTAAAATATCGAGCTTATCTTTGATTTCTTCGATTTGAGATCGAGCCATATTTTAATAATGTTAAATAATATTATTCTTGAACAACATTACCGTTTATAATTTTAAATATTGCTGCGTCTTGCGAACTGAAAGTGTATTTTTCGTAGTTAATAGTCAGATCAACCATTTGGGGTCTTGGTGAATAAATTGTAAATGACTCACTTGCTTCAAATGTATAGCTTTCATCAGGCTGAACAATATCAGATAGAGTTGTTTTGCCATCAACAGTAGCTACAATCCATGATTCTTCTGGACCAACCACTATTTCGATTTTCATTATTTCGATTACTTCTTCATTGTTAGTTGTTTCTTCAGTATCCTTCTCTGTTTCTTTATCTGTACTTTCGTTTTCTTCATCATCTTGAATATTAGCTATTACTGTTAAATTTATTTGGCTTATTTTAGAAAAGTAATAACTTTCTGCAAGTATAACTATTTCGTTACTTCCTGGGTTTAATTTATAATTGTCAATTCTAAATTCCTGTAGGTTATTAGTTGTTACTTCACTTCCATTAATAAGTAGCTTACTTCCGACTTCGACTTTACCAGATAAGTTTATAGTATCAGAATTAACTTCAGTATATAGTTCATCAGGTGCCGATCCTTGTACAGGTTCAGTAAGTTCAAGTAAAGGTGGTCTGGTTATTTTGTTGATCTGTATTACTATAAAAGCAATAACGGAAATAACTATTATTGATGAAAATATAAAAACTAGTTTACCCGGTGTTATAATTGCCTTTTGTTCTTTTATTGGTTTCTGGGCATCGTTTAGACTTTCCTCGTTTAAATTTTCTCTTTCTCTTCTATAAATTGCTAAGGCTTTGTTTATGTCAAGTTCAAGAAATTTAGCATAATTTTTTAAAAATCCCTTTAAATACACCTCTGATGAAAATACAGAGTAATCGCTATTTTCAAGAGCAGTAATTAATTTACGGGGAATCTTAGTACTGTCACTTACTTGAGAAATATTTAACCCAAGATCTGTTCTTTTGTTTTTTAATAGTTCTCCAAGGTGTAACATTATTTAATAGAATATATTATCGAAAGATTTTAATTATAATTTTGATATAATTATATCAGATTGCATGAAGGGAAGGTATATAAAATTATTCAAAAATAATTTCTTGGTCACTGGGTACAACAGCTATCCAAACGAGTCCAGGTTTCAATGGAATATTTTGATCAATGTCATATTTATATAGTTTCATGTGAAAAAGGTTTGTGCGATAACCACGGCGTTTCTTCGACCATGAGCCAAAAATTTTTTTGCCGTCGCGCATTACATACACGTCTCCAAAACCGACTGTTTTGTATGCTACTCTACCCTCTGAATCACCTGTATATTCTCTGTCCATAACTTGTATGATAACAGTTGATGCAGATATTATATTATTATCATTCATATCAATATGTTGGTCATCAGGTTCATACTTTTCATATACGTTTCTTTCTTTATTATAAATCCATTTTGTACTCCATCTATCATCCCAACCAAAGCTGTATGTAACTTTTTCTACACTTGGATAATCTTCTCTGTCTAGATTTTCACTAAATTCCCATTCGTTTTGATTTATAAATCCTTCCCAGCTGTCAAATGTCCATTCATGAGAGTCAAATATCGTATAAAGGTCTTCGGGTGTAGCTCTTTTACAATGCATACTAGGATGATTTGATAGACATTCGTCGTCCCATTTAAATGGCCAATCCCAATAAGTAATTCTGATATCTTCTTCTTGATACAGTCCCCATGCATTAGTGTCGGGATTATTAGTTTGAGCGAAACCGGTGAAACTTACAGGGATATTTCCATATTCTAAAGCCCAGTCTAAGAAGTATTTTCTAACACTTCTAACTGGTTTAATAATGTAGTTTTCTTGATTAGACCAGAATATTCCCATAAAACGGGTAATTGCCCCTTCTACTTCAGCTTCATATACTATATCTGCATTGTTGAGTCCATATTGTTCGCTACGGGCAGAAGCATTATTTGAGATCATAACAGCATGCGGGATGTTATTACTGAGATCCTCATATTCCGATTCAGTTAGTTCAATTCCGTTTAAAGGTGAGGTGATTGGTCCGTCGCCTAAGTATGGAGTTTCATTTTCCTCTTTTAGCGACTCGAAATTATCGTGTATTTCTTCGATTTTTTCTTTATTACTTAAAATAAAGTATTTCCAATAAAGTGAGCTAGCAAGAATTCCAATTCCAATTAAAAAAATTGACAGGCTTGAGTAGTGTAAGAATTTAATAAATAATTTACTTTTATTTTTTTCCTTTTTAGAGAATTTATGAGGTAAATCTACAACTTTTTTATTCTTCATATGTCTTCTATACAATTAATTCAATTTATAATACCATTTAAAAGGTTATTATTAAAGGTTTATGTACAGGTTGCGTGTATTCTGGGTATTTCAAAATAAATTGATTGTAATAGCAATTTATTTAAGTTAAGAATTTGTTACTTTTAATTTATTTTTACGTTATATATAGATAGATGAGAAAATAATTGGATAATAGCTTAAAAGATTTGTTATAATTAGATGTGCAAAAAGAGATTAAGGACGACAAAAAATTAGTAGAGGCTGCAAAAGCAGATATATCGAATTTCAAGCTTCTTTATGAGAAGTACTTCAAGGCTGTGTTTAGATATGCATATAATAGGTTGGGAAGAAATAGAGAACTGGCTGAAGATATAACTAGCGAGACATTTGTAAAAGCAATTGATAAGTTTCACACCTACAGATATCAAAACAAGCCTTTTGTTGTATGGTTATACACTATAGCCCATAATTTAATAATTAATCATTATAGATCAAAAGAAGAAAATAAACTATCTCTAGATTCAAGCAGGGTGATTTCAGTTGAAGATGCTGATGAGATGATTGATAAATTATCAAGGGAAGAATTAAAAGAGAAGATTAAAGAGAAGGTATCAGAACTTCCCGATGATTTAAACAACATTTTTTCTTTAAGACATACTGAAGAACTTACTTTTGCACAGATAGGAAAATTGCTGGGGGAAAAAGAACAAACAGTTAAGATGCGTTATTATAGGGGAATACAGTCTTTAAAAGATTTGGTAGTTAATGATAAAAAATATAAATTATCGAAGGACTAGTATTATTTATGTTACTTTTTAATGGGAATTTAGTTAAATATATATAATTAAATGAATAGAACAAATAAGGTTATAAAAAATAATAGTAAATTTGAAGAGGCTTTAATGGAGTCATTTAAAGCTGATGTTTCTATTGATAAAACATATAAAAAGAATTTAGACAAATTGGTTGATAATACAATCAGAGCTAGAAAGATTGAAGAAAAGGAAAGAGAAATAAATGCAACTAAAAAGGATAAAAAAACTAGATATTTTTCTATGTTATTCAAAGGCGCTAAGTGGCAAGTATCATTATTAGTTTCATTTATCGGTATGTTGTTTTTAGGCGGGTTAGTTTTTGCTGCTGTTCCTCAAGTACGAGAAATTATTATTCCTACATATGGTGAATTATATGTAAATTCAGAGCCTGAAGGTGCGTTAGTAGAATTAAAAGGGGGAGAATATAGTGAATATATTTCTCTCGGAACTACTCCTTTAAGTAAGCAAATTAAAGAAGGAAATTATGAAATCAAAATTAAACTTGAGGATTATGAAGAGTATGTAAGTTCATTTAAATTAGAGGCAGATAAAACTAAAAGTTATGAGATTATAATGAATAAGGAAATGACAGCACTAGAAAGGATTAAAGAGTGGAGAACCTATACTGACCTTAAAAAGGGGTATGAATTAACTTATCCTATAGATTGGACTTTATATGGGAATGAGGTATTGAATGAAAATGAAGAAGATCCTTTGTATCAGTCAATAGAGATCGAAAATGATAAATCTAAATTAGTTTTATATTTTGGAGCTTTAGAGATAGAGGATGAGTTAAATGAGTTTAAAATTAATAATTCAACTTATTATGGAATAGAGAATTATGAAGACTGGAAGTATGTTATTTACCAAAAATATGAGAGTGAAAATGCTAGCAATAATATTAAAATTATTTTCTATACTAAAGATGAAGATGATGTAGAAGTATATGATTATATTGATTCAACTGTGAAGGTTTATGATATAGATGAACAAAACGGAATTACTTCATCTTGGTATACGTATATAAAAACATCTTCTGGATTTAGTTTTAAATACCCTAGTAATGATTGGATTGTTATAGAAAATGTAAAAAATGAATATTTTGAAATGTATGAGGTTAAACAAAGGGAATTTGAGGGTGATGGCTTAAAGGTTGTTTATTCATTTGGTTATTATGATGAGCTGAATAACTATGAATTTGATAGCGTTGATTCAATTAATGGTATGGAGATAAAGGAATATATATCTCCAGTCTGTGACGGAAAGATAATGTACGAATTTCCTAATAGGTTTTATCTACTCTATGAAAGTACTGATGATTTAGAAATAAATGAGCATTACGAAAAAATCATCCAAAGTTTCAAACTACTAAATGAGAATCAATTTTTGAAATTTACTGACTATGATTTTGGATTAAAATTCACTATACCAATTGATTGGTATTATGAATCAGCTGATCCAGATCCTGGTTATGTTGAGATACGATTGACTACAAAAGATGAAGCTATACGTATAAAAAAATGGGGGGATCTTTCAGATAGTTGGGAAGAATATGTTGATTCTTTAGGATTAGATAATGCAACAATATCTACAAGTGATATAAAAATTGATAGAATAGAATATAGCAGATGGGAAATATGGGTACCTAATTCAAATGGAGATTATGATTTGACTAATATTATTTATCTTCCAAAAAGAGATGGAGAAGTTTCAGTATTTGATCCTGTGGTAAATATCGGATCAAATGAATATGTAATAATGGCAAATTGTTTTATTCAAGGGCAGGATAGTATTGAAGGTATTTCTGATTATGATTCTTATAGATTAAAAATTTTAGATGGAATTGTATCAGATTTGAAATCTATAGAGTAGGGGAGTGTATTTAATGTATAATAAAATAGCTAGGAGATACTACCTAGCTATTTTTATCGAGACCTAAATTATATTATTTCTTTTTGGCTTTAACTTTAATAACTTTAGGCTTAGATTCTTCAGCCTTTGGAAGTTTTAAAGTTAATACACCATTTTCGAATTCTGCTTCAGATTTATCTGCTTTAACTCTAACAGGAAGATCTACTCTTCTAGTAAATGATTGAGATTTAAATTCTTTTCTATAATACTTTTTATTTTTATTTTTTTCTTCTTCTTCCTCTTCGACTTTTCCTGTTATGCATACTGTTCCATCTTCGATTGTGATGTCGATGTTTTCTTCTTTGAAACCAGGAGCTTTAATTTTAATTACTACATTGCTTCCTTCTTCATACATATCGAGTTCATTTTCAGGATAATCGACAATATCCCAATCATCATCCCAGAATTCTCTAATTCTTGGAGACATTCTCCATGGTGACATAATTGATAATTTACTCATTTGTGAACTTAATAATAATTTAAATAGATATGATTTTATAAGTTTATTATATTTTAGCACTCATGTCAAGAGACTGCTAATTATCGTTTTGTATTTTAATTTTTTATTATGATAGAATTTTAATAAATAAAATATTAATAAATATACATGAAGAAATCATTTTCATTATTTTTAACTGTGTGTATTTTTTTAACTTCATTTGTAACAAATGTTAATGCAGATGGAGTAATATTACCTCCAGATTATTATCCAGTATATGAAACACAACAAAAAGCACTCATTATATACGAAAATAATAATGAAGAATTAGTAATTTCAATAAATTTTGATGGAGATGCCTCTGAATTTGGATGGATAGTTCCACTTCCAAATCAGCCAGAGATTTCTAAAGTAGATTATTCAATATTCAGAAAACTATCTGAGGAAACAGAACCTAAACAAAGCATTTTAGGTAAAATTAAAGGAGAAGATTATTATTATCTTAATTATAGCGGATTTGAAATGACTGCGTCGGAAGATTTAGGGGGAGAGAAATCAACTGTTCAAGTAATTGAGGAGGATAGTATTGGAATATTTGATTATGCAGTTTTGAAAGCTGATGAAACGGAGGATCTAAAAGAATGGATGGAGGAGAATGAATATAATCTGCCTATAGCAGACTTAGATAATGAATACTGGATTTATGAAGATAATGATTATTCGGATTTACCTCAAACACAAGAAGAAGCATGGTCTGATGCACTACCCGTTATTCAGAATTATATTGATAGTGATTGGTATTTTGTTACTGTAAAGATTAGTAATAAATATGAAGATTCATCAGGTGTTGAAAGCCAACTAGAAGAGGGTGCGGTTGATCCGTTAAGATTCTCATTTGAAACAGCGGATATGATTTATCCAATGAAGCTGACCGGTTTATCTAAACAGAATATAGGAGTAACTTTATATGTAATTGATGACCATAAGGTAAGAGTTTCTAATTATGATAGAGAATACTGTAACAGTAATGATGAAGACTGTTCATACTTCAGTATTGAATATGCTGGAAAGATAAAAAAAGATGAAGTTGAAGATTTAACAAGTGAGGTAGGGAAGGGGAGTTGGTATTCACCTGATGAGACGAGATATATAACAAAGCTTTATGCTAGTAATCTTTCTTATGAGTATATGGATGAAGAAGTTTTATTTGAAGATACAAAGAATAATAGGGGAGTGAATGATGGCACGATGAGCTTTTGGGAGTGGGTCCAATTGCCATTTGTGATTATTATATATCTTCCTTATTATGTTATTGGTGGTTTTTTTGATTTATTATCGTATGGAAGCTATGGATATTATTATGGATTTGAATATGCATGGTTGATTGGTGTTTTAGCGTTTTTATTTATTGGAAGTATAGTATGGATTATAATTTCAACTCTACTTTTAAAGAAAACTAAGAAAAGATTAAAAAGAGTGTTATTATATTTATCACAGTTTCCATCGGTATGGTTAACAAGTGTAATTTCTTCATTAATTATTGTTATTCCATTTGGATATTTAATTCAAATATTGAGTGGTAATGATAGTGTTATGTTTATAGATAGTTTTTGTTGTCTAACTTTTACGATAGTGATATTGCCGTTGATATTCTATAGGATATTATGGAAGAGGAGAAGAAAGAAATCTAAAAGATAAATTATTATTAAAATATTATGGGGCGTACGAGTCAGGATGAGTTATTAAAAAATCTAATAGACGCTAAATCTAAAGTAAAGATTGGTGCAAGATATTATCATTACAAGTCCCCTGATAAATATTATGTAATTACTGATATAGCATTATATGAAGAGACTGAAGAACCATGTGTAGTTTATAAAGCTGAGTATGGAGTAAAATTAATATGGATTAGACCAGTTAAGAATTTCTTAGAAGAGGTGCAAAGAGAGGACGGCAGTAAATGCAAAAGGTTTACAAAAGTAGAGTAAGGTAATCAATATTTGATTAAGTTCCCATTTCCCAGCTGGACAAGTATTTCTTCTGCTCTGAGGTAAGTTTATCAATTTTTACTCCCATTTCTTTTAATTTAATTACAGCTATACCTCTGTCTATCTTTTCTGGAATGATAAATACATCCGGCTTCAAATTTTTTAAATTATTTAAAATATACTCTGCACTTAGAGCTTGATTTGCAAAACTCATATCCATTACACAGGCAGGGTGTCCTTCTGCAGAAGCTAAGTTAACTAATCTTCCTTCTGCTAGCAAATAAATTTTTTTATCTCCAAGATCATATTCGTCAACATAGTCTCTGATTTTTCTTTTTGATTTCTTCATTTTTTCAAGCGCTTTGATATTTATTTCAACATTAAAATGACCGCTATTGCTAATAATGCAGCCATTTTTCATGTTTTTAAAGTGTTTTTCATCAACTACATTCATATCTCCTGTAGATGTGCAGACGAAATCAGCTTCTTTAACAGCATTTATCATCTTCATTACTCTAAACCCATCCATTTTTGCTTCAAGAGCTTTAATAGGATCAACTTCAGTTACTATTACATTTGCTCCTATCTGTTTTGCTCTCATAGCTATACCTCTTCCACACCAACCATAACCTCCCATAACAAAAGTTGAACCTGCGAATAATCTATTAGTTGCTCTGATGATGCCATCTATAGTTGATTGTCCGGTACCATATCTATTATCAAAGAAATGTTTTGTCATAGCATCATTTACAGCAATGATTGGATATTTGAGTTCACCATCATTAGCCATGGCTTTTAATCTTATCACTCCTGTTGTGGTTTCTTCAGTACCTCCAATTACATTTTTGAGTTCTTTCTTTCTATTTTTATGAAGTGTTGATACAAGATCAGCACCATCATCCATAGTTATTTGGGGTTTGGCATCTATAACTTGATTTATGTGTTTATAGTAAGTTGTATTGTTTTCTCCTTTAATTGCAAATGTAGATATATTATGATACTTTACAAGGGCAGCAGCTACATCATCTTGTGTTGATAAAGGATTGCTGGCGCAAATATGAATATCGGCTCCTCCTGCTTTCAAAGTAATAGCTAGATTTGCAGTTTCTGTTGTTACATGTAAACAAGCACCTAATGTAATTCCTTTTAATGGTTTTTCTTTTTTAAATCTTTTACGAATGTTTCTTAAAACAGGCATATCTTGTTCTGCCCATTCAATTCTTTTTTTACCTGAGGAAGCAAGTGAAAAATCTTTGATATCAGATTTTATTTTCATAAATTAATATAATTAAGTAAAATATACCTATAATAAATTTATATCAGTTTTATTTAATGATTACAATTTATAACCTTGTCCTCCATATTCTTCAACACATTTAGAACTGATTATTGATCCGACTTTACAAGCATCTTTGATATTTTTACCTTTTAAAAGACCAGCTATCATACCTGCTCTGTATGCATCACCAGCTCCTGTTGTTTCAACTACTTTTCTTGGTTTTCTAGCATTAATTTTTATTTTTTTGCTTTTAGTGTGAATTACGCTTCCTTTTTCTCCTTTAGTTTCGATAACATATTTTAAGCCAACTTTAATTAATTCATTAATTGTTAATCCATGAACTTTTCGGATTCTAAGAATCTCTGTATCATTTGAGATTAAAATATTACTTAAAGAAATACATTCAATTATATCTTCCTTGCTAAAAGTTGTTACATTCATTCCCGGATCGAATATCACAGTTGCTTTATCATTAATTCTTCTAAATTCTTGTATGTTATTCAAGGTACTAGTATTATTTCCGGGAGAGAAAATAGCAATTTTAATATTTTTTATATCTGATTTTGCGATAGTTTCATAGATAGACATATCGTCAATTCTATCTCCATAATGGTTTGCTTGAAATATGGTGATTTGCTGGTAAATTTCATCTGATATTTGGAAACTTTTAGCTGTTTCTGTTTTTTTACCACCTACAATAGGTTTACAGACGACTCTATTTTTTTCTAGGTGTTTTTGGAAATCTTTTTTGAAATCGTATCCTACTGCTGAGAACATTATCGGATTAAAACCCTGAATTCCTAAACCATAAGCTATATTTGCAGCTGTTCCGCCATAGTAGTATTTAGATTTTCTTGCAAGAAATGTCATATTAACAGAGCGAAGTTTACCATTTTTTAGAGGGATTTCTTTTCGTATGTCACCTTGTATGGGGAATAAAATATCAAATGCTACAGAGCCGGCTACTAAAATTTGATTTTTCATTATAAAGAAGGATTAAATTATTTATGATTCAGGAACATGAAAATTATATTATCCTATTGTTATCAATGCAAATAATTGACTTGTAAATGTAATGGCATATTTAATATAATTAGGGTCTATAATTATTAAATATTTAATATAATATTATTGATAATATGGTGGAAAGTTATGAAGGTGCAATTACTGGTCCAAGTGAAGGAGGTACTACAAGTATGTTGTATATTCCAGGACCAATTGGAAGAGAAAGAGTTGGAATTATGTCAGAGAGAGGAGCTAGTCAATTAGTAAATACTATTTTAACATCTGCTGGTGTATTAGTTTTAGTGGGTGGTAATATTACTGTATGTGGAACATTAGGCGAGATTGATTTATCACATGAGGCTTTGAGACAACAAACACCGGTAGTTAGAACAGTAACGCCGACAGGAGATATGGGGACGCCTATTACAACAGTTGTAGCTGGATTGAACGCTACAAGTACAGCAGAAGCGGAGTTAGATGTAACAAGAACAGCAGTTGCTAGTGAGCAAGAGCCAACACCAGAGGTACAGGCAATAGAAAGGGCAGAAGGCTTAGCTACAAGAGAAGCAGCAACTGCAATAACTGAAGCTGCTATGGGTATTGAAGATGAAGCGGAAGACCAAATAGAGAAGATTTTATATTCGGGTGGTTTTGCAAACGCAGTATATATAGTATTGGCTGATATTATAGCTCTTACAATATCTGAGATAACTAAAGATATAAAATATATCGGTTGGATTGGGAAGCAATGGCTTGGGTTTCATAAATTTTTATTGTACTTAATATCATATCCATTGTTAAAATTGCTTGGAAAAGCAAAATGATAATTGGTTAAGTACATATAGGATTTTTGTTGTAATTTGAATTCGGTTATTTCTTTTTTCTTGATTTCTTTCTCTTATCTTTTTTGCCTATAGAGAATTCACCTTTAGTATCTACTTTCCACTTGCCAAGACTGAAGTAGATACCTCCCCACATAGTGAAACCTGATATTGCAAATATTACTATCATTATTAGTAGTATAAATGCTACTAGAGCAATGAGGATATTTTCTTCTGTACCAGTTTGGGGTAAAGCTTCTAAATCTTCTGTAATTGTATAAGTACCGTCTATTGCTTCAGACAAAACATTTTCTGAATTAGTGTCTAAAACTAAGACATCATCTGTGAATTCTAAAACAGCTTCACCGGAATCTATTGATTCAAATTTGATTGTTGCTATATTTCCTTCGTCGTTTATACCATTAATTGAAAAACATGAAATATAAACTATGCTAGGACTTGAAAAATCACTTTCAATAAAATTCTCAAATAACATATTTTCAGTAGCTATTTCTGTTACTTGTAATAAATCAGATGAGTAAGTGAAATCGGCCGTAATTCCATAAATAGTATTTCCACCTGTATCTAAATATAGATTAGTTGTAACTATACCATCCTCATAACTTGCGTGTTTAAATTCTAAAGTTGCTTGGTTTTCACTTGCTTTAATATTGCTTGGTGAGATAAGGAAAGCAGTGACAGAAATAAATATTACCGAAAATTTTTTAAGAAGATTCTTCATTGTTTTGAATAGAATTATTTAATTTATTTTTATGATCTTTAATATATTGGTGAATTCCCATTGACCCAACTGCTATAAGAGCTAGTGCTAAAAATATCCCTGCTAAAAGTAATGGTTTATCAAAGATTCCTGTTGGAGGAACTGAGCCGCATGTAATTGTAGCTGTTTGAGTTGTTCCCAAAATATTAGTTGGTTCATCAGAAGCATCTGTAACAACAGCATCGTCAGTAAATGTTAAAGTTGATGTGCCACTTGCTGTAGCTTTGAAATTCACAACAGTTACAACACCAGTACCATTATAGCTGCTGCCTCCTGAAACTGCTCTTGAAATATATACAGTACCAGAAGAGTAATCTTGTTCTGCCTCAATAGAAAACTCACTGGTAGAAGAATCTATACTTAATAATTCTAATTTGTCAGTAGGGTAGGTAAAGTCGGCTGTTACTCCCATGACTTCATTACTATTGGTATTTACCATTACACTGACTGCAAAAGTTTGATTTAAAGAAACAGTTGTTGAAGATGGCGAAAAGTAAAGAGTCGGATTCGCAGCATATATATTTTTAGGTAATATGCCGTATGTGAGTATTAGTAATAAAATTGTTATTAAAATTGAAAATAATTTTTTCATTTTAAGTTTGAAAATATTTTAAATCATTATAAACATCTTTAATTGTGATTACAAATATCAGTTTTAATATTAGATAACTCTTTTCCAGCAACCTAAAACTTTTGTTACATCAAGCATGTCAACTTTGTTGTCAGGTGCAGCATCTTCTCCCCAAATATCTACTTCTGAATTGCTTGTATTATAATTTCCTAAAACTCTTGTTAAGTCATAAAGATTTACTATTCCATCAGGACGTTTGTTTTCCCCCCACAAGTCTGCAACTGCACAAGTGTTTGATGCCAATTCGCAAGTACATGTATCAGTATTACAAACTTGGTTATCTTGGCAGTCCGAGTTACTTTCACAATCAGCTCCACATTCGGTATTGCAGCTTAATTCAGTTGTATAAGTACATTGATTTGATTCGCATGTATAGCCTTTTCTTTTTTTACCATTACAACTAGGTTTACAATCATCATCAGTTGAGCAAGTTTGGGTCAGCCCTTGACCACCATATACTCCCATATCATTTCTGCTTCCATCAACATCGTTATATTCAGACGATGGATCTCCTGCATCAATTGAAGGAGAGCAATTTTCTGGACAGCTGTCAGAGCATGGCAGTTCTGTACTTCCGCAACCAGACATATCTAGGTGGAAGTCATTGTCTGACTTAAAAATAGGATCAAGAGAGATATCATTTTCACCAGGGTTGACAGAATTGTAATTTACTTCATTACCCTCATAAAGATTGTTCCATACATTATTATAAGAAATGTTAACAGTACCCGCATATGATTCTGCAGAAATACCATTTTGATTATTAGTTATTATGTTGTTTTTAATAACTGAGTCAGAACTATCATATAGAAATATTCCAGCTTTTTCATTGTTGTTAATTGTATTATTTATAATTTCTGAGCTAGATGATTCGTAAGATTGGATACCCTCTCCAGTATTGTTAATTATTAAATTATTTTTAATAGTAGCTGTTGTGTCTTTAAATAAATTTACAGCACTTTTATTATTTAATGTCTCTGATATAGTATTATTTATTATAGTTACATTTGCTGTTTCTGCATCAGAATCTGTTGATGAACCAAGATTAATACTATTTCCTAAATTATCTGAAAATGTACAGTTTTCTATTGAACCTGAAGACATATGATAATACTGAACTGCTCCATACGATTTATCTGTATCTTCGACACTATTACTTGAAAATTCAGATTCCTTTATATTGGTAGTAGCTTGGTCTTTAACATCTATTCCTTGATGTTTATGATTATCAAATTCGCAATATTCTATTTCAACATTTGCATTTCCATGAATTGATACTCCTGGCCATTCGTTACAAGAAAAATCGGAGTTTTTTACAGTAAATTGGTTATCACCGCTTAGATATAAACCTGCGGCTAAACTATCAGAAACTTCTATATTCTCGAAATTAAAAGTGCAGTTTACATTAGGATTTGGATCAGAATCACCTTCAGGAGAAGTACCATATATATGTATACTTGAATTCTCATGAATATTCCCCGTGAATGTTAAATCAGTTATATTTAATGTCACATTGTTAAGACTTTCTATGTGTAGTTGATGACCCATACCACCAACCGAAGTAGATAATTTCCAAATGGTTTCATCGTTTCCTCTTCCTTGAATAGTTAAATTTGTAATATCATCCGGCAGGTTTAAGGATGCAGTTGAAGATAATACTCCCATTCCGTCATATTCAATTGTGTCTATGAATATTGTGTCATTATCCTGTGCATTAGCAAACGCTTGATTTATATCTGAGTAGTCGCATCCTTCATTACAAATTCTTATTGTTCTATATTCGTCTGCTTTTTTACGGATGTCTAGATTTTTTTCATAAAGTGTCAAGTATATAGTTATTCCCAAACCGACAAGGGTAATACAGATAATAAATGCTGAAAAGATATTTCTTTTATTTTTATTCATAAATATTTTGTTAATTTAATGATTATTTTATATTATATATATGTATAGTAAATTAATTATTGTTTTTTTTCAAACTATTTGTAATTTGTTACTGGACAATGGGTCTATAAAATTTTATTATTAATTTTGTAAATAGTTCCTTGTAGTTATTTTTAAATGCTTGTTATAATAAAATTATAATTTAGTAATTAGTTAATATGGCTCGGAGAGGTAGACCAAGAAAAAAAGAAATAACAATTCAAAGTGATGAAACGAAAAATGTGATAGGAATAATGAGTATGATTGTAGCAGCTTTGCTTGTATTGAGTTGTTTTGTTGATTCACCTGGATTTGATCAAATACGTAAATATTTAGGGCAGTCAACTATATTCGCATTTGTTTTTTTCCTAAATCTTTCGTTAAAGACATTTAGGGTAAAATATTTATTAACTAAATCAAGTTCACTAATTGGTCAAGCTTTTTTGTTTATAAGTGTAGCTGGTTTTCTACATTATAATGTTGAAGTTGATCAAGCATTAAGGATAGCCAAAATAGGAGAAAATGGTGGACTATTGGGGTATTATATCGCTCATGTTTATCTAATTGATATATTTGCAAAAGAAGGAGCATTTATTATTCTGATTTTCTTTACAGTTGTATCTATATGCTTAACTTTCAGTATGTCGATTGGTCAGTTAGTTGAATACATGGGAGAGATTATTAAAAAGATAAAGGAATTATTTAAAGGCATGGATAAAAAATTGAAGAAAGAAGAAAAATTAAAAATTGATGAAGTAAAGGGAGAAGAGGAGGGCATGATAGGAGACTTAAGAGGTGTGGAAAAGGTTGAGAAGGAAAAAAGCGATCAAGATAAAGAGAAGGAGGAGGCTGGAGAAAAGGTAGATAAAATAACGAAAAAAGGGATTGAAGTTTCAAGGGGTAGGAGATCTGGTGTAAAAATTAAGGATGATTTTTTAGATGGTGCATTAGTGAATAAATCATTAAATTACCCTAATTGGAAACTGCCTTCTTCCAGTATATTATCTCCATCTGTAAAAAATAAAAAAGGAGGTGATGATGTCAAAAAGAATGCTGATATAATTGAAAAAACTTTAAAAAGTTTTGGTGTAAAAGCTAGAGTTGTGGATGTAATGGTAGGTCCGACTGTAACTCAATATGCTTTGAATATTGCATTAGGTACAAAAGTCGCAAGAATTTCTAATCTGAAGACAGATTTAGCTCTTGCACTTGCAGCACCTACTGGAGCTGTAAGAATAGAAGCACCAATTCCTGGAACTAGTTATATAGGAATTGAGATACCAAATGAAAGTAAAGAGACAGTTTATATTAGAGATTTAATTGAGTCTCATGAAATGAAAAGTAATCATATGGAGTTGCCTGTATGTGTGGGGAAGAGAATTGATGGTAAAAACATTGTTACGAATTTACAGAAAATGCCTCATCTTTTAGTAGCAGGAGCAACTGGTTCTGGTAAATCGGTACTTACTAATGCGTTTATTATTAGTTTGCTCATGAAGAGAACGCCTGATGAGGTACGTATGATAATGGTGGATCCAAAGCAGGTAGAATTATCGGATTATAATGGTGTACCTCATTTGTTGACTCCTGTAATTACAGATATGCAGAAGGTTTTGAATTCACTAAAGTGGGCAATACTTGAGATGGAAAAGAGATATACAATTTTTAAGCATAGTCATGTAAGGAATGTTGTTATGTATAATGAAAAAATGGGATTTCCAGCGATGCCTTATATTATAATCATAATTGATGAGATGGCTGATTTAATGTTGTCAAGCGGAGCCGAAACGGAGACAGCGGTTGTAAAGTTGGCTCAAAAAGCAAGAGCTACTGGTATTCACTTAGTCCTTGCTACTCAGAGACCATCAGTTGATGTGATTACGGGTTTAATTAAAGCAAATATTCCAGGAAGAGTTGGTATGAGTGTTGCTACTCAGGTTGATTCAAGAGTTATTTTAGACCAATCAGGTGCAGAAACTTTACTAGGTAGAGGAGATATGTTGTTTAAAGAGCCGGATAAGGCTAAACCATATAGAGTGCAAGGAGTTTGGGTCTCACAAAATGAGGTAAGAAGAGTTGTTAAATTTATTAAATCTCAAGCAAAAGAGCTACATTATGAAAATGATATAACTAGAAGACAGGCTAAGCCTGGAGCAAGTAGGTCTGAGATACAATCTGTCAAGTATTCTGAAGATGAGTATTTTGCTGATGCATTAAGAATTGTGTGTAATGCTAGGAAAGGATCTGCTTCTTTGTTACAGAGGAAGTTAAGTATTGGTTATAATAGGGCTGCAAGATTATTGGATGAGTTACATAAGTTTGGAATAGTGGATGAGCAAAAAGGAAGTAAACCTAGGAAGGTTTTAGTTTCAGATCCAGAGGAATTTTTGTCGAAGTTAGATAAGAAAGATAAATAGGTAAATATTTATTGAGCTGGTGGTAGGGGTTGAGATGGGTATATAGGATTCATATTCGGTATTGAAGGAGACTTAGGTTTAATTGGAGATATTTGATTATACTGAGGATAGGTATTATCCATAGGTGATTCAGTCGGATGCGGCAATGAACTAGCTTTTGAAAGAGGTTCTGGAGAATTTTTACTTTTCTTTTCATTAATTTTATTTTGATTATCTCCATCGATAGGTTTGGTACTTTCCTTTTTAATTGAGTTGTTTGTATTCGTACCTCTCATTTTATTTATTATTTCCTGTTCAATGTCGTCAATATTACCTCGGATATTGAGTGTAATCCTTCTGGAATTTCCAATTGGGGAATAGTCTGAATATGTATCGAAAATATTATAATTTTTGTCTTTCGAATATATGTGGATTACAGTGTTGTCTTTTTCAAATTCTGAAAAGACCATTGCAACTTTATAATCTTTGACTCTAGAAATTATATTTATTTCAGGATATAGAATTTTATTTTGATCTACACCCTGAATTTCATTATTACTAATTTTGGATCTTATCAGTCCATCTGAGTCGATTTTCATATTTGAGATTATCTTACCAATATAACGAAGTTCAGCAATTGTTAGTGTGTTGTATAGTTGAGAGATGGCTGAAGTTAGATTACCTTGATTTGAAGAAAACTTTTTTAGAGCTTTTTTAAAGTTTTTGTTCTTTCTGAATCCTTCATTTGATAAAAATATACCTTTGAATAGAGATTCTGTAGCATTTTGAGTGAGGGGAAGTTCATCTTCTTCTGCAATTTTTAATATCCAGTCTGATAAAGATTGTTCATCTCCTATCTTATTTATTTCTCCATATTTAGTATTAGATTTATCGATGTCTATATTGACTTTTTTTACATTATCAAAATAGGACTTGTTATTAAAATATAATTTCCCACATAAATCTAACTGTTTGCATCCTATTGTTATTACTAAATCGAATTCATCTCCTGTAGTTTCTAAATCAACATCATCGTATTCGAATTTACTATTATCTGGGGTAATAATAAATTGGATTTTATTTTCATTTTCTCTCCATCGTACAGATTTTACTACTCCATTTTTTCTGTTTAAACTAAGAACAATTTCTTTTTTAGAGAATTCCGATATTACATCTATCTCTGGAATTTCCCAAATATTAGTAAATTCTTTTGGAATAGGATTTGATGAACCAATCTTAACTTTTTTATCATTAAAATTTTTTATTATACTAGATAAACCTGATATAGCAGCTATTATATCAGGAGTAAGATCTTCAGGTATAAGTATTAATATTTTGTTTGATGATAGAATTAGGTCTTTCACTTATAGAAAATTAATTATTGGGGCAGGGATATTAACTAAATTAATTATTTCACGATATTTAATGCAAAGTCAAGTTTAGATATTATTTTATGATTTCTCAATCTTAAAACACACTATTTCATCATTTTTTTCTATATTAATTTCTGGATCAAGCTGAATACCGCACTCAGTATTTTTCTCGGATTCTCTTACTTCTTCTTTTTTATTTCTTAAGGATACAATTTTTGATTCTCCTAATCTATTGTCTTTTTTTAATGATGGTCTTTCAACGAAGCATTGATAGCCTTTAACAACTGTTCCATTAATAACTTCACAACCAGCTATTTTAGTGCCATCTGATAATTCGAAAACTTTTTTGATTTTTGTACGAGCTACTTCAACTTCTTTTTCTTCAGGATCTTTCATGCTTTCTAGAACTTCTGCAATTTCCTCAAGTAACTCATAAATTATTTCATAGTTCCTTACAAGAACTTTTTCTATTCGTGCAATTTTCGCATTTTTCTTGGGTAAGTATGATTTGAATCCAATAACTATTCCATCAGAATCTTTTGCTTTAAAAATATCATCCTCACTTATATCTCCAGTACTTGAATTAATTATTTTAATTTTTACTTCATTAGTAGAAAGTTTCTTTAATTCTTTAATTGCAGCTTCAAGAGTACCTTGGCTTTCTGACTTTAATATTATTTTCAATTCTGTGAAATCATTCTTATCATTTTCTCCAAGTAGCTTAACTAGCGTATCTTCATCAAGCTCTTCTGTATCTTCATTTTCTTTTGTAGTCTCTTTGGGTTCTTTCTTTTGTTTAGGTTTTTCGTCTTTATTTTCTTTTTTTATATCTTCTGCTTTTTCATAAAAATGAATAGTTTCACCAATTGGAATTTCTTCATCAAATCCAGTAATCCAGACTGGTTCTGATGTAGAAGCTGTTTTCTTATTGCAAAAGTTTTCATCTTTAAAGGCTCTTATTCTTGATTGGTTGTTGTCCCAAAGAGCAAAATCTCTTGTATTTATATTACCGCTTTTTATCAGGCAAAAGCTTATGATACCTAGTGATTTATCAGTAGTTGATTCAATCACAACAGCTTCAGCCTTACCCTTAGTTGGTTTAGTTTCCTTTGTAATGTTTATTTCAGCTGTAAGAAGTATTGCATCAAGCAATTCATCAAGACCTTTTTGTGTCTTTGCGGAAGTTTCAATGCATATTATATCTCCACCAAGTTTTTCAACTTGAACCCCATTATCTGATAATTCTCTTATTGCTTTACTTTTATTAGTGTCTTTTAGGTCAATTTTATTTAAAGCTACTATAATTGGGACTTTAGATTCATGTGCAAATTCAATGGCTTCAATCGTTTGAGGCTGAACACCATCATTAGCTGCAACAACAAGTACAACAATGTCTGTAACTTTTGCACCCCTTGATCTCATCTGACTGAAGGCTTTGTGACCAGGTGTATCTATAAAAGTAATTTTATATTCTTCGTTATTTTTTGTTTTATGTGTTATCTGGTGTGCTCGGACGCTTTGAGTTATTCCTCCAGCTTCGCATGATTGTACTTTGGTGCCTCTAATTGCGTCTAATATAGAGGTTTTACCATGGTCTACATGCCCGAGCATAGTAACAACTGGTGGTTGTTTAATAATATATTCTTTTTTGTTTTTTGATATTCTTGCCATATATATCTATAGATATTAATTTTATCATAAAAGTGTGGAATTGAGTAATTTTATTCTATAGATTTAAAAGTTTTAAATTGAGATTAGTAATTAATTGAATTAATAATTGCTTCTATTCGTTTCTTATCATATTTGTTATCCCAATATCTTTTTTCTTTTAAAATAGATATCTGGTGAGCTAATTAGAACTCGAAAAGTCTTTTATATTTTTTATCATCTTTTAAATTTTCTAAACTATCAAATCTGAATTTGTTTATAATAGGATTGATATAATTTTTAGGTAATTTAAATTCAGTTATGCCAGTTTCGTGGATAATTATAATATTATATTTATTTTTAGTCTCATCCGACCAATTCCTACCTTTTGTCCCTACAATACGTACTGTTAATAATATTAAATTATTATAATTATTATTGTTTACGATGGTTACTTCATATTTTAAAAGAGTTAACTTTGTTAGGAGATTTTTATTTAATTTACCATTAATTTCTATTTAATGAAGGTTATTATTATAGTAAGTGATATTTTTTAAAGTATCAAACAATTTAAGATTTTTAACTTTAGCGTGATTTGTTATTTTATTATCCGTTTTAATTAAATAAAATATAATTTATACATAATTAACATAAAATCCCTATAAAATCTAGTGAAACTGATTTAACTTGATGAAGATTTCAAAATAGTTTTATTTGATCTTTCTTCTTTCTTTTCTTTTCAAATGTTATTTTTTCAATATACTTATCATCTATCTCTTTTAAAAAACGTGATGGTGAACGGTCATATTTTTTCCCCCAGATTAAACGTTTATTTGTATATGTTAAATATAGATTTGTTTGTGCTCTTGTAATGCCTACATAAAGAAGTCTTCTTTCTTCTTCAATATTTACCTCATCATCATTTTTTTCTAAAGGTATAAAACCTTGCTCGCATCCAGATATAAAGACATTCTCGAATTCAAGTCCTTTTGTCTGATGAAGGGTCATTAATTTTACACAGTTTGCTTTTTGATTGATGTATGTCTCGCGTGATTGTAAAGATAATATTGATAATAATTCATCATAAGTCGAAAATTTAGTATCTTTAATTATATTAAGTAGCCTATCGATGTTTTGGGTAGATTCCTCATAATCATAAATTTCCCTGATATTAAATTCGTCTATTAAATCAGGAATTTTCATATTATCCATTCTTGAATTCTCTAGAATCTTTATTTTTTTAAGATCTAGATTAGTTTTATATAATTTTTCTTTAAAAAATTTACTCTTAGTACATATATATTTTAATATTAGTAAAACCGTTCTAATTTCTTCTTTTTCCCAAAAAGAATTTTTCCCGACTATTTGGTAAGGAATACCTTTATGAAGGAATTCCCCTTCAAGATATTTACTAAATGAATTTTTTCTAAATAAAACAGCGAAGTTGCTAAAGAGATATTCTTGCGAATCACTTATATCCTGTTGGGTGTGAATCAATGTTGTACCGCCAATTAAATTTTCTATTGTATTTGATATATATTTAGCTTCATCTTTATTATTAGTACATTGGATGATATGTACTTTATTATCTGGTTTCTTGATACCATTATATATAATGTTGGTTCTATTCTTGTTGTTTTTTATCAAACTTAATGATGATTTAATAATGCTCTTGCTTGATCTATAATTCTTTTCAAGTCGAATTATTCTTGAATCAAGGTATTCTTTTTTGAAATTCAAGAATATTTCCGGATTTGAACCTCTAAAGCCGTAAATAGACTGGTCTAAATCACCGATGAAAAAGACATTGTCATTAGGATAAGTTAGATTATGGATGATATCATTTTGGATGTAATTTATATCTTGATACTCATCAACTAAGATATATTTATATTGTTTTGAGATTTTAGAAATTTTTTTTATTAATTTTAATGATTCGATTTGTAAATCATCAAAATCAAATGAATTATTATCTTTAAGCATTTTATTATATTCGCTGGAAATTTTATTTAATTTAGTATCAGTACTATCCAAAGTATTTTGTTTACATTGTCTTATATATTTTACAAAGTTTGTTATTTTACCTTTGTAATTATTCCTTGCTTTGATTTTTTTTAATATATATTTTTGATCAAAGTAATCTAGAATTATTATTTTATTTTTCGAATATTCTTTGATTATTTTAAGACTGAAGGCATGGATTGTTCCTATAAATGGTAATTGATTTGTATTATCTTTTAATAAATTCTTTACGCGGTTTTTGATTTCCCTTGCTGCTTTATTTGTAAAAGTTAATACTAAGATATTATTTGGGTTTATATTGTTCTTTAAGAGGTGGAAAATTTTGTAAACTAATGTTCTAGTCTTCCCGCTACCTGGACCAGCACAAACTAATACAGATTTATTTTTGGTTTCTATTGCTTTCTTTTGTGATTTATCCAGCATTTATGATATTAAATAAATATACTAGGATTACTTGTCTAGATAGATATTCTTTGGTATTTTAATACAAGGTAATTATAGTTAAAATTGTTGTTTATGATAAGGCGAAATACAAACAAGATTTACAGGAAAATATTTAGCATATTGTGCTTATCAGTAATATTTTTTAATCTTTTTCCAAAAGTTGTTTTAAATGCAGCTGATTTTGAGAGTCAGATAGATCTAATATATAGTGTGGTTTCCGACGATGTGATGCATATTAAGGAGGTTAGAGCTACAAAGAATAATTCATCTGAATTCTACATTAAGGGAGAAACATATGAGACTTTTTTAATATCGACTTTTAAAACAAGGACAGATGTATCTCAAGCTGATTTGCAAAAAGTTGCCGATACAGTAAAAGTGACTAATACGTCGGGAAATGTTTTGAGTCCAAGTATTGAAATTAAGAATAATCAGATTGAGGTAGCGGTAATGTTTGGTTCGGATTTAAATAGAGGAGAGCAGAAGGTCATAATTCTAGAATATGATAGTTACGAATTGGTGGAGAAGAATGGAAATGTTTGGAATATATATGTGCCGGGTATGACCCATGATTTTCAAAAATTAACTACTTCTGAAAATGGAGCTACAACACAGACGAATTTTTCAGTAAGGTTAGAATTTAACAAAAATTTGGGGGAGCCTAATTTTGTTCTGCCTGAACCTGCATCATCTGTTGAATTTGATGGAAAAAGAATATATGTTTTCGAACCGAGTTCTTTGATAGATCAAACTGCTTGGTTGCAGATAGGTGACAAACAGTATTATTATTTTGAGATTACTCAACATGTAAAGTCTTCTTTAGATTTAAGCTCGAAGGTATTTTATACTTTTTATGATTTAGCTTTACCAAGAGAGAGTGATAGTGAAAATCAGCAGGTATTTTTTAGATCAATTATTCCTGAGCCTGAGTATATTAGATATGATGGTGAGGATAATGTTATAGCTAGGTTTAAATTTTCAAATGAGGAAGAGACTGAGATCAAAGTAACTGGTTATATAAGTACTTCTATAAAACAGGAGATAACACACGAGGATGTGGGGGATATTGATGATATTGATTTAGATATGGGTTATGCAGAGATAGATGATGAGCAACTTAAATATGAAGATTTGTTAGAACCAGCAATATATTGGGAAGTTGATGCAGAAGCAATTAAAGAAAAAGCAGATGAATTGAAAGAGGAAAAGACAAATGTCTATGATATTGTTTTATCTGATTATACATTCATTACAGAAAATGTTGATTATGATAATTTGAAGGTCGGAGTAAGTAATCAGCGCAATGGAGCATTAAGTACTTTAAATGGAGGAAGTAGTGTTTGTATGGAGTTTGCTGATCTTTTAATTACATTATTAAGAGCACAGGGAATTCCTGCAAGAGCTGCTTTTGGATACGGTTTTGATCCACGATCAGAGGGTGAGACAGAGGAAGGACATCAATGGATAGAAGTTTATATGCCTGGGGTTGGCTGGGTACCAGTTGATCCGACATGGGGAGATACTGGTAGAAGAAATTATATAGGATCAGATGTAGATCATGCTTTATGGAGAGTAGCAAGCGTAAATGTTGATATACCAAGTCCTGTAACCAAATACTCAATATTAGATGATAGTGAGCTTCAATCGCCAGTTTTTAAAATTGAGGTTGTAGAAAGTATTGATAACGTTAATTTGATAACACTGGAAGATTTAATATCAAAGTATGAGTATTCTCCAAAGGCAAAGGTATTGGAGAGGTTTGAGCAGTTGAATGATTATGGTAAAGTGATTTTTATTGGTATACCGGGAATTTTAGTATTGATAGTTATTTTTTTCTTCTTTATGTCTCTTATAAAATTTTTAAAGCGGATAATGATTAAAAAAGGTTAAATTAATCTAGGTATCTTCAGAAATTGATCAGCTTTTTTTAAGATTTCCTTAGTATAATTGACTTTGATAATTTTTTGTGCTTGTTTTATAGAGCACCATTTATATCTGATGTATTTTTTTGAAGTGTGAGTTTTTTTATATTTTGACTTAACTAGATACCAGATGATTCTTTTATGTATTAGTTCCGCTTCAAAAGTTAGGGTGATATTTTTTATTTCCTGAAAACCAGGTATAAATTCAAGACTCTTTGACCCTAGATCATTGATAAGTTTCTGTTTAATATTTTCTGGTCTAGGTTTATGTTCAGTTACTAGTCCTATTGGAAAGTCCCATTGTTCATATAGGTCTTGGACTATGAGAAAGAGGATCTGTTTATTTTTTTTGTAATATATTATTACTCTAGACGAATATTGGGTCTGCATTTTTTTAGAATAACTGAATTTGTCTTTGGCTTTGCCCCCCAAGACTAATCCATCCGGATAGACCTTTTTTCTTTACAGCAACAGGAATACGAAATTTGGTCGGTTTTTTTATTCCTATTAATGTTAAATATTTAGTATTTTTTTTCTTAGAGTTCCAAAAATTTTTTGTTAAAGCAAGTTCGTCCCAATATTTTTTTACTATGGATTTTAGCTTATTTTCGTTTATGTCCGAAAAGAATTTTACTTTTCCTGATATAAAATATCCAGTGATAGGTCCTCCTGATTTTTTCATTAAAATGAGATCACCTTTTTCGATTGATTTGAAAGGCATACAACGGATTTTTGAAAATCTCCCGTCAATAGTTTTTTGACCAGTGAAAATTTTATTTATAAAGCCTGAGGTAAATATGGCTAAGTGTAACATTATTTGTTTTCTACCAAATAAAACGGGTAGTAATATATTTTAACATTAATCTGTAAATACTAAAAATTTTACGGTCTTAATTACAAAAGTATAGTTTTTAGCTCGGATAAACAGCTAATTTTTTTCCAGTATTTTAGACGTAAAATTTTTTCTTTTAATTTACTTGTTCCTTTTCTGTCTATCCAGATAGTTTTCATATTTAACTGGTTACCTGCACTAATTTCCTTGAGATACCCGTCTCCAATTACGTATGTATCTTTAGATGAACAATATATTTGATCACATAGGGTAGAAAAGATTTTTGGTGTTTTAATATTTATAACTATTTGTTCAAAATATTTTTCAATATTTATTTTTTTGATCAAATTTCTTCTTTTATTTGGGTTTAATAATGCAGCAGTTACAATTGCCTGTTTGTATCTCTTTGAACAATTTTCTAAAAGTTCTTTTGCACCGTTATATAATTTTTGTGTGTCGGGATTATATAATGTTTTATTGAAGTCCCAGATTATTGCTTTCATGTTTGTCTATCGCTGTACGCTTATAGCTTTAAGTTTTGGTTAATAATTATTAGTAATGAATTATAGCAGTTATTGAATAATTTGGTTAATACATTTATATGTAGGGAGTTATTAATGAATATTAGGATAATGAGACTCAACAGCATGTTCAGTTACTAGATTAGATTCGAGTAGTGCATTTAAAACTAAGTGTGCATCATTAGGTCCTTTCCATGCATATTCACATATTAGCATATAAACAGCATCTTGAGAATATTGATGAGGGTTAGGAGTAATATCTTCAATTACGAAACCTGACTTTCCATCACTTGCACGATAAGATATATAGTTATCACCTAAAATCTCTCTCTCAGCTTGATCAATTTATATTTTATCAATGTTTGGGTGTAATATCTCAAGACTCATTATAAGATGATTATACCAAAAGTAATTGATTTACAGCAATAAATTGAATAAAAAGAGAAGTATGTTATTTATTACTTATGGCTATTAACTGAGAGCCTCTTACATCTTCTCGAGCACTTTAATGCCAAGCAGGTTCAGTCCATTCTTAATAACTTGTGCAGTTGCTGAGGTTATAGCTATTCTCGATCTCTTATTTTTGTTTTCAGCTTTAAGTACGGGGTGTTTTTTATAAAACAGATTGAATTTTTGTGCAAGATCAAACAAATATGAACAGAGTAGGTTAGGGGCAAAATTTTTCGCAGATTCGTCAATAACTTCTGGAAACCTATAAAGTGTTCTGAGTATTGCCGTTTCTTCCATATTGAGTTCCGTGTTGGGAGGTAAGCGAACGGCGATAGGCTGTTTTATTCCTCTTAATATCGAGTATGCACGCGTATAAGTATATTGCAGATAAGGACCTGAATTTCCATCAAAAGAAATACTTGCATCAAAATCAAAAGTAATATCCTGAAGCGGGTTTCCCTTTAAAAGAGAATATTTTATTGCTGCAATACCTACCTTATCAGAGATATTATTTTTCTCTTTTTTAGATAAATATTTTTTATCTTCAATTATTTTTCGTACTGCTTCTATTCCCTGATCTACAAGATTTATGCCTGTTATGATATTTCCTAATCTTGATGACATTTTACCGTTTTTTAATTTTATCATACCAAAACCTAAGTGCATTAATTTCTCTTTGAATTTTTTATCAAGTATTTCAAGTGCTTTGAAAACAACTCCAAAATATTCATTCTGTTCATGAGCTGTAAGAATAATCATTTTGTCAAATGGCCATTCTTGATGTTTCATTGGTTGAAGAGCCATATCCTTAGCTTCATAAGTTGGAGTTCCATTTTTTGTAATAAATACTCGGTCGTGTAATCCATATTTGCTACCTTTAAAGATTATTGCACCTTTACTTTTGGTGAATACATTACCGATATTGTTTTTAACAATGTTTTTACCTTTGCTGGCTACTTCGGATTCATAATAGTATCTATCATAATTTACCCCTAATTTTTCTTCGAATTCTTTATAAAAATTAATACTCCATTCTCTTGTTTTTTTCCATGATTTTAAAATATCTTGATTTTCTTCGTAAATCATTTTATTTATGTCATCAATCTCTTCTTTACTTTTTTTATTATCCTTATATTCAGAAGATCCTTTTTGGTACATTTCCTGTAGAAGTAATGCTTTTTCTTTATTACTTTCAGGAGTTTTCGGATTATATTTCTCTAGTGCCCAGATACACTTTGCTACATGCGGTCCAACATCACCCTGATAATTTGCCTTAAATACATCGTATCCGATAAACTTTGTTATTCGTGATAAACTTTCGCCTATTATAAATGAAAATAGGTGTCCAATGTGAGGCATTTTATGGGTATTGGGTTGTCCGAATTCAACTATTAGATGAATTGGTTTTTCTTGTTTATATCCTCCATATTTTTCTTTATCAACAAGTACATTGTTTAATTCATTTATAAGCCATTCTTTTTTTAATTTTATATTTATAAATCCATTGGTTTGTTTAGTATCTTGAATAATATTGTTTATCTTAATATTTTTTATTATTGACTCTGCGATTTTATCTAGAGATTTCTTTGATTTCTTGGTAAGTAAAAGTGCTATATTTGTAGAGAAGTCACCGAATTTTTCATTCATAGGATGCTCGATTTTTATATCAGATTTTTTCAAGTTTTGATAGCCTGCTTTTTTCGTTGCCTCGTATATTATTCGTTGTATTTCATATTTGATAAGTGATTTATTAACATAATCTAGAGTAGGGCAGGACGAAATTCTTTTTAGTCTTTTGGTATCTAATTTTTGTTTTTTAGTTAATTTGGTGCTTTTATCCATAATTAGGAGTTTCTTATTATTTTCTTATTTTATCAGATAAAAAGTAAAGTTGGAAATTGTTGTGAAAGAGAGTGGCAGATATCAGGGATCAGAAGTCAGGTAACTAATCTTTGAAAACTTATATCTGATATTTCCATGTTACTTTTTATTGATTTTCACGTTATATCTATATATAGATATATTTTATTAATACATTAAAATGTATGTTCCAAAAAGGAGGAAAATATTAAAATTTAGGTTGAAGAGAATCTTACATATAATAAAGAGGAAGATTCGGTGGTATTATCTAAGATATAGGTATAATTATACTACTTCCTAAGTATATTAACTTATCTTTTTTATTCCTATTTTAACTGAATCTTTGTTAACTTTAATTTCCCTTTCAGCTTCTCCTAATTTTACTTTTTTACTGTTTGTCAATTTACATAAATCCTTATTCTCAGACTTTATTACTTTTTGAAATTCTTTATTTTCTGTTTCAAGTGTTACTTCGACAATGTCCTTTTGTTGGAATCCGAGCTTTTTACGTGTACTTTGGATTGTTCTTACTAATTCACGAGTTAAACCTTCTTTTTTTAACTTGTTTGTGATTTTAGTATTTAATGAAATGGTTACCTGCTTTTGTTTATTCTCCTGTGTATTCCAATCTTTTCCATTCTTGATACTTTTAACGGTTTTTATAGATTTTACATTTAATTCGTCTTTTAGAAGATCCATCATCCAAGGTTCAATTTTAGGTGCTTTTATTATCATTTCATTTAAGGGTTGACGTATCTTTATCGCAGACTCAGCTCTTGCGGTTTGTCCAAGTGAAGCTATCTCTCTGGTGACTGACATCTCTTTAAGCAGTATTACCTCTTCCTTTGTAAGTTTTTCGTTGTCCGGCCAATCACATATATGTATAGATAGTTTCGCATTTTTGTCCAAATCAGCAACTAACCTTTGATAAATTTCTTCAGTAATGAATGGTATTATTGGTGCTGTAATTTTAATTGTTTGTACAAGTACATAGTAAAGAGTTGATAATGCATCTTTATCGCTATTAACAAAACGTTCTCTGCTTCTTCTTATATACCATGCTGAGAGATCATTCAAAAATGGTGCTATTTCTCTAACAGCAGGTGGAATAAAGTACTTATTTAGATTTGATTCAATTTCTTTATGGAATTGTTTTAATCGTGTTAGAATCCATAAATCAAGTTTGTTTTTCGATTTTGGACAAATATGTTTTCGGCTTGGTTCCCACTTAGCTAAATTTGCATAAGTTACTAAATATTTGAAACTATTAAATAACGGGAATATTACTGTAGATATTTGTGACCTTAGATCTTTTTCATTAAAATTCATATCTTCGCCCATCATTATTGGGCTACTCATGAAATATAGTCTCAATGAGTCTCCGCCGTATTTTTCAAGTGTCTCTTTTGGGTCAGGGAAATTTTTAAAAAGTTTACTCATCTTTCTTCCATCTGTCCCCCAGATAACACCTGTAACTACGACATTTTTGTAACTATTTTTTTCCAATAATGCATTTGATACTATATGCATATAATAAAACCAAGCTCTAATCTGTGCTATGTATTCTATTATGTAATCTGCTGGAAAAGTTTTTTTGAATAGGTCTTTATTTTCGAATGGATAATGTATTTGTCCATATGGCATTGATCCAGATTCAAGCCAGCAATCTAACACTTCAGGTATACGGGACATTATTCCGCTGCACTTATTACATTTAAACTGTATATGATCGACTCCATCTCTATGTAAATTTTTTACTTTTTGTCCGGATCTGTTTTCAATATCTTTTATTGAACCAAAAACCTCATATTCACCACATTTATCACATTTCCAAATAGGCATTACTGTTGCCCAGTATCTTGTTCTTGATATGTTCCAATCAGGTGCAGTTTTAATTGTATTTATAAATCTTTTACTTAACTTGTCAGGTACCCAGTTAATTTTTTTATTTTGTTTAAGTAATCTTTCTTTCATGTCTTGTATCTTGATAAACCAACCTTTTTGTGCTCTTTGAATTAAAGGAGTCTGGCATCTATAGCAGTATGGATATCTGTGTGTGATGGTTTCGGATTTAAATAGTATGTCTTTTTCGTATAGATCCTTTATTATTTCCTTATCAGCATCTTTTACATATTTCTTTTTAAAGTCTTTTACTTCTTTGGTAAATTTTCCTTCATCATCTACTGAGAACATAATTGTTAGTTTATAATCTTTTCCCATTTCAGTATCTATTTCACCAAATCCTGGGGCAGAGTGGACTATTCCTGTGCCCTCATCCATTGTTACCATGTCTTTATATTCATATACTTTAAAATCATTCTCATTTGGGGGGAAATAATTATAAGGAGCTTCATATTTTAAACCTATTAGTTCTTTTCCCTTAAATTCTCGGACTATTTTATACTTATCATCTCCCATTAATTCTTTTATTCTCTTTTTTGCAGCTATATAAGCTTTACCTTTTTCATTACTACTAAACTCAATGTAAGTTTCCTTTGGATCAACAACTAATGCTCTATTTGAAGGCATAGTCCATGGAGTCGTAGTCCATGCGAGTAATCTAGCATTTTTAAATTCTCCTTTTGTTGTAATTGGGAATTCTACAGTTATTGCCGGATCCTGCATATCTGTATAGCTGTTATCCATAGCTATTTCAAATTTTGAGACTGGGGTGCCACATCTAGTACAGTAGAGAAGTGTTTTTACTCCTTCATAAACCAATCCTTTGTCATATAACTGTTTGAAAACCCATATGACTGATTCCGTATAATTTTTTTCCATTGTTTTGTATGCACCTTTAAAATCAACCCATTCGGCGATTTTATCTACATACCATTCCCATTCACTTGATGTCTCTTCTACATACTTTTTACATTCCTTTAGGAATTTATTAATGCCATATTCTTCGATATCTCTTCTGTTTTTTAAACCGATTTTCTTTTCGGTTTTTTCTTCAATTGGCAATCCATGGCAGTCCCATCCCCATACATGTCTTACTTTATACCCTTTCATTGTTTTGTACCTAGGTATGACGTCTTTAGCCATACGTGGAAGAAGTGAACCATAATGTGGGAGCCCAGTTACAAATGGAGGTCCGTCTAAGAAAGAAAATCTTTTATCATCAGAACGATTATCCTGAGATTTCTGAAAAACTTTATTTTTTTTCCACCATTTTGTAGTTTTATCTTCCCGTTCAGAGATTGATTTAAAAGTTTTTGTTTTAAACATTTTTATTAAATTATATTTAAATTATAAAAATGAAAAAGTCCTTGTCTTAATACCATTTTAGATATTAAAACAAGGACTTTTGTAGTCGGTACCACTTGTCTTTAGCAGAATATTTTACAATATCTGCCCTTATTTCCCTCTAATTATGTTTAAGGGATTCCAGCTTTAACGGGCTTACACGGAAGAGTCTAATTGTTTTTAAAACTTTCTTTCTTCAGCTCGTTCTGTGATATAGCATAATGCTCAGAACTTATTGCTTTTTAATATTTGATTAGTAAGTTAATTATAACATGAAATTGGTATCTACACTAGTATTTTTATGAATCTGTCAGTATTTCTTATTAGTTGTGTATATATTGGTTTTGCTGAAGTTAAACGGTGTTTTTGTGAATATTCCTTAGCATTTACCTTTTTTAATCTAGGAATTTCTTTATAATGTGGGTTTTTTACAACTTCTTGTCTTGCATTTTTTCTAATTAAGTAATAGGACATCCCATGTTCTTTTCTCAAGGATCTATAATCCATTTTTCCATCATCTTCAAATAATCTGCCAATAACAAGTGGAGAGCTTCCTGGATTAATAAATGTATACATATATCTTTGTGGAATTGGTACTCGATTACCCTTTTTAACCTTAAACATAGATGCAAAACTTACTTCGGTTTCGAAATCTAACTCATCTTTTTCTTTTATCTTTTGTACTAAGACTGCACCTCTACCATGTATTATGTCTATAATTGAAGTTAATTCATTCTGGTCTTTATCAGGAGCAAATATATGTGTTTTGTTGTATTCTATACCAAGAAGTCCAGGAGGTAGGACTATTAAATTGTAGTGTAATTTTGTTTCTTTAAATGTTTTTTTATGATCCTTTAAGCGAATATCGCAATACTCGGTATAGATGTTAATAGGGTAGCGGAGTGTTTTGTTTAAAAGTACTGGTCGTAAGTTATCAAGTTTTATTCTCTCAATTTGTTTAAAAACTATTTCACCAGCAGGCTGTAGAGAATTATCTTGAGTATTTAAAAGGATGGGCAAACCAGAAGTGTCTTGTAAGTTAATCATTCCATATTCCTGTAAAAAACTTTGTAATTTGTAAGTTAAAAACTATTATACTTTCCGTATGTTATTTTGTCAATTATTCCTATTGTATTAGGGGTAATTTATATCGTGGTATCAGGGATTAAGAGATGATAAAAGATTTGTAAAAATGGTAGACATTTATCTACATTTGAGGAACCGAAATTTAATTATTACTAATCAAATTCAGGCTAAAGCATCCTTCCTCACACTCTAGTCTTTCAACAAACATCTACCATTTATAGAATAACATACTCATTATATACTGTCAAATTTATAAGTAATTAGATTAATTTTTCCTGCTTAGGATCTTGTGGTAATTGTCCTTTAATTTTATGATATGCATTCCATCTTCCCATAAGCATAAACATTTCTAATTCAGTCTTAATTTTAGTCACATTTATTTCTTGTTTTCTAAAAACTATTGAAGTTATTTCTCCTTTGTTTGCGTAAAAAGGTTTACTCCATGCTTGTTTTCGTTGATTAAATATTTGCCATTTACCCATGATTTCGACTTGAATTTTATTTATTTCAAATTTACCATAATAAGATTTAAATTTTTCAGATTTTTGATACTTAACTTTTTCTTTGATGTATTTATTTAGCAACTTATTACATTTAAGCGCTATATCCTTATTAGTAAGAATATCAATATCATCAATGTTCATATCGATATTTTGTAAAACGAGACTTGTTGTCCCTCTAAAAGCATATTGGGTATTCCCAAAAATTTTTCCAAGATATTTGATTGTTTTTTCAAAATGTTCTGGTTTTTTAGGCATTAGATTCATATGACAGATAGAATTATAATACCGGCTATAGTTAATAAGATACCGATTATCTGGTTAAATGAAAGTTTTTCCTTTAGAAATATTAGACTGCATATTACTGTAACTACAGACGATCCGTTGCTTAAAACTGAAACTACTGAAATGTCGCCATATATAAATCCCATGCTTAAAGTGATATTTGCCATTGTATCGAAAATAGATGCTAGTAGTAATATTTTAAAGAATTTTTTATTAAAGACGAATTTTTTGTTTGTTTTAAATAAAGGATATAGAATTATAAAAGTAATTGTTGTCCATAATCTTAGATACAAATTAGATGTGAACCAGTGGCTTTCTTTGCTAGAGGTAGAGAAAAAGAACAAACCTGTTCCCCAAAGTATAGCGGTTAGTATAGCCCACTTGAATCCTTTTTCTAAATTTATTTTTTTTGCGCTATGAAGATTTTTGAAATCAGTTGAGACGAATATTATTCCACTGAAAGTAGTTAAGATCCCGAGAATTTTTATTAGCAATATTTTTTCTTTTAAGAATATAAAACTTAATATTGCAGTGATAACTGCTTTTGATGATGCTATTGGTGTGACAATTGACGCTGTGCCTTCTTTTAGACCATAGATAAAAGTTATAGAACCTAATGAGAATAACAACCCCGATAGGCTCATTTTTAAGAATAAGGGGAAGTTAAAGATATTTACATTAATAAAAGGGAATAATAGTAAAGTAAGGATAAATCCGAAAAGTTGAAGAAAAAGACTGATTTTGAAAGTGTCGTATTTTTTAGATATTAGGGCAATTAAGTAATTTTGGATTCCATATCCTATTAGCGGTCCTAAACCGTATAAATTTGCAGAAATATTCATAGCTTCAAAAATGATAATTTTATTATATACGAAATGGGTAACGTTTTAAACAATTGTTAAATTTAGTTATCCACAATAGTGGTTTCCGTGGAATATAATATAAAATCTTATAGTAAATATCGTAAAATTTAGATATAATTGTGGAGACAAAAAGATACAAATACGTTGATTAATATTTGTCTATAATGATGTTGGGATTATATAAGTAATTATTCTAAGAATTTTGTTTTTTATTACGATTTTTTATAAGTGAAAGTATGCTTCGCCTAGTTATTTCTGCAATAAGCAAAGCGGTATCATCGATGGGTCCGGGGATTAGATCTGGGGAAATAATATATAAGATGACAAATATTAAAGTCCAATTGTTTTTTAAGAAATTTTTCATAGAAAGGGCTTTATGTTTATTATTTTTTATAATTCTCGTAAGACTGGGTTGCGTCTGGATTGACATTTTTTAGTTGCTCGATGACTTTAGTTCTGATTTCGCTTGTATTTATTGTATTGTTTTGAGCGTTTGATTTAACCCAACCTTCTATGTTTTCTGCTATTTTTTCGGCTTCTTCTGAAGTGGCTCTGCATTAATTATGCTATTAACGATTTTGTAATGATGAAAATCTTCAGTTTTTCCATCTTTTTTTATTACTTTTAAATTTTTCATAATAAGAACGAATTGACCTCCTTTCTTTATTATTTTTAAAAAGTAGTTTATACTATAATATAGCATACAGATTATTATTCGACAATACATGAGTCACACTAAATTATTTCATATACGATAATTGCTGTCATAGTTGTTTATCGTTGATTTTCAGGGCAAAACGGTTTATAATCTGGTCTGATCTTTGGAAATAGTTTTTTATATTGTATTAAATAAATTAATCATAATAGTACGGTAGGAATGAGAGATATATTTAATAAGGGGGCGTAGCTCAATGGTAGAGCAGTGGCCTTTTAAGCCATTGGTTGGAGGTTCGAGTCCTCTCGCCCTCACGTCGCAGCAACATTTCTGCTTTTACAAAGATTGCAAGCAATTTTGTTCCAGCATACATGTGCTGCTCCTTCTAGATTGAATAAAATTAAGTTGAGGCAGAAGATCTTTTGAAGAGTTTTATCTGGCGTAGCTCAATGGTAGAGCGACCGGCTGTTAACCGGTTGGTTGAGGGTTCGAGTCCCCCCGCCAGAGAAAACTTTTTAAATATATTTAGGAAGGTGTGAAAGATATAGACATAAATTATACTATTAAAGAGAAGTGACAAAATTATTAGAAATAAAAAATCTTCATGTAAAAACTCAAGATAAAGAGGTTCTTCGGGAAATAAATCTTGAGATTAAAGAAGGTAAGATTTATGTGTTGTTAGGCTCTAATGGTTCAGGTAAATCATCTTTAGCACAGACTATTTTAGGTAATTCAAAATATCAAATAATTGAAGGAAGTATAAAATTTAAGGACAAGATAATTAATAAATTACCACCAGAAAAAAGGGTAAAACTTGGTATTGCTTTAGCATTTCAGAATCCACCTGTAATTAAAGGAGTATCTCTTTCATCATTATTAAAAACAGTAACAGGCAAAGAGAAGATCGAAGATAATTTTAAAATTGCATCTAAATTATTAACAAGGGATGTAAATTTAGACTATTCAGGGGGGGAAAAGAAGCTTTCAGAATTATTACAAATTTTATTGCTTAAGCCGAAATTTGTTGTTCTGGACGAGATTGATTCAGGATTGGATGTTAAGAATTTGGAGAAACTAGTAAAAGTAATTAAGGAGGGATTAATTAATAAAAATGTTGCTGTTTTAGTAATTACTCACTCAGGTAAAATTTTAAGCTTGTTGAAACCGGATATGACTAGTGTAATGATGGATGGTAAAATTGTATGTAAATCGAAAGATTTTAAAAAGATAATGAAAACTATTAGCAAATATGGATATAAAAAATGTAGACAATGCCAGCTACTGGCAAGTTGATCATGAAATAAAAAAGATTGCAAAATTAAGCCGAGCAGAAGTATTAAAAAGTAGTCAGGCTTGGGAGAAGTATAGTTGGACAAGGAAATATTTTGAAGATAAACCCAATGAGGGATATTTTGTTTGGATTAAAAAACAGCCTGTCTGTTCTCTTTTTACCTGTGTGAGCCTTGTATCTAAAAATATAAAACAGCAAATGAAGAACCTTCTTATAATTGAGGAGAATTTAAAAGTGGAACTTCAAGGTACATGTAATAGTTTAGCTAAAAATACTGGCAGTAGCCATAAAGCTGTTGGAAAAATTATTCTTAAGAAGAATTCCAGTTTAAAATATAAACATATTCATTCTTGGAAAGAAGATAGTATAGTTGATACAGATTATGAGTTTTTATTAGGTGAAAATTCAAAATTAAGTTATACATACAAAGCTAGTGATACTCCAAAATTATTAAATATAAAAAACAAGATAACATGCCTTGATGGAGCAAAGGCTTTGATTAAAATTTTGGCTGATTGCAAAAATACACGATTTAATACAAAGGATGAGATTATATTACAAGGTAAAGAAGCTTCTGGTATAAGCAAACTCCGATTAATTTCAAGAAAAGACAGCATTATAAATGCTCACTCTCGTATATTAGCAAAATCTGCGTCTATGGGACATCTAGATTGCCATAGTTTAATGACTGATAAAAAATCGAAAGTTTCTCTTATACCTGAAGTTATTTGTAAAAATAAAGATGCTCAAGTTACTCATGAGGCATCAATAGGCAGGGTTTCAGAGGAACAGTTGAATTATCTGAGAACAAGGGGATTGACAGAAGAAGAAGCATTGAATCTGATTATTGCCGGATTTTTAAAAGTGTGAGATTTAATATATAAAGATTAATATCATGAAATTTAATATTTTACATTTAAATTCTCTTGGTGAATTCCCAGTATATCTTCAAAAGAAGCTAAAAAGTTTTGGGAATTATATTTCAAATACGGAAGCGGGTATTTCTGAAAATAAAGCATTGAATTTAGCTAAAATAGCAGATATTTTAATTATTGCTCCTTCTGCCTTGAAGCCTGTTAAGGCAAGTTTTATTAATAAACTAGAAAGAACTAAACATATAGCTTTAGTAACGGTTGGTTATGATTGGATTGATATCAGTGAATGTAGTAAAAGGGGAATTACGGTCTCTACTCCAATAGGAGCAAACTCAGAGGCAGTTGCTGAACATATTTTTGGGCTTTTTGTTAATCTTGCTAAGAGGATATCAGAATTTCATCAAGATATAAAAGAGAAAGGAGCTTATGATTTTAGGAAATATACAGGCATTGAGCTTTATGGAAAAACTCTAGGGATAATTGGGTTAGGGAATGTCGGGCATAAGGTTTGTAGAATCTCAAAAGGATTTGATATGAACGTTCTTGCATATGATAGATCAGAGAAAACAACAAAGGATTATAAGATTGTTGATCTAGATACACTTTTAGAAAATTCAGATTTTATTGCTGTTTGTATTCCTTTAACTAATGAAACGAAAGATTTAATTGACAAAAAAGATATTTCAAAAATGAAGGATGATGTTATCATAGCTAATACTGCTAGAGAAGAAGTTGTTAACAAAGATGCTGTATTATCTGCAATCAATTCAAATAAGGTTGCTGGTTATGGAATTGAAACTGCAATAATGACACCAATAGAAAGGAATGATCCATATTTAAAGTACCCAAATATTATTTTAAATCCACATAATGCTTTTAATACAAGGGAAACTGCAGAGAGAGTAAATAATATGGTAGTTGATAATGTTATTAGTTTTATTAAAGGAGAGCCTAAAAATTTATTAGATACTAAACAATAATTTAAGTGAAGAAATAATAGGTGTATTTTTAACAGTTTTTAAATAGATGAATGGTTTAGATAATTTATGACCTCATATATTATGTTTGATTAAAGCTATACCTAATATTATAGATATTGATATAAAACCGAGACCGCTATAAGTTAAAAGCTGTGGGTTTTGTTTCAATACAGTAAGGTCAATATTTTTTTCGATAATAGGTATTTCAACTAAGAAAGGCTCATCGGTTTTAGTTGTTTTAATCTTAAAACTTTCTATAGTTTGAGTGAATATTTCTTTAATAGAAGTTTTATCCGGATTATTAATATAGTTGACTACAAAAGGGATAAATGCAAATGCAGATAGTATAAGTATGATTACAATTATTTGTTTAAAATTAACCTTTAGAGAAGGTTTAAAGTGCGTATCTTCCTGCATATTAAGTATATACTATCAATTTATAAAAAATTTGGCTAGCAGAAAATATTTATAAACAATAATCTGAATTTTTATTGATGAAGCATCTTTGATTATTTACATGTTCTTCATTGGTTTCTGCATAATGTATTTTTCCTTTATCATCATGTAGATAAAAAAAGTATGTGTTTTCTTTTGGGGATAAGACTGCTTTAATAGAGTCAATACCTGGATTGCAGATAGGAGTTGGTGTAAGACCTGTTACTTTATATGTATTATATTCAGAATCATTTTCTTTTATTTCGCTTGTTATTACAGCTTCCCAATCTTTTAAATCATAAAGAAGTGTTGCATCTGCCTGAAGTAATTTTACTCCATCAAGTTCGCCTCTGAGTCTTTTTTGTAATATATCTGAAATCATGGATCTTTCTTCACTAGTGCGTGCTTCTCTTTCTATAATTGAAGCAAGAACTATTACTTCATAAGAATTAAATTCTTGATGAGAATTGATATCAATTGATTCGGTTTCTAATTTATTTTCTAATGTATCTAGAAATAGATTTGTTAATTCCAAAGAAGTGATGTCTTTGTTTATATTATAAGTGTTAGGGAAAATGTATCCCTCAAGACTATTATCAATAGGTTTATCAGCTAGTAAATCTTCCGAATCTAATTCGTAGTTATCAGGATTATTCACAATATCCAAAAATTCTTCCTTATTGAATAAAGTATTTTCTTCTTTAAGAAAGTATTCATCTAATGTTTCTGCTATTTCATCTAATCTAAGGCCTTCTTGAATTGTAATCCAGATATCATTTCCAGCAGCTTTTTGTATTTTTTCAGCAACTTCTATTACAGTTAGATTTTGAGGTATCTGAAATTTACCTGCCTGAATTTGGGAAGCGATCTGGTTTAGTTTTACATATAAAAAGAATATATCTGAGCTTTTTATAACACCTGCAGTTTGTAGTTTAACAGATATGTCCTTCACGCTCTCATTCTGTTCTATCTCAATTTGAATTATATTATCAGAGTCGCTGGCAGGTAAATTAATTTGTTGGTTGTAGTAATAATAAGCGCCAAATACAATAATTGAAGTAATTAGGATAAGTGCTATTAAGATTTTTATTATTTTTTTCATTATTTTTAAATTCAAACTAATTATTAATTAATACTTTCACGATGTAAGTGATTTTATTATTAACTTATAAAAGAGTCAATAATTATTTTAGTAGAAGATCATTGTATTGTGGAATGAAAGTATTATGTTTCTCTTGTTGATTTTTGGAATCTAAGTATTCTTGTAAAATTATCCTAGCTGCTTCACTATCAAGATTCTTTTTTTTCGAGCCTTTTCTAATTGATTTCCTTGCTTGTTTAGTAGAGTAGGCTTCATTTCTGAATTCTATATCTACTCCATTTGTTGATTTTAAAGAATCAGCAAAATATCTTGTTTGTATGGATTGTTTAGTTTCATCCCCTTTACTATTTAAAGGCAATCCTAATATTATTTTATTAACATTTTGTCTTTTGGCAATCCTATATATTTTCGATACAGCATCTGAAATAGATTTAACTTTTAGTGTAGGTATAGGAGAAGCTATGATTCCAATCTCATCTGATAGAGCAAGACCTATTCTTTTTTCTCCATAATCTATACCTAAAATTTTCATATGATTAATTATACATTAAGAATTGTTTATGGTAAATGTGAATTTTTTACTTGATTTAATAAAGTATTTTGTTATAATACATTAGTTTAATTTTTAGTGAAGATTTGAAAAGGGTATTTGATTTGTAAGAGTTAAAGTGTAAGATATTGAGATTAGGTAGGAAGATAAATAAGTTAGTTCCACCGTAATAAATTTTTGATCTTAATAGGAATAGAAAAATCTTTTTAGTTAATTCCAGTATCTTCTTTTAACTTCCCTGAATCAAATCTTCGGATAATATATATGGGTAAGAAAATTATAAAGACTTGTGAGATTGCAGGTCAAAAAATTACATTTGAAGTAGGAGAATTTGCTCCTCGAGCAGATTCAGCTATTCTTGCTTCTATGGGAGAGACTGTTGTTCTAGCAACTGTAACTATTTCCAAAGAAGATTCAGATAGAGATTATTTCCCGCTAACGGTCGAGTTTATCGAGAAATTTTATGCTGGCGGTATAATTTCTGGTTCACGATTTATAAAAAGGGAGAGATTCCCTTCAGAGGAAGCTATATTAAAGGCTAGGATGATAGATCGTTCTCTTCGTCCTTTGTTTCCTCAAGATTTTAGGAAGGATATTCAGATTGTAATAACAGTTCTTTCTTATGATGAAAAGAATGATCCAATAGTAGTAGGAATTAATGCAGCATCAGCTGCTGTTTGTATAAGTGGTGTTCCGTTTGGCGGTCCAGTTGCTGGTGTAAAGGTGGGATTACAGGATGATAAATATATTTTAAATCCAGGTAATGGAGAACTTGAAAAGAGCGAAATGGAATTTATGCTCTCAGGTTATGATAAAAAGATTGTTATGATAGATGCTGGTTCAAAGGAGGTAAGTGAGGATAAGGTTGCTGGATCATTTGATTTTGCTGTAGACAATTTTAAGGATCTAATCGAATTTCAGAAGGAATTTATAAGTGAAGTAGGTTCTTCGAAAATTGAATTTGACCAGAAAGAGGAAAATGAAGAATTAAAGAAAATGATATTAGAAAAATATGAAGAAAGAATTAACGATGTGATTTATGATCTAAAAGGAAATATTCCGGGCGAGAGAAGAAGTGTAGCTATTAGTGAAATGATTAAGGAGTTTATTGAGGAGAAAGAAGGAGAGTATTCAAAGAGTGAAGTTTCAAATGTGATTGAAAAGGTTGTTAAGAAAAAGGTTAGAAAAGGTATTTTAGAGGATGCAAGAAGATCAAGTGGTAGAAAATTGGATGAAGTTAGAGAAATAAATTGTAGGGTTGGAGTTCTACCAAGGACTCATGGAAGTACATTATTTGCAAGAGGTATAACTCAAGCGCTTTCCATTGTTACTCTAGGGTCTACGAGGCTGGAACAAACTTTAGAAAGTTTAGAAGGCGAAGAGACGAAAAGGTATATGCATCATTATAATGGTCCTAGTTTTTCACTTGGTGAAGCTGGAAGATATAGTTATTACCCTGGCAGAAGAGAGATAGGTCATGGTGCTTTAGCAGAAAAAGCTTTAAAGCCTGTTATACCTTCTGAGGAGGATTTCCCTTATACTATTAGAGTGGTTTCAGAAATATTATCACAGCAAGGATCAAGTTCAATGGCTTCTGTATGCGGATCTACTCTTGCATTAATGGATGCTGGAGTACCGATTAAGGATCTAGTTGCTGGTATAGCAATTGGTCTTGTTACTAGTGATGATATGAAGAGACATGTTTTATTGACTGATGTTCAAGATTTAGAAGATTTCTATGGTGATATGGATTTTAAAGTAGCTGGGACCAAAAATGGTATTACAGCTATTCAGATGGATAATAAATTAAAAGGTATAGATGTTGATATTCTCAAAGAGGCTTTGGAAAAGGCTAAGGATGCTAGACTATTTGTATTAGAAAAGATGTCAAAAGTTTTGCCTGAACCTAGGAAAAATTTATCAGAATATGCGCCAAAGATTGATACAATAAAAATTAATCCTGAAAAAATATCTGAACTGATTGGACCTGGCGGAAAGGTTATTAAGAAAATTATTGAAGAGACAGGGGTAGAGATAGATGTAAAGGAAGATGGATCAGTCCATATAGCTTCAGTTTCCGAAGAAGCTCAGGAAAAAGCGTTAAAAATGGTGAATGATATAGTTGAAGAAGCTGAGGTTGGGAAAATTTATGAGGGTGTTGTATCTCAAGTTATGCCTTATGGAGTATTTGTTGATGTTTCACCATCAATTTCTGGTTTGGTTCATATAAGTGAGATTGCAGATGAATATGTTAAGGATGCTTCACAGTTTGTGAAGGAAGGTGATAAAGTAAAGGTAAAAGTAATTGGCATTGACGATGAAGGCAGGGTGAATTTCTCTATAAAGAGAGTAGAGGATAATCAGGGGGATAATAAAAAAAGAGAGTAAAAAATATGGTATTTGTTTAATGATTTTTTAAATAATATCTATGTTTAGACGTTTTTTAAAAAACGGAAAAAAGTTTTTGACAAGTGAACAATCGGATATTCTTTCTGCTTCAGCAGTTATGATGGCTATTTTAACCATCACGAAGATAGTTGGTGTATTGACAAAAACTGTTGCAGTTTCTCAATTAGGTACTGAGAAATACGGATTATTTATAGCTGCGAATACTTTACCAGAAACTCTTTCTATGATTTTCATTTTTGGTACTATTACTGCAGTTATAATCCCAATTCTTGTTGAAGAGCTTCAAGCGAAAAAGAATGGATCTTTTTCGAAGATTTTCAGTTCTATAGTTAATATTGGTTTGTCAATATTTTTATTGATTTCGATATTAGTAGCATTATTTTCGGGTTATGTTACTCCAATTATCATTAAGAAGATTGCTAATCCTATAGAACCTTTTTCTCAGGAACAAATTGATCAGATTGTCTCGATGATGAGATGGCTGATGCTTCCGCAAATAATTCTTGGAATCAGTACTTTTTTATCTAGTGCATTGAATGCATTCAAAAGATTTATTGTCCCTCAGCTCGCTCCTTTATTTTATAATTTAGGAATATTAGTAGGAGCTATTATTTTAATACCTTTATTAGATGGAAGTCCATGGGGATTAACATGGGGGATTTTAATCGGATCAGTATTGCATCTTCTTATTCAGTTACCACTTAGCTCTCATTTGAAAATTAAATACAGATTATTTATTGATTTAAAAAGTAAGAGACTAAGGGAAATTATTAAGATTGGTTTTCCTAGGATAGTAACATTAGCTGCTGATCAGATAGCAATCTTTATTGATCGTATAATTGCTATTGGACTTGGTGCAGCTCCGCTTGGAGCCTATTATCTTGCAGTTAGTTTAGTAACAATTCCTTATTCCCTTTTTTCAGCAACTTTTTCTGTTGCATCTTTACCTCATTTGTCTGAGAAGTATGCTAAAGGTGATATTAAGTCATTTAAAAGGATATTTTCTAAAGTTTTCAATCAAATATTGTTTTTATCTATTCCAGTAACTATGATTCTTCTAGTTTTGAGGCTGCCTATAGTTAGGCTCTTATATGGTATTTTAGGTAGAGAATTTACATGGGGAAATACGCTTATGGTTGCTTGGATTGTATTCTTCTTTTCTTTGGGGTTAATCCCCGAGATACTTATAGCTTTTATCAATAGAGCGTTTTGTGCAACCTGTGATACATTGAGGCCTTTATTTGTAGGTATTTTTATAGTTCTAGGTGGTATTTTTACAGGAATATTATTTACTAATTACTTTAGCCATATTGATTATTTTTCATTGAGAGAAATAACTTGGGATCCTAATTATTTTCTTTCCAAAGCAGAGGGAGCTCCGGCTATTGGAGGACTGGCATTTAGTTCAAGCTTGGTTTACTCAACGGCATTTGTTTTTCTTATAGCATTGTTTACGAAGAAAATTGGTGGATTAAGTTTCAAGAAGTTCTGGTTGCCAAGTATAAAGAAAATGTTTTTTGGAATTGTGATGGCTTTCTTTATGTATATGCTGTTTAAGATATGGGATGGGGTTTTAGATACAGCGAGGACAATAAATGTGTTGGTGTTAACTATCTCAACTATAGTCCCGGGTTTGTGTGTTTATCTATGGTTTTCTTTTGTTTTTAGAGATCCCGAAATTGAGATTATAACGAAACTGATAGACTCCATTACCAGATTTATCCAGCAGAAAAAGATGCCACAAGTATAAATTAGTTTATTCTGATTTCTGGGGAATTTGAATTTTTTAGTCTTTTTTATTATATTGATTTAAATAATATTTAAATCAATATAATGACTAAGATGACAGATTCTTCTATAGATAAAAGTGATACAAAGCCTGTTCCAAAAGAGAGTGAAATGTCGAATGAACCCGTATCTGATTCGAAAACCAGATCAAAAAGAGAGGTACAAAGCGAAGAGAGGGAAGTCAAGCAGCAGGGAAATAAAGTAAATGATAGAGTTAATGTTCAGCAGCAAAGTGATGTTTCAACAAAAACAAATATTGAAAATGTTGATACAACAGAGGAGCAAAATGTGATAAGTAATAAAGAGGGAAAAAAGAAAAAGGGTTGTTGTAGTCTGAGTACTTGTTTGATAGGTACATGTAGCGGCTGTTTGATCTTAATTATAGCAATTGTATTTTTAGTAATATTTGCGGGTCCATCTATTGCAGAGGTTTTAGATAAGGTAATTAATCCTGATATTGAGGTTCCGGAAGTAAAAGATATTGATCTTGACAAGTTAAAAAATGAAATTGATGAATCTATATCGGGAAATAGTCAACAGATAATTATATTATCGGAAGATGAATTTAACGCTATGCTTAAACAGAAGTATAGGGATATGGATATTAGAAGCGATTTGGAGAAAGATACTGCAAAAATTTTTATTAGATTCGTAGATTGTCTGCCTTGGATTACTATTACTATAACAAGTGATGATGAAGGTGAAATAAGCACTTCTAATGTTAAACTTGGTACAATTGACGTAAGCGATTATTCTATAGATATGATCAGTAAATATATACAGAATGATAATGAAAATGTTTCAGGAGAAATAGATTCGTTATTGTTTAGTAGTGTAATTTTCAGGAATGATATTACAACTATTGAATCAATATACTTTTTACAAGATGAAATAAAAGTTGTTGTTGATAATTATAACTCTAGTCCAGATTTATAGTTGTGTAGTTGATTTTTAAAGATGAGTGAATAATTTAATATTATGTAAATAGATTTCTTTTTTTAATTTATGAATTTAAAAATCTAGATGATGTTATATTTAATCGGTGGGGATAATTTATACTTGAGTGTTCAGCGTCTCGAGGAGATTAAAAATGAATTTATCGATCGCTATGGTGGCGAAATTCAAATTTTTAATGTAGATGAAATAAAAGATTTCAATGAAATTATTTCTGATGCAGATTGTTTATCCCTTTTCTCTAAAGATAAATTAATAATCATTAAGCGTTTATTATCTAGTAAAGCAGAGGTAATTGATAATATTTATGATTATATGAATTCTCATAAGAATATGAATTTTGTTTTTTGGGAAGATAAATCCTTTGATAAAAGGAAAAAATTTTATAAATTGGTAAAGAAAAGAGGCGTTGTTGAAGAATTTAAGAAATTACAGTATTCGAGATTGAAAATTTGGTTAGGCAAGCTATTAAGTAAGAAAGTAAAGTACGATAAGGATTGTATTGATCGATTAATTATGAAAATAGGGGACGATCAAATGCAGCTTTCTTATACTGTTAATAATTTGGCAGATTTAATTAAAACTGAAAAGAGAGATGAATTATTAGTTAGGGATATTGATAGATTCGTCGAAAAAACTGCTGAAGAAAATATATGGGAATTTATTGATGCTGTTAGTGAGTGTGACAAGGCTAAGGCAATGAAAATAATTGAAAGGTTATTAAGAGAAAAGCAGGATTTTGTTATGATTGTAGGGATGATTGCTAGGCAATTTAGGATACTATCTATGATTAAATACTTAGTTAATCTGGGTAAAGGTCAATCAGAAATTACTAGAATTTTAAAGTTACATCCTTTTGTAGTAAAAAAATCTATGAGACATAGCTATAACTTTACTTTAAAACAGCTTAGAAAGTTATATCAGAAATTATTTAAGACAGATTTGGTTGTAAAAGAGGGAAAATTTGAGGAGAAGTTAGCATTAGATTTATTAATTGTCGTAATTTAAGAACATATAGAATATTAAACTTTTGTTAGATTAATGTTAGAATAGAAATGGGTAGGAATTTAGTTATTAATTTAGAAACTATTTGTGAAGAACGTTTTTCCTATTAAAAAATTATTATTAGGTATTACTATATTCTTTTTTTGTGTAAATGTAGCTGAGGTTAGGGCTGAAGAGTCGGACTTGATTATAGATAGAAAGGAATGGCACGCTGATGATTATATTGTTACCGGAGAAGAGAAATATAGTTTCCCTAGTAAGTTAATGTTAATTGTTCTTGATGTAAAAGATACAGATTCAGATATTCAGGATAATATGAAAGAGTTATATTATTATTTTGCAACACGTTCTGGTTTTGGTGATTTTCCTTTTCATTATCTAGTAACAGAGGATGGAGATGTATATTCAGGAAATCAGTATGGAGATGAATCTAAGATAAGTATTGGAGATACTAGTGAAACGATTTTAATAGCATATATTCAAAATAAAAATAATGGTTTGTCGATAACTGGAATTGAGCCCTTGAAGGATATTATTCTTGAGAAAATTAACAAATACGCAATTGATCCAGGAAGTATAGAAGTAAAACAACTAACCTATAAATTTGGGGAAAGAGTTAAACTTGAGGATGTTGATTTAGTTGATGCAAGTTTAGGCTGGCAGGAAGGTCTTGAATCGATTAAACAATTTTTAGCGAGTAGTTATTCTCCTGCTGAGGTTTCATTTTCAGTTGAACTTACTGAAGTAACTTTACCCCAGGAGCCACAAGATCCAACCAGTACTGCTGAAATTAAGCTTGAGGTAAAAAATATTGGTAATTTCAATATATATTCTAGTTTGGGCAGTAATATATTTGTTACGAGGACTGATGATGAAAGAAGCTCTTTTTATATTGAGGATGAATGGGCGAGTTTTTCAAGAGTACCTTTGTTAAGTGAAGGAGATAGATTAGCAATAGATGAGACAAAGGTTTTTGCTTTTAATGTATATGTTCCTTTATTTCCTCCAGAAAAAGTAGAAGGATTTGTTTTGGTAGATTCTAGAGAAAATATTATTGGAGGTACGGAGTTTGAAGTTTCAATACAAATTAACAAGATAGAAGAAACTATTATAGAGATAACCGATACCCCTGTTGGTTATTTAAATGTTAGGAGTAGACCTGGATTAGGAGATATAGTTACTAAGGTGTCACCAGGAGAGAGATATATTGCCCAAGAGTATGAGAGTGGCTATTATAAGATATCAGCAAATGGACAAGAAGGATGGGTTGTAAATACTTATGTTAAGGTTATTCAATAAATATTAGTAAATATTATTAATTATTTATGATTTCCCTATTGACGTTTGTGTCTTAAGTTGTTATCCTTAATTGAGTGTAATATTTATACTCAGATATATAGAGGTTGAATAATTTTATATGCTTATATGCAATATTACTTAAGTTTTGGCTGCCCCTTAGATAGTTTTCAAAAGCGAATGATTTTTTGTGTATATTTTATTTAAGTTTATACAAATATGGCAAAGAAGACTAAAAAAACAACCTCCACCTCCAAGAAGAAATCTGATAGGGAAAAAGCTTTAGAGATAGCAACTTCTCAGATAGAGAAACAGTTTGGAAAAGGATCTATTATGAAGCTAGGAGAAGGATCTAAGCAGGATGTCGATGTAATATCAACAGGTGCTTTGTCTTTAGATATAGCATTAGGAGTTGGTGGTGTTCCGAAAGGTAGGATAATAGAAATTTATGGACCACAGGCTTCAGGTAAGACAACATTAGCTTTACATATTATAGCTGAAGCTCAGAAGGCTGGTGGGACAGCTGCTTTTTTAGATGCAGAGCATGCTCTTGATCCGAAATATGCAAAAAAGTTGGGAGTCGATGTAGCTAATCTTTATATATCTCAACCGGATTTTGGGGAGCAGGCTTTGGAAATTTTAGAAACATTAGTTAGATCCGGTGGAGTAGATGTCATTGTTATTGATTCGGTTGCTGCTCTGACACCACGTGCTGAAATAGAAGGAGATATGGGGGATTCTCATATGGGTCTTCAGGCACGACTTATGAGTCAGGCACTCAGGAAGATAACAGCTATTACATCAAAGACTGGAACTACTGTGATATTTCTCAATCAGATTCGTATGAAAATTGGCATAATGTTTGGAAATCCCGAAACAACTACTGGGGGAAACGCTTTGAAATTTTATTCGTCTGTCAGAATGGATATAAGGACAAAGGAGAAAATAAAAAAAGGAGATGAAATTATTGGAAGACAGACTAGGGTAAAAGTTGTTAAAAATAAGGTAGCACCGCCTTTTAGGGAAGCTTGGTTTGAGATTTATTTTGATAAAGGTATAGATAGAGAAACGAGTATTCTGGCTGCAGCTGTAAAAGCTGGGGTTTTAAAAAGAGCTGGATCTTGGTATAAACTTGAGGGAGAACAGATAGCACAAGGAAGAGATGGTGTAAAACAGGCTATTAATGATGATAAGAAACTTAGGACTAAATTAGTTAAGCTTGTAAAGAAAAAATATGAACTTGATTAGTGAATGTAAGACTTAATTTAACTATAATAAGCTTTTTATAAAGCAGGGTATTAGTTTAATTTATTATAATAGATTAAATATGAGAGATTTGAAAAAAGCTGTTAAATATCTATTTATTTCCAAAGTAAGAATAAAAATACTAAGTTTATTTTTCTTACATCCAGATGTACCTTATCATATAAGAGGTGTTGTTCGGGAGATAGGTGAAGAAATTAATGCTGTAAGGAGGGAACTTTTACGGCTAGAAGAAATTAAACTTTTAAAGTCTGAGAAAAAGGGAAATCGCCTTTACTTTACCTTATTAGATTCTTTTCCATTTTATAATGAATTGTTAACAATAGTTTATAAGACTTATGGACTTGGTGGGGAAATTGTAAGGTGTAAAAAAGAGTTAGGTGATGTGAAGTTTGCGCTTCTTACAAAAGCTTATACAAAGGGAATAAGATCTAGTATGAATGATATAGATTTAATCTTAGTTGGTAAAGTTAATGTTCCGGCTTTAACAGCTGCTGTACAAAGAGCGGAAAGACAGACAGGTAGAGAAATAAACTATACTGTTTTAAAAGAAAGTGAATTTATTTTACGTAAAAAAAGAAGAGATTCTTTTGTTCAGGAAATGTTACAGGGAAGCAAAGTTATGTTGATTGGCAATGAAGATGATTTAGTTTTATAATGGCTAGGTATTTGTAAAGTATTTTTTATGTTAAAGAGCATAACTTCAAAAGGAAAGGGAAAACGATATAAAGTATGGCTTAAACAAGCTGAATATGATTATCAGGCTGCAAATTTAAGTAAGGATAATGGTTTTTATGAATGGACAACCTTTCAATGTGAACAGTCGGTCGAAAAAGCTTTAAAGTCAGTATTGGTTCATGCTGGGTGGAGACCTCCTAAGATGCATAAGCTTGCAGTTTTAATGTCTTATTGTAATAGAGCAAATAAGCAGTTTAAAAAAACAAAATTTGAATTTAGAGATTTAGAGGCTTTTACTTTTGTATCAAGGTATCCATTTCTTATTCCAGGAGAGAATTTATCTCCACATAAATTTATTAAATTAGAGGAAGCAGAAAAATGTATAAGTCAAGCAAGAAATTTTTTAGACAAAATCCAGAGATTGCTGAAAGAGTAGATGATTGTGTGCATAAGTTGAAGGAAGCTTTTAATCCATTAAAAGTAATTCTTTTTGGCAGTTTTGCTAGAGGGGAAATAAAGAAGGCGGGAACTTTGGATTTTATGGTTATTGCTGATACTGATTTAAAGTTTTTTGATAGAATAAAGAAATCATTGGAAGTATGTAAAGGTGGTTTTCCCTCAATTGAGCCGTTAGTTTATACTCCAGAAGAGTTTGATCTTTTGTTAAGTCAAGGAGAGGGATTTCTTGAAGATGCTCTTGAGGAAGGACTTGTTTTATATAATAAAGATTAAATTTTATTATTCTTATTAGATATTTTAAACAGAGCGAGGAATAATAATGTACATGTAATTTGCAGTATCATTCCTAATTTGTATTTCTTGAAAAAGAATAGAAATTGAGAATAATCACCTCTAGGAACAAATAAATTCTTCCCCTTAAATTTTAGAGCTACTTTTAAATGAATTAGATATAATATAGTTGTCAAAATAGGTATAGTATATCCAATAAGGGGAATTGAAGTTATAAAGAAGGTTATCGTAATAATATTATCGCATAAATAATCGACATTAATATTTTTTAGGATTTTCCTATTGTTTAATTTTGCCATTGTGCCATCAAACATATCTAGTATTCGAGCGGTAGTCCAATATACTATAAATTGGAAATAAGAAATGTGTATGAATATGGCCGACAATATACCAAAAAACAATCCAATGAAGGAAATTAAATCTGCACAGATACCTAAATTAGAAAAAGGTTTTAAAATAATTGTGAAAGATTTGTTCTTTATTTTTTTTAATGATTTGTAGAAATTGATTAATCTTATATCAAGAGACTTTAACATATGATTAGTATTAAATCATTTTATTAAAGATTACCACCAGACTTCTTTTAAATTTAGTAAATAAGCCGTAATATTTGATAAAAGATGAAGTATTGGAGTTGCTATTAGAAGTACTAAAATAATTTTCCATCCTGGGAAGTAATATATTGATACAAATAGAATACTTCCAACTAAGAAATCTAGTTGATCAAAAGGGGGCCAAGGACGCCCGCGTTTTATTCCAACTCTTCTTTTAATTAAACTTTTTATACTATCTCCAACTAATGCACCGAATCCTAGTAAGAAGCTGGTAATGAGGAAAAAGGCTAAAGAAGCATTATTAAACGAGATCAAATACTCAAAATTGATACATGATTTTTTTACAAAAAGATACTGGAGAAATCCGGCTATAATGGCACAAAAAGTTCCAAAAGTTAATCCTCTGAATGTTTTACCATCTCCGAGGATTCTTTTGTTATTTATAGATTTACCTAGATCGATTGGGGTTGACCAGTCTTTAAGTTTAGGTATAGACATTGATAAAGATGCGAAAGAGTTGGATACATATAATGGAATTGCGAAAAAGAATGCTTCTAATATTAACACTTTTTTAATTTAAATAAGTAAATTATTTAGCTTTTTTTTCTGCGCGAAATTCTCTAATAACAGTTACTTTTACTGTTCCTGGATATTGTTGAGTATCTTCAATTTCCTTCGAAATTTTATGTGCGATTATTTCACTATCTTTGTCAGATGTTTCATCAGGTTTAACTAGCACTCGAATTTCTCTTCCGGCATGAATTGCATAGGCATCCTTAACTCCTTTATATTTATTTGCTATATCTTCAAGAGCTCTTATTCTTTTTACATATTCTTCATAATTATCTCTTCTTGCACCTGGTCTTGAACCGGAAATTGCATCGGCAATTCTAACTATATATGCCTCTATCGATTTTGCTTCTATATCACCATGATGTGCTTCAACAGCATTAGCAAGTTTTTCATCTCGTAAGTATTTTCGTACAATTTCTCCTGAAATGATATGGTGAGGTTTCCCTTCAATTTCATTAACCATTACTTTACCTATATCATGCAATAGACAAGCTTTTTTAACGAGATCCACATCAGTATCTAGTTCTGCTGCAAGGGCTGATCCTAATTTAATCATTTCAAGAGTATGCTTTATTAAATTTTGTCCGTAGCTGTATCTATATTTGAATCTTCCAAGTAGTCTGATTATTTCAATTGGTAAGTCAGGGGAACCAGAGTCATAAGCAAGCTTTTCCCCAGTTTTCTTAATCTCCCGTCCAATTTCTTTTTTGATTTTATGTATCGTAGATTCAATAGTTCCTGGATGGACTCGACCATCTTTTAATAGTTTCTGTAGTGCAAGAGAAGCAACTTCTCTTCTGACTGGATCGAAACAAGAGAGAGTTACTGCTCCAGGAGCTTCATCAACAATAATGTCTACACCGGTGAGTTTTTCAAATGTCCGAATATTTCTTCCTTCTTTACCAATTATTTTCCCCTTTATTTCTTCATTCTCCAAATCAATTGTTGTAGTTGTGGTTTCTGCTACATAATCAGTCGCTGATTTTTGCATAGCATCTATCAGAACCCATTTAGCTTTTTCATCGGCCTTTCTTTGGGCTTCGATTTCAGCTTTTTTAATTTTGTTTGCTATATCATTTTTTAATTCAGTTTCAAGTGATTTAAATAATTTTTTTTGAGCTTCCTCTTTTGTTAGATCGGCAATTTTTTCAAATTTTAGTGTTAATTTATCTCTTAATCTTTTTACATCATATTTAGCTTGATCTAGCGATTTACTTTTTGATTCTAATTCATCTGCTTGTTTATATAAGGTTTTTTCTTTTTGAGAAAGTTTTCTTTCTCTTACATCTATTCTTTTTTCTTTATCATCTAAATCATCATACATTTCTTGAACTTTTTTCTCGGTTTTGGATTTAATTTCAAGAGACTCATTTTTAGCTTTTAAAAGGATTGATTTAGCTTTTTCACTTGAACGTGAAATTGCTTCTTCCTCAGATAATTCTTGAAATTGTTTATCTTTTATTTGTTTTTTTAGTTTTTTATTTGATTGTAGAAAATAGATTGAAGCACCTGTTCCAATTAGACCTATGGTGGTAGACACGATAGTTAAAATAGTCATTTTTACTTTAATTAATAAATAATTATTTTATGTATAGGAGGGTTTATAAAGTAGGTATATTATACGCAATAAGGTTAACACAAACAGTTAACCCCTTTGATTCATTTGTAATTTTTACTTTATTTTTTTGTTTTAGTTTCATAATTAGCATTTATCATTTCTGTTGAATCAGAAAGATATACGAAAACTTCATAAAAACTCTTATACTTTTTGAGCGGACTAATTTCTCAATAGTCTATTTTGTTTTAGATTTTAGTAATTAAACTTTATGTCTAAATTTAATTAAGCTATTGATATTAATTTACATATTATAAATATTTAGCTTAATTGTCTAAATTAGAACACTCAGATCTAATGATACTTTTTTTAGGGAAAATATTCAAGTTAATTTAAAGTTTACAAGAGGATGAATACAAGAAAACATTGTAATCAAAGGTTTAATTAAGATTTTAGTCAAATATATTATTTAGTTTATTAAGTATTCTATCTATAAAATTTTCTTTTCTATATTGTTTATTTGGTTGTTGTGGAGTTATGGTTGGTTGTACCTGTTGTTCTTTTTCCTGAGGAAGGCTAATTTCTTCATGATTTTTTTGTAATTGCTGTATTGATTTGTTTTTTTGTGCAATTAGGTCGTTTTGTTGTTTAATAATTGCATCTTTATCTTGTATTTTAGATTTTAATTCCTTATTTTCAATTTTTTGCTTATCGTATTTAGGTTTTATTTTTTTATATTCTTGGCTTTCTTTTACCAAATCAGCATGATCTTGAGACTCTACTAATCTTTTTATCATCTGATTTTCGGATAAGTTTAAATTTAAGAAGTAGTTTAAATCCTGATTACTGACTTTCCTTCCAAGTATTTGATGATATTTATGTTCTATCATCTTTTTTCTATCTTCACGGTTTTGTGGCTGTTTTGACAAATTACTATTATATGGCTGTGTACTAGAATATGGTGTATATGGTGCATTGGTATTTAAACCTGTGGATGGAAATTGATTTGTTAATGGTTTATTAAATTGGGGAGTTTGAGTTAGAGGTCTAGGTTGTTGGGGATTTATTCCCATGCTTGTACTGGAGCCAGGTGGGGTATCTATATTATCTTTAACTCCTAAATAATTCTTTATTCCATTAACTATACCTGTTGCTAGTAAATCAAGTTTTGAATCATCTTTTAAAAATTTTCGATCTTCTGGATTATCTATGTATAAACATTCAATTAATGCACTTGTTGGATTAGTATTATGGAGAAAGGCTAAAGATTTTAAAGGATGGTCATATTCGCTTTTTATCCCTTGGTTGGTTAGTTTTGTTAAATTGCATATTCCTTCAACAATAGACTTAGTCAATTTATATGAATCATTTTCTCCTTTATCTTTATACCATCCCTCAATTCCGCTTTTGCCGCCATCATTTATATGTATTTCGATACATATATCATCTGATTCCTCACTATATCCAGTTTTATTTATCCATTCGATTTTAGCTGGAAGTTCAAGTTCAGGAGGTATGGATATAGTTATTATACCTATATCTCTTAGTTTATTTGTAACTTGATGGGCTATTTTTCTAGTTAGATCTACTTCTCTAAAATCTTCGAAAATAGCACCCGGTTCTTTATTAGTATGGCCTGCAGAAACAATTACTCTAGACATGAGGATTTTTATATATAACAAGAATTAATATAGTATATTTTACTATAAAATATGATTATGTAACAAATAAATTATGTTGTCTCCAAATAAACCATATTACGGCTAATCCACATTGTCTCAATTTCCATTTCTGAGCTTTCAAATTTATTTGAAAATGTTTCATTATTCCATTCCCAAATATAAATTTTATTTCCTTTCAGGTTATTGTTATCGTAGTCTTCATATTTACCATTTAAGGTTATTAATTCTTCTTTTCCATCCTGATCTAGATCAGAGATTTTTAAATCAACTATTGGTAGACTGATAGTTGAACTAGAATACAATTTATTTAATTGATTATTTTCAAAGCTGAATATAAAAATATGATTACCTCTTTTGTTAAATCGAGATCCTTCTAAGTCTCCGAATTTTTGGCCATTATCTCCTACTCTCCAAAATGATACTGCTAATTCTTCAGACCCATTATCATTGACATCTCCTGTTGCGAAATCAGTTATAATCCAATCATTTCTGAAACGATATATAATTTCATTATTCTCAATTAAATATATCCTATTATTTACATTTACAACATTTAATTGTCTTTCTTCGTCTATATTCCATATCTTTTGTTCGTTTCGAATTTCTATGGTATTTTCAGTCGTTTCGTTTTCATTTGTATTAGAATCCAGATTTATAAGTATATCTCTCTGTTTTTCACTATAAATCCCATCCTCACAGCTGATGTAAGGTTTAGTTTCTGTATCAAAGTTTATTATATTTAGTATATCTGCTTTTTCAGCTCCAAATGCTACATTAGTCTCACAGAATTTTTTCATACGTAATGGAATTACTTCTACTTCAGTTACTTTATCTTTAGAAATTGATAAATTTAAAAGTAGTTCTTTTGTACAATTTTCCCACCTCATCTGGTCCAATACAAAATTACCCATGCTATAAACTATATATTTACCATTATATTGTTCAATATGCTGTACGGCATGGGGATGATGTCCTAAGACAATTTCGGCTCCAGCATCAATAGCTGCTCTGGCAAAGCTAGTTTGTCTTGAGTTTGGGATAGGTGTAAATTCAGTTCCAGAGTGCATAGATACTATGATTAAATCAACATCTCCATATTCACCGTTTTTGATTTTACCAATGTCTTCCTGAAGTCTTGATATATCCATTTCGTTTGTTCCGGCTGAATTTTCACTTGCAAAATAATATGAAGGGACTACATCAGAATCGTTGTAAGCAAGGAAGGCAATTGTTGTGTCTTTTATTTCTTTAATTAATGGTGTTCTAGCTTCCTGGATATTTTTGCCTGCACCAACATATTCAATATATGCTTCATTTATATAGTCAAAGGTTTTAATGAGACAATCTTCTCCAAAATCCATTGTATGGTTATTGGCAAGAGAGATTACATCGAATCCTCCATATGTAAGTGCTTCTACCGTTTCAGGATCAGCTCTAAATGTAACTTGAGTTATTCCAATTTTAGCCCCCTCACAAATTGGGCATTCAATATTACAGAATGTTAAATCTCCTGATCTAAGAATATCTTTTGTGTTTTCTATAGGAAAATGGTAATCATTAGTTTCCTTCATTCTGTTTCCTATGTTTCTATCAAGAAGAAAATCGCCAACTGCAATTAAAGAAATGTTTTCTGATACATAGGGAACGTTCATTAATTCATCAATATTTATATCGATGGAGTCCTCATTTGCGTTATTATTACTATCTAGAGTGTTTGTTTCATTGTTTAATGAGTTTACTTTTAGAAAAAGTAATATTGTTGTAGGAATTATTATGATAAGAAATAACAATACTGTTAATCTTTTTTTTCTTATTTCCAATCCAATTTTCTATTTAATAATTTAAAGATGATGGTGTGTAATTTAATTCATTTTCTATTTCTAAAAGCCTATTGTATTTGGCTGTTCTCTCACCTCTTGTTGGCGCACCGTCTTTTATTAACCGTGATCCGCATGCTACAGCAAGATCAGCGATGAAAGTATCTACAGTTTCACCTGATCTATGTGAAACAATTTTTGTAATATTGTATTTATTACATAATTTTATTACTTCAAAGACCTCTGTTAATGTACCTATTTGGTTAGGTTTAATTATAAGTCCGTTGATAATTTTTTCTTTTGCAGCTCTTTTGACTCTTTTAGGATTGGTAACTGTTAGGTCGTCTCCTACAAGTAATTTTTCTTTAAAATTAAATTTTTTTGAGAGAGATTTCCAACCATCCCAATCATCTTCAGCTAAAGGATCTTCGATTAAATAAATAGGATATTTGTTTATTAGGTTTATATAAAATTCGCTTATTTTGGCTGGTTTATCAACTAAAACCTTTTCACCTGATATATTAGGTATAGCATAAACTTTATCGTCTTCTTCCCAATATTGACTTGACGCAACATCAAGTCCGAATAATATTTCTTTTTCTATTTTGTATCCGCTTACTTCTACAGCTTCGAGAAGGAATTCAAGTGCTGTTTCGTCAGTCGGCAGGTTTGGAGCAAAGCCGCCCTCATCTCCAACTGAAGTTGTTGCACCTCTTTCCTTTAGGATTTTTTTAAGGCTATGATTGATTTCAGCTCCTGCTCTGAGTTGTTCAGAAAATTTTTCGATTCCTATTGGAATTATCATAAATTCCTGGATGCTTAATGTATTATCGGCATGGGCTCCTCCATTAAGAATGTTAAATAAAGGGCAGGGAATAGTGAGGGGTTGGTTTTCAACCTGGTCTAAATATTTAGATATAATCCCGTTTAAATAATTGTAAAGTTTACGGCTTTGACTCTTTGCAGCTGCTCTGCAATTAGCAAAAGATACAGCTAATAAAGCATTTGCTCCAAGTTTTGATTTGTTCTTTGTTCCATCAAGTTCTATTAATGTTTCATCTATCTTTTCTTGATTTAGTGGATCCATTCCAGTTAATTTGGGTGCTATTTTGTCTTTAATATTTTCAATGGCCGTTAATACACCTTTACCTTGATATCTTGGTAAATCACCATCTCTTAATTCTAGTGCTTCGAATATACCCGTTGAAGCTCCAGAAGGTACAGAAAAATCTCCTTTTGTACCATCATCTAGAGTAATATATGCTCGAATAGTAGGATTCCCTCGTGAGTCTAAAATTTCTTGAGCCGTTATATTTTTGATTGCATTATACATTTTGAGAATTGAATAATACTATATTGTAGCAGATTTGGAGGCTAAGATAAAAGGTGCTTATTTTTCTTTTAACATCTTGTATTTTTGATTAAGTTCTTTATCAGATTTAAAAGGAATAACTATTTTTCCGCCTCTTTTAGAACGAAAGATTCTTAATTTCTCTCCGTATATTTCTCGTAGATTTTCTTCATAAGTTATTGTTTTTTTGTCGATTTTAAGTTTACTCTTTTTAGATTTTGTTGGTCTTCCTAGATTAAGTCTCCTAACTAATTCCTCAGTTGCTCTCACACTGAGTTGTTCATTTACAACCTTTTTATAGGCGCTATTTATTGCTTGAGATGAAGTAAGACCAAGTAAGGCTCTTGCATGGCCTTCAGTAATTTTTTCTTCTAACAGAGCTTTTTTTACAAGTTCTGGTAGGTTTAGAAGTCTAATTTTATTAGCTACAGCTGGTCTTGAAAGACTTACTTTTTTAGCTATTTGAGCATGACTCATTTTGTGATTATCTATCAGCTGTTTAAAAGCAAGAGCTTCTTCAAGCGGGTTTAAGTCCGCCCTATGGATATTTTCAACTATAGCAAGTTCTAGCATTTGTTTGGGAGTGACATCTTTTATTACTGCTGGGACAGTCTTTACTCCAGCGAGTTTTGCAGCCTTTAAACGTCTCTCTCCGGCTATTAGTTCATATTCATCGTCGTCTTTTTGAGTAACTATTAAAGGTTCTATGATTCCATTTTCTCTTATTGAATCTGCAAGTTCTACTAATGTTTCTGGTTTTATTTCCATTCTTGGCTGGTAAGGATTTGGTTTTATTTGTGTTGTTTTTAAATTTGGAATATATGAATGATCTTTATCAACTGATGTATCTTCTGATATTAAAGCTGAAAGTCCTCTACCTAATACTTTGTTTTTTTTCATCTGTTTTAATATTCAAATTAAATATAATTTATTAATTCTTATGTAAACCAAAGACGCATAGAAAATTTCTTTTATCTAAGAATTTATCGATAATTTTGAAATGCTTAGATACAAGATTAACAATTTCTTCTTTAGAAAAAATTAAATGAGTCATCAAAGGGTTACATATCTGAGTTGGAAGAGTGATAAATATTATCCCTTTATTTTTTAAAACTCTTTTCGATTCATTTAATGTAAATTCTAAAGCCTCAATGGTATCATAATGCAGTGAATCAATAGCAAGTATTCCATCGAAAAGCTTCCTGTTAAAAGGTATTTTCTTGTGTATATCACCAGTTATAAATTTAATCTTTAGTTTTTCTTTTTTTGCCCACCTTTTGGCTAGTTTAAGAGATTCTTTAGAGAAATCCATTCCTATCATTTTAAAATCCGATTTGGCTAATCTGATACAATGTCTTCCACTTCCGCATCCTAAATCTAGAACTCTTTTTACTCTATAATCCATGAATTTATTAATTATTTTATCTATAGAAGGATGAGGCTGAAGATAAAATCTTCCTCTTTGTTTGTAGAATTGGTTCCATGTTTTTTTCATATTTTTAAAGATTCATTTGTGAAACATTATAACAGTGGTAGGCTAATATGAAAAGATGATTTTGTTAATTTTTATTAAATCTTTCTATAAATTCATCGGATATTTTTTCGTAAGCAATTGAGCCGGGAGCGGTTTTATCATAAAGAATAATTGGTTTTCCGTAGGATGGGGCTTCGCTTAATTTAACATTTCTTGGTATTACAGTTTTAAAAACTTTTTTCTTGAAAAATTTTCTTACTTCTTCTTCGACTGCTTTTGACAATTTTGTTCTGGCATCGTACATTGTTAGTATGACACCTCCTACTTGTAGAGTACGATTTAGATTTTTTCTTATCATATCAATAGATTTTGATAATTGACTAAGACCTTCTAGAGCAAAGTATTCACATTGTATAGGTATAACGATCTTAGATGCAGCAACTAAGGCATTTATAGTTAATAGACCTAAAGAAGGAGGGCAATCTATAAATATATAGTCATATTGCTGTCGAATTTGTTTTAGAGCTTTTTTCAATAGATTCTCTCGAGATATTTTATTTACTATTTCAATTTCAGCTCCAGCTAAATCTAAGCTTGAAGGGACAAGAAAAAGATTTTCAATTTTTGTTGATTTAAAAGCACTTGATATGTTTTGATTTTCTATTAAAACATTATAGATAGTTGGAGATTTGTCCTTGTCTTTTTTTTCTTGTGGAAGTCTATAACCAATACCAGATGTTAAATTTGCTTGTGGATCAAGATCAATTAATAGTACTTTTTTGCCTTTTTTAGCAAGAAAAGCACTTAAATTTAATACAGTAGTAGTTTTACCAACTCCACCTTTTTGGTTAGTGAATGAAAAGATCATATCTTATAAACATTTATAGTTTTGTATAATATATATAGGATGAATTAGCATTAGTCTCGAGTTCTTCATATTTATGTCCTTTTATAGTACCGAATAAATCAAGCGGCCAGTATCTAAAAAACACTTTACCTTTCATTTGACTCCTGTTGATAAATCCTACAAGATTACTTCTTGAATCAGTACTATTACCCCTATTGTCACCGAAACACACATATGAATCTTCTGGAACTTTCATCATTTGTCCTTCTGTAATGTAGTTTCCAGCTGAAGTTCGTGTTTCTTCGGGAAGATAAGTTTCATTAAGTTGTATACTATTTACATAGACATTGCCATTTTTTACCATAATAGTGTCTCCTCCGACAGCTACAATTCTTTTTATAAAATCTTCCTGAGAAAGGAGATGTTTGAATACAACTACGTCTCCACGTTTATATTCACTTACTATATTTTTTAGTTTTGTTCCACCTAATAGTTGTATCATTTTGTTTGTTAATAGTAGCTCTGCATCGTGAAAATTAGGTTCCATAGACTGACCATGTACTTCATTTGGTGTTGCGATAAAAAGATAAATTACGACACATATAGATAGAGCAATTACTATAGTCTGTAGAAGATCTATAAAAATATTTGATTCTGACTGAACGCTAGTATTTTGAATAAAAGGATTATCTTCGAATATCATATTTCTAATTTCATAAATTATAATTCAACTTTATAGTATACTATCTGAATAAATTAAGGTAAAGGAAAATTCATCCTGATAATAGTTATATATGTCTATTATACCAAGTAACGATTCCATTACTTAGATACCTATCATCAATTTCAATTTTTTCTTCTTTGCCGTTAGTAACATTATAAATGTAGTAATTTTCAATGACGAGCTGAGTTTCATATTCTAGATTATTTGGATTGGTGCATTCTTTTGATTTGCATTCTCTAGTATTTCCATAGATGATTTTTTCACTCGTAAACCATACAGGGAGAATTGCATTATCTTTAAAATGAATGCTTTCATTTTCGTGTAGATCATATATATAACTTTTTCCTTTACTAGTTTCTTCCCAGAATAGGATTAAATCTTCTTGTGAGTTAGGATTATAAGAAGCTTCAGGTGAGTAATATAATTTTGATGAGGATTGTTCATCAATTTTTCTTATATAAAGATGTCCAGGTTCTAAATTTGAATATTTCCTATACACAATTCTATTGTTATCTATCCATGAAGGCATTGTAGCATTTTTGATTTGATCTATTTTTACTCCATCTAGATTATAAATATTTATAGTGAAATTTGTACCCGATTCAGATGATGTATTTAGATAGTATATTTTATCTTGATCTGGAGAAAATTTTAACTGTTTGTCATCTTCAATAAAATTGTTTCTTTGATTATTTGATGTTTGAATTTCAGCTATTTGTTTATCGCCAGATTCATTTTTATAATGGACAGATATTTTATTTGAGTTGTTATCTAATGCAGAATATGCATAAATCTCAGCGTTAGACCATGTTAGCTGTTGTAATTTTGAGTTATTACTAATGATCTTAACTACTTTAATATATTGTGTTTCTCTGTTTAATCTTAATATTTCACAGTCATAATTAAGGACATCATCCTGGCATCTGAAAAATCCTAGATTATTCTCATCAATTAGCTCTAATTCTTTTATCTTTATTCCTTCAAATTTTAAATAATCAGTTAATTTTTTTTGATTATTACCAGATATATCTGATTCGTATATATTAAAACCGTCTGTATAGAAGATTTTATTTTTAAGCGATGCAGGGGTATTTCCAATGGAAGTATCATTTTGTTCTTTAACATTTTGAGTTTCAACACCCAATACTTCATTATCTTCTTGATTTTTTTCATCTTTAGGTTTGAAATTTAGGTATGCGAATACAATAGCTATGATTATTAATATAAGAAGGATTGTTAAAAACATCATTTGAAATTTAGTCTTCTGAATGATAGAAGTTTGTTTATTTGTAGGTTTTCTTTCTGTAGTTTTTTTTATATCAGATATTATAGGTGGGGTTTCTTGAGTTTCATCTTCAGGTGAAGGAATTGTAAATTCTTGCATTGGCAGAGTAATAATATATAGTTATTTCATTATACATTAATTTTTGTTTATTAAAAATAGAAGTTGTGATGTTGTGTAATTTACTTAATGAAACAATTACGATTAGAATAAATTATTGTTTTCTTACCCAAAGGAAGAGCCACGGAGGTGCACAGGATATATAATGATCCCATGTTCCGGGTTTAGCGTTAAAATTATTGCCGGTATATTCATCCAAATATACAATATTGAATCCTCTTTTAATTAATCCATTGATAATGGATGATAAAGTATGTTTGAATTCTTGTGGACTCTTCATTTTTACTCTTTTCCCATTTTTATCTGAATAATTCCAATTTGGGTCATTAGTTTTAATTTTAGATCCATCTTTATAAGGTTGCCAGATAGGGTATCCTTTACCTTTCCATAGTTCGTTCTTTTTCCATTGATTTCCCCAGCAACCATCTTTCCAAGTACCATGAACAAAAGGATTGTGAAACATTAGATGATAAACTCCTTCTCTTTTTAGTACTCTTGTAACCTCATCAAATAACTTATTAATTCTTTGTATATAATTTATAGAGTAAGGTTGATATATAACATCAAATTCATTATCTCTAAATTTAGATAGATCTCGCATATCAGATTTTACAGTTTTAATATCTAATGAAAGTTTTTCAGCTACTAATTTATCTTTTTTTAGTTGTCCAGAACTGAAGTCAACTACAGTTACTTTGGCTCCAAGAATCGCAAATCCAACACTTTGTTGTCCGCCTCCCGATGCTAAGCATAAAACTTTTTTACCTTTTAAATTACCTAAGATGTTGTTTTTATCTAACCATTCTTTTGCTTTTTGGGGATTTAGATTTAGTTTGGGTCGAGAACAAGGAACTCCGGATTTAACCATCTTGTTCCATTGTTTTTCATTTTCTTTTGTGATTTTGTCCATTTAAAAAAATCATAATTTAAAATAAGTATTAAGCATTAGGTATTTTATTACTGAGAGAGATTCACTTAGACTCTGCTCGATTCGATTGAGTTCATCGAAGTCTCAAAGAGCGGCTCGTCGTGAGCAAGTCCTGAATGTAATGAAGGATGAGTCGAACGGAGAAGGAGGGATTCGAACCCCCGGTCCGTCAATGACGGACATCGCTTTTCGAGAGCGACCCTTTCGACCACTCAGGCACCTCTCCTTATAAAAGCATATTTAGTTTTAAAAAAGCTTACTCGTTTCTAAGACCACTTCCTCCATGGGCAGACTAATTCGGGTAAGTTTATCCTTCGCATATACGCTTGGATTCTCTAACCCCTCATTGAGCAGCCATCTCTCCTTTATTTTTTACATTATAGCATTAAAATTTATATTTTTTGACAAATAGCTATAACACCTGAAGCATTTTGAAGTCTTGAAACAAAATTCTCTGTACACCATTTTCTATTCTTAAGCTTTTGTATTCTTTCGGATATAGGCAAACCTATATTCTCTTCAAGAAAAACTGATAAATTTGGACGTTTTGATAAGAACCAAGATGCGAAATTTTTTAAAACAGGTGATTTTGAAGGATTATTCAAATAATAGGATTTTATCCTAAATCCTGCTTCTGTTATTTTATTATATAGATTTTTAGGGTCGTATCTCCTTATATGATTTACTTTGGCATCGAACTTTGTCCAGTATTTCATGTTGAGAGGAACAGAAAGAGAAAAATGTGCTTCAGGCTTCAATACTCTATTTATCTCTTTTAGAACTTTGGTATCATTCTTAATATGTTCAAGAATCTCTGAAGCGTTAATTAAATCGAAAGATTTTGATTTATACGGAAGATTCTGAGCATCACCACAATGACAGATACCGCCTTTTTGAGCTAGAGTTTCTAATGCAGACTGACTTAGATCTAGGAAATATGATCCTTTGACTGGAATTCTTGGTCTTATACCGCAGCCGATATCAAGTAGCATAGGATTCTTGGAAGGAATTAAGCTTTTAAATTTTTCCCAAGTAATCCAAAATTTACAACTTTTAATTTTTTTGCTTTTCCGCTTCCAAAGTTTTGAATATAGTCTAGAATTTTTAGCAGTATTGTTCATTTTGTAATTTCTTATATAAATGATTGAAGTATTATATTAGAAATTTAAAAGTTTTTGAAATAGGATTGTTTATTGGGTATTTAGAAATTTATGATTGATAGGTCGGTTTATTATGTGAGTTTTATCTTTTTACTTTCGAAAGTAGTATTCACTGTCTGTATTTAATACAGGAAGATATGCCGGCGAAGAGAGTCGAACTCTCAACCTTTCGCTCCGCAAGCGAATGCTCTATCCAGTTAAGCTACGCCGGCTTCTAATTCAGTTTACAAATATCCAATTGAGCTACAAATGCAATTTACTATACTAATTATATCATTATTTACTTATCTGTCTTATGTAATATTAAACGAATTTTTTTATTCAAAATAATCGAATTGATATTTAGTAGGTATAATTAAGAATTATTTTGTATAAAAGTAATTATTTTGAGGTTTTTTTCTTAGGTTTTTTCTTGTTATATTTAAATAGGTGAGAATATTTTTCAGGATTTACCATTTCACCATCAGCCATTTTAGAAATCCATCCTTGTTTTTCCTCATATTCTCTATAATCTAATTTTTTACCAAGTAATTTAACAACTGGAATCTCGCTCTTTCTGCCTATCAACATAGTTAGACGGTGAGGGAACTTAAATTTAGTTGTAATATATAGTATCTTATAGCCAGCTTTATCAGCAATCTGGAAATTATCTAGATCGTCCCATTTGTAAAGAGTATCAAAAGATTTGACTCCTTTATTTAATATTTGATGCTCTACAGTTCTTGGGGTAATTGATCCAAGTAGGAATGAAATTAATACTATTACACATATTACTAGTATTGCTATAAAATCTTGCAGAAAAGCGAAAAAGAGTATAAAGAGCAGTGCTATAATAGCAATTTTGAGAAACCATGGTTTATCACGTTTTTTAAAAACTCTTTCAGGTGCCTGCCATTTATAAAGTACTTTTGAGGGAATTAAATTTTCTCTCTTTTTAGGTTTTTTCTTTTTCTTCATACTTTCAGCAATTTCTTTTTCAAGCTCCTCAATTCGTTTTTGAAGTTTTTTAATTTCAGGTTTCACTTTATATAAATTATAATTTATATATTAGTTTTTACTCTTTTTCTTTCTTTTATTTTTATTATTCTTATTGTTTTCAAAGATTAACATTAAAGGTAATGGTAATGCAAGACATAAACCGAATAAAATTTTTATATAGATTAGAGTTTCCCCTGTTCTTGCTAAATTAGCACCTAAAATTCTTGCCCAATTACTAATATTCTCAATTATTCCTTCATCAGTATCTAAATTTATTCCTTCTAGATTATCAGAATCAGAGATAATTGATATAGTATAGTCGTCAGATATTGGGTCGAAATTAGTTCCATCTTTATCTTGCCAATTGATAAGTGCCGAATTAAGATGATTTCCGATAATGCAGTCATCCCCTATTTCAGATTCAAAGGTAAGTTCAATACTTGTGTTAACTGATATATTTCCTAAATCCCATGATAAATAGTCTGAAATTGTAGGTGAGTTGAATTCATTTCCATTCATTTTTACTGATTGATTCATATATTCAAGACAAGTTGGTAATTCATCATTAAGATTTACATTGAAAGCATCAGCATTACTGTTATTTGTTACCGTTATTTTATAGATGATTTTTTCGTCAAGTTTATATGTTGTCTTATCTGCTTCTTTAGTAATTTCTAATACTGGATCTAAGGTGGCTATCAACTCATGGTAAGCGGAGTTATTTTCATTATTAAGGTCAGGTTTACGAGAGGAAATTGTCGACTCATTAGGTATGATTGTAGTTGATGATGGAAGTTGTTTGTTAACTTTAGCTGTATATGTAAGTGTTTTTGTTTCTCCTGCATTTAATTTATCTACTGTCCAGATGATATTTCCGCTTTGTACATATCCATCGTTTGGGTTAAGTGAAAGATTAATTTCATCATAATTATCTGTAACTAGAACGTTTTCAGCATTAAGATTACCATTATTTTTTATAGTCAATGTATATAATATATCACCGTCAGGATATGTATAGAATGGGGGATCCGACTGTTTTGTAATAGATAAATCAGGAGCATAGGGAATTATTGTTTCATCTGTAGCTTCTAATGTATATACATTAGAAGTTTGAAGTCTGGATATATTCAATAGTGTATATAAACCTGGTTCAAGATTATTATTTACATTTCCTGAAAAACTTAGATTTATTGAGTTATTCCAGTCACTTCCTGTGGGTTGGAAAGATCCGTCTAGCATAAAACCGTTACTATTATTATCCCAAAGAATCGAATTACTATTTGTGACCAAATAACCTTCATTATTTATACTGCTGGTATTTAGTTCAAAATATTGCTCCGGAAGGATGTCTTCAAAAATTACATTATAGGCATTGCCTGTACCTAAGTTTTGAGCATTTATAGAATAGTTTAGTGATTCACCAGGTAAAGCCTCTTCTTTATTATCAGTTTTGGTTATTATGAAATTTGGAGCATGAATAGTTGTTATTATATTAGAACTTTCTGCTGAATCACCTGCACTGTTAGATACATTTGCTGTTAAGTCAATTATATCAAGATCATTTGCATTGTTATTTATTCTTATCGAAAAATTTAGTAGTGCAGTTTCTTGACATTTAAGAGTACCCAGATTCCAGTTGAGTTTGCCTTGATTAAAAGTTCCTTGTGAACTGATACTCTCTATATCAATGATATTTTCTATTGAGCTTAAATCTATCGAAACTTGTGTATCTGGTGAATTACTTTGTAGGTTTTCGGCTATTGATTGATATATTTGTATCATATCTAAACCTGTTTCTGCCCAAAAGTAATTGCCTGGTCCTGGAGAAGCTATTTCCTGCATAAGGTTTTGATCAGCATAATTACCATAGGCTATGGAAATTATTCGTATGCCTTGATTTTTAGCTTCATCAGCCTTTTCGATGGTATATTGTTTTGGGTCAACTTCAGTTGGTCTGTTTGCCTGTCCATCTGTAAAGATTATTATTACTGTTGTGGCTTCAGGATTATGGCGTGATGAAACCAACTCATCTTTAGCAGTTTCAATACCGTCAGCGATATTTGTCATTCCTCCTGCTGATAATGAATTAATTGAATTGATTAGATCTGTTCTTGAGTTTGTTAAACTTTGAATTAATGAAGCTGAACTATCGTATGCTACTATTCCTGATTGATCTTTTGCAAGATTAATATTGTCAATAAAAGTTATACCTGCTTGTTTCGCACCATCGATTAGATTTAGCATACTTCCAGATTTATCAAATACTAGAATTGAGTCAACAGGTGTTTCTGTGCATTCAGTATTATTTTTAATTGACACTTGGTAGTTTATAGTTTGTGCTCCATCTGAAGGATTATCTGATTGAATATCGTTTTTATCTACTTCGAGTTCTATAGTTAAATTTGATTCCTTACCTGTTTCAGGAAGTTCGATGTTTTTTGAGACATGGATAGGGATAATTAAGACAGCAATTCCGAGTATAAAACAAATTGAGAATATTCTATATTTTAATTTTTTTGAGGTAAACAATTTCATATATTAATTTTATAATCAATACGGGTAGCAGTTTAAAATTATTAAGCAATATTACATTTAATATAGCATAAAAGTAGAAAGTGTGAAAGAAACTGAAGTGAAAATATTCATTACTAGAAGGTATATTCTTTTAAGGCTTTTTTACCTAAAACGAGAACTATTTCAGATTTGATAAAATCTGTAGCTATTTCAAGACGGTCTGAGTAAGAGTAGCTGAAATTTTTATTTTTCTCTTCTTTTTGCTTAGCAAGCGATTTCAATATATTTACTAATTCAATGACATCATTGGTTTTTCCACTCCCAAGTTTTTCTCTGGAAACGTTATCTAGAGTTACAAGAATCTTTTTGTCAATTTTTACTATTTTATTAAGATTCTTTAATGACTTTTTTAAACCGGTTTTGGATAGGGGATATCTTAGTCCAAGCTCCTTTGCTTTATCAATTGGTATGGAGATGTAGATTAATGATTCTAAAAATTTAATTCTATAGTATTTTTCACTTTTACCACCTATTTTTTCATTAGTTATAGAAATAATTTTTCCAGCTCCATGTTTAGGATATATTACATTATCTCCTTTTTTGAACATGACTTGTTGATAAATGATAAATAAGATGATTAAATTGTTAATATAACAATATTATAGCATAATTTGAATGGTTTTTATAAGATAAATTAGAATTGTTAAATATTAGTATTAATTTAAAGTAGCTCTATATTCGTAAACAGGGGTTATTTCTAGATAATGTTATTAATTATACAGAAATCTTAATATGGATTTAAGAAACTAATTCTTTTTTATTGAAAGAAAGATATCATCCATTGTTTCAAGAATATTTTTATCTAATGTGTCTTCTGGAACATAATAATATATTTCGATATAAAATTCTTTATGAAAGGTAACATATTTATTTTCTTTATTCTTTACACATATACTTGTAGGATTGTTTCCTCTTCTGTAAATTAAGTTATCGTCCTGAAATTCTACATATTCCTCAATAGCAATACTTAAGGGACAATCTTTTAATTCTTCATAATTCTCTTCATCTTTAAAAACACAATACATTCCATCATCATATATTGGAATTAGTCTTATTTGGTATTTGTTATTATCTTTGTTAATTATCATTAAAACATCTTCTTCATTATTTTTAGTGACTTTCCAAGTATCTGGATATTTAAGATTTAATTCAAGAGTTTCTGGTTCTTCTGAAGAATTAATCGGTAATGTTATTTTAGGATAGTTGTAAGTATAGCTGTTCCAGCCTGTGTATAGATCTGACTCATCAACAGTATTATTGCTATCATGATTTTCAGATATTTCGATTGTATTTTCTGTACTAGTGTCATCTTCCTCGGTTACTGATGTATTTATATTTGGTTCTATGTTTGTTCTATCATTAACCAGATTCTCGTAAACGATATATATAATAAGACCTAAAAGGATTAACACTAGAATTATTGCAAGAATAGTTTTTGAATTTTTTTCTTTTTTCCCTTGGTTAATATGTCTATTATTAGTTATATCTTGAGTCGTGGTGATTTCATTATTTTGTTTTTTTATCTCAAATTTTTTCTCTTGTTGCATTTCTAATTATTTAATAATATTTAAACGTATATAATATATAACACAAATTTAGAGGAAAAGTAACATAAGAATTTGTAATTTAGAGATGAGCAAAAATTAGAATGAATATTTTTAAAAGTTATCAGTAGATAGTTGTTTTATTTCATCTATTTCTATTAGCGATACGATACTTTTATTTTCAGTATCGTAACTTACTATACTTTCTGTTTCGAGGTCGTTAGGATTACATTGTACACAAGGAGTATTTTTAATTGAGACTAAAGTATCGTTATCAATCCATGAAGAATTGGTAAGATTGTCTCCTAAGCGTTTAACAGTATCTGTTCCCATTTCGTATATCCAAATAGTTGTTGTCCCATTATGCCAATCATAAGTCCAATAGGAAATAGAGCTTTTATCCGGAGAGGGTTCAAAGTTATAACCTCCAACTATCCTATCTGATTTTTTATTTTCTTGTTTATTATCGAGGGATTTTGTATATAAATTGTTTGCCTTTTTGTAATAGATGATGTCGTTTCCTGCAAAGAATCCAAAAGAGACCATATCATCTTGTGTTGTGTCTATTTTTGAGATTAATTCTCCCGAGTTATTAATTACTATAATCGAATTGTCATTTCCCGTTATAAAAGTATTAACAATCATAATTTTTTCATCATTTGGGGAGAATCGTATGTAAAGTGCATCATGGAAATCGGTCGGTTTATTTGGATTGAAGGACATTTTAGTTAAATTATCAGTGAAATCATTAGATATAGTTTCTAATTCAAGAGTATTATTATTTTGTTTAAGATAGGCTAATTTATCTCCTTGATGCGACCATCTTATTGCAGCTATATTTGAAGTTTCAATTTCAAAAGCGGCTATTGTTTTTCTTTCGAACAAGTCATATGTTTGAATTATACAGTTCTGTGAGTTGCATTTTGAAAAACTTAATTCCTTTTTATTCTTCCATGCTAGTGATGTATATTTATAACTTTTTCCACCATCATTAGTGATTTGTATATTATTACTATCTTTAAGGTTATACACCCAGACATTTTGATTTGATATAAAAGCAATTTGGTTGATTGGATCAAACTGGATATTAGTTTCTTTATCAGAGGATGTTTCACCGAGTATAAATTGAGAATCAGTATTATCCTTTTCTTCTAATGCATTGCTTAGAGATGAGAAGAAAGATGCACCCATTAGAACAGATAAGATAAAGCCTATTATTGTAAAAGCAGTTATTGTAAGTTTCTGTTTTTTTTCAGTTTTTTGTTCTGCGAGTAGTATTTTTTTATCTACTGGTGGTATATCGAGAGAGGTTTCTTGTTTTTTATGATTTATGATCTTAGTCATATTGGAATTAATTTAGAATAAAAAATGGGCAATACTGTTACGGCAATACTTTCAGCTGCACATAATTATAAATCAAAAGCAGGTCTTAAATCAAGGAATTGTTTGATTTTCTAAAATTGTAAAAATTAGAAAAAGAAGATAGAGTATATAGATATTTAATTATATTAGAATATATAAATGAAAAAAGTTATGCCGCCTACATATTTTCTGATTTTATTAATAGCTGGAATATTTCTACACTACGTTTTTACCTTAAACCAGATTGTTCCTAATCCTTATAATTATTTAGGGATAATATTGATTGTCTGGGGAGTTATAATCAATATATGGAGTGATAGAATGTTTAAGAGAGCTAAAACAACGGTCAAGCCGTTCGAAGAACCTACTTCTCTTATAACATCAGGTCCTTACTCTTTTAGCCGTCATCCGATGTATCTGGGTATGATATCTATTCTATTGGGAAGTGCTGTAGTTTTAGGTTCTTTAGTTACATTTATACCTCCATTGATCTTCTTATTCATTATGGAGTTTATATTTATCCCAAAAGAAGAGGAAATGTTAGAAAAAGCATTTGGCAAAAATTATGTTGATTATAAAGAGAATGTTGGTAGATGGGTTTAATTGTATAGTCTTATAGTAGTAGAGAAACAGCAGTAATTATGATATAATTTATTTATATTTATTAATGTACATTTTTCCATGAATAAACAACAAAATGTTAATCCAAAGGATTTAGCAGTGTTATCAAAAATTAATATAACCGAGATAATTAATATAGAAAAGAAAGATGAATTTCTTGAGAATTTTGAAAAAATGACTTGGAGTTTATTTTTTGAAACGGATGCTAAGGATTTAACTGAGGAAGAGTTGGAGATACTTGAGAAGTTTGTTAAACAGAAGGATTTCAAAGGAGCAGTGAAATATTTAGAGGAAAAATTTAAGAATATTAAAGTCTTGCTGATGAAGAATGCGCTTCTTGCAAAGAAATATTTTATCTTGCAAGCTTTTGCAAAAGATAATGTAAATGGAATTAAGAAAGATGGAGAGGATAGAGAAAGGTTTGAGGAATTAAAAAAGTTGGCTAAAGAAGATAAATGGGAGGAGTTTATGAGAGTTTATAATATGTAATATAAATTGAAATGGAAGAAAGCGAAAGAGCTACAACAACTGAGAGAGCTTGTCCAATCGTTGAGATGACGGCTGATGAAGCAGATTTAATTGCACGTATACAAGGAAATAGTGATTTGAATATAGAAGTGTTAGCTGCAAGGTTGCTTCCTCAATTTGAGGGAATATTGGATGAATTGAAAGCACAAGATGTTGTTATAAGTGTTTCTGATTCTATAGGTTTACTAACTGCGTGGTTAGGAGAAGATCTGGCTAAAAGGGTTTTAGCAGAGTTAATAACTTATAGTAGAGAAGGCAGTTAAAATTGTTGAGGATTTTGAATTATGATGGAACAAGAGAAAGTATATAAAGTTAGAAAGTTAGAGTTAGACCAAGAAGCATATGATAATCTCCGAAGATTATATAATGAAGACACTCGTGTTGTTTTATCTGCTGCAATAGAGTCGTTATCTCACCCAGAAAGATGGTTTTGGATGCTCCATGCAGAGCAGTATCATGTACAGTCGTGGGGAGCAAGTATGAGATCTATAATAAGAGCACTTGGTGGTTATGAAAGTCTGCCGATTAACGATGTGTTAAGAGACGATATGACTTCTGGAGATGAACTAGATGCAGGTATCCCATATAATAGCTGGTTAGAGGAAAATTCTGAAATATTTCAAAATGAAAAATTAATAAGAGGTATCTTAATGCTTTATCATATGGGGGCATTTACACCAGATAATTTAAGAGTCATATTTTTTGATGACTCAGATATGAATATACCTGCAATAAGCCATTTTCTAAACTCACTTGCACAAATTATTAGTTTTAAAGATAGTTATAAGCAAGTTGATGAAAGGGTTAAGGAATGTGCTGTTCAATCAAGAAGAAAGGCTAATATAAAGGCGGGTGTCGTTTCTGGTTTGGCTTCTTTAAGTGTTCTTGCCGAGGGAATAGGTTTTGGTGTTACAACTATTGCAACGGGATCTGTAATAACTGGTTTGATTGGCTTAGGGACATCTATTGTATCAGGAGGATTAGGTGCAATAGGTGGAACCGAGATAGCAGTCCAAGCTGTTAGTGGAAGGAGGATGAGAAGAAGTGGGAAAAAGGAGGCTATGGTAGATGAAGATGAAAAAGTAGAGTCAGATTCAACACAGGTAGGTGAAGAAAGTTTAGATCCTGAAGTTACAGATGATGATGAAGAACGAGAAATTGAAAGATCTAGTTTATGGAAAAGAGTTTTAGAATGGATTGCTGGATTAATTTTAAGGATGAGGGAAGACCCAATTATAGTCTCTGAAACTAATGTATATGATGTTGGTTTTGGAGTCTCTTTGGATGAGTATAAAAGAGAGGAAGGTGAGGGAATAATTGATTTTGCAGAACGAATGGAGAGGTTGGAGTACGAAGCATTAATTCGTTTTGCAGGTAGAGGTTTACAGGAATTAATAGATGAAGGGGGTGAAGATGATGATAATAATCTTCGATTTTGGATTGGTAATGCTGTTTCTTATTTATGCTATGTTAAAATGTCTCTAAATAGTATTGGAGATCAAGACTTAAGTTGTTATGATAGATTAATTATAGCATTAAGAGTTATTAGTTTAAATTTAAGTGAAGTTATTCCAACTATAAAAAGCTATAGTTTTTCTCCAGCATTTATAAAAATTTTAAAAACTTATAATAAGGATGATACTTTAGGAGCTGATATGTTAGCTGAGAGAATACTAGTTCCTTGGTTAGGTAGAAAAAATAGAGAAGAATTAATTAAGATGAGGGAACAAGCATCTTAGAAGATTTGAAGTGAATATAAAGTGATTGAGATTATAAGAAATAATTTTTATTGGTGTAATTGATTATAAAATAATTTCATGGTATACATTTATAAAATTTGGAACCTGAATTTAAGGATAGTTTTTTGAATTAAATCGTGTTTAAGTTTATATATTTTATATTTCCCGAAAATTGTTAAGAACATGATCTTAAAGGATCTCAATGATTGTCAAAAAAAGGCTGTTCAGAATACAGAAGGTCCCTTGCTTATCTTAGCAGGAGCTGGTTCAGGAAAAACTAGAGTCCTTACTCACAGAATTGCTTATATTTTAAAGAAGAGACTTGCATATCCGAACGAAATTCTTGCAGTTACATTTACTAATAAAGCTGCAGGTGAGATGAAGGAAAGAGTGGTGAATCTTGCAAAACATTTGAATAAGTCTAAAAGCAAAAAAGACGTTACTTATAATTTTCCCTTTGTAGGTACATTTCATTCAATTTGTGTAAAAATTCTAAGAAGAGACGGGCATAATATAAGTATTGACTCAAATTTCTCAATATATGATGTTGATGACCAGATATCAGCTATAAAGCAGTCAATGAAAGAACTGCATTTAAATTCAAAAGAATATAATCCAAAGACTATTCATACATATATTTCTGGTGCAAAGAATGAATTGATTGATTCAGAAGTTTATAAAAATATTTCCCGCGGGCATTTTCAGGATGCAGTAAGTGTTGTCTATCCAAAGTACCAGTCAATATTAAAAAATAATAATGCTTTGGATTTTGATGACCTTCTTGTGAAGACTGTTGAACTTTTTAAGAGTAATCAAGAGGTATTAAAAAAATATCAAAATCTTTTTAAGTATGTATTAGTAGATGAGTATCAGGACACAAATAAAGTTCAGTATGTTTTAGTTAATTTACTTGCTGATCAAAGCCGCAATATATGTGTTGTTGGAGATGATGATCAGGCAATTTATAGCTGGAGAGGAGCAACTATTAAAAATATATTGTCTTTTGAAGAAGATTATCCGGAGGCAAATATTGTAAAACTTGAACAAAATTATAGAAGCACAAAGAAAATATTGGATGCTGCGTTTGAAGTCATCCGTCATAACAGCAGCCGAAAGCCAAAAAAGTTATGGACAGAAAAAAATGATGGAGATAAGATAAAAATTTTTACAGCACAAAATGAAAGAGAAGAGGCTAAATTTGTTGCTGGTAAGATTCAGGAATTAATAGAAAATGGAGCAGATTTGAATGAGATTGCGATTCTATATAGAACAAATGCTCAGTCAAGGACTATTGAAGAAGAAATGTTATTTTGTTCGATACCATATCAAATCTATGGGAATATAAGTTTTTATCAGCGTAAAGAAATTAAAGATACTCTTGCTTATTTGAGAATTATTTATAATCCAAAAGATGATGTGAGTTTATTGAGGATAATTAATACCCCTTCTAGGAAAATTGGTGCAATTACAGTAAGTGATTTAAAACAACTAGCTAAAAATAAGGAATTATCAATAGGGGAGTTATTACTCGAAGCAGAGGATGAAGTTTTTACAAATATAACTAACTCAAAACATATTGAACGATTCGTTAAATTGATCAGGGTTATAAAAAGTTCATTGAAAAAAGTGAAGTTTACTGAATATATAGAATATGTACTTGAGAAGAGCGGATATCTAAAGTGGCTTGATGATGATACCCCAGAAAATGAAGCTAGAGTAGAAAATATTCGTGAATTGCTCTCAGTTGCAGGTAAATATGATGAACTTGATGGAGAGATTGCGTTAAGTGAATTTTTATCGGAAGTTTCGTTAATTGAAGAACAGCAGGTTAAAGCCCAGTCTAAGAAGGATAAAAATAGGGTTAAATTAATGACTATGCATTCAGCAAAGGGTCTGGAATTTGAGAATGTCTTCATCATTGGTATGGAAGAGGGGTTGTTTCCCCATTCAAGGAGTTATACTGATCCAGAGGAAATGGAAGAAGAAAGAAGGCTTGCTTATGTGGGAATTACACGTGCAAAAAAAAGATTATTTCTGACGAATGCTGAGAGTAGATATTATTTTGGATCGTGCCAAAGCAATATACCTTCCAGATTTTTAGAAGATATTCCTGAAAATCTTATAGATTTTTTATCTTTGAATGATGATGATGAAGATGATTATTCTTTTGAAGATAATGAATCAGATAATAGAAAGGATGTTTTGTGTTATAATTTCTCAAAAGGAGATAAAGTAGAACATGAAGAATTCGGCAGAGGAGTAATTATAAGTATTAAAGATAATATAGCTAAAGTTGATTTTGGCCCAATAGAAGGTGTAAAACAATTAGCATTGGAATACGCCAAATTAAACAAATTTTAAGATGTATGTCTGAAGAAGTAACAGCATTAAGTACTCTTAGAATAAGAGATTTCGGCACAAAAGATATTTGTAGATTTATAGCCATATTAAAAGATAATTCCTCATTTATTGGAGTAAGTCACGAAAGAAGATATGATTTATATGCAAAGATAGAAGATTTTGATTTTAATTCTAGATATGGCGAATATGCTGCTACTATTAGACAAATAATTTTATCATTATATGATTATCTCATTTCTCCTGTAATATATGATACGTTTATTGAGCATTGTAGAAGAAGAGAATGGGAGAAAAAATTATTACAGGACACGGAAGATTATGATTTTATTCGATGGCTGACATCAAATAAATTATCTGTTAGTCACATGATGGGTAAAGTATTGGGATATCTGATGTTCATTATTGATCCTGACAGTAAAATTCCTTCCATTAGATTTTCCCAGTATGTTGTTGATGAAATAAATAAATTATTTCATTTATGTAAAAAACCTGATGGATATTCGGGGTCAGATTATGAAAATATGTCGATTGAACAAAAAGTCGCAGTTGTTAAGAGAGTAGATGAGCTGGCTTTAGCAGCAATCGATCATATATTAAAAGAATAAATTTCCCTTTAAACAAATTATATTCTTTGGTATAAATGTAGGTATCTAATTAATAAATAATTTTTAAGTATAAATAATGAGAACTATAAAGGCTATTATCAAGTCTTGCCGTCCGAAGCATTGGATAAAAAATATATTTGTTTTCCCTGCGTTAATTTTTGCAAACGAGTTTACAGATGGTAAATCAATTGTTTTAAGTATAGCAACTTTTTTTCTTTTTTCCTTTGCTGCAAGCAGTGTTTACCTAATAAACGATATTGCTGATTATGAATCAGACAAAAACCATCCGATAAAAAAGTATCGACCAATTCCAGCTGGTGAATTAAGTAGAGGATTAGCTTTAGTGGTAAGTTTACTTCTAAGTTTCGCGACATTACTAACATCTATAGTAATTAGTCCAATGTTAACATTGATAATTTTTGCTTATTTTATAAACAATCTCTTTTATTCTTTTGGGTTGAAGCATGTAGTTATATTGGACACATTAATGGTCTCATTTGGTTTTGTTTTAAGAGCTGTTGGAGGGGCATATGCGATTGGTGTACCTAATTCTCCATGGTTTCTAATTATCACTTTTATGCTTACTTTATTTTTGGCTATTATGAAGAGAAGACAGGAATTTGTTGAAATAAATAAGAATGGGGGTGAAACAAGGCAAGTATTGGATGATTATAGCATAGAAATGTTAGATCAGATGGCGAATATTATTATCCCATCTGTTTTGGTTAGTTATATTTTCTATACATTTAATACTTTTCATACTAAATATTTTATATTTACTATTCCCTTTGTAGTATATGGAATATTTCGATATCTATACCTTGTACATAAGAAAAATTTAGGAGAAAATCCTGTACATACTTTATTTATAGATATTCCTTTATTGATGTGTGTTGTACTTTGGGGTATAGAGTGTATGATTCTTATTTATTTTTATGAGTGATAAGAAATTTAATTTTGTAATATGTATATATGAAAAAATCAAAAGTAGCAGTTTTACGTACTAATCCAAAAAAAGTTGTAAAAGATTATGGTAGGTTAATGGAACTAGCAGATTATAAAAAGGAGCTTCCTAAAGATAAAGAAGTTATCCTTAAGGATAATATTTCCTGGCATCTTCCAATGCCTAGTGCGAATACAACGCCATGGCAATTGGAGGGGGTTATTAAAAAACTTAAAAATGGGGGCTACAAGAAGATGTCATGTGTGCAAAACAGAACTGTTGTAACGAATGCGTTTAAAGGTGAAGACTTAAATAAGTATAAACCGATATTTAAAAAATATAATATTCCTGTACTTTTTAACTTTAAACCTGAGGATATAAAGTGGGAAATCTATAAACCAAAAGCTAAGATGCATGTTTTAGATAAGATATTTCCGGAAGGAATAAGCATACCTACATATTTTAAGGATAAAAGCATTATTCATTTACCGACTGTGAAATGCCATATTTACACAACTACTACGGGTGCTATAAAAAATGCATTCGGGGGACTTCTAACAAAGAAAAGACATTATACTCATACATGGATTCATGAGACTATAGTTGATCTTCTTGCAATACAAAAAGAAATTCACAGCGGGATTTTTGCTGTAATGGATGGAACAATGGCTGGAAATGGTCCGGGTCCAAGAACTTTGATACCAGAAGAAAAGAATGTTATTTTAGCGAGCAGGGATCAAGTAGCTATAGATGCAGTTGCGGCAAAGATGATGGGATTTGATCCTATGAGCATAAAATATATTAAAATGGCTCATGAGCAAAAGCTTGGAATTGGAAGACCTAGTGAAATTGAAATAGTTGGAGATAAAGATGCAGCTGATGAAAACTGGCATTTTAAAGTAGGAAGCACACTTCATAAAAGATTAGCTTGGCTTGGATGGTATGGACCAACGAAGTTTTTGCAGAAAATAGTTTTCAGAACCCCACTTGTAATCATACCTATTTTATTCTCTGAGATATTTCATGATTATTTCAGATGGAATACAAAGGAGAAGTTTCTTTTTCATAGATGGTTAAAGAAGAGTGAATGGGGGAGAATGTTTGCTGAATATGAACCTAAAACAAAAATTTAATTTTTAAAATAAAAAGATGAAATTTATATATTACTTACTGATACCATTAACTTCAGTTGTGAACACTATTGGACAGGTATTATTAAAACTAGGTGCAGAGGAATTTTCAACTTCCGGAGGAATAATTGAGATTGTTAAAAGATCGTGGAAGATGATTGCAGGGCTTTTTTTCTTTGGATTAACTTTTATATTGTCAACAATATTAAACAGGAAATTTGATGTAAGTTTAATTTATCCTATTATGACTGGATTTACATTTGTTTTGATTAGCTTAGTTATGGTTGTTTTTTTGAAAAAGGAGGGGATGTCTCTTATGAAAGGACTTGGGATGTTTGTGATAATTTCGGGAATTATTCTTATGTCAGCTTCACAAAAGGCTGTAAAGTGATTCTTTGTATTTGTTTTTAGGTCTGTTATATTATACTTGAAATATTAGAATGTAAATTCAATGCAGGAGTCTCAGTTACCTCAAAGTGTTAAAAAAAAGAGATCGTTCTTAGGCATTCAAAATTGTTTTGTTTTAATTTTGTGGGCTGTTAGTGCAGTTTTATTTATTGGTATAGGTGCAGGTATTTATTACATTGTAGATAATAGGTTAAATGGTGAAGAAGTTGAGGTCCAGAAAGAGGAAGTAGAAGAGTTCGATGAATATGAAGGCTGGGAGATATATGAAAATTTAAAATATGGTTTCAGTTTTAAGTATCCTAGTGATTGGGAGATAGAAGATACAATTGAATGTCTCCCTACTCAGCTGTTATGTGGATCTTTAGATGTAAAGAAGGATAATTATGCTGTGAGAATATCAGTCGATCCCTTATATACTGGAGGAGGTTTTGGATATTTATCTGAGCTGGTTGTTACAAATCCAGAAATCGTTGAATCAGAAGTAAGCCCTGCTGGTTATGATGCAAAGATGAAAACTCATTATATGGATGATACGGATGTTTTCGAAGATGAGACAAATGAATATAATTTTGGAAATGATGCATGGGGATGGAGTGTACTTTTTACTGAAGATGTAAATGGTGACTATACTATTCCTGGCTTTGGTTCAGGAGAAATAGGAGATAATATTGATGGGAATTTTTATGGAATTATGTATATATACGAAATGCAGGAATCTGATCTAAGTGATTTACCAAATAAGGGAGATGAAAAATTGTTAGAAATGTTTGAAATAATGGACAAAATTACCAATTCATTTGATAAAACAGGGACAAATTTATCTGATATTTATAAAGGCTGGACTATTTATGAAAGTGATGAATATAATTTTAGATTTAGATATCCTAGTGGATGGGAGATTGGAAGTGAATCAGGAGAACCTTGTGTTAAGACTCCTGAAGGAACCGAGAATTTTGGCTTTTTTATTACATTAAGCAAAGATGATTGGAATTATGAAATTACATACGCTCCATATACTTATGAAGAGGATGCTACTGTAGTGTCTTTAAAAGAGAAAAGTCTAGAAGTTGGAGATAAAGATTTGATAAGAGTTGTTTATGCAGAAGATGATGATCTTGAGAGTCCGATTTTTAAGGCAAATGTAATAGAAGATGATGGATATAAATCAAGTTATCGAGAATCATCATTTATCCTCTATAATAATTATGAGTTTAAAATTGAATATATACCATTAAAAGAAATAAAATATGACGATTCTCAGGATATAATTAATGAAATGGATGAGATAACTCAATCACTAGAGATAATTTAATCTAATTTAAAATGAAAATATATATATCTTCTGATCATGGGGGTTATAACTTGAAGGGGTATGTAAAGAAGTACGTAAGTGAGTCTGGTTATGAGATTGAGGATTTAGGAACAAATTCAGAAGAGTCGGTTGATTATCCTGATTATGCAGAGAAGCTTTGTAAGAAAGTCTTTGAGAATAAAGCAAAAGGGATTTTGATTTGCGGTACTGGGATTGGTATGAGTATGTCTGCAAATAAAATGAAAGGGATTAGGGCTGCTTTATGTGGGAATGAGTATTTAGCTAAAATGAGCCGCAGGCATAATAATTCGAATGTTTTATGCCTAGGTGGGAGGGTAATTGGAGAGGAGTTAGCCTGTAATATAGTTAAAGTATGGCTTGAAACTGATTTTAGTAAAGAGGAAAGGCATCATAAAAGAGTTGGTAAGATTAATAAATTGGATTAATTTTTATTAATTACATATGAAAGATTTTGTGTTTTTTTCTGGATCTTCGAATAAATTATTAGGAGATAAAATTGTAAAAAAACTAGGGGTTAGTGAAGGAAGGCTTAACATAGAGGAGTTTCCTAATAGAGAAATCCGGATTAGAGTAATAGAGAATGTTAAAGACAAGAATGTTTTTATATTACAGCCTACTATTTATCCAGCTGAAAGATATATATTAGAACTTGCACTTATTGCTGATGCTGTTAAGAGAAAAGGTGCTGAAAAAATAGTTGCTTTAATTCCTTGGTTTGGATATTCGCCGCAGGATAAAATTTTCAGGAAAGGAGAGCCATTGTCAATTGAAGTTGTAATAAGGATGCTTGAATCTTCAAGTATAGATGAATTTGTGGTAGTTGATATACATTCTCTTGAAATTTTGAAAATGTTTAAAAAGAAAGTTTATCATCTAAGTGCTATGTCTGTATTTATTGATTACTTTAAAGGTAAATTAAAGGGTGATTGGGTTTCAGTTGCTCTGGATAAAGGTGCTCTTGACCGGGCTAAAGAATTTTCTAATTCTTTAAATCTTCCTCTTGTAAAATTTGATAAGACTAGAGATCTAGAAACAAATGAAGTAACTTTTCATTGTTTGGAAGGTAATGTAGAAGGCAAGAATGTGATCTCATTTGATGATTTTGTCAGTACTGGTGGTACTAGGATTTATGGATGTGAATTCTTAAAAAAGAAAGGAGCAAGGAAGTATTATGACTGTGTTACTCATTTAATCGTTCCTGAAACAACTGATAGACTGAAGGTGAGTAAGATAGATAAGATATTTATAACTGATTCGATTCATCTTGATTCAGAAAGACACTTTGATAGATTAAAGGTATTAAGTATAGATTTTTTATTAGCTGAGTTTATAAAAAGTTATTAGATTGGTTATAAATATTTCTTTAACTTTGTTTTTTTTAATTTATCACTTTTTAGCATTTCACTGACTTCTCTTACATGATTTTTATGAACAACTAATAATGCATCTTTTGTATTGACTATAATCATGCTATCAAGATTAACTCCTGCTACTAATTTCTTTTTATCATAGTTGTAAATTAAGCAGTCTTTGGATTTATGAGTCAAAACATTCCCTTTAGTATGGTTTTTATTGCTTGGTTTAAAATATTTTTTTAGAGCATATAGAGTTCCTGGATCTTCCCATCCCATATTAGTCTTGATTATCTTAGTTTCCTTTGGAGTAATATGATAAGCTACCGCATGATCGAAATTGATTTTTTCTAATTTAGGATATATTTCATTTATAATTTTAGCCTCATTTTGTGTGTCTAGATATTTTTCTATTTTTAGTAATTTTTTGTATAGTTTCGAATTGTATTTTTCATATTTTTTAAGCATCAAATCGATAGTTGATATAAAGTATCCTGTATTCCATAATGCATTTTTTCTTTTTATAAAATTTTCACATAATTCCATATTAGGTCTATATAGGAATTGTTTGAATTCATAGATGTTGCCTTTTATTTTACTGCCGATTTTAATCCAGCCGATATTTGAATTTGCAAATAGAGGTTTATCTCCTAGTATAACCATCTTTGCCTTTTCTTGGTTTATTAAACACTTAGCTTGTTTTAAATATTTTTGAAATTTTTTAACTTCCTTTATTAAGCTATCTGACCATAGTATTGCTACTGGTTCATTAACAACACCTAATTTTTTAAGTTTCAAAAGTGCTAGACCTGCCGCTGGACCTATATCTCTACATTCGGGTTCTTCAAATATATTGCTCAAAGGGATATCTGGAGTTTGTTCTTTTATATATTTTATATGATTGGTATTTGTTGAGACAAATATATTATTCCATCCATATATTGGATACAATTTATTTATGATATCTAAATAAGTTGATGTGTTGTCGATTAGTTTTATGAATTGTTTAGGTTTTTTTCTTCTCGATATGGGCCAGAGCCTTTTACCTGATCCTCCTGCAAAAATTAATATCTTCAAAATATTGAAGTTATATATTAGATAAATAGGGTAATATTTTACAGTTTATTTGTTTTCTTGCAAAGAGGTTTGAATTTTATTGATTTATTTAATTAGCTTTTATCTCTTTATAATACTCATTAAGATCATCTACTTCAACGGATATTGTTTGATGTCCCGGTTGTTCACGTTTCTCTATTGCTTTCTTTATTCCAAGTCTAGCTTTATTTTTAAAGATAAATGATATATATTTGTTTCCGTTTTGATATTCAGTTTTAAATCCGATTATTTCTTTATAGAATTTTCTAACTTTGAGAATATCATTGGAGTAAAATATTGCACTATCTAGTATAAATCTTGTATTCTGCATATTATAAATTTAATAAATTAATTCCAAATTTTTTAATATTATTTTTATCATTAACTATTACAGCTTTTATTCTGTACTTATTGATTAAGTCTTTACAATTTTTACCTGATACAAATAATGCTGTCGACCAGGCGTCAGCCTCAATAGCTGTTTTTGATAAGATAAATGTCGCTTTAATGTCATTTTGCGGTATTCCAGTTTTTGGATTAATTAAATGGTGAAAGAATTTTACTTTTCTTGCCCAGCTGCCTGAGCAGCAAATTGCTTTGTCATCTAATTTTATTTTTCCAATTTGTCCAAATTTAGGTACTTTTAAACCAACCAGCCAAGGCTTATTATTTTTGTTAATTCCTTTTGCTTGGATGTCACCGCCGGCATTTATTAAAAAATTTTCAAGAGGGAGTAATTCATTAAATGCTCTATCTATTGCGTAACCCTTACCAATACTGCCTAAATCAATTTTTTGATTTTGTGCAAGCTTTATTATTAATGAGGATTTATTGATTTTGATATCTTTAAAAGATGGGCGGGTTTTTAATATTTCTGCTACTTCTTTTTTAATTAAGTTCTTATTTTTTAGTCTGCTGAAATCATATTTAGCACCATAACCGTATGTTTCAAGGAAGTCTATAACAGTTGGATCATAAGCACCGTTAGTCTTATCTGCAATATCTAAAGCAAATTCTATTAAAGAAAATAGTTCCTGCGAAACTTTGGCTTTTCTGCCGTTAGAATGATTAAGCTTTGATAATTCGCTGTCTTTTTTAAAACGGGAAAATTTATCGATTACAAAGTGGAATTGCTGGAAACCTTTATCAAATAATTCATGTACTTTGTCTCTATCGGTTTCAGTCCAGGTGATAAATTCTACTTTTGTATTCATGAAGATTCTTTGATCTGAGATTGTTTTATACATATTGATTTTATTAAAATGCTTTTTGTAGTTTTTCAATAAATTCTAATGTAGTTTTTGGTAAATAGGTAGTCTTGAGATATATTAGAGCAAATTTTCTTTTAATTTCCAAGCCGTTTGTATCAATTACTTTAATTTTTTTGTTTTTTATATCTTCATGAATGTAACTGTTTGGTAAAAATGCAAAACCAACATTTAATTTAACAAGTTCAAGTATGAATTTAGGACTTGTTGAATATGAATTAAAATTTGCTCTTATACCTTTCTTATCAAGGGTTTCTTTAATGATTTTATACGTAGTTGAATCTTTGTTATAAGAGATTAAATTAATATCCTTTAAATCTTTTTGTTCTTTTGCTAATTTGGTTGAAGCAACAAGAGACATTTTTTCTTCTCCAAAGTCTTTTTCAATAAATTTCTTAGAAAGATTTTTCTTACCTTTTGTAATTATAGCAAAATCAATGTTATTATTTTTAATTTTTTTTACAAGCCTGTCTGAATTGTCTATATGTATTTGAATTTTTATATTAGGATGTTTTCTATAAAATTCTTTATAAATTTTACTGACTAAGATCAGTCCTACATTATCTATCATTCCCATATTAAGGTTTTTGGTAACTTTTTCATTGTATTCAGAAATAATTTCCTTGAGGTTATTACAATTTCTATTTATTTTAATTGCATGTTTATATACAATACTTCCGATTTTAGTAGGTTTTAATCCATCTCTATTCCTTAAAATTAGTTTGCATCCAAGTTGCTTTTCAAGTTTCTTTATTGATATTGATAATGCTGGCTGACTTATAAATAATTCCTTTGAAGCTTTTGTAAAATTACCTATTTCTATCACTTTACAGTAATTTTTTAAAGTTTGTATCATAAAATATATAAATAATAATATAAATAGAATAAATTTTACTTATAGTATTTTATTATATATTATTACACTTGCCAATATTAAAATTATTTTAATTTTTTATTTATAAATTATGAAAGATAAAATAAAAATTGCTATCGTAGGTTTAGGCAATTGTGCATCTTCTTTAATCCAGGGGATTAAATATTATGAAGATGCAAAAGAAGATCAGTTTGTCCCGGGTCTGATGCATGTAAATTTAGGGGGATACCATGTAAGAGATATTGAAGTTGTTGCTGCTTTTGACGTAAATGCAAATAAAGTTGGAAAGGATATCGGAGAGGCTATTTATGCTGAGCCAAATAATGCTGATGTTTTTGCGAAAGTTGGAAAAATAGGTGCGAAAGTTTATAAAGGTCCAACCTTAGATGGGATTAACAAATATTTAAAGAAGGTAATTCCTGTTTCAAAAGAAAAGGATGTTGATGCAGTTAAGATTATAAAGGAAACAGGTGCTGATATGATCGTAAATTATCTTCCAGTTGGTAGTGAAAAAGCTGGAAGGTACTGGGCAGATATATGTTTGAAAGCCAAAGTTGGATTTGTTAATTGTATTCCTGTGTTCATTGCTTCTGATAAAAAGTGGGCAAAAAAGTTTGAAGATGCAGGAGTTCCAGTTATTGGTGATGATATTAAATCACAGGTAGGTGCTACTATTGTACATAGAACATTAGTGAATTTATTCTTAGATAGGGGTATGCCTGTTGATAAAACATATCAATTAAATACCGGAGGGAATTGTGATTTTTATAATATGCTTGAGAGAGATAGGTTAGTAAGTAAAAAGATATCAAAAACGAATTCGGTAAAAAGCCAGATAGAGGCTAGAGGTTTAAAGATAAAAGATGAAGATATACATGTTGGTCCATCAGACTATGTAGCATGGCAGAAAGACAATAAAGTATGTTTTATTAGAATAGAAAGTCGCAATTTTGGAAATCTTCCTCACAATTTAGAACTTCGTTTGTCAGTTGCAGATTCGCCAAACAGTGCTGGAGTTGTGATTGATTCTGTAAGATGTATGAAACTTGCTTTGGATAATAATCTGAAAGGTGCTTTAATTGAACCTTCAGCTTACTTTAAGAAAACTCCGCCAAAACAGTTTGAAGATAGGGAAGCAAGAAAGATGGTTGAAGATTTTATAGAAAAGTATGCTTTGAAGTAGGTAATATATATTAAAAATATTACGAAGAAAAGTCTTCGTGAACTCTTCGTATGAATCGACTTGTGAGTCTTTCGCTGGCGATTGCTTCTTCTATATCTCTGGGATTTCTTAGTTTAACAATACAATCTATTTCATCAAGTCCGATTCTAACTAAATCCATTACTGGAATTCTGTTTTTTATTCTAGCTAATTCATCTTGAGCTTTTCTTTGGATATATAATCCAATTTCAAATGAGGGAGCTATATATGTCTTGACTAAATGATCTAGGAGTGTATCTTGAATAGGTCGAATTTCTGAAGGGTATTCGTTACGATCTTGAATTCCCCAATCATTCCAGAAAGCAGTTAAGGTTTGTATCAGAGTTCCTTCATCAAAATAACCTAATTCAGTCAATTCGAGTACTATTTTTCTTGCAATTTGATATGGTTCTAGATCAATATTATCTGCTATTATACTAAGAATACTTTCTGCTGGAGTATTTGATATAGGCATTATAAATGTTTCAGTAGTAATTGTATTTAATACTATAATTGAAATGGGAAGGTCAAATAGGCTGTCTAGCAGGTCTAGTCTGAAGTTATCTATATTATATCCTCCTAGCTCGAGTTGATTTAATACTTGTTGGACTAAAGGTGTTTTTCTTATTTGTTCTTCCATAGTAACTCTTGAATCTCTATCACTGCATACAATCCATTTTAGTAATAGATCTGCATCATTAGAAGTAAGACTTTCAGCTGTAGTGAACAATGTATTAGTGTCAGGTGTAGAGATCATATCTTTTTGAGAAAATATCTTATGAGGCAGTAGTTAATTATATATTTGATTTAGGCTTATGTCCATCCTTTATTGTCTTTATACCAACATAAAGCATCAGTACTCCTCCGAATATACTTCCGAAAGTTGCAAGAGTATCGAGTACTCCGCTTGATGGAAGTTGTTGATTAGAAGCTGTAGTGGTCGTTGTTGTTTGAGATTGACCGGTAACGGTAAAGTTCAAACTTGTTGTTGTGCCAAGTATATCGTCTCCAATAATATCATTAACATAACTTTCTGATTTATTTATGCTTACAATGCTTGTTTCTGTATTCTTAGCGCGAAAAGTAATTTGGGCTACTCTTTTGTTAATTGTTACATAGGTTGGAATTGTTGCTGTTATAGTGATTGTGCCATTTGTATTACTGGCTGTATTAGTTTGTTGGGTTGATGAAGTATCTAAAAAATTGATTTGTATACCACTTTCTGTCGCATTTTCATCTACGACTTCAAGTACAGATGGGTCAAAAGTTATAGTTATAGAGTAACCCTGGCTTGCTTCTTCACTACTCTCAATATTTAAATCACAAGTTACTGTCTGACCTACTTGTAGGGCTGAAGTTGATGAAGTTAAGGTAACTGTTGCTTCGTCAGATGATGGAGTGGTTGGTTCTGGTTCTTCAAAAGGTCCATCATAAGGAAATGTTGGCTCAGATTGTGCTGATACTTCAGGGATTAATTTCGACATTTTTCAATTATAATTATTAAATAATAATTACATTTTTAGGTTTTTTTGTAAAGATTTGATTAAGCTGCTAATACTAAATTAAAAAAATATTTTTTATAACTTTTTTAAAAAAAGTTTATCGAGTTAATAATAAGAGATATTTCTTATTATTAAAACAGGGGATTAGGAAAGTTTTAATTGCTCCAAATGTTAGCTCCAAGCCGCTAGCCCGCCATTGGCGGGCTCAACGTAGTAACATTTTTCTGAAACCCTAAAATATATACTGTCTTAGGATAGTAAAAAAGATTTGTCATTGATGGATACATTTTCACTTTTTATATTTCTTTGATATAATTTTGACGATGTTTCGATATTAAAATTATTATAATTTTCAAGATATGTATAGAAAAATATATGATGTATTGTTGAACCTGATGCTTTTTTGGATAGTAACAGATTTATTTTCAGGTATAGACATTAATGAGGGTATAGCAGGTTATATCATTTGTGGAGGAATTTTTGGAATTGTTATGGTTGCTGTAATTCCTTTAATTAAGTTTTTTACTCTGCCAATAAAATTTATAACTTTATTCCTGATTTCTATAATGCTTTCGATTATTGTGTTCTTTGTTCTTAATTTTAGTGTTCCTTTTATTGATTTCAAAGATGGTGAAATTATTGGAATTTCAAATAAGTATTTTCAGTTTCCTGAGGTAAGTTTGAATATGATAGGAAATGTTTTAATTGGTGGTGTTTCAGCTGGAGTTTTATCTGCCGGGTTAAGATGGTTAGAAAAAGTAACTAAGGATTAAATTTTAATACTATGGATACAAAACAATTAGTTATGATTATACAAATTATTCTAAGTGTATTATTGATTATCTCTATTTTATTACAGGTAAGAGGATCCGGTTTAGGGACTATGTTTGGTAATGTAGGTGGGGAGTTTTATAGATCGAAAAGAGGAGTTGAGAAATTTTTATATAGAGCTACTGTAGTTCTTGCTATTTTGTTTATATCAAATTGTATTGCAATTTCATATCTTTATGCTTAGTAAATAATGATTATACCCCATAAAGAAAACTTTATTATTAAAACGAGGAATTTTTTATGGAATTATCCTGATAAGTTATTTAGCAGAGGCGGATTTTTCTATAGTGTTTATGAGTTTTATAAAATGGTTAGGCCTTTTAGTCATATATTTATATTTTCGGTTATATTTATATTGTTAGGTGTTTTTATAAGTTCTACCGATTTTCAGATAGTACAAGGACAGACCCATACGTTAGTTGAAGGAGTTATAACTGGAGCAGGTGGTCTTTCAAGGATCAATCCCCTACTTCCAACGAATAAACAGTTGGAAAATGATTTAGCTAGTTTATTGTATCTGCCGCTTATGAGAGTAAATTCTAGTGGAGAGGTAAAGACGGTATTAGCTTATAGCTGGGAACAATTAGATGAAGAAGGTTTAGAATATAAATTTTATCTTAGAGATGATGTTTATTGGCATGACGGGGAAAGATTTACTGCAGATGATGTTGTTGCAACTTTTGAGGTATTAAAAGCGTTAGGAGGTGAAGATCAGGGAGTTATTGTAAGTAAGAATGCTGAATTAGCACAAGAAGTTGAGTTAACGAAAATAGATAATTATACAATTGTTTTTAAATTGAATGAAATTTTGCCAACATTTTTTGAAGATGTTACTTTTGGAATTTTACCGAAACATGTTTTGGATGAGATAAGTCTATCGACTTTTAGCTGGGCAAAGTTTAATCTTCAGCCAAATGGTACAGGACCGTTTATTTTTAAGTCATTAAAAGATAATAGGATTACATTAGTAGCAAATGATAAATATTTTTTAAAAAAACCTAAAATAAGCAAAATAGAAATTATTATGTTTGAAGATGGAGATAAAGCTGTTGAAGCATTGAAATTTGGGAATATACATATATTAACAGATCCATCTACTGCTATAGTGTCTGATTTAAATAATTGGTCTAATGTAAATAAAGTGCAAAGTGCAAATTTGTATAGGCGTTATTTGGGACTTTATTTTAATTTAAAAGAAGGTGGTCCACTTGTGTTTCAAGATAAGAATATAAGACAAGCCATTTCTTTGGCTATAAATAGAGAGACAATTATAGAGAAAGTAGCAAATGCTGGAGTAGAGGCTATGGGACCTATTTCGAAGAATTCTTGGGCTTATAATGAGAATGCTACAAGATATCTATATGATGTTAAGAAAGCAGCTGAATTACTCGATGAAGCTGGTTGGGAGCAAAAAGAAATTGGTGGGAGGATTGTTAGGATGAAAGATGACGAGATACTTCGTTTTGAAATTTCTTATTTAGATAAATACGATAGAAATATAGTTGCAGACATTATACAGAGTGATTTAGAAAAGTTAGGTATCATTGTTAATATAGATCCTCGAACAAGTAGTGATTTGAATGAAGCATTGATAGCAACGAGAAACTTTGAGGCTGTGTTATATGGGGTAGAGACGTCTATTGATCCTGATAGGATTAGATTATGGCACAGTAAGGCAATTAATTATCCCGGATTGAATATATCATCTTATATATCTAATAAGACAGCCGCAGTAATAGGGGATAGTGGAGAGATAGAAAGAGTAAGTCTCTTAGATGCGTCTTTAGAAAATGGTCTAAGTAGTTTAGATAGAGAAAGGAGAAACGGTTCAGGAGGTTTATCTATTGGGTATTTAAAGTTTCAAGAGATATTGTTAGAGGATTGTCCGGTGGTTTTTTTGTATCATCCACTGTTTACTTATGCAGCTCATTCCAGGGTTAAAGGGATTGATTTATCTGATATGACTGCACCTGAAGATAGATATCTGTCAGTCACGGAGTGGTATATTGAGTAAAAAAATTCAATAGTCGAATTATTCTAGTAATCTCAATTGTAAGTTCATTTTCTTGCCTTTGATTATATTATATTTATTAGTTGAGCCAGGATGGCGGAATTGCTCAGTGAAATTTTAAATTTCACAAATAAAGTGAAGTAAAATTTGTTAGTTGAACTAGTCCTGCGAATCACTTTTATCTATTTTTTTTAGCTAAATAAGTATAATGAGCAGGAGTAGACGTGAAAAGATAATAGCCCAGATGCTGGAACTGGTAGAACTCGTATAAATCTATTATTTCTTAGAAGATATAATAGACTTGGAGATTAGATTATGCAGGGCAGGCAGGCTAAGAAAAGTTAAAAAATTATTATTTATTAGCTAGCCGGGGTGGCGAAATAGGTAGACGCGCTACGTTCAGAACGTAGTTCTTAATAGGAGTAAGGGTTCGACTCCCTTTCCCGGCATTTAATTCTTAAGAGTGTGAGAGTTTCCGACTACCCATGAAGTGAGACAAATCTACTTCATGGTATGGCGGACATGCATATATCTCTCTGGGCACTTAAGTATTTCAAGGGGTTTTGTCTTTATCCTTCGACAAACTTAAGATTACGGCGGATAGGCGATTTCCTTTCCCAGCATGATTTATTAAAAAATAAAGAAATTATTGAGCCACATTTTAAACTCCTCGTAGTTATTTTTATAATGAAAGAAATGTCCCCCTAATTTTTTATATAATACTCCCGTATTTTTTGAATCATCAACTAGAATAGTATTTTTGGGATTAAGTTCCATTGATTTTAAAGCCTCTTTGATAAATTCACCTGAATTATCTTCTTTTAATTTCCCATACTCATTTGAAGAAAAAATCTTATCGAAAAAATTGTATAATTTTTTATGAGGGACTAGAATGTTGGTAAATATATCCATGTTATCAGTTAATACTGCTGTTTTGATACCATCTCGATGAAACTTATCCACTAGTCCTAAGATTTTCTGATTTAATTTTATGTCTCTTACACTATCTTCTAGGCTTTTTTTTATAAAGCTGTAAGGTTTGTTAAATTTTTTAGCTATTATCCTATTTATTTTATCAGATGTGATCTTTCCTCTCATCCAGTTATTTATAAGTTTGGGTCTTGTTTTAAATATATATTTGTTAATACTTTTGTATAAAGTCGAGTCAGTATCTTGAAGGCAACTGAAAAAGTAGTCGTTACTTAAGACACCATTAAAATCAAAAAGTATACCTTTTAGTAAATATTGATTCATGATAAATTTTATTGAAAATTTAGAAAAAAATAACATATAAAAGAAGATAAAACAATTACTAATGGATGTTATGTGGAAGCTTATAATGCTAGTATAAGATTTACAAAATTTACTACGGATATTTCAATAATTCTCATTGAAATGGTATTCTTTTGTTTATAGTTATTTAAAAAATATACCTTTATAAATACTTTTTCAATTTAGTATAGAACATTAAATAAGTACCATCCGGGAGTTGTAATACAGAAGGATCAGCAAGATTATAGTCTTCGTCTTCTAGAACAGGATCATGCAGATATTCAAGTTTTTGCTCTTCTAAACCATGAAGAATACTTATACTGTTAACGTGATTACAATATGTAAGTAATTTACCATTAATTAAATTAGTATCACAGCTACCACCATTCTCCAAAAGAGTTTCGAAAACTGACTTAAAAGTAACTCCATTGTCGTAAGATTCAGCATATATCTGTCCTTGTGCCCTATTAGCATTGATAAGCATATACCAGTTTTCATTGTAGTAATATGTGTCTGCGTCAGTAAGGTCAGGTTCTTCAATAGCTAGTACAGGTTCGCTGAAAGTTATACCATCTTCTGATGTAGATGAATAAATCTGGTTTTTGTCTTTAAAAGGTGTTGTCTGCACAAACCCAAGATAATAAAGTTTTATTTTATTATCTACAACTTCTGCCGATGGATCAGTAGCATCGGAAGTCGCCATTTGATCAAAAGTAATGTCTGCTTTTTCAAAAGTCCCCCCATTATTTGAACTTATGCCAACTGAGAGCTGATAATTTCCTTCGTTATAATCAATAAAATAAAGATAGATTTTACCATTAAAGAGAACTGCTGAAGGTACTGATGCTCTTTCAAAAATTACTTCTTCATTTGGAGTCCAGTTAACTGCATCGGTAGAAGTAGCTGAGTATATGTATTTATAAGATGAGCTACTAATTTTCTTATACAATGTTTCATTTGGTTTTATTTCATCGGTTTCATCTGAATTATCAATACCCGAATTTTTGTCTTCTAAGGTTTGATTGGTAGTTGACGTTGATATATATATAAGCATTGCTACTAGTATTAATGCTAATGATATTACAAGAATATTTCTATATTTAGATTTCTTGTGTTTTTTCTTCATATTAAAAATATAACATAAATATGTATAAAAATTAATTATATTTCATTAATAAAGAATTATTGTAAGTAGAATATTTACTATTAAAGCGGGAAGTAGATTAGTTACCCTGATCTTTTTATAACCCATACAATTCAATCCTATTGAGAGAATTAAAATTCCACCTGTAACTGTGATTTGGTTTATTATGATACCTGAGAATAGATATTGGAATTCAGTTGCAAGTAAAGTTATAGTTGATTGGTAGATAAGTATTGGTATCGCAGAAAATATCACTCCAATGCCATAAGTAGCACTCAAGGCAATAGCAGTAAAGCCGTCAATTATAGATTTTGTTAGCAGTATAGAATGGTCTGAGTTTATACCTTCATTTATCGATCCAATTATTGCCATAGATCCAACACAGAAAAAGATTGATGCTGTAATTAATCCTTCTTTAAATTCAGATTTGTCCGTTTTTATTATTTTTTTAAGTTTGTCTGAAAGTTTCATGAAAAAATTTTCTAAATCTATAATTTCTCCGATAATACCTCCAATTACTATGCTAAAGATTAGTAACACAAAATTATCAACTTCAAGTGCCATCTTTAAACCAATTATAATGACAGTGAGACCTATTCCTTGAAATACAATAGTTTTTATTTTGTTCGGCATTTTTTCGTGGAAAATTAATCCGATTAGACCTCCAACTATGACTGCAATTGCGTTAATAATTGTTCCAACAGGCATAAAAATTATATATAAAATCTAAACTATACACTCGTTGATTATAACTGAAATAATGATTGAAATAAATTAGCTTATTTGACAATTTTATCTAGAATAAATAAGATGTGGTAAGTTAATTTATTAATTTTTTATCTATGGAAATATTTGGTTTATCAGGTGTTTTGTTATTGCTATTAGCCTGTCCATTGATATTAATCATAGCAGTGATAGGTTATTTAATTACTGTTTATAATGGACTTGTAAAACTTAAAGTGTTAGTGGAAGAGGCTTGGAGTGGTATAGATGTTCAATTAAAAAGGAGATATGATTTGATTCCGAATTTAGTTGAGACTGTAAAAGGTTATGCTAAGCATGAGAGTAAATTATTTGAGAAAGTAGCTGAGCTTAGAACTAGTGCAATGAAGGCGGAGGGTGCTGAAGACAAGGGAAAAGCCGAAGCTGAATTAGCAAATACTTTGAAAACTGTTTTTGCTGTTGCTGAAAATTATCCAGAATTAAAAGCAAATACAAATTTTATGAAATTGCAAGATGAGCTAAGTAGCATTGAGGAAGAAGTGCAAAGTGCAAGAAGATACTATAATGGAGCTGTACGTGACTTTAATACAAAGCTCCAGGTATTCCCTACTAGTTTGATTGCTGGAATGTTAGGTTTTAAGGCAAGAGAGTTTTTTGAAGCTGCTGAAGAAGAAAGAAAGAATGTTAAAGTAGATTTTTCAGAGGATAAAAAAGCAGATAAAAAATAAAAGTTACTTAGAAGGTCAATTTTAACAAGGCTTAGTTGTAGGCTTTATAGTTTTTTATTAAATATGAAAAAGTTAAGAATTATCCCTCTTGTTTTATTATGTTTGAGTTTTTTTCAATTTAGCATTTCAGAAGTAAATGCTTCAGGAAGTTTATATATTGAAGATTATAGTGTTGAGGTAGTCGTAAAGGAAGATTCGACTTTTGATGTTTCTGAAACAATTTCATATAGAGCTACTGGAGAATTTCATAGAATATATCGGGAAATTACACTTTTGGACAAAGTGGCTGTAGAGAGATGCCAAAATGATGCTTCATTACAGTGTGGGGGATTTTCCTATATTACCATAATGGGAGTATATGATAGTGATGGTGATAAACTAGATGAAGACGAATATACTCTTGAAACTGTTTCTTATGGAAGTGAAGATAGATTGAAGGTTCAATGGGAATATGCTCCAGAAGGAAGAGATTTTGATAATGAAATATTCACATGGACTGTTGAATATAAAGTGTATGGCGGAATCGGATATTTCAATAATTATGATTTATTTTACTGGGATGTTTTCTACCCAGATAGAGATTATAAGGTTGAGGACGCAAACTTCAATATAAGTTTTCCTGAAGATATAGATTTTGAAGAAGATGATTTATCTGTTTTAGCTCAGTATGCTGATTATGATTATACTTATGAATATGATGATTTAGATTATTCACTTAGCATAGATACTCAGGATTTACCTCCTTATGAAGATTTTACTGTATTGTTAAAATTTCCCCAAAATATTATTCAGAAGTATGCAACTTTAAATTTGGATTTAGAGCCGGAAGTCCAGGATATGTGGATTGACGGGATACAAATTTTAAATGTAAGTGATACATTTAATGGAATTCCGCCTGGCAGTCATAGTTTCGAATTTACAGCTTCTGGTTACGAACCGAAAGAATTTTCTATGAGTTTGGATTCCGGAGAAGTGAGGGATTTAGAAGTGCATTTAGAAATGACACTAGCCGAAAAGTTGAAGATAATTTCTATTATATTAGTAAATATATTTTCTTGTCTTGGGGGGATTGGAATTATTGTATTTATAATTATTAGATATTACAAAAAAGGGAAAGATAAAGGTGGCAGGAAGACAGTTGTTCCTTGGTTTAAGCCTCCTGAAGGTATTTCTCCTGTAATCGTTGGATCAATTAAAGACGAAAAGGTTCATATGGCGGATATTACATCGACAATTATTAATGCAGCGGTTCGGGGATTTATAAAGATAAAAGAAATTAAGAAGAAGAAATATAAGTTAATAAAGCAAAAGGAATTTAAGTCTGGTAGTGCCATTTTAGGTCATAGAGTTGATTATAAAGTTTTGGATTCTGTTGAAGTAAAGATTTTGAATGATATTTTTGGTTCAAAAAATGAGGTAGGGACAGATGAATTAAAGAATAAGTTTTATCTAAAGATTCACAGCATTAAAGATAAAATTTATTCTGACATGGTAAATCGCAATTATTTTGAAAAAAGACCTGATAGGGTAAGGAATAAACAGTTAGTAATAGGTATATTGATGTTATTTTTCGGGTTTGGATCGACTATTGCTTTATCATTTTTATCTGTATTCACCTGCGGTCCGTCATTATTTATAGCTGGTATTGTAAAGTTAATATTTTCATTTTTTATGCCGGCGAAGACTGAAAAGGGTACTGATATTTATGAGAAATGTAAAGGATTTAGGATGTTTTTATATACAGCAGAAAGATTTAAGTTGCAGAAGTTAACGCCTGAGAAATTTGAAAAGTTTTTACCTTATGCAATGGTGTTTGGTGTAGAAAAACAGTGGGCGAAAAATTTTAAGGATATTTATAATCAGCCTCCGGAGTGGTATGAAGGGAGATCTCCATGGACAACATTTAACACTCTTTATTTAATTAATTCACTTTCAACAATGAATTCGAGTGTGGGGAAAGCTTTAGCATCATCCCCAGCAAGTTCTTCTTCAGGGTTTAGTGGAGGCGGATGGAGCGGAGGCGGCGGTTTCTCTGGAGGATTTAGTGGAGGCGGAGGAGGCGGAGGCGGAGGAGGAATGTCGTAAAAAAATGGGTTGTAGAGTCTTATACAGGAAGACTTACCGGAATTGATCCTATGTGTTTTAAAAATATTTAATAATTTAGAGTTTATCTTTCTCCTTTATCTTCATTTCAATTTTATGCTAATATATTATTGTTATTATTAATTAGCATTAATTTATGACTGCCCAAGATTCAAATATAACATCATTATTGTATCCAAATTCAATAGCAATTACCGGAGCTACTATAAATCCGGAGGATTTGGGGTCATATATATTAAGAAATATTATCTTTTCTCAATATAAAGGGCGGATATTCCCTGTAAATAACAGACTATCGAAATTATATGAGTTTGATACATATGATTCAATAAGAGATATAAAAGAAGAGATAGATTTGGCAATTTTAGCTACTGCTTCTGATAAAGTAATTGATGATATTTACGATTGTACAAGAGCTAATGTTAAGAGTATTTGTATAGCATCTAGCGGATTTGCTGAAACTGGTCAAAATGGTTTACTGCTTCAGAAAAAGATAACTAGAATGGCCAATGAAGCAGGTATTAGACTGATTGGACCTAATTCATTAGGATTAATATCAACTACAAAGAGTTTAAATGCAACTTTTAGTCCAGCTCTTCCGAAAAATGGTAAGAGTGTTTTTATTTCACAGTCAGGTGCATTGATAAATGCGTTGATCGAATATTCAAAATTTTATTCTTTAGGAATTTCTGAGATTATCGGTTTAGGCAATAAGGCGGATGTAAATGAAATTGATTTATTGAAATATTATTCAACTTTGAGAAGTGATGGACAACCAAATGTTTTAGGGTGTTATTTAGAAAACATTTCAGATGGTAGAGAGTTTGTAGATGTAGCGCAGAAATTTACTAGAGATATTCCATTTGTTACTTTAATTCCTTCTGAATCTCCAAGAACCCGTGAATATATATATTCGCATTCAGGATCGATACTTCAAAAAGATGTAATTATTGATTTAGCACTTGAACAGTCAGGAGCTATTAAAGTTTATACTCAGGATCAGTTATATGATCTCATGTTGGCTTTTTCTTGGCAGGTGATCCCAAGAGGGAATAATGTAGCTGTGATATCTAATGCAGGCAGTGGTTTAATTCTTGCTATTGAACAGATTTATAGAAAAGGACTAAGAGTTGTTAATTTCTCGACTGAAGTGAAAAAGATGCTTTTGAATGAACTGGATTGGAAAGGGCAAAGTGCAGGGGTTGTTGATTTGGGTGGTGAAGCTTTATCACTAAAGTACCTAAAAGCGTTAGATATAGTACTTGGTGATCATGATGTAAATTCTGTTTTAGTTATACTTTCTCCCCAGATTATGACTCAAATTGAGGAGTCAGCAGAATCTATTGGAAGATTGGCAAGGGAGCATGGGAAAACTGTCATAGCTGCATTTATGGGATATGAGGAAGTTGAAAAAGGAATGAAGGCTCTCTCTAAATATTTTATTCCTGCCTATAATAGTGTAGACAGAGCAGTATTTGCTCTATCTGAGATGTACCATTATTTTAAAATAAAAGAGGAGGGAATCGATATAATTACGAAATTTTCCTATCAGAAACCTCTTGAGAAGGAGAGAAGCATAAAGATATTAGAGATGATTGAACAGGCTAGAGTGAATAAGAATACAGAGCTTGATTTGGATGAGTGTTTGAAAATATTGAAGATATATGAAATAAAAGTTAAGAATATTAAAAAAATTAAAAGTTTGAAAAGTTTAATAACTTTCGCAAATGAGCAGGGATACCCAGTTGAATTTTATTGTAAAACCACAAAGAAAGGGAAGGTTATGAAGAGTAAGAAGAAGGCAAAGGAAATTTATGAGAAGCATTTTAAAAAGAAAAAAGAAAATAAAGAGCATAAATTTGAGGATCATATTGTAAAAAGGATATATGAAAGGAAAAAGAATTTTAGGATATTAATTCAAAAAGATACTTATTATGAGCATATGGACAAAGGCTTGACTTATAAAGATTTAGAAAATTTAAGCTTTGGACATGTATTGGAAGTAAAAATAGATGAAGCTGATCCAGAAGGATTTTTTAAAGTTTTACTTCCTGTGAACAGAACCAGTGTTGAAAATTGTTTGGATAAGTCGAACTTTGTTGAATCTTTTGGTTGCAAATCGGGGGTAAAATATGAAAATTTAAAAGAGGATATTATTGCTCTTATTCGTAAAATATGTAAAATTCCTATAGATTTTCCACAGATTTTATGGATGAGTGTGAACTGTATAGTTGATAAGGGGAAGATAGTAATTGTTAATTCAAGGATTAAGTTAGATTTGGTGGTTTGATAAGTGTTATTCCCAGCCTCATTAAATACCTTATTTGTAGATGAAGTTAATTGAGTTTAGATGATGAGTGCCAAGTAGTTTTTTGTCTGGTATAATAAGAATATTAATTAATTTATTAAAATATATATTTATGATTTATAGGAATAAAGATCAGAGAGTGGCTGTTTTAGTAGATGTACAGAATATGTATTATAGTGCAAAGCATTTATATAAAGCTAAAGTAAATTTTAAAAATTTACTAGTTGATTGTGTGGCTAAAAGAGTTTTAATTAGAGCAATCGCTTACGTTATAAAAACAGATACAGTAGAAAAAGAGAAGGATTTTTTTGGAGCTTTAAATAAGGCAGGTTTTGAGGTTAAAGAAAAAGACTTGCAGATTTTTCCAGGTGGTGCAAAAAAAGGTGACTGGGATGTTGGCATAACAATGGATGCAATTAGAATTGGGAAGAAGATTGATTCTGTAATACTAGTAAGCGGAGATGGAGATTATATACCTTTAGTAAGATATCTTCAATTATCAGAAGGATGTTTAGTTGAAGCATTCGCATTCGAAAAAACATGTTCGAAGGATTTAATTGAAGCTGTAGATGATTTTGTTGATATGGGAGAGAAGAAAGTTAGATATTTATTAAGAAGATAAAAAATTGATAATTTCAATTTTCCTCTTGAAATGATAAAATCCTTAATCAGATATATGATAGATAATTTTATGAAGAAGGAATATATTTTCTATTTATTAGTATTATTTTCAGTATTTGCTGCTGTTATAATTATTTGGCCTCACTTCTGGGTCAATCTGGATATTGGAGCGTTTCATTATCATAGACTTTGGAAAGGTCCGAACTTGGATGATTTATCCGGAGGAAGATATGAATATAATTTTGATTTAGAACTCGGAAAAGATTTTTCAGAAAGATCAAATTTACTTTATAAGGTTAATTTTGATGATAACTCAGTAGATAAAAGAGAGAAAATTGAGGAGGTAGTTGGAATGTTACAGAATAGGTTGAGGGATATTGGATATAGTGAAAGTGTAGTAGGTTTTTATAAGAAGGAGGATAATTATTTTATTACTAGCGAGATAGAAGAAGGATCAAGTGAGATTGGAGATAATAAAGAGGTGATTTTCTCTAAGGGGAAAATGGAATTTTGGGGAGAAAAGGGAGAAGAAATTGTAGCTGAAGAAGATGATGAAGATAGTGAGGAAGAATCTGATCCCTTAAGAGAATATATTAAAGAAAATTTTGTGAATTTAGGAATAGATGGAAATGAGATAAAGGGTTATAAAACAGGTGAAGCTGATGAATCCTCTTATTTAAGAGTTGTGTTAGAAGAAGAGCAATCTAAAAATTTAACAAATCAGATTTATAGTTTTTATGGCAAATCTTTAATCATTGTTATTGATGATCAGGTATTCTATATAGATGGATCAGATTTATCAGAAACTGTTCAGATTTACCAAGAGGCTAAAAGTATAAAAATAGCAGGAATCCCGGATGAAGAACAGGCCAATTTATATGGATCAGTTGTTAAAAATGGTCCTCTTCCCGTTGATTTAGAGTTTGTAGAGAGTACTGATTTAAGTCCCCTTTATGATAAAGATATTTTAAGAATTGTATTGATAGCAATAATAGGGATTTTTATATTGTTTTCTTTTGGGTATATTTTGTTATTTAAATTAAATGGTGCGGTTGGTATGATTTGTGTAGGTTTATATTTATTATTTACCATTGCTCTACTCAAAATTGTTCCTATCAAGATAACCTCTGGTGTTATTTTTTCTTTACTGATTACTATTAGTTCCTATATTGGGGTGTTAAGTTTGTCTTTAAAAAGTATGTTTAACAAGAAGGAAGATGGAGAAGATAAAATATTGTTTCTTACTGATAAAAAAGTCGAGAATTTATTTGATAATATAGTTATTATCAGTTTGATTTTTTCCTTTGTGTTAATATTATTCGCTGTGTGGCAGATGAAGTATATAGGCATTATTATCTTAACTGGTAGTATGTTGGCTTTAGTTATTCACAAAGGGATTTATCCTTTCTGTTATAAATTTATGAATTTTATTAAAAGATAAATATATGCAAAAGATAAAAGAAAATTTTTTAAAAATAATAAAAAGATCAGATGCTATTATAGTGATTTCCTTACTATTGTTAATCATAAGTTTAGGAGTTTTAGTATATTTTAAAGATTCAATTCTTTTAATCCTTCAGGGAAGTGATGAGCAAAGTTCAGTAGTTGATATATGGTTTCTTTATAGATTTCTTATTTCTATGATAATTTTTGTGTTTTGCTTAGGAGTTTTTATTTATAATAAATTAAAATCAGATAAGCTGGAGAGTAAGTTTAAGATAATAGTATCTTTGTTTATATCAAGTTTTATTTTTAATATATTAATATTTTCTTGTTTTTTAGGTTTATTGGTTTATCTTACAGATTGGCGGTTTGACAACAAAATATTTGATAAGTATCTATTTTGTGCTTTTATTTTTGCGGTTAATTTTGTTATTGTATTCGGGAATATTATTGATCTTTTAAAGCGTGATGATCTTAAAGATAAAATGAAGTTAGTTCTTACGAAAACAGTAAAAACTATGGTATTTATGTTAAGCTTTATGATTATAGTTTTGTCTTTATTATTTTTAGTTAATAATAAATTTTTAAATTACGAAATTATTAGTGTATTTATATCTTTAATTATTTCAACTTATTCGGGCAGCGTATTATTTTTACAGCAGATAAATCTATTTGCTGATTATCTTGATTAGTTTAAATTGTTAAAAAATTTAATATGGGTATTGATATAAACCTTAATAAAGATGAAGAGGATTCTTTAAAAAGTGGTGAGAAGATGGTTATAGTGAGACCAAAAAGTAACGAGTACTCCAGTATAAAAAAATGGGATGTTGTTAAATTTAATGGAATAGAATTGTTAGTTCTTGATGTAAGAGAGTATCCAAGAGTTACTGATTTATTTAAGATAGAGAAAAGGGAATGTATAACAACAGATGCAAAGGATATTGTTGAAGCTATTAAAGAGCATGAGGATAGATTCTCAGATGAAGCTGATAAGAATCTGCCTTTTTTAGCAATTGAGTTTTCAGTGCAGAAAGATTGATGATGGTTGATAAAAAGTTAAAATTTAAAAGGCAAAAGGTAAAGGAAAACTAAAAGTTAGAGTTTAAAATCAAAATTTATTTCGATTATTTCTATTTAAATTGGATTTTTTCCTCTTTAAGATATAGTATAAAAGCTGTGGAGTTATGAGTATTAAAAAGAGTAATGCGTACCAGAATGCAAATATTTTTGCTCCTTGTTTATCGATGAGTCCTCCTATTATACCTGCAAGAAAGACATAAGGAAGTTTTCTTAAAAGTTCATTAGTTGAAATTGTTGTAGCTCGTATTTTAGAAGGTGTGTTTTTATTAATTATTTCACAGATAGCGTTTTTCCTAATAGGGCTGTACAATATATTGATTAAAAATAGAGTAGTCCATATATAAACGTTTATCCAAGGGGAAAAGATATAATTTAAGATAATAACAATAGCACCTATTGCAAGCAGAGTATAAGAACGATATTTTTTAGCTAATTTTTCATATAAAAGGCTGAATGGTAAAGCAAGAAGAATTAATACTCCATATAGGATACCAATTCCTGTTGCCTCATAACCATAAGCTATTACTGAAACATCATCAAGCAGTTCGTATGCAATTGTATAAAATGCACCAAAAGTAATTAACAAAATTGAAATTTGAATCATTTTTTTATCAAAGAGATGATTAAAGCCTTTTTTGGTTTGAGAAATAAAGTTTTTAAATGAAAATTTATAGGTATCTACTTTAGGTTCGTCTATCAAGAATGCTGTTAGAAAACCTATAAATTTAGTTATGCCTGTTGCAATGAACGGCAAGATCATCCATATTTTATACATGAATCCTCCTAATATACAGGCAAAAGCTGTGGCAGCACTTGTTACTGCATTTGATCTTGATAGAACTTTTGAGTATTCTTTCTCTCTTTTTTCTCCTACCAGGGTATCATAGAGGAATGCATCTATAGTTCCAGAATACAAACTGTAACCGATATTTAGAATTATATAAGCGATGATGAATGTAAGAAATCCTGGGTATAGTGCGGTCAGTATTTCACCTATGCTGGTAAATAAGAAAGATAGAATTAAAGTTTTTTTCTTACCGATTAAATCTGCTATTGCACCAGTTGGCACTTCTGTGATAACACTGGTTATAACACCGACAGCTTCTACTATTGCTACTTGGGAGTAGTTAATATAATTCAGAAAATACAAAAGCCATGGACTATACCAAAATATAGAATTATGAATTGCACTTAGGATATATCCGCGATTTATATTCTTATTCTTCATACTTTTGAGTATACTAAATGGGGTTTATTTCAGCAATAATAAGAGGTTTTTATGTGATTGAATAAATGCTAATATAGTTCGAATAATATATTAATAGTTTGTTCTATGGATAAATTATCTCCACAATTATTTAAAAAACTTATGGATTTTGCATATCAAGCTTATCAAGAAGAATCCCATAAAGATACACTCAGGCAAAAAGGAAAGACTCCATATATTACTCATCCAGTTTTTGCTGCATCGCTGCTTCTTGCAGATAGGAGAATTCCATGGAAGGATAGATTTATCGGGTATCAAGTATTAATTCTTCATGATGTTTTAGAAGATACAAATGCCAAACTGCCTGACTGGCTTTCAGATGAAGTTATTAATGGTGTAAAAGAGTTGACTTTTAAAGATAGTCTTTCTTTAGAAAACAAGTTTGAAATTGTAAAGAAGAAGGATGATTTTATTAAATTATTATATTTATGTGATACTCTTAGTAATTTATATGAAGAACATGTTGCTCTTCCTGTAAAGAGACGTAAGTTATGGAAAGAAATGGTAGGATGGTTTGCGAGAGAAGTTGAAAAGGCTTATGGAGATATCCGTGTCGTAGAGGTAGCAAATGCTATGATTGAAAATACTGATTGGTGAAAAGATATTTTTATTTAATAAAGAATTGTTTGCAGAGATTAAAGAAGGGATTTTGTAAGTGTGATATAGAGTATTATTATATCTTTATGATATAATAATGTCTTATAGATGGATTATGTGAAAGACAATATAATAAAAAGTATCCACTCTGTAGCAGGTTTTTAATGACTCCTTTCAGTGATCTTTGGAAACAAAGAGAGGGAGCATTACAATCATTACATTCACCTGATAATGCCGATAGATTGAACACTTCTAGATGTTTACTTTTTGTTAGAGTGATTAGTGAAATTCATTCATTGGTTGTTGCAATGGAGGAACAGATTGTTAGAAATAACTTTCCTGTATTTAATGTGGAAGAAGGAGAGTGTGCTTTAGAGGAGGAAATGGAATTTTATTTCAAAGAGATAACAAAGATAATAAATACAATTTCATTACTAGCAAATTCAAGTATTCAGGGAAAAGTAAATAGAGATTGCTATACTTTCAATTTAGGTAATGATGTAAATTTAGAGTCGTTTCGAAATGTTGACTTTTATTGGACGCCATTATTACTAAGTAATGTTTCAAGTAGAATTGGAATTCCGCTTGGAGCTGATGAATCATTAATATGGCAAACTATAGCAAATTTTTATGGAGGAGATACTGAATGCGAAAGTCCAGAAAGATTATTGGAGTTCAAACAGCAACATTTGGATGATATCGTAAAAATAGTATCATCATGGGTTGCTCAACAGAGAAAATTAGATAATGGCAGGTGTATTTTTAGATTTCATAATTGGGATGGTCATGTTACAGATATGAGCTGCTTTTCATTAGGTTTTGAATTTTGGTATACAAAGGATGGTCTTGCGATGAGAAATTTCTTGACTATAACAAATCCGGATAATGAAAAAGAGATCACAGTTTATGGAGATTCATGCATGATGGCAGATTTAGGAATACATTGCATTGATGATATTTGGCAGGGAATTGTATTAGGTTGAACTGATTTTAAGTGGTTTAGCATCGGTTTTTCTTGCGACAACTATTATTCTGTCTTTTGGACCGATTACTTTATTAAATTCTCCAGATTTAATTAAATCTGTTATTTGTTCAGTAGTGTACAAGTTTAAAGGTGTCATACCTCCTTTAGCTAATTTATGTGTTACAGGCATGGTATATCTTGACATACTGTTAATTATACCTTCTATTGATTTCCCGGGAAGTTTACCTACGATAGTCAAGAGTATATTAGTCATTGCTCCGACTATTCTGCTTGGGCTTGATATATCATGAGATCCAAAAGTGATATAATCTATTCTGCCTCCTGCTTGATTAACAATCTGTTGTATTTCTTCCCAATCAGCAACAAGTTCTCCTTTCAGTACTTTTCTTGCATCATATCGAGGAAATGGATTTTCAGGATTAAATCCAACAGAAAATATAATTCGTCCTTCTTGAGTTAAATGTTCTAATCTCTCTTTAATATTCTCTATAACACCTGTTTTTCTATCTGCGTGAGTATCTTCAAGTTCAGCATATCTAACACCATATTTAGGTGGCACAAATCCTCTTAATTTTGCAATTACGGGTATTTTAATTATCGCTGAAAGTTCATGTAGAAAATCTAGAAATTGTTTAAGCATTGGACGCATTTCAGGTTGTTCTGCATAAGAAGCTTGATGTGGAAATAGTATTATATCGGCAGTACCTTTTTCAATTTCTTCTAAATATTCTGCAGTTATTACCTTTTTATTTTTTAGTATAGTAGAAGTTTCAATTCCTTCCTTAATTCTGGCAGCTTCCTCTTCACTGCAGACAATAATTAATTGATCATGTCTTTCTAGATCTTCGGGGGCAACTCGTCCCTCTCCATGTGCCTCTTCTACAATACAGACTGGTTTTTCTCTCCCAAATGTTTCTTTCACAGTATGAGCAACAACAGCTATATTATCAGGACCGGTTCTTTTAACTTTTATAGATGTTTCATTTTCCATTATTTTTAGTTAAAAATAATTTTCTAATTATATCATAAAAGAAATTCATTGCGTTGTGTATTGATTATTAGAGTATATGATATAATATTCTATTAATATAATCAATATATTATATGTCACCAGAACGAGAAAATGGAGTACAAGTGAATATATATACGATAGGCCATGTAATGCAGATGAGGTGCAATATATAGATATTGAAGAACACAAAGGTGCAATTTTTCCATTTGAAAGATTTGTAAGTAATTATATCGGTTTGCTCAGTATAGTTATGGGAGTTACACCTACTGGAGTATTAATCATAGATATAAAAAGAATGCAACCTCCTCTTGAACCTTTATTTATAAAACGATTATCGGAATGTCAGATCCAAATTGTCGTTGATACAAGATATAGAAGGTCTAGAGTTTTTACTACTTATCAACCGAATAGGAATAGAATAGAGAGCCATATAATTAGTGATATTTATCAGAAAGTAGTTTATCCTGTACTTAATATGAATAAGAATATTGTTCAGTATGTTTTTGAATTAAGTGTTCGATATCAGAATAGTTTGAATTAGTCTATATTCTTCCTTGAACGCTCTCTAATTGATCTATTGTACTAACTCTAAGAGTCTGCCAATCTTCATCATCAGGATCCCTTCTTAAATAGAAAGTAATGTTTATAGGGGTGTGTCCGTTTTGCCTGCCGATACTTGTTAGGATTTGTCTTAATAGTTTTTGCTTGGATTCGTCATCTCTTACTTCTATATCATAAAAACTTAATAAGTTCATTATGTTAGTTAGAGTGTTTTTATTAGTAATACTTGCCTGAATAGCCCAGTAAGTAGATTTCATCCTTATTTCCAGAGTGAAGTTTTTTCTTGTCTGTGTGATAAGTTCAAGTATCCTGTGAAGATCTGAAAATTTTATCTCTTGTCCCTCAGTAATAGTGTTTTCTAAAACTTGGTTAAGAAACAATATCATCATAGTATCTGAGGATTTAAAAACCAGTCCTATTTTATTATTTAAGTCAATTTCATAACTAAATTCTCCACCTGATATTAAAAGCAGAGCAGTTAGTTCTCTTATAGATGCGATAGGATATGAATAAAGTGAGGTATCGCTAGTTCTTACATTTATAGTGTTGCCAAGACTATCGATAGCGGTAATTCTTCTTCCTTCGTGGTCAATTTCGATAGAATATGTTGTTTGTTCCATAGAATTCTTTTTATAAATAAAACCACTTATTATATCATATTTAGTTAAGTATAATGAATGTATTTAGTGATTATATAGAATTATGTTTCAAAGAAGATGGTCAGTAGTTTAAGTCTTTGAACAAGCTTTATTTGCAAATTCTGTAGCCAGTACTAAGAACTTAAGTTCACTATTGAAAAAAATATTCAATGGGAGGGGTTCCGTTGTAGTAGTGGGTTTATCTTTATGTTTCCGAATACGTAGTCGGAAAAAAGAAGAAGAGAGATATTTGAGATTTATTCCTTTATTATATCATAACCTACTCTAGATCGCTCAATCCTAGAGAATGAAAGAAGTGTAGATTGTTTTTTATTTAGCAGGAGCTTTAAACCAGCCGTCTTTCCACACATTATTTGAATCGTCCATTTGGATATCAATTAATACTGGTCCTCTAATATTATATGCCTTTTTGATTATTGATGTTAAATCCTTAGGCTTATCTATAGTAAGAGATTTTATTCCCATGCCATTAGCTATTTTTTCATAAGATAGCTTATTTATATCAAGATTTAGATGTTTTAATTGAGAGTTTCCAAAGTTACCATAACTTTGGGCTTCGATTTTTAGTGAAGTAAATCCTTTATTATTTGTAATGAAAATTAACACTGGGAGTTTATATTTGGCTATAGTCATTAAAGTTTGTACACTAAGAAGGAAACTTGCATCACTTACTAAACAAACGACCTTATTATTCTTATGAAAAACTGAAGCGCCAGCTGCAAATGGTGGTCCCCACCCGAGGTGGCTTGCTCCTGTTCCGTAAACAATATTTTTTAGTGTGAATTTGAAGTGTTGTTTAAAATACCAGCTGAATGTCTGACTTTCATCAACAAATATGGTGTTATCGGTGAAAGCCTCATTCATTGCTTTAACAAGCTGCATAGGAGTTGTTTTGCTTCCTGTAAGTTTAATTTTATCTAATTCCTTTTTATACTCAATTTTTTTGCTATTAATTCTATTTGTTATTGCTTCTCTCCTTTTTTCAATTTCTTTAGTATATTTTTTAACTTGTTGTCTTAAAATAGAATTAAGTTTATCCAAGTTTATTTTAATGTCCCCTGTCAATCCAAGAGTTATAGGATGGTAATTGCCGCATTGCATTGGATCGTCAGTTATTTCTATAATTCTATGTTTTGGTTTTATCTCATCTACAACTCTTTTATATGTAGCTTTGCAGCCAATTTCGATAATTGTATCTGCATTATCGATAAAACTTTTTATTGTTTCATCTCTATTTGTATAGTACCCTGCATTTAGAGGATGATCACTTGGCATATTTACTCCATACACTTGAGGACCTCTATCTGGAGCTTCAGAGATTACTGGGATAGCTAATATTTCCGCCAAGACTGTTAGTTCTTTTTGTGCTTTTGATCTAGGTATTTTCTGTCCTGCAAAGATAATTGGATTTTTTGATTTTAATAATGTCGTTGCAACTATTTGAATTTTATCAGAATCAGCACAAGTATTTAAATTATTGCATTTATGAAGTGGATAAGAATTAAATTCAGAAGATTCAACTAAAAGATCTTGTGGAATTCCTAAAAAAGTAGGACCATATGGAGGTGTTAGAGCTATTTTTATAGCACGTTCAAGCGCATGTGCTGTTTGGTCTGGGGAATTTACCTGCCATGCCCATTTAGTGACTCTACGTAGAATATCTGTAAGACCGTATATAAAATGTGTAGGTTCAACAAGTTCATATGAGTGGCTTGGAAGACCGGATATTATAACAACTGGACTTTGGTCTCTCAGAGCCGCACGTATAAATCCTACAGCAGCTAAAGTTCCCTGAGTCGCATGAAGGTTAGCTATTCCCACTTTACCGCTTGATCGTGCATAGCCGTCAGCCATACCAATGGCGAGACCATCAAGATAAGTTGTTATATACTTAATAGATGGAGCTTTTTTAATTAAAGAGCTTAGTATCGGCATCTCAGTTGTACCTGGTGTGCCGAAAATATATTTAACTTTACAGTTTTTTAAAGTTTGAACGATAATCTCTGAACATTTAGCTTGTGCCATAGAAGATGGGTTAATAAATGATATATCTATAATATAGGATTACAAAATTTATTTGTCAATTAAATTTATATTTAATTGAGATACCTTTATATTATAGTTTGAAAAATACTGGAGTAGTTATAGTTTAGTATGTTATATTATAATAATGTACTAAAAAATAAGATAAGTTAATCACTGATGGAATTATCTAGCGATAATATTTTTACAGTTACACAATTTAATACTCTTATAAAAGATGTTTGTAAGGAGCTTGGAGTTTTTAAGATAAAAGGAGAGATTACAGAGTTCAAAATCACTAAGAATAATGGTCTTGCAATGACTTTATCTGATGGAAAAGCTAATTTAAAAGTAGGGGGTTATGCTCCAAATGTTAAGGGGATAGATATTGTCGAAGCAGGAATGGAAGTTGTAGTAAGCGGAATAGCAGATATATATGTCCCCTATGGTTCTTTTTCTTTATCAGCATTTTCAGTTGAACCAGTTGGAGAAGGTGCTCTTGCAATTGCTTATCAGAAGTTGAAGAAGAAATTAGAATCAGAAGGGTTATTTGCAGAAGAGCATAAACAAGAACTCCCTAAATTTATTACAAAAGTAGCATTGCTAACAGGAAAGGATTCCGCTGCATATTCAGATTTCATTAAGATATTAAAAGAAAACAATGTATCAGTAAATGTAACTTTTTATCCTGTTTTAGTTCAAGGACCTAAGTCTGTAAAAAGTATTACTTCTGCACTCAAAGATGCAGAGAAAACAGATGTAGATGTAATTGTACTAACAAGAGGCGGAGGAAGTCTGGAAGACTTGAAGTCTTTTAATGATGAAGAATTGGTTAAATTGGTATTTACGTATAGAATACCAATAATTGTTGGTGTAGGCCATGAAAAAGATGAGAGTGTTTGTGACTTTGTAGCTGATATTCGAGCCTCTACTCCATCACAAGCTGCTTACTATATTTTTGAACAAAATAGTAACTTTTTTGATGATATATGTGAAAGGGGGGATGTAATATATGATTATTTAGCTGAAGAGATACAGAAAATGAGGATTGAACTTGAAAAAAGAGTTGCTAGTTTAGAGAATACTGTAAGAATGTTTATTGATAGTATAAAGAATAAGTTGACCAATTTAGAAAGGATTCTTAAATCTTTTGATATAAAGAGTATCTTAAAAAGAGGTTTTGCTTTAATCCAAAAAGATAAAGAAAATATTAAGTCTATTAAAAGCTTAAGTAAAAATGATAGGATTAAGACAACATTATTCGATGGTTCTTTTAAATCTGTTGTTGATAGTATTAATAAATAATTAGTTGTAAAGATAAATAATAAATTAAATTTTAATTGAATTAGAATGAATAGAAAATCTAACTGTAAAAAAATAAAAATTAATGAGATGATTAAAGATTTAGATAAAATTGTAAGAGGCTTTGAGGAAGGGAACATTGATATCGAGGATGGAATTACAAAATATAAAAAGGCTGCAGGAATTATTAAACAGATTAAAGGAGAAATTTCATCAATCGAATTGAAAATCGAAAAGATTAAAAAAAATTATTAGATTGGATTTTCAGTTTTGCATTAAATTATCCCCTCTGTTATTATGATACAGTAGTTAATATATAATGATTTAAATTATGGCAGATCAAATAAATAATCCTTTAGAACCTAGTCAACAACCTTCAAATAGTCCAAATCCAAATCCAAATGATCCTCTTATTTCAAGTAGTCAAGATTCACAGCAAAAAACAGATCCTATGTCTTCATCTATGATGCCAGATGCAAATCAAGATAGTGTGTCTGGACAGCAAAAAAGAGAAACAGTAACGGAGAAAATAGATATGGATCCTGCAAATATAACTAAGCCTCAGGAAGCACAGGGAGTAAGTGTTACTGATAAACCTGATGTAGATAATAGTTTAGCTGGTAGTGATCAGGGAGGTACAACAGGAATGCAACCTGATTCAGCTCCCAAACCGGTTTCTGATATGGCAAAACCGGTACAGCCACCTGCTGTTGCGCCTGGAACGAATGAAAAATTAGACACCTTAAAACCTGACTTAGAGGCTGGTAGTAAAAAATTTGAAGATAATCAGGTGCCTGCACAGAATCCTCAATCTAATATTCCAGAAGGCCAAAGTAAGGTCTCAGATGAAGCTTTATCAGGAATGCAGGGGGATGAAAGTATACCGGAGGGTAATGCTTCAGCATCTGTACCTCCAGTAAGTAATATCGCTAAGCCGCCGGCTCAGCAGGTTAATTCAGATACAGAAAGTGGTTCTGACCAGACGTCAGTATCACCTCAAAATATAGTTAATCCGACAACTTCTTCTCCGGATGAAAATTTAAAAAAAACACATGAGCCTATTTTTGTGATGCCTGATCGTTTAGAGATGGGGCAGGTTGTAAATTTAAAGGTGAAAGTTGGTATGATTCCACATGTAATGGAAGAGGCTCATCATATTCAATCTATTGAATTATATGCAAATGATAAGCTTATCAATAAAGTTGAGTTGAATCCAAATGATAATAAAGTTCCAGAAGCAGATTTTCAAGTTGCGTTAGCAAAAGGCATGCAGTTGAAAGCTGTTGCTTACTGTAATGTGCATGGTAAATGGGAAAGTACAAAAACTATTTAAACTGCCTCGGAAAGTATAATATATTACTTTCAGAATTATGCCTGAAGAGACTGGTTCATGTTCTCCTAGAGAGATGTTTAAACTGTATTATTTAGAAGAAGGTTTGTATGTATCTTGTACAATATGTGTAGAAGTAAGAGAAAATGCTCAGGGTGCAGAAACTTTAGAGAGTACGGATGGAAGCTTGTTGCGTTATAGAATCTTTAGAACTAATTTTTTTTAGAAGAAGCTATCATGTGTGTTTTTACTGGGAGGCGGCAATCAGAAAGAGGACCTGAAGTATTAGATTTTATCCCGGTAATGGGAGCAATATCCTGCTTCGAATCACTTACTGGGAATCAAAATTTTGATAGGTTATTATTAAAGATACCAATAGAAAGTAATCAGGTGTTATCTATTGTTTTTACTGTATCTTCTTCACATTTCCAGTGTGAATAAAATTCATTAATATTTTACCAAGTGATACTTTTTGTAGAATATTTATATGTTTTTGGTATAATATATAATAGTTCTATATATTATACTATATACTATGTTAAGTGAGCAGGGAGAGGGCATGACAGGGATAGAAGTAAATGCTGAAGATATAGCTTCTGGATTATATTTGATTTTTTCAAATATAGGAGGATCATATTTAGAATCTGATAGAGTATGCCATTTTCAGTTAAATAAAATGATTTTACTTGAAGGAATATATTTTGTTTTAGATGAGATGCTACGGGGCATGTCTGGTCAGAATGAAAAAATTGCACTAGATATTTATTGCTGGGGGAGTGGTAACTGGTATTATGTAATAAGGAATGATTTAGATTGGGATAAAATAATGATCGGTGATTATAGATTAGAGATTGATTGTCGCGGTGAATTTATGTCTATGAGATTAATGAGTAGAACTAGAAGTAGTATGATAGTATTAGATGTAAGAAAGAAAGGGTTTAATTGGCTTGGAGATTGTATTATTTATTCCTATAACTAGAAATAATTTTCTCAGTTACGGGATGGATTAGATCTTAAATTTATTTTTAACATAATCCCAAATCTTAAGTTGATTCTATTGTTGACCTATTTGTTGGCATGTATGCATGTATAGCTATAATGTAATGCTATGTATAGTGTTGAATAGATGTAATAAAATCAAAATCTATTTGTAAGATATGTCTTTGAACTTTTTTATAAAAGTTTATAAAGTAAACAATTTAAGACATATATTTTATAAAAATAGGGTATTTTTTGGTCTCAAAAAATACCCAAAAAAAAGATTAGGGAAATGTTGATTGCATCAGTGAACATTCTTACTTCAGATCTCAAACCGCAAGAACATTTCCCTAAGACCCTGAAATTTATACAATCTTATTTCAGTAAATAATTTTTTTATTACGAGTAAGCGGATAATGGAATCAACCATGTTTTTTCTAATAGTTAGAAATAATTTTCTTCAGTTTTGTGGCTGTGTGTAATCTCGTAATTTTTTTGATATAACATATGATGTTGTTATACTTTTTGATGTATATTATGGAATTTTTGAGAGGAGAAACAGATTGGGGGTATTTTGCTGTCAGCCCGGATATGATTGTAACAAAAATAGGAGATATGATTAAAAAGTATGTTGGTAACGGAGAAGTTGGTGAATTTAGAGTAAGTTTTCAAGAAAATATAAAACTAGAACAGTTATATTTTATTATAAGAGATTTGTGGGGAATAGGTTTCTTTGATGGCTTAAAAAGGTTAGTTTTCTGGGAAGATACTGAAGGGTATAGAATAGATTCATGTGATGGAGATACAATTAAAGAAGATTGGAAGTGTATCTTACATGTGTTTGTATTTGAATCGACAAGGTATATAAAGATAACAAGTTGTATTAATGATCATGTGGTTAATTTTATTTTTTGTAGTACAAGAACAGGGAATTGGAATGGATTTTATACTGTTGGAGAATTGTATAATAGTTCACTCTAATGTAAATTGTTTTTCAACTTCACCCCACATTTTTTTATCTTCACCTCCAAGCCTGTAGAAATCTATTCCACCGATTTCGTATTCTTGTACAATGTTTAACTTAGAGCTGGTGCTTTGTGAGTTTTCAAACCATACTTCATGGAAGTTGTCCTCATTATCAGTATATGTAAAGAAAGGTGAATTTGTTGATGAGTCGATTTCAATTTGAACATTATTAAGTTCAGAAATATTAACAGCTTCTTCATAGGTTATACCCTCTCCTTCTTCAGAAATCCAGTCATATCCATATAATGGTATTCCAAGATAAATTTTTTCGTTTGGAATCAATTCTCTAGCATGCTGTATAACTTCTTCTACCCAATCTGGCGGAGCTATGGCTCCGGCTTCAGATGTTGACCAGTGGTAATCATAAGCCATTATTTTCATCTTGTCGCAGACTCCTCCTAGAGTTTCCCAATCTTGTGCTTTTGGTCCGTTCCATGTCCCGGGTTCTTCGTTTTTAGCGTGAAGATGAATACCTAAAAGTTTATTATTCTCATGAAGGCTGTTTGCTAGCTCTATTATAAACTGCGAATAGTTATCTTTGTCTTCTTCATTTAAATTTTCGTAATTTAAACTTACTCCATCATATTGATTTGCAATTACCAATATATCATTTATATGTTTTTGCTTTTTTTCAGTATCAGCAATTATAGATGCCAAAGGTTCTCTTTCAAATTCATTAGAGATGATTGGTAGAATTTTAATATTGTTTAACTCAAAGTAACTCTTAATTTCAGTATCCTCAGCACCAGAAAAAGGAGATATTTCTTCATTCATATTTAATTCATACCAAAATGGAGAGACAGAATCGATATATTTACTGTAATTTTTTATACTTTCAAAACCGTTGTCTTGGTCCCACCATACAATTGTAGCTGCAATATTTGTTGAAAGATTTACTTTTTCTTCAGCTATTTCATTAGACTCATCCTGTTCCTCTTGAATATAGTTTGATAGATTATTTTTGAGTGTCTCATTTGAAAAAATTCTTATTACTATAATTGTATAAATTAAAGAAACGATTGCAAGTGTTTGGAGAATTATAATTATTAGTAATAATTTTGTTGTTTTACTCATGGCAGTTGTTATAAGTGAATTATTAATTATTGTAACTAATAAATATGTTGTTGCCAAGTCAGAAGTTGGATTTTAACTTAGAAGTTTTATTCTACTATTTTCAAATTAAATATTCTGCTACAATAGTTTTAGATATTAAATAATGTATTTTTAAACTTATGAATAAAAGTAATATTAAAAAGTTTAGAATACTTTACAATAAGTTAGATGAAGTTATTTCTGACAGGATTAAGGAGAAACGGAATATTTCCTTTATTCAGAAATTGAATAAATTTATCAATGAATATCCTTCCTATAAAAATATTAAGGATGAGGTGCGTTTGATACATGATCTGAGGAATGTGATTATTCACGAGGAGAAATACCTAGATGACATAACTATACCAACCGATGCATTCTTGGACAGAATTGCAGATGTTATTAAACATATGAATAATCCTCAGACAGCAATAGATATAGCTTCAACTTGTGTTTATTGTTGTTGCTTGGATGATAAAATTTCAGATGTTATACAAGTTATGGCAGAGAAAATATATAGTCAGGTTCCTGTATTATCAGATAAGAATAAATCAAAAGATTTAATAGGTGTTTTCTCTGAGGCTTGTATTGCAGCGATATTAGGGGAACAAGGTCTGGGTTTAAAGAAAGAGGTTCTTTTGGATGATGATTCGAGAATAGAAGATATAATTGAAATCGTTAAAGAACCAATTAATGAAGGTTGGGATTTCATACCTAAGGATTTAGATGTTTATAAAGTACAGGAGTTATTTCATAATAAGACTTTTAAGAATGCTAAGCTTGAGAATGCTAGACTTGGAGTTCTTTTTGTAACTGAACAAGGTAAGAGGGATGAAAAGATACTAGGGGTGATTACGACTTGGGATTTATCAAGAATTGAGCGACTTAAAAATAGATAAAAAAATGGTAGACACTTATTTACATTTGAGGAACCGATATTTGATTATTACTAATCAAATGACGGGCAAAAGCATACTTCCTCGCACTTATGTCTTTCAACAAGCATCTACCAATTTAAAAATAGCACAAAGATGTTATACTGTCAAATATTAAATTAATTGAAGAATTTTGAGAAATATAATTAGAAAAAATAGAAGTTTATTGAACTGTCTATTACTGTTTACTTTATTGTCTGGTTGTTTTTTGATTATAGTTTCTGTTCCAGCATATAAATATAATAAGCCTATAGGTTATGAAGAAGTTGATGATGAAATATTAGAATTTGATGAGGAATTTTTTTGGGGAGCAGCTACTGCTTCTTATCAAGTTGAAGGAGGAAATATTTATAGCAATTGGTGGAGATTTGAGCAAGAGGAGGGAAATATAAAGAATGGGGATACTACTGAAGTTGCGGTTGATCATTATGATAAATATCGTGAAGATATAGATTTAATGGAGGAAATGGGGTTGAACTCTTATAGATTCTCTATTGAATGGTCGAGGATAGAGCCTGAAAAAGATATTTTTGATTATAATGAAATAGAACACTATAGAGATGTAATTGATTATTTGAATGAAAAAGATATTGAACCTATGGTCACTCTTTGGCATCATTCGCTGCCTATTTGGTTCGAAGATCAAGGGGGATGGGAAAAGGAGAATTCAATTGAAGATTATTTGAATTATGTTGAATATGTTGTTTCTAATTTAGATGATGAGGTAGAGTTTTGGATTACTATGAATGAGCCTATGGCTTACATCACATGTGGGTATATATCATCTAAATGGCCACCTGCAAAAAAAGAGTATATAAAAATCCCGAAATTAGTATCGAATATTAGCAACGCACATAAACAAGCTTATGGTGTAATTCATAATTTAGATCCAGATGCGCAAGTTGGATTAGCGGAGCATTCTTCATATGTAGTCCCTTATCATGAGAAAAATGTGATTGAGAATATTGCTGCTTATGCAATTGATAAAACTTGGGTTCATTATCTAATTAATCAAGTACATGAAGAGTTAGATTTTATAGGCGTACATTACTACTATAAACAATCGATAGATATTTCTTTAGCTAAAGATGTACTGACTAAAAGTCCCCAGGAGATTGAAAATCAAAGTTTAGATAGGTCTTATTATCCTCAAGGATTATTTGAAGTATTGATGAGATTCAAGGATTATAATATTCCTATTTATATTACTGAGATAGGAGTTCCTGATTATCACGAGATAGATAGAGATCAATTTATAAGGGAACATGCGGTGCAAGTTTATTATGCTAATAAATCAGGAGCAGATGTAAGAGGATTTTACTATTGGTCGCTTCTGGATTGTTTTGAATGGACAGAGGGATATGATGCAAAGTTTGGTCTTATATCAGTTGATATGGAAACGCAGGAAAGAACTGTAAAAGGTGAGTCTTGGGAGTATGCAGATATTGCTAAATGTAACTGTGTTGAGAATTATTAAAGAGGGATAGAGTGAAATAGACAAAAAAAGTGGATGGATCTATTTGACCGAAGTCTAATATCACCATCCACTTACATGTTAGACTTTTGAAATTCAAAAGTCAAGTATATAGTATGTATTTATTAAAGTTTAGATTAAACTATAAAATCAATTTAATTATTGAAATTGATTAATTTATATAATCAAGATATTTTAAGATATGGTTAGAGACAATAAGTGGCTTGAAAATATAATGTATAAATTATGGGAAGACTATTTTAATGATATCCCGCGTAAGAATTTAGTAATTATTAAATTTGGCAAACGTGCAAAGCGCCAGCTTGGATCAATTAAGTGGGTTAGAAGAAATACAAAGGTAAAGGGGTTTTTAAGAAAGAAAAGTGATGATCTGGGTTATCAAGATGACGGGCGAATCACATTAATAACTATTACTTCACTTTTTAAAGATGAAGATATCCCAGAATATGTTGTTCAAGCGACTATTGCACATGAGATGATACACTATGCACATGGTTTTTTTTCTCCTCTAAAACAGGTATATAAGAAACCGCATCAGGGAGGTGTTATTAGAAAGGAAATGGAGAAACGTGGAATGGAAGATATATATAGGAAAAGCAAGAGATGGTTGAAGGAGAATTGGAAATTTAGTTAGATATAGCAATTGAATAGAGTAATTTAGATGTGATATAATTTTTATATGGAGATTGAAGACCAAACTGGAAGTACAGATAGATTTGCTAGATTAGCAACTCGGGTTGTTTTGCTTATTTCCGTGGGGGTTGGGATTCTTACTTTATGTAGTTCGCCTAAGGATAGAAATGTTAATAGTGCTGATGAAATCTATTTGCCTGCTGTTACTTCAGGTCGATCTATAGAAAGGGGAGATGGAGGAAATACATCTCAAATGATAGATCCTTAGTTGTTAATATAAAATAATCAATATGTTATGTTGAGTTTTTTGAATAATCTAAATATTAATTCCAGCTCCTAATTGGGAGTAGTTTTTTATGTAGCCGTAGATTTTTCAAATGAGCGAAGGGAGTGCAGAAAAATCGTATGGATACATAATCCCGTATACGAGTGTAGCGAGTTGTACGGGATATATCGAAAAGAAGCAAAATATCATTTGCCTGGTAGCGCCATTCGACAGTTCGATTACGCTCACTGCATGTAAACTCATTACAGCTACCGGATAGAAGTTTAATAAAAGAATAATATTTGCCCGGTAGCGCAACTGGTAGAGCATCCGACTGTTAATCGGACGGTTACAGGTTCGAGTCCTGTCCGGGCAGTATTTTATAATAATTATATTAAGATAACAGTTTTCCTGCATTGCCTTTAGACCTTTCTTTAAAAGATCATCTTTATCATTACCCTGCCTTTTCCTTTAGTTTATGATAATCACTTTCCTCAGTAAGTACTATTATTTAGATATTATAAATGATTTTCCAATTATTAAAATTTTTTCTTGCTCTTTTAAATTTTTTATTCTATATTATATTGATATATCAATATTTATTTATATGTTATATTCTTTTAAAAAGACAAAAGAATTTATTTCAAAGGAGTTTTTCAATCCAGAGCATGATACAAAGATATATGTATTAGCAATAGTAATAGGAATTGGGCTTGCAATTTTAACAATGGTATTTATAAGAAATGTATTGTCTGGTGAAACAATGTATTGGGTACAAACAGATTGGAGTGGTGGAGAAGCTGAAAGTCCCATAACAGGAACTGTAAACACATATGAATCAAAATATAATGTAGATGAAACAGTAGAAGGACAGGTGACTTTGAGTATAAAAGAAGGATGGGTGGATACCGATTTTAGTTATAGAAGAAAAATTAATTTAAATAATACTGTTGTAAATTTAGGAGTTACCTCTGAAGAGCTTGTAGATTTTCCAGTTTTGATAAAATTAGATAATGAAGAGGAGATCGATTATTCCAAGACAAAGGATTCTGGCGAGGATATAAGATTTTACGATTCTGACGAAGTAACTGAGTTGGCATATGAGATAGAAGAGTGGAATGAGGAAGGAAGCTCATATATATGGGTAAAAGTCCCTCAGATAGATATAGAATCAGATGAGGATTTTATATATATGTATTATGGAAATGAAGATGCTTCAGATGGCCAGAATGTAGAAGAAGTCTGGAACAATAATCAGGCAATGATCTACCATTTTAATGAACCAGAAGGAACCAGTGGTTCTGAATCAGTAATAGATAGTACTGATAATACTGCTGGAACTCCCGATCAGATCATATTTGGCCAGCCTGGACAGATTTCTTCAAGTGCTGATTTCTCTTCAAGCACAGGAATTTCCTTAGGTACGGTCGGACCTACATTGTTAACCGCTGAAACTACAATCTCATTTTGGATTTATTCTTATAGTTATACTTCCCCAAGCAGACAGAATCCTTTTGGACAAGCTTATGGAGGTTGGGGAACGATGACTGTCGAAACCAACGGGAGAATAAGTTGGTTTTTTGGAAGTAATGGAAGCAATTCTTCCCCTTATGGAGCTCATCAGTCAGGAAATATGGTTACAAGTCAAACCAATCAATGGATTTATGTAACAAGTGTTCGTGATCCATCAACATATACATACAAATGGTATAAAAATGGGGTATATTTGGGTGGTAGTTCCTACAATTCATCATACCCAACGATAATAGACCGTACATTCAGCATTGGTGATGATTATGTAAATCATATCAATGGTAGAATGGATGAATTTAGGATAGAGAATGCCGTTAGATCAGCTGCCTGGATAGCTGCTTCTTATAAGAGCCAAACTGACTCATTTTGTACATTCGCTTCTGAAGAATCACGTTATGAAGCAGGCGGTTTTATCGTTTCAAATGTTATAGATATGACCTATCCTTGTGATTGGGATGAACTGACATATAACTATAGCGGAGGAGGAACAGTATCAGTCAAAGTTAGAAGTGACAGTGTTTCAAACATGGAAAATGCTCCTGATTTTAGTGAATGCGTGGCAATCCTCTCAAGCTCAGATCTCTCTGCTAATGACTGTGTTAATGATACTAATAGATATATTCAATATCAGTTTATACTTGAAACTACATCGGAAACTCCTGTATTTGAGGATATAAGTATTGGATCCGACGCTTCTGATCAGGTTCCTCCAACATTAAATGCAACCGATGTGATTCTTGAGAATGCAATAAATGGGGATTGGACAAATTTGGAACCTGAAATAAGCTGGATAGAAGGAGAGGATAATGCTGAAGGGAATGGGATATTAGGATACTGTATATCTTTGGATGAGGCTGATCCTGGAAATTCAAATTTATTGAATCCTGCTCAAAGCGGAGGGAAATTTAACGGATTAGATGACGGAGTAAGTGTTGATTACTGTGATTTTATTGCATCAGGAGTAGGAATAGATTTATCTTCAATAGAAGATCTGGAATTAATAACAGGAAAGCAATACTACTTCAGTATAAAAGCAGTTGATCTTGCAGGTAATATATGGACCGGTGCAGCTGAAGACTATCAGGATCTGGTAAGTTTCTATTATGATGATACTCCAGCAATAAATTCTTCATATATATCAGTACCTGGAAATTTTGTTTCGTCAAAGGCGGTAACAGTAACTTGGCCAACTTCTGGACCTGATTCACCTACAGATCCTGATTCGGGATTTGCAGGATTACAGTACCGTATAGGAGAGGAGGGAGTATGGTATGGAGATCTGCATACAGGCACAGAAGGTTTAAATGACCTTTTGGTTAATGATGGGTATTATACAATGGATGAGGTATATGATTATGACGTATTGCAAGAAGGTAGTAATTTTATATACTTTAGAGCACTGGATAATGTAGGGAATGTAACAACAAGTTACACTACTGGAGTAATTAAGATAAATACACTGGCTCCATCAGGAGTGCAGAATGTACAGGTTGATCCTGCTTCTAATACAATAAATAGTTATGCGTTCAGCTGGAGTTCGCCAGAAACATATATAGGACAGGAGACACAGATAACTTACTGTTATACAATAAATACACTACCATCAGTAAATACATGTACATACACTTCAGCAGGAACAACAAGTTTACAAGCAGATGCGTTTGCTACACAACCAGGACAAAATACAATCTATATTGTTGCAAGAGACGAGGCAGGAAATATCAACTATGATACATATGTATCAAAGATTTTTGAATATAATGGATCATCGCCTGGTATATCAAGGAATTTAGACATAGCCGATATATCTATTAAAATATCACAAAATTGGAGACTTGCATTAACATGGGATGAGCCAGAAGATGTTGGGGCAGGAGTTGGATCATATAAGGTCTATAGAGGAACAACAGAGACAACTTGCACTGCAAATTTTAGTGAGTTTGATTTAGTGGGAACCACAACAGCAACATCATATGTTGATATGGATTTAGATCAGAGTACATATTATTATTGTGTGAAGGCTTGCGATAGTGCTAATAACTGTGGAGCTATTTCCGGTACAGTAAGTGAACTACCTACGGGAAAATTTACAGAACCAGCAAATTTAGTAAATGGACCTGACATATCTCTTATTACAACGAGTAGAGCAGTGATAAGCTGGGTGACAGATCGCGGTTGTGATACAAAAATTGCATATGGTAATAGTAGTGGTTTGTATTTGGAAGATGAGATATATAGATCCAATGAAGAGGTTTATCATTCAATAACACTAAATAATTTAAAGCCAGGAACAATATATTATTTTAAAGCTAAGTGGACAGATGAAGATGGGAATACAGGTATAAGCGAAGAGAAAACATTTCAAACTGATCCTCCTCCAGTTATAAGTGACATAAAAGTAACAGGAATTGGAATATCTTTTGCAAATCTTAAATTTACATCTGAAAATTCTTCAAGGGTTAAAATTTACTATGGTCAAAATGAATATTTTGGTGGATTTGAGGAGTTCGCGACCTCTTTACAGGAGAGCTCATATACAATTCAACTATCTAATCTTAATGATGATATAACTTATTTCTATAAGATAAATCCGGTTGATATTGAAGGAGAGGAGTATGAAGGTACTATTCTTTCATTTAAGACCTTGCCAAGACCAAGGGTAAGTGATATTCAAATAGAGGAAGTGAAAGGAACAGCTCAACCTAGTGTAAAAATAAACTGGCAATCGAATACAGATGTATCATCAATCATCGGTTATTATCCAGAAGGAAAACCTGAGTTGGAGCTGGAGAAGATTGATTTAGAAATGGTAAATGGAGAACACGAGGTGGAGATAGGTGGATTAAGTGCAAAAACAAAATATATATTAGTTGTGAAGGGGAGAGATTCACAAGGAAATGAAGCAGTATCAGATGAGCAGAGGTTTACAACAGCAACAGACTCAAGACCACCATCAATATTTAATGTAAAGGTAGAGGGAACAATAACAAAGGCTGAAGGGGTAGATAATGATGCAAAAGCAAATCTTATAGTTACTTGGGATACTGATGAACTAGCAACAGCACAGGTAGAGTATGCAGAAGGAAGTGGAGGGTCATACATTCATAGTACACAAGTTGATGAGAATCTAACACAAAATCACGTTGTAGTGGTAAGTGAATTGAATCCATCAAAGGTTTATCATTTAAGAGTAGTATCTGCAGATGCTACAGGAAATATTGAAAAGGGAGAAGATTTATTAGCGATAACACCGAAAGCTACAGAGTCAGTATATGAACTATTACTTTCAACGCTTGGAGATATATTCAATTTTATTAAGTAAGAATATATATGAATGATAAAAATTCCGATTTATTACAAACAGAACAGAATAATAAAAACTATGTGGTAAAAGGTGTAAATCTTTACAAAAATTATAATATCAGGAATAGGACAATTCCAGTAATTAAAGGCATAAACATAAAAATAAATAGGGGAGATTTTGTTATTATTTTTGGTCCATCTGGTTGTGGAAAAACGACGCTTATAAATCTTCTTTTAGGACTTGAGCAACCAACATTGGGCACAGTAGGCTTTCTTGATAAAGATTTATCTTCTATGGATGCAGATCAACGGGCTGTATTTCGAAAACAGAATGTAGGAATTGTATATCAGCAACCAAATTGGATAAAATCTCTTTCGGTAGTTGAAAATGTTGCATTCCCTCTGCTTTTAATTGGTAAAGAAGAATCTGATTCAAATGAAGAAGCTTTAATGATACTTGATAAATTGAATATGAATCTATGGAAATTTTATAACCCTACTGAATTATCTTCAGGTCAGCAACAGAAAGTAGCTCTTTCAAGGGCGCTCATAACAAATCCAGATGTCATATTTGCTGATGAACCAACCGGAAATCTAGACTATAAAAGTGGAGAAATGTTAATGAAACTGTTTACTGAGCTTAACAAGAGTGGAAAGACGATTGTTATAATTACACATAATCTTGGACATCTATCATTTGCAAAGAGAGTTTTTCAGATGTTTGATGGCAAAATCTTAAACAAATTTGAGGTAACAACGAAAAATGTATATTCACTTCAACAAAAACTACTAACTCCGCCAGTAGAAAATAAAAATGACGGAAGGACTGGTTATGATACAGTACCTAAATCGTTAGAAAAGAAGAAAAGGAATTTTAAGGAAATATTTATATCTAAACCTCTGGCGTTTTTAAAATCAATAAAATTTCATTTATTTAATGTTTTTCAGTTTATACCTCTTTTTATTGTTTATCTTGTAGAAAAAACTTTTGAATATATAGGGAGAATTATACCTGGTGTATCAAGAATTAGTAAAAAAATATCAAACGGATGGAACAATTTATTTGATAAACTCCATAAGATTTCTAATTATAAAAATAATAGTTCGATACATAAAGAAAGCCTTTTTAATATATCACTTAAGAATTTATATATTAAAGGATCAAGATCATTTATAACAATAGGAGGAATGGCAGTTGGTATAGGATTTATAGTACTTCTTGTCTCTGTAGGATATGGGGTAGAACGACTAGTTATCAGTAGAATTGGTAATTTAGATAGAAAGAAACAAATTGAAACAATGCCTGCAGTCAGCTCAAATATTGTTTTAAATGAAGAAACTCTAACGGATTTCAGAAATATGACAGGAGTAACAAATATTTTACCATTAATTAGTATTGCAGGAAAAGTAAACTATAATAATTCAATAACAGATGTTGTGGCATATGGAGTCGACTCAGAATATTTAGAAAAGTCAGATATAAGATTAATAGAAGGAGCTATTTTTAGCATGGATAGCTTAAGCAAAAATAATTTAGTGGGAAAAGCTTTTGCTGCAGAGGAAGAAAACTCTATAACTGGTAATGCTGTATTAAATCTAGCATTAATCAGGATATTTGGTATTGACTCTTCAAGCATTGTAGGGAATTATATTGAGTTGGAATTCCCTGAAATAATAAATAAAGATGAAACAGAAATATCTGAAATAATAACGACTAATAATCAATCAGAAATCAATGATGTTCTCGAATCTAATAATATAAAGATAAATTATTTAGTAACTGGAGTAATTGATGAAGGAGAGAATCCAATAATTTACATTGAGTTGGATAATTTATTAAAGTGTGGTTATAACGAATATTCCCAAGTAAAGATCATTGCTGATAATCTTGAGGATATTAATGGTATACGTCAGCATGTTGAGGCTTCAGGCTTCACTACGATTTCGATTCTGGATACAATAAATCAAGTCGAAAATTTATTTAAGAATTTAAGAATAGGTCTTGGTATTGTTGGTGTTGTTGCACTTACTATAGCTTCTCTTGGTATGTTTAACACACTTACAGTTTCTTTGCTTGAACGTACGAGGGAGATAGGTCTTATGAAGGCAATAGGAATGCAGTCTAAAGAAGTTTATAATCTTTTTCAGATAGAATCAATGATAATGGGAATATTAGGAGGAATATTAGGGATTTTTTTTGGATTTATTATTGGCAAGTTGATTTCACTGATTTTATCAGTGATCTCAATAGCAAGCGGAGAAGGTTTAATAGATGTAACTTATATCCCAGTTAACTTTGCTTTGGTTGTTATATTCATGTCTATAGGTGTTGGTGTAATTACTGGATATTATCCTGCTAAGCGTGCTACCAAAATCTCACCACTAGATGCAATAAGATATGAATAATAAATTATAAATACAGGACGAGAAGCTAATTTGTTATTAGCATATAAGTTTACCAGCCTCATTGTGGAGACAGGAATTCTTCAATACTTCGAAAATGAACAGAGCGAGTTCTACATGGTACGGGGTAGTTTAGATAGAAATTGTGAAAAAATGTTCGTATTGATAAAATAGTTTTATGAATCAGTCAGATAGAGAAAAAAATAATCTATTAGTTAGACATTTCTTATTATTTCCAGAGCAAAAACCAAAGGTTAAAGATAACGACAAACTTGCTTTAGCTATACCGCATAATGCAGTAAATTCATTTAAGAAGAATCTTAGAATATCTCAGTGGAATGCTGATGATCAAAGAGATGAAGACGGTGTGATAGGTTTCACAAATAAGGGATTGATTGATAACAAGTTGTTTATTGAAGATCTTATATGGACAAAGGGAGTTACTGGTTCGAAAAATAACTTTATTAATTCTGATTATAGTTATTCTAAAATTGTAATTTTTCTTGTGATAAAAGTTAAGCATTCAAATAAGTTTATGTTTGTGATTAGAGATAATAAAAAAATATTAAATAATGTTCTTGCCTTAGGGGTTATGAAAAGTTTGTGTTTTGATGAGATTTTAAATATTTACAGTCAAAATCATAAGCATTATTATTCAAGTAGAGATATATTAAACAATAAGAATGTATTTATTCATTTGCATAATATTAATCTCACTGGCGAATATGGTCTCTTTAATGAAATAACCGATAATTATCAAGATGATATTGAGATGTTGGGATTTATTGGTGGAGGTAAGGATTTGGGGATAGTGTATCTTTTGGAGTTAAATCAAGGTTTTGTAGAAAGTATTGTGGTCGATTTAGGTGGAGTTGTTTTTGAACTAAGTTCATATAATTACAGTGATGTTCTTACACATTATAATCTTGGAATAGATGGCTGGTCTGAAGCAATATTAAAATTTTTTAAAAGTTAGATTTATTTAGATTTTGCAAATTTTAATACTTCAAGAGCTACTGTTTTTTCGTATCCCGCAAATGAGTGAGTAGCATTTTTGATAAGCTTCCCGCCTCCTTTTTTAAGATTATTAATCAATATTCTAAATCCGATTTCTGGATGTTTTGGATCTGATTGATAAAAATATTCATCATTAGTCCCGACTATAACATGGACAGGTATATTTATCTTATTTAATATCGGGAATTTATAATTCTTTATACTTAAATCAAACATATGGCTTAGATCATTATTATCAAACCATGATAGGTAAGTTTGATATGATAATTTAAATCCGCCATAATTTTTAGGTACTATTTCATCACCCTTGCCTTCCAAAATCTTTTTCTTTGCTTGTTTGAGATATTGGATATATTTTCTTGTAGTAAATTTTTCGATTAAAAAGGTTTTATCAAAAGGGCATAAGAGAATTAATTTGTTTATTTTTGATTTATATTTACCTTCAAACAAGTATCTTATAACTTTTATTGTTCCAAGAGAATGCCCTTGAAGTATAATTTTTTTATAACCTTTGTCCAATAGAAATCCTATCCATGCGTTTATATCAAGATGTGCTTCGTCCAATTGTTCATAGTGAGATCCGATATTGATTGAACTGCCGTCTGGTTTGTTCAGTAAATATTCACTTGCCATACCTCTTGTTTGTACTGTGCAAAAAGAAATGTTGTTGTTAGCTAATTTATCGCAAATAGCATGAACAAATTGATTCTCAAAGAAATCTCCTTCAAAACCATGGATATGTATTACAGCAGGATTACTTTTATAACCATTAATATAAAATCCGTTTAGAATAATTTTATCTTTTGTAATTGTTTTTACAAGTTGTCCTTTAGATTTTATATATTTGAGAAAGAGACTTTGAGTATATATTTAAAATAAATGTTATCATATTATGGGAGATAATTTAATATAAATTAATATGAAAGACGAAAAATTCCATTATATTTTTGTTACAGGTATTATTATAAAGGATGAGAAATCATATACTATTAGAAAATATTTATTTTTTTAGTTAATTTCTTAATGTCATCTATTATTGTTTCTGTTGCTTTTTCTCCAATAGAGATTAAGTCTTCTCCATTAACAAATTTTGTAAGAGGTACATTTGTTATTTCAGGAGTTATAGTAATATCTGCTTTTTCAAGATTTCCCCTTGATAGGTGATGAAGCATTAAGTTAAGAGTTGATTTTAGTGTTGTAATTACTGATATTTTTTTGAATTTCTTATAGATTTTTTTCTTAAAAGAATAGCCTTCTAGATTTACTGCAATTATTTTATCTGCTCCCATATCTTTAACTATATCTACTGGCATAGGACAAGAAGTTCCTCCATCAATTAGATAATATTTACCGTATTTTATTGGTTGATATAGGAAAGGTATTGAACTGCTAGCTCTAATAGCTTTTGCTAAATTTCCGCTATTTATAGCAATAGTTTTGCCACTAATTATATCTGTAGCAATAGCTTTAAATGGTATTTTTAATTTTTTGATAGTATATTTACCGAAATTATCCTCTAGGAATTGAATAGTTTTATTACCTGTAATTAGTCCTGATTTTAGAGACGGGTCATAGAAGATTTTTATTAAATCTTTGTACGTTAGCTTTTTAGCGATTTTTTCTATTTTCTCAATATCTTTAGTAGCAGCATATAAGCCGCCAATGAGTGAGCCTGCACTGCTTCCTGCTATAAAATCGATAGGTATATTGTTTTTCACTAGTGACTTTATGACTCCGATATGTGCAAGTCCTTTAGCTCCTCCGCTGCTTAAGGCAAGTCCGATTTTATTTTTTGAAAATAAAGACATATTAGTAAAGCTTATATTATACTTATAAAATATCGTAAAATATTAAGTTTTGCAATTAAGAATCAGTTAATAAATATTAGAATAGTTATGATATACTATAAGGTGTGTTATTAAAGAGAACCTATGAATGAAGTAAGTGAAAAATATTTAACTCGTGCTGAGATTCTTGCGTTACCAGGTGTGTCTGAATTGCTAGAGGGACAAGAAGCTGCAGAGGGTGAGTACGATAATGTTCTTTCTGTAATATCTTCAGCAGCAGAAACTGTAGATTCAAGAGCAATGGTTGAGATGTGTGTTTTACAGGGGGGGATGAATACTAGAGAGGAGGCTGCTTTCAGGAGAGAGAATTCACCGTGGATGACTTCAATAATGAGCATGGAAAATACTGACCGACCCGATGAAGTAGTAAAAGGTATTGCTTCTTTTGCAGTATCAGAAATGAGAAAGTATTTAGCTATGAATAGGAGTACATTTTTAGCTTTATCTATTGAAGAAAGAGAATATGCTAGGAGGTTGAGAGGAGTAACTACTTATCTACTTGAATCAATATTTTGGGATCAACTATATTGCCCTTCTGATGATGGTTTACATATGAGAGCACTTGATAATTTACGGAAAGATGTTACTGAGGAAGAGAGAAGAAATGGTGGTCAAAACCCAGGACAAAGTAATATCAAGGGAGTATTATTAAGAATTTTAAATAATAGTAATGAGCAATTAGATATTATCACTCAAATGACCAGACTAAATCCTGCATATATGGTAAGTTTATTAGAAAATAAAGCGGTTCCCAAATGGATTTCGGAAGCTTTACAAAAGTTTTTAGTAGAGTGGAATAATAGAAGAGAATTAAGTGAGATGGTTATAGGGATATATTCTAAGGGAATAAATGCAATGCTAAGCGTCGGAGCTGATACGAATTTTATTCTGGCTTTAAATAGACTTCCAAGTGGAGAACAATTAGAAGATGTAGCAAATGCGGTAGTTAGTAGAGCAGGAGAGAGTTTTGATGTTCTAATACCTCATTATTGCGGTGTTAGTTTAGAAAAATTATCAGAACAAGGTTTATCTAGGTATGATATTATTCAGTTAGGATATCGTTATGCTGCAATACAGGAAGAAGCAGAATTATTAGATCAGGATGAGTATTCTCATCCAATAGATACAATTACTGAAGTAGAAGAGCGAGTCAGTAATGTAATATCAACGATTGAACAGATTCTTCCGTTGACGAGATTTGCACGAGAGGAAACATTTGTAAATATGGGAGTAAATATATATGCAGAATCTAGACCAGTAAATATATGGTATTATAGAATTACAGAAGAAGGTGGTAAAGAAATGGCAAATTTTACAAGACAGGATCCTCTAAAACCTGAAGCAGAACTAGCTGGAATTTATGTTCATGAAGTAGCCGGGCATGGAATGCAAATATTATTAGCAAAACGTTTACTTGCCTTAGGTAAAATTACTTATACTGAATCGGTATTCGCTAGTAGTCAATCAGAATTCTTTGCTCAAGTTTTAGAGGAAGGATATAGAGCTATTTGTAAAGAAATGGATACTAGTGATATTCCGGTTATTGAACCATATAAAGGTGATGTCGCATTTCCTGCGAACTCTCTTCCAAGAATTTTCCTAGTACCTAGGCAGTTACCATTTGGTTTATCAACAGTTGGAATCTCTAGATTAATTGAGCAAGCTTTAGCACAAGGAGAGGTAAAGATGAGTGTTGAACAAGTTGATGCAATAATTCAAGAAGGAGGGCGTATTATTAATGAAGAATATAGAAGGATGTTTAGTTGTTTAGGTATGGTTCATCCAGAAAGATCAACATTAACTGAATTAAGTATTACACGTGATGGCTTGTGTTATTTAGGAATACAACAAACCAGTATTATTGACTCAGAGGCTGAAGTTATAGTTGAAAAGGTCGAGGATGGTGATAATGTTGATTGGAAAATAGAGGCATTGAAAGTATTAAAAGAAAGATTTGGTGATGAATGGATTAGAGATACAGATGCTCAAGCCGTATTCTATAGTCTACTTATCTTTGCTTTTACTAATAGAAATATGCCTGATTGGATAGAATATCTAAAAAATTGTTATATTAATGAGGCAAAACAAGCCCTATTAGAGGTAAGTCTTCTAGACTAATGGTAAATGTACAATTACATTTTTCTATCAATTCAGTATATAATAAATAAGAATTTACAAAATATTATTAATTATAATGAATTATATACCGGTAATCGGTCTCGAAGTTCATCTACAGTCAAAAACTAAATCAAAAATGTTTTGCTCTTGTCCTGCTGATTATTTTGGGAAAGACCCAAATACACAGATATGTCCTACTTGCTTAGGATTACCAGGTGCTCTACCGACCATAAATAAATCGGCAATTGATTATTGTATAAAGCTTGCTATAGCTTTAAATTGTAAAATAAATCGCAAGACTAAATTTGATAGAAAAAATTATTTCTATCCGGATTTGCCTAAGGGGTATCAAATTTCTCAGTACGGTTTACCAATAGGTTATGACGGTTATCTTGAAGTTGATGTAAATGGAGATTCATATAGGATAAGAATTGAAAGAGTCCATCAAGAAGAAGATACGGGAAAATCAATCCACGAGAAAGATTCTACATTTTTAGATTTTAATAAATCTGGAGTACCGCTCATTGAAATTGTTTCTGCACCGGATTTTACTGATGTAAAAGAAGTAATTGAATATGCTAAAGAATTGAAAAGAATTGCAAGATATCTTGATATTTCAGATACAGATATGGAGAAAGGACAGATGAGATTTGAACTAAATATTAGTATGAAAGAGTTTGGAAAACAAGAATTGCCTGATTATAAAATTGAAATTAAAAATATTGGTTCAATATCTGTTTTAGAGAAAGTGATTAATTATGAGATTAAAAGACAAACGAAACTTTTAGAGAAAGGAAAAAAAATAAATCAAGAGACAAGAGGACTTAGAGGTATGAGTGGAAAGACTGTTTCGCAAAGAGTTAAGGAAGGGAGTGCTGATTACAGATATTTTCCAGAACCTGATTTACCGCCTATTAAAATAGACGATAGCTGGATTCAAGATATAAGTTTACAAATTCCTGAATTGCCAAAAATAAAAAGAGAGAGATTTAGCGAAAAGTATAATCTAGAGCCTGATGTTGCAAGAGTAATTACAGATTCAAGCGATATGGCAGATTGGTTTGAGAAGACATTGAGGGGTGTTTCAGATTTAAGGGATGAAGATTCTAAAAAATATAAAGAAGTATCGAAAAATGTTGCAAATTGGTTTATAGGAGATTTTATGAAATTATTGAATAAATCTAAGTTAGAGATTACTGACCTTAAATTTAGACCCAATTATTTACTTGAACTTGTAAATCTACATTTAGATTCAAAGATCTCTGGTAGTGTTGCTAAGCAAGTTTTAGAAGAATCATTCCAGACTGGGCAAGCTCCAGGAGTAATTGTAAATAAAAAAGGTTTGGAGCAGATAACAGATGGCTCTAAGATTAAAAAAGTAGTAGAAAAAGTTATAAAAGGGAATGATAAGGTAGTAAAGGATTATAAAGATGGAAAAGAAAATGCTATTCAGTATTTAGTCGGACAGGTCATGAGAGAGACTAGAGGTCAAGCTGACCCACAATTAGCCGAGAAAATATTGAAAGATTTTTTATAAAGGTAATATTTTATATAAATAATGAAGCACTCTATAATATACTTAATTAAATTTTTAAATATAAATTATGTTAAATAGAGTTGGATCAAAAAAGTTTAGCGCAATATTTATACTAGTTTTTCTTGTAATAGCTGTTTTGATAATAGTACCATCTTTCTTTGTTATTGTTGAGGCAGGAAATATTGGAGTATATTCTTTATTTGGATCGGTTAGTGAAGAGCCATTTTATCCAGGATTTAGGTTCAAAATTCCTTTTGCAAAAGTTATAAACATGTCTACGCAGACTCAAGACTATACGATGACAAGTGTTGAGGAAGATACAAGTTATCTAACTGCTACTTCCGGAACTAATGATGCAATCGAAGCTAGAGCAATAGATGGTGCAAGAGTCTGGCTTGATATCACTGTATTATATAGACTTCAAGCAGAGAAAGGTCCCGATATCTATAAAAAATTAGGAGTAAATTACTCTGAAAAACTTGTTAGACCATTAATTAGAAGTTCAATTCGTGCTGTTGTGGCAAATTATACTGTTACAGAAATCTATTCTACAAAAAGGGAGGAAATTCAAACCCAGCTTTATGAAAATATAGCTAGTGAGTTAAGCAGCAGGGGGATAGTTATAGAAGATGTGTTATTACGTAAAGTAAATTTATCTCAGACACTTTCAGAGAGTATAGAACAAAAGTTAGCTGCTCAACAGGAAGCGGAAAAATATGATTTTATTTTAGAAAAAGAAGAGAAAGAAGCTGAGAGAAAAAGAATTGAAGCCGAAGGACAAAAGGATGCACAAATAACTATATCGCAGGGATTAACAACGAATTATCTTTACTATCTCTATATACAGAATTTAAAAGAGAATCAATCAACGGTATATGTACCAATAAATCCCGAAAATGGTATGCCTTTGTTTAGAAGTATTGAGTAATCATATTAAAATTAATTGTTAATAGAAAATTTTATGGAAAAAGGGGAAAAACAGATAGAAGAAATAAAATTGAAGTCCAGGATGCAAAATAGTTTTAAGGATATAAGAGATACTTTTGCATCAACAACCTCTTTGATTATTTCATCCTTAACTTTAGTTGCCGGTCTTGCTTGGAATGATGTAGCTAAAGCATATTTTTCTCGTTTAAAGGAAAAGCTTAGCGGATGGGGAGAAGCAATAGGTTTATTTTTATATGCTATGACTGTAACTTTAATAGCTGTTGTTGTAATACATAGATTAAGAAAGATTCAGAAAACTGTTGGAGGTAAATCTATTAAATAGAGATTTTTAAATGAAAGAGAAAGTAATAAGTTACAAGATTAGAGTTGACTCAAAGAGTGAATCAAAAAAGCTTGCTTCGAAACTAGTTAGTTATTTAGAAGGAGGAGAAGTTATTTGTCTAATTGGTGAATTAGGAGCGGGTAAAACTTATTTTACGAAGTATATAGCAGATGCTCTTGGTATTGATTCTACAGAAATAGTTAGTCCTACTTTTGTATATTGGAGAAAACATAAAGGGGTTAAATTAGATTTAAATCATTTTGATTTTTATAGAATAGATAATCAGAGTGAAGCTGAAAGTATTGGGGTTGAGGATGCATTGAAAGATAATGAGGGTATAACTGTTATTGAGTGGGCGGATAAGATTAGATCATATTTACCAGAGAATAGAATTGAGATAAAAATTAATGAGTTTGGTGGAGAAAAGCGAGTGTACAATATAAAAATGATAGGTAAAAGATTTAAAGATATTAAGTTGTAAAAAAAGATCTATTTTTACTGTATGTTTTCTTGTGGCTGCTGTACTTGAGATGGAGATTTTTGGGTTGTGCCGGATTGACCTGTTTGAGTTGGTTGATTTTGTATATTTTCATGTTGTGTATCCTCATGCCCTTTAAATTCTTTTTCTTTAAGATTCTTTAATGTTGTTAAATCATCTGTAATGTAATTAGTGATATTATCTTTAGTCAGCATGACGGCTTGTGCTTGCCCCGTTACTATTTGTTTTGTAACTTTTCGTGCAAGACGCTGCATATTTCTTTCGAGCCTTCTTACTCCTGGATCATCTCCAAATTTATCTGCTAAGGTTGTCCATACATCATCTGCAATTTGAAATTCTTGATTTGATAATCCAGCATATTGAAGTATTTTAGGGAAAAGGTAACGCTGTAGTATAACTGCTTTTTCTTCAACATTGTAATCTTTAAATTCGACGATTTCTAATCGATCGAGAAGAGCTCTTGTGATAGTTTTTAAAGTGTTAGCAGTACAGATAAAAAATACTCTTGATAAATCAATAGGAAAATCAATATATAAATCTCTAAATGTAGTATTTTGTTGCGGATCAAGAATTTCAAGGAGGATAGCCATAAAGTCTTGGAGTTTAGACTGACTTCCCGAAACTTTATCTATTTCATCAAGTAGTAGTACAGGCGATAATGAGCCTGATTTTGCTAAAGCTTTTATTATTTGACCAGGTTCAGAATCGGGTGTTCCTTTTGGTTTACCTCTAAGTTCAGAAGATGAACTTAACGCTCCAAGTGATATTCGGTAGAATGGTCTTCCAAGTGCTTCTGCAATAGCTTTTGCCATTGTAGTTTTGCCTGTTCCCTGTACTCCGACAAAGCACATGACTGGTGCTTGATGTAGAGCGTTTTGTATTGTGCTTTTCTTTTTTAGTACAGCTAAATATTCTAATATATTTTGTTTCACATCCTCTCCTCCATAATGATGAGTATCCATAGTTTTTTTTGCATTATTCAAGTCTAGGTTGTCTTGATTGTGTTTATTCCATGGAATTCTAAGACACCAATCAATATATTTAGCAATTGGTTCATATTCACTTGAATCTTTCCCTTGTCTTGCCATCCTTCTTATCCGCTTCACCATGACATCCAGAATCTCTTTTAATTTTTCAGGAATTGTTGCCTTCTCGATTTTTTTGATTAAATATTGTATTTCAGCAATTTGAGTAGTTTGATCTTCCATTAGAATTTAATAAAAGTTTATTTTATTCATTATATTGAGTTAGCATGAATTTCACAAATTAATATTGGAGAATAAGAAATTTATTTGTTATACTCTTTTATTATTATGCAAGTATCAGAATTAATTGAGAAAAAATTAGAGGAATCCAGAAATATTTTAGTGATAATTTCAAGACCAATTGATAATGATTGTCTTGGTTGTGGTATAGTACTGAAAAGACAACTTAAAAGAAAAGGTAAAGATGTCAGATTAGTATCACCTTCAAAAATACCTGAGCAGTTTGATGTGTTGCCGTACATGAGTGAGATTGAAGTTAAAGATACTAAAAAAATGGATTTGTTGAAATTTGATTTGATAATATCTGTTGATGGGGGAAACACAAAGCAATTCGCAGAAGTTTCTAAGGATTCGGATTTTAATTTCAACGGGAATAAAGAAGTTTTAAATATTGACCATCATATGGGAAATACTCATTTTGCCAAATATGAAATATGGGATAAAGAAGCTTCATCGACTGGGGAAGTGTTACTTTTGAGTATTTTGGCTGTGGATGATTTAAATAAAAATGAAGCTACTTTGCTCTATGGAGCTTTAGTTGGTGATACAGGGAATTTTAGATATAATTTTAATGTTAATACTTTTAAGTTAGCAACAGAACTTATTGCCAAAGGGGCTAATTCGAAACTAATAATTAATAATTACTTTTATGACAACTCAGATATAGGATTTAAAATTCTTGCTGAGTTAATTGAAGAGACTTTTTATATAAACAAACTTGGTTATACTTATGTTATTGCAGATTATGATAAGTTAACCGAAGAATATGATTGTGATTTTGGTAAGGTAAAGGAAGGGATTAGACTATATGAAAATTATTTCTCACGAGCAGTAAAAAATATTCAGATTAGCTTTGTTTTAAAAAAGCATGGAAAGAATTTAACTGTAGCAATAAAAGGTAATACTCTTTATAATAAAGTTCCTTTACCTGAAATAGGTAAATCTTTGGGTTGTGAATCAGGTGGACATTTCAATTCATCCGGATTTTATATTGATGGAGCTGTTGATAATGTTATTGTAGATATAAATAGAGTTATGAAGAATTTGTATAAAGAATACAAACAGAAGTAGGAAATTTATTAATAGATTATATAGTTATTATGAAATATGTTCTTGGGATACAAACAGCAGAATTACCAAATAGTCTTGCTTTAATTAATAATGGTGGTAAATTCATTAAGGAGATTCAGATAAATAAAGAAGGACATACTGTAGAACTTCTTAGGAAGTTTACAAGAAAGATTTGTGAAAAATCTAAGGTCAGCTTAAATGATGTAAAGATTATTTCTGTTTGTTTAGGGCCTGGCTCATATACAGGGACTAGAGGGGGATTAGCTTTTGCAAAGGGATTTTGTCAATTCAGTGATAAACAGATTGTGGGTGTATCGGCATTTGATGTGTTGGAACGATCTATAAAAGAAATTGATAAATACAAGGATGTTATATTTATTCAGGATGCAAGAAATAACAGAGTATATTATAAATATAGAAACAGAGAGGATGTTAAAGTTAGTTCAATAGAGAAGGTAATTGATGAAGTTAATTCAAAGACATTATTTATTGGTTCAGGTGTTAGAGAAAACAGGAATTTTATTGAGAAGAGATTAAAGAACAACTCGAAATTTATTAAAGACGAGTTGAATGTATTGAGTGCTGAGAAAGTTGCATATGCTGGTTTAGACAAGTACAAGAATGAAAGTTCTATATATAACGAAAATTACTTGTATAAATTAGAGCCATTATATATCCTACCTCCAAATATAACTAAATCAAAAAGAAAGTAGAGTATGGAAAGTCACTGGATTATTTTACCTAAAATTGACAAGTCTATTTCAAAGAAATTATCGAATTATCCTTTTTTGGTGAGGCAAATATTATTTAATCGTGGAATTAAATCTAAGAATAAAGCGAAAAATTTTTTGGATAAATCATTTTATGAATTTTATGATCCTTTTAAGATATATCAGATGAAAAAAGCTGCAAATTTAGTTCTTGACTATGTGGAGAAAGGGAAGAAGATATATATACATGGAGATTTCGATGTTGATGGAATATGTGCAACTTCAATTCTTTTTGACTTTCTATATCGTGAACTTAAGGCAAATGTTATGCCTTATATTCCGAGTCGCTTTAATGAAGGATACGGTATAAGTGATGAAAGTCTTGGAAATATTAAAAAGGGAGGGGGTGAGCTAGTTATTACTGTTGATTGCGGTATTAGAGATAATACTTTAGTTAAAAAGTGGTGTAAAAAAGGCTTGGATTTTATTATTACAGATCACCATGAACTGAAAAGGGATAAGAAAGCTGGTAAGGTTATTTTACCAGGGGAGGCCTTGGCAGTTGTTCATCCGCAGCATCCTAAGGGTAGATATCCATTTAAAGATATTTCGGGTGCGACAGTTGTTTGGAAATTAATTGCAGCAATTGCTGAAACTAAAAAGATAAAATTAAATATAGAGGAATATCTCGATTTAGTAGGATTGTCAGTTGTTTGCGATATCATGCCTTTGGTAGATGAAAATAGATCGATGCTAAAGAAGTCTTTTGAAGCGATTAAAGAAACAAAGAGGGTGGGGCTTATGAGATTGATTAATGATGCAGGAATAGATATTTCCAGGATTAATTCTTATCATTTGGGTTTTATAATCGGACCTCGTTTAAATGCAGTTGGACGTTTGGATCATGCTATTGATGCGGTAAGACTTTTGGTGACTAAATCTAATAATAAAGCGAGAGATCTCAGTGAAAAACTTAATTTACTTAATCAAAGAAGACAAAGTATTCAGAGGGAAATTTATAATAAGGCTGTTGAACAAATTAAGAAAGCTGGTATAGAAAAAAAATTATATTTTGTATGGGGGGAAGACTGGGCGGAAGGTGTTATTGGAATTGTAGCAGGTAAAATAAGTGAAAAATTTCATAGACCAGTATTAATAGCAACAAAATGTAAAGGCGAGTATAAAGGTTCGGCAAGAAGTATTGAGAGATTTAACATTATTAAAGCAATTAATTTACAATCAGATATTTTAGAAAGATTTGGAGGACATCCGCAGGCTGCAGGCTTTACTGTAAAACATGAAAATATAGAACAGTTTAGAGATGATTTGTTAGAAATTGCTGATGGAGAGCTAGATGAAGATGATATAAGAAAGGAAGAGCTAGTAGATTGTGAGATTAAGATCAATGATGTAAGTTTTGATTTATTGGAATGGGTTGAAAAGTTTGCGCCTTTTGGGTATGGGAATAAAAAACCAAGATTTGTGATAAGAGATTTAGAGATAAGTTCAGTAGATTTGGTCGGATCTGATAGTAGTCATTTGAAATTTTCATTTCTGAATAAAGATACAGGGGAGTTCATTTCTGCAATTGGTTTTAGGTTAGGTGAAAAATTTCCCCACTTAAAAGCAGGAGATATGATTGACATACTATTTACTATTGAGTTAAATGAGTGGAACGGCTCGTCAACATTACAATTAAATGTAACAGATTTAAAAGTTGTAGAGTAAATGGATTATTATAGATTTTAGATGATATTCTTATGGCTTTAATATCTAAGGAAGAACAGAAGAAAATAGAGCATATATTTAAAAAAATATTTCTTAATATGACTTTGATTTTTTGCGGGTGGATATTATTTATGGATGTAGTTGCGGTATTGGCTCCAGTATTAGCTTATTTAGGTTTTGATCAGATAGCTCATGTAATATATTTCATCTACAGTTTTTTATGTCATCAGCGTCCTTGGCGTTCATTACATCTTTTTGATTATCAAGTGGCTTGGTGTACAAGAGATACTTTTACTTATTTAGCTATGGCCGTCTCTGCTTTTTTAGTTGTAAAGTCAAAAATTAGGAGTGTGCGATGGTATATTCCTTTACTTGCTACTCTGCCGTTTGCACTTGATGGTACTATTCAGTTAATAGCCGAAATAAGAGGCGTTGTGAACAACGAGATGACGTTTTTTTACTCAAGTACAAATTTAGTTAGAATGTTGACTGGTAGTATTTTTGGAGCTGGTGCAGGGATTTGGCTTTTTAGTATGCTAGAAGAGTCAATTCATGAAGAATTTGGCGAAAATAAACCGGTTAAGAAGAAAGGTGAGGTCGTGAGACATTTTAAATATATACTATTTATAACAGCTGTATGTTTTATTCTGTATGTACTTTTTATACAGATTTGGAATATTACTTCTGTTAAATATAAACCATATGGATTATTTGATAATAAGCGATATTACCCAGGTGTGAATTATGAGGATATTGGTGGTGGTGGGCATGGAATATGATTAGAAAGTTGAAAGGCATAATTCAAGAAGTAAAAGTTGGGAAATAGGAATTAAAGCAATGAGCGATAAGTTTTTAGTTATAATAATTTCAGGGGTTTTGGTGGAAGAGGCGGTGAATTTATATCATTGATCTGTATTAGTTTAGTTCTACTTTTTTTACCTTTTAGTATCAATATATTACTTCTTGAAATGCCCCACTCTTTTGCTAGGAATTTTATTAGTTCTTTGTTTGCTTTTCCTTTTTGAGGTTGTGCGGCGATTTTAATTTTTAGTGAATCATCTATCCATCCGATTATTTTATTCTTTTGGGCGTTTGGCGTTACTTTTAATCTAATTTTCATTTGTATTATTAATTTATTATTTAGGAAGAGGAAATTTATAGCAAAGCTGTCTTACTTTTTCCTTTGTTTCTATAATATTTTTTTGTTTGAGTAATTGTTCTTGGAAGTTTTTGAATTCTAGTTGAGTAAAATTGGATGCAATATCTATAACGTCTTTTATATATTTAGCTATTTTGGGCATTTGTTTCTCTTTCATTCCTCTTGTTGTTACTGTAGGTGTTCCTAGTCGGATACCGCTTGGATTTATAGGTGATTGAGGCTCGGATGGTATGGTGTTTTTATTTAAGATAATGCCCGAGATGCTTAATGCTTTTGCAGCATATTTACCCGATATATTTTTGTTTCTAAGATCGATTAAAATTAGGTGTTTATCAGTTCCACCTGATATAAGATTAAAATTATATTTCTTCAAATCTTTTGCAAGTCTTTTGGCATTTTTAATTATTTGTCTTGAATATTGTTTAAATTTCTTACTTTGAGCTTCTTTAAGACATACTGCAATTGCAGCGATGTTATTATTCATGGGACCACCTTGGATACCAGGGAAAACAGATTTGTCAATTTCTTTAGCAAATTTTTTCTTACAGAATATCATAGCTCCCTTAGGGCCTCTTAATGTCTTGTGTGTTGTCATAGTAACAATATCTGCATAAGCAAATGGCGATTTATTTACTCCACTTGCTACAAGTCCTGCCTCATGAGCTATATCAGCCATATAATAAGTATTATATTCTTTAGCTATAAGTGACATTCTCTTATGGTTAATTTCTCTTGGATATGCAGTGCCTCCGGAGATTAATATTTTTGGTTTCTCTTTTAGTACTAATTTTTTAACTTGATCATAATTGAATACGCCTGTTTTACTGTCGACATAATAGTAAGCTGTTTTGTAAATTTTAGAGCTTAAACTAACTGTTTTGTCTTTATATTTCCAGCCATGAGAAAGATGGCCTCCATCATATAAATACATTCCCATTATTTTGTCCTTGGGTTTAAGTAAAGAATTGTATACTGCAAGATTTGCTATGCTTCCTGAGTAAGGTTGAACATTTACATGCCAGTCTGATTTTAAGCCAAATAAATTCAATGCACGATCTTTACATAATTTTTCTATTTTATCTATGATATAGTTTCCTTCGTAGTATCTTTTTCCAATTTGTCCTTCGCTGTATTTATGAACTAGTACTGAACCAAGAGTATTTCTCACTTGTATAGAAGTGAAATTTTCTGAAGGAATAAGCTGAAGTTCTTCATTCTGTCTTTGAAATTCTTTATATATAAGTTTTTGAATATTAACTTTTTTGTTGTTCATATAATTTTAATAAGTTCTCAAATAAACAAGGGATAGTTAATTGACCTACACCATTTGGAACTGGAGTTATCAATTTAACTTTTTTCTTTACTGAGTTAAAATCAACATCACCGTAAATTTTTCCTTTGATTCTTGTTATTCCTGCGTCAATTAGAACCATCTTGTTATTCACCATTTCTTCTCTTATCAAATTTCTTTTTCCGACTGCTGTTATTAAAACTTCTGCTTTTTTAGTATATTTTTCAATATTTTTTGTAAATTCATTACAAATAGTTACAGTTGCACCTTTTGACAATAGGTAACCTGCTAAAGGTTTACCGATTAGATTTGAATCATTAATTATTGTTATTTTTTTAGATTTCAGTCTAATTTTTTTTGTTTTTAGTATTGTTACTATTGCTTTTACAGATGCAGGCATTATTGAATCTTTTGTTGCTTTGAAAGTCTTGCCTAAATTTGTAGATGTAAGGCAATCAATATCTTTAAGTGTTGAGATAGAATCTAAAATATTTTTTTCTGCTAATTCTTTTGGTATAGGAAGTTGAATAAAGTAACCTTTACAGTTTGGGTCATAGTTCAAATTGTTGCATACTGCTTTTATGATTTCAAAATTGGTGCTCTTTTTAAATTGGTGTAAATTAACTTTAATTCCAAGTTCTTTTGCAATTTTTATTTTTCTATTTACATATATTTCTGAGGCTGAATTATTTCCTATATATATGATGTCGAGCCTTAAGGAAAATTTTTGATCCTTAATATTTTTCTTGATATTACTGAGCTTTTTCTTTGCTATGCTATTGCATTTATATACCATTATAGGTTTGATAAAATAATTAGAATATAGTACTATACGATATAAGTATAAATTGAATTTACATCATATGATTTGATTTTAGCTAAATTTTCATATTTATTCAAAAAATAAATTTTTAATTAAAATTAATGCGGGGAATAATAATAAATTTTAAAGGCAGGACTTTTAGGAAATTTACATCTATGCGACAGTTTGGGGTTTATATGAATGATATTTTAATTAAAGCTGTAGTAATATTCCTATTTATGAATATAGGCATGTTTGAAATTGTTGGTATTTCAAGTAATAAATTAGCCAAATTTGTATTTATATATGTTACAGCAGCTTGTTTATGGGGTTTATTACTTATTCGGTTTGTTATTAGTGATAAAAAGGTTTTTGGTAAAACAAAATTTGATATATTTTATATGGGAATTTTAACTCTTGCGTTAATTTCAGTTTTATTATCAAGTGATCGAGTCCATGGGGTATTTGGAGATTATGAAACATGGTCGTATAGTATTATTACTTTTTTAAGTTTTTCAATAATTTATTATGTCGTAGTTTTATTGTTTAAATATCTCCAAGGGATAAGGTGGTTAAATTTGTCTCTTGTACTTTCAGTTTTGTTGCCAGGAATTTATTATATTACAGTTTTATTTCCGGAAAATGGAACTATAAGCTTGGATTATATGAGATATGTTGTCTTATCTGTACCTTTTATAATTGGTGTTTTATTTGCTTTTAAAAAATTGTTTTTAAAAATAGTTGCATTTATTACTTTAATTATTAGTTTGTTTTTAGTTGATTATTACTCGACTTATTTACAGGGTACTATGTTTATATTAAGTACTGGGGTTCTAAGTTTATTTATTTTATTTTATTTTTCTTTTTGGGTTAAGAATAGTCAAGTTATTATCAATTTGGTTAAGGATTTCATATCTAAATTGAAAGGTATTAAAACAATAAAGGATCTCAAAATAATCTATAAGAAGAGAAAACGGGAATGGTTAATTTTCTTGGTAACTATACTTATGGCTGCCTGGATTATTGGATTTGCCTCTTTTTGTTATAAATATTATGTAAATAATATAAATCCTTATATAGGAGAGTGGTTAAAGGATGATTTAAGTAATATGAGTGGATTTAGAATGTGGTTGATAGGAAAGAATGATTTGTCAGAAGAATTCTCTTCAATGGAAGTGATAAATATTTTAGGTAATTATGGAATATTAAGTACTATTTTATTTATAGGTTTTTTATTCTATGGCGCTTTTATAGCTGGCAAAATGGCTTTAAAATATCTTTATAAGGGAACATTTAGTAATGTAATACTGTTATCTAGTTTATTTGTTACAATTGTGGGAATTTTTATTACATTTTTATTGATTAGGTTTACTCCTATGATATATTTAATGCTCATATTGGTATTTAGTATATTAGCTATCATTGATGCTTTACATAAAAAAGAAGGTCTTTATAAATTACCGGTATTTAGAAAGAAATTGACTTTGAAACAAAAATTAATTAAAGCTGCAGGTATTCTTATCATTATTGGTTTTACTCTTGTAGGTATTATAGGAATATTTTCCGGGATTGACAGAGGAATATTTCAATAACATTTTATCAATATAAATCTCCTTGGCAGAATAATTCTTCTATGCTATATTAATTGTGTAATTATAAAAAATATAGCATGAAAAAATCTAAAGTAGTATTGGTTTTTGTATTTATTATCACAGCAGCCTTAGGTGGAGCGGCTATTTGGATAGGATTAAGGCTGGGTAAGGAGGAAGAAGTAACTCCTGAAGAAAGTGAAGCTTGGTCAAGTTATTTTTGGTGTAATTATGATGATGTGAGAGCATGTGGTGATGCTACTAATGAATACTTCTCGAGTTATAGTGGTTTAGGTGATGGAAATTTATATGTTGCTTGCGTTCATTTACAGGCAGATACAGAGGGGACAACTCCACTATTGAAAGCTATGGGACCTGATCCGTACAGACAGTGGAAAGGAGAGGGAGCAGCTGCAGGAATTGCAGAAGGTTATGATTCTTCAGGGAGTACTCGTGATATGTTTGATTATGACAGCTGTCACAGCTGTAAAAGAATTGATTTAACCGATTATTCGTCAAGCGAGGTTAGAGTTAGTGCAGAAGGATGGACTACTATGCCAGGTGTTATAAATTGTAATGGAGATAGTGGATTAAAGGATAAATGTAACTGGTCTGAATATGAAGGTGTTAACGAAGGTAGTAAAGCTAGTATTATTTCATATGATGATAGCGCATTGTTTTTCAAATTTACATTATATGATGAAAATGGAGATGTAGTAAGAGATAATGATGGAAATTTGCAGGATTTTGAATTAGATAAATGGAGTGATTCGAGAATACAATATGGGGAGGGCAGGGTGTTGGATTGGAATGTAAATCCTCATGATAGGGTATATGAATGCAGTGTACCTGAATTTGTATTTAGTAACTTGGAATTAGGTTATGGAACTTATACTGTTGAAGTAAGTGCTAGAAAGGAATTAAATCAAAAATGGAGACACCCAGATATGATCTTGACAGGTGATAATATTGACTACGAGATACCATATCAGGTAGGTGGGGAGGCAGGACCATATACTTACAGGGAATTATATAATTCAAATACCTCAACTTCAGTTTTTGCGTGGACTGAGAATGAAGATAATATATGTGTTAGATCTTTTACCTTAGACCGCCCTGAAGAAAATATGGTTTGTGAATCATTAGTATCCGATAGGAACTTATCTACTTTGACTGAAGATGAACTTAGGACAGGTGATGTTACAGTTACATTAACAACGTCTGTTTCGAATACAGCTAATGTAAATATAGGTTCAACAGGATATGATTATGGAGTAACCGGCGGTTTTAATATTAGTCCTGATCCAAATGGTAATACAACAACTCTTACAATCCCTCAAGGTACAACTAACGGAAGTTATTCAGCGTGGGTTATGGTTACAGGAAGTGGTCCAAGTGGTTCAATTCAGTCGGGTTGTGGGCAGCAAATTGGTTGTATAAATGGAGGAGACGGTTGTTATATAAATTTTACAATTGGAGAAGGTACGTGTGATTGTGAGAGTGTTACTAGAAGTCCTTCAGGAGATCAGGTTGCTTCTGGTTCAAATGTAGCTTTTATTATGACAGCTGCTGATGAGAATGGTAATGAATGTGAAGTCGATGCATCTGATGTCAATTGGACAACAACTGGAAGTCCTGCCCTTGTTGAAGTAGATGATAGCAGAGAGCCGGAAGCTGGTGTAGCAGTGCAGCATCATATTGTTTATCAGGTTCCTGATGCTGCAACTGAATCAACACAGTATTGTGTCTCTGCAGAGGTTGATGATTTAGGATTGGTTGATGCATGTCAAAATTGTTTTACAATCGGAGGAGAAGAAGAGCCAGCGTTTGCTGCGGTTAAGACAAGTGAGGTTGTATGTATAAATAATAATACAGCTGCGAGAATAACTTATACGATTCATGTAAGAAATGTATCTGATGTGGCAGGGGTTATAGAGTATGTTGAAGATACTTATGATTCTAGGTTCCAGTCAAGCTGGGTAAGTGATATAACACCAACTCCTGATTCTCATTCAGGAAATGTTATTAGATGGGATAATAATGACGCGGGATATGCACTGCAAGCTAATGATGGAGCAACAGGAGGGGATGACGAGATAGAATTCAGCTATATTGTTACAGTTCCATCTGATTATTTTGGAGAGGAAGTTGATGGTGTTTTTGTGCCATATCAATACGAAAATAATGCAATAGTAAAACCTGAAGATCAGGATGAGATACCTCTACATACGATTGTAGAGATTGTATGTGCTGTTCCTACTGGGGTTTTAAGTAATGCTGTGACAAGCGCATTATTAGGATTATTATTAATAATGTTGGGAATAATAGCATTAAGAATGCATGTATTTACTTATAAGCTCTTGTTTCCTGTTGAAAAAGTGATAAATAGTATTGGAGAATTTGTTAGTAATAAAAAGGAAAAAATAGCAGATAGATTTAAGCTCACTAAAAAAGAACGATTTGAGAAGGAAACTGTCAAGGATATAGATAAAGAAGATTAAGCCTCTTATAGAAGCTGTTGCTGTGTATTTTAACTTGTGTTATATTTAAGTATCTTTAAATACATCTATATGAAGAGAAAAGAAGAAGGTAATGTATTATTAATTATTATCTTTGTTATAACAGCAATTTTAGGAGGTGTAGCTGTATGGATAGGATGGAGATTAAGTAGAGAAGAAGAAGTTACTCCTGAAGAGAGTTCTGCTGATACTGCAGCCCCAAATGGAGTATGTGAACCGGATTTGGACTGTGAATTAACTGTAAATAGTTCGACTGATTGTGGTAATATACCAATTACCTCAAGTGGAAGGATAAGTCAAAATATAGGTGATTATGTCCAAAGTTGCAATAGCGATTGTTCTCTGGGACAGATGTCGATCTGGGAATTCATATGCAGAGGACCTATGACTGATGAAATTTGTCAGGTATGTTATATAGATGGGAATTGCGGAAGTGAGCCGGATTTTTTCCCAAGTTCGGATGCAAGATGTGATTGCAGTGGCTGTTCAAGTCAGATGCCTCCAACTGACACACCATGTCATTGCTGTTATTCAGATTCATCAGGTTGGAATCAGCAGTGTTTAGGTTTATGTGTAGATGAAGGACCAGGGTATGGTAGTAATGGATATAGTCCGAAACCCTCTGGAACTTTTGATTCAAGTGATCCTGATTATAGATGCAGAAATGTCCAGATTGATATCTGGGTAGATAGAGGAGATAGTAGTTCTGGAACTTTAATATTAAAATGTCAAATGGATCCGGATGGGAATTGGGGACCACCGAGTGAGAGTCCTGGATGGGATTTCTATACGTGTGAGGAAGAAGCGGAAGATGTATATGTTTGTGGAGATACTGGATGTGGAAGTGAGGGAGATATTTGTAATGATGGGACAACCTGCCATAGTAATGGAGGTGCTATGACTTGCTGTAATGAATGTACTGATGGCACTTGGTCTTGCAGTGCAAGTAATAGTTGTGAATGTGAAGCAGTTTTAGATACAGATTTATCTTGTGATGATCTTTCAGCTGCTCCTTCAAGTGTTCCGGCAAGTGGAGGAGATGTTACATTATCAGCAAGTTCGACTGCGACTAATGTTCAAATTACCGGATATACATATGGAGCTGATATTGGAACTGTAACTGAAAGTATGCCAAATTCAATGAGCGAAGCGTCGACGGCAACTTGGGATATACCAAACGGTTTAGAGGGAGGAAGCGAATATAATGCTTGGGTTACAGTAAGTTCAGAAGGGGAGGATGATGCAGGATGCAGCGGAGAGGATGATTGTACAACTGGTGATGAGGAGTGTCAGGTATCAGTTACCATTCAAGATGAAGATCTGCCTTATTTTGATGCTGAGAAGACATCTAGTGTAGAGTGTATTAATAATAATACTGCAGCTGAGATTACATATCAGATAACAGTTTCAAATATTTCCGATGTTTCTGGAACAGTATATAGTGTTGTAGATACATATGATGAACGATTTGAGTCGAGCTGGGTTGGAAGTATTTCCCCAACGCCTGATTCGCATGAAGGTAATGTTATTACATGGGATAATGATGGTGAAGGATGGACTTTAGGAGCAGGAGAGTCACTGCCGGTATTTAGTTATGTAGTGACAGTTCCATCCGATTATTTTGGAGAATATATAAATGGGGAGTTTGTACCTTATGAGTATGAGAATTTTGCTGTTGTGAGGACTGAAAATGAAGACTTTGAGCTCGAAACAACTGTTGAAATTGAATGTCCAACATCTCCATCCCCTACACCAAGTCCAGGAACAGGTATTTTTGATACTGCAACTAATGCTGGAGTTCTTGCTGTTTTGTTGATAACAGCTGGTTTCGTTATTTTAAGAATTCAGCAGCCTGATGTTAAATTCCTTGTAAAGAAGGGGTTGAGAATTTGGCCGATAAAGATTATTGCTGAAAAGGTAGTATTTGATTTGAAGAAAGAGAAGTTTGAGAAGAAGGCTTTAGATGATGTTGATGATGAGGAGTAAAAGAAAGTATTTTTAACTACAGTAAACATTTAGGACATTTTCTATTAAGTTTTTTTATGATAAAATCTAATTGTCTAGGTGTTTATTTGTACATTAATAATCAGTGTAAATAAAAGGTATAATTGTACTGGTAGCTTCCGCCAGAGGCGGACAGATAATGGATTATTGGTGTAATATGCGCTGGTAGCTCAATGGATAGAGCAACTGCCTTCTAAGCAGTAGGTTGCAGGTTCGAGTCCTGTCCAGCGCAATCCTAGAAGCCATTTAGATTTAAGTATATATCTTTATAATAGAGAATAGTATTGATATAAGCAGTTTTAATGATTGCTTGCTGATCTTTTATATAAAGTTTGCAATTTAGATGAGAGCATGTTATTCTAAATAAATAACTGCCTCAGACTCTATTGCATAATGTAAATAGAGTCTTTTTTTATTCCTGTGTATGGTTTACCATACGAAGCAAAAAAGGACAGAAATGTTCAAGAGTAATAATGTTATTAAAAGGGTGTATATTAGAAGTTAGGTTATAGGCGTAGTATGGTGACTGTAGCTCAATGGTAGAGCGCCTGCCTGTGGAGCGGGTTGTTGTGGGTTCAAGTCCCACCAGTCACCCCAAAGGGAAAGGTTCTACACTTTAGTGTAGGTTCTTTCCCTTTTGAGTTATTGGAGACAGAAGTATAACGAAGGAGCAAAAAAATTTGAAGTGGAATTAATCCTTCGTAGTAAAGCGGAGAATGGAAGTCCTACCAGTCACCCATATGAAAACCGTTTTACAGTTTACATTTCGTTGTGGGTTTCCTCCTTCTCCTTCGTTTCACTCAGGGTTCGGAGGACTAGATCTCCGCCAATGGAGGATCGTTGAGCAAGTCTCCCTCCAAAGGCGGACAAGCACAGTCACCCATTTTTGATTCTTACCTTGTTTTCATATTTGATTTTAAGATAAAATGCTTTATTGAATATGAAAAAGAAAGAAAAACATTCAGTAGCAATCATAATTTGGAATAAAAATAGAGATAAAGTTCTTTTAGTCCAGAGACCATTAGATGATGACAGCTTACCAGGTCATTGGGGTTTTCCTGCTGCATCAAAAAAGGATTTAAATGATAAGTGGGAGTTATATTCTCATAAGGCTGCTGAGACTAAATTAGGAGTTAAGGTTAAAATAATTAAACTTTTAGGTGAGGATACAGTTGATAGAGGAAAATTTATTTTAAGACTCAGAGATTATGAAGTTGAAATAATAGATGGCGAACCATCGGTTCATCAACCAATTAAGGGGGTAACTCAATATATAAAAATGGAGTATACAGATGATTTGCGTAGAATAATTGAATCTGCAAAGAATAAATCATTATGTACTAGAATATTTTTAAATAGCATTGGGGTGGATTATAAGAATCCGAAGAGACATAAGATTAAAGATAGCTAGATCATAAAGAAACTCTACTTATTTATATCATATTATATTTTTTTAAATATTATTTGATTTTTGCATCTCCCCACTCAACAACTGTAAAGCCTTCACGTTGATGATATGGTATATAAGGTTAAATCTCAATACTTTCAAGTATCTTTGTAAACAATTCTTCCATATCTTCAGTTAATTCTTCTCCTGAACAGTAAAGTCTTATCCTATGGAAATGATCTCCATCTCCCTGCATATAAAATTCAATATGGGCATAGTCAGCATCGAGTTCTCCAGTGTACCCTTTGAACTTGATTAAAGTACCGTCAACCTGACCTATTTCGTAATTTTCAATTGTTTTTACAATATTAGGATTCCCTTCTGTATAATAATCTACAAATTCCTCAAGAGACCTGTTATTTGATTTTACAACAAACCACGTGAGTTCATTTTCTCCATAGGATGTACTTAAAGTTAGAGGGTCATCACCTCCGAAAGTATTTTCGGTAATAGGATCGGGAGAATTATATTTAAATGAAAAATTGTATTCATCAGAATAATAATTTCGCCATCCTTCATAAGGATCAGTCTCTTGAATATCTTCCGTATCGTTTGTGTTTTCAGTTGTAGTATTTTCATCCTCATCTGTTTGAGTATTGTCTGTAATTTCTTGTTTCCCTTTCTCTTTCCCCAGCATATAAGCAGAAACCCCAACAATACTACTTAAAGTTATTACTCCAAAAAAAGATAAAATGATTAGTAGAGCTTTAGGCTTCTTTTTATTATTACTTTGTGGTACAGCAACATTGGGCCGAGGATGGGTTTGATTAATTGCTGTTTTTAATGGTGTATCGTTTTCCATGGATAATTTTTAAAATTTTAAGTAACTATATTAAATATAACAGAAATTGAGGGAAAAAGTAACAAAGAATATTAATTAAAATAATATTTATTTAGCCTGCCTGCTGTGGTTTAGGAAAGCAGGATGATAATAGGTGGGAAGGAGGGGGCGAGGATTCATTCATATTATATGATCTATGATTCTTTGTATCCTTGTGTGGGTTGAGTCAAGTCAAAAATAATAATATGATCTCTATCAATTTCAGGTTTTCCATTTTCATCTAATTTAAAATCGAAGTAATATATAAAATCTATCTGAGGCAAAGTAAGAGGTTGAGGTGGTATATCGAGAATATTTGGAACTTCATCTATATAAGGTACTTGGCAAGAAGGTTTTGAATACCTTTTTGCTTTTTCTTTTTTAGGTAGTAATAATCTGTATCTTGTTTGAAATTCGGATGTAGTAATTCTGTCTTTAGTATAACCTGCAAATAGTTTTGTTAATGCTTCATATTGTTCAAAAGTAAGATTGCACATGGGACGTCTTAATGGTTTATCTGTGAGTGCAATAGTTGCCCTTGTAGTCACTAGTATTAACGTATCACCGAATTTTCTACTTTTTTCATCTGCGGATTGTCCGTAAATGTAGGTTGCTTCCCAACTAAACAATGGGTTGGTATTGTTGTAACTATAACATCAGTAAAGGGACAAGGAGGAAGTGCAATGATTGAAGAATACCTTGGGAATGGAGTATCTAAGGTTCCAGAGATCATACCTCTACCATTCGATACGATTTTTAAAGTAGTATATCCAGAATTAATTGCTACAAACGTAAATTGAGATTGGAAGATGTATGTAAATCTTGAATACTATTGAGATCTATATCTAGTTTTATGGATTAGTATTATCAAATTAGAATTTATAATACCTGTGTGTAAGCATGGATATTATGGATAATACAGTAATAATATAAAGGATTCTCTGATATAATAAATATGATATTTAATAGTAATAACAATGATCAGAGATAAGGTTAGAATAAAAATTCAGTCAGGACAGGGGGGAGCAGGATCTATGGCTACTTTCGGGAATAGAAGTACTGGAGGGGATGGTGCGCATGGAGGCAAAGTTTATATCTTAGGTGATGAAAACACTTATGATCTAAGTAAGTATAAACATGATAAAACTTACAAGGCCGAAGATGGAAAATCTGGGATGATGAAAAATAAAACTGGAGTTGTAGGAAAGGATCTTGTATTACTAGTACCGCTTACGACTGAAGTTTTCATAGACGGTGAAAAAGCTTTAAAGATTGTAAAACATGGACAGAAGGAATTAGTACTTAAAGGTGGTTCGGGGAGACCGGGAAATATCTCCTTAAAAAGAAATCCAAGACTTGAAAATAAAATATTCAAATTTGAAGCTGAGAAAAAAACATTAGAATTAGTATTAAAACTTCAGTCGGATATCATATTCATCGGATATCCAAATGCAGGTAAATCAAGTATGCTGAATTCTCTGACAGAAGCGAAAGCAAAGACAGCGTCTTATGAATTTACAACTCTCGATCCACAGATAGGATTTATGGATGGTCTCAAGCTTATGGATCTGCCAGGTCTTATAGAAGGGACTCATGAAGGAAAGGGCTTAGGAATAGGATTTTTGAAGCATACTGAAAGTGTAAAGCTTGTAGCTCATTTTGTTAGTATGGAGAACTCTAATCCTTTAGAGGTATATGAATCATTAAGAAAGGAGATAAAAAGCATTAGTGAAAAATTGTATAAAAGAAGAGAGATTATAGTACTGACTAAAACTGATGAAGTAAAGAAAGAGGAGATTGAAAGGGCTGAAAGATTATTTAAAAATAAAGGATTGGAAGTTGTCAGCTGTTCTATCATAGATGATGAATCTATAGAGAAAGTAAAGAAAAGTTTCAAAAAGTTGGTTTAAACAAGAGTTCATTAGATATGGAAAAATAAAGTAATGGAGTTAAAGATATAGAAGGAATATTTATTATAATTTTATTACCCAAAATCACATATCTTACTTCTTAGTATTTACCTTTAAGTATATATCATGAACTGAATTTAGAAGATATTATTAAGTAAAATATAAAGAATTTAATCCTAATTAAAAGAAAAGAAACATCAATTCAATATCTAATGATTAAAATTTACCAGCTTTATTGGATGTTTACTATTAAGTTTGTATTAGTTTGTGTTATATTAATTTATATATCTTAGTTATTTCTGATATGAAAAAACAAACAATAATTAAAATAATACGATGGACTGCACGAATATGGAGTATCCTCATAATCCTATTACACCTAGTTATTTTCTTTGGATACATATTTTATCCTGAAACAGATGGAGAGACATGGAGAACTATAGAAATTATTGCTGCAATTTTTTATCCAGTTGGAGTATTAATTGGTATGATAATTGCATGGAAGAAAGAGTTGCTTGGAGGAATAATCAGCTTAGTTGGATATCTCATTTTTACAATTTTAATTCTTATCCCAAGAGGAGCAATTGTAAGAATGTTTCCTATGGTTTTGATAGTAAATGGACCCGGGATATTGTTCTTTATTAATGGAGTTTTAATGAAAAGGAAGTAAATTGAAGTATTTGTTATGTACTTCCTGCTATTTTTTGATAAGAAATATTTAAGTGTTATTTTAAATATTAAATTTTCTAATTAGTAGTTTCTTATTATCCGTTATATCTCTATGTACAATAATATTATCATCTTTTTAACGTAGGCTTGATATGTTCAAAAGTAACTCATAGTTGTATAAATAGAGTTATTACTTTATATCCTAAATATTATTTGACAGAAGTTAAAGTAAAAATCATCTATTACAATGCCTTTAACTACATGATTTTTCTCATCTGATTAATTTTTTTTTAATTATCATGCTCTGTAGAATCATTCTTTTCAAGAATTTGATAATACATCAAAAAACTTTTATCAGGAAGTTGGATAACAGCAGGATGACTTATTTCTTTATCTTTGCTGACAGTAATTATTTTCTCATTTGAATTTTCTAGATGACCATTCTCTATGCCTTTATATAAGGATAATTTCTGAAAAGTTTCCATACAGTAGGTATAGTATTCATTATTTATTAGTATAGAATCACAGCATCCACCAGATTGAACCTCTAAATCTTCAGAAAATATAAAAGTTTTACCACTATCAGATGACACTGCAAGTTGAAGAGGATGGTTTTGTTTGTTTATTATCATCAACCATTCTTTATTTTTTTGAATGACGTCAGGATCGGTAAGACCTTCATCTTGATAAGCAAGGTAGCTTTCTCCAAATTTAATTCCATCTTGAGATTCGACATAATAGATTGAGTGTGTCTTCGAATCCCAATTTACTTCATCATCTCCTTGGTTTTCTAAATCATTATTGAATCCTCCATAAAAATAAAGCCTAATTGTACCATCTGAGAGGAGTTCTGCTGATGGATCAACTGCTTCCCATTCATTAAAGTTTTCAAAATCAACGTCATATTTTTCAAAAGTTTCTCCAAAATCTAAACTTATTCCAACAGAAAGAGTATCATAATCCCCACTAGCATCAACGAAATAAAGATAAAGTATATTATCCCTAATTACAGCTGTTGGTACCGATGTATGATCGAAAATTAATTCATTAGAGATTGTCCATTGTATGCCATTTGTAGAAGTTGCAGAATACATTTTTTGAAAATACGGTCCTTTGGGGTCTGATCTGCTTGAGAATCTTTTTTCCTCAGAATCTTCTTCATCATCTTTATTTGAATCTGCTGTTGTTTCTTTTTCTACATTAGTTTTTTTCTGTGAGGTAATTAAGTAAGAACTTATACCAGTAATTGTAATGAGAAGTAGTATTAAAGATAAAAAAAGTACTATTTTTAAAATACGCGGCTTTTTGTTTGCTTCTGTATTTGTTACTTTGTTTGTATTTTCGATCTTAAATGAATTGGATTGTGTTAAATTTTGAGAATTATCCATGAAAAGGTTATTTAAAATTAAATATTAAAATATAATACATGTTTTGTAATATAACCTCAAAAAGAGGAAAAGATTATAGGAGAATACATATATTTAACCTTTCTTTAAAAGATGATAAGTACTATTGATCCCAATCATTTAATTAAGAGTTTTTGTCAAACCATTCCAAAATTAGTTCAGGTTTATCTTCAAAATATTTATAGGTATCAAATCTATGTAAAGGCTCTTTTAGTAAAACTTATTTTTTTGGTTCAGGTGCATTTGCATAGATTTTATTGTAATCATCGGGTTCAGTTCATGGATCTTTTTTAGCTTGAATAAAAATAGTGGGACAAGGAATATCTTTAGTATAATCAATTGGAGACATATCAGTTGTTTTATGGTTTGTTAGCAACTTAACCCAAAATCTTATTATTGGCATAAACATCATAGAGCCAATTGGAGTGAACATTCTTTTTAAATATGACCTATTAAAGACGTCCATAGTCACGGGTTGAACTGCAGCCATAGATTTAACATTTTTAAAGAGATTCTTTTCTTTACTTATTGCAATAATTACTGAGTTGGCTCCGGTACAAAAAGCTGTAATATAAACATCCATTTTATTTAATTTATCGTCATTATTAATAAAACTTATTAAGCCTATCACATCCAGAGATTCATATAATCCTACAGTAAAAGTTCTACTATTAGGACTAGTGTCACTTTCACCATGATTTCTTAGGTCGAATAAAATAATATTGTACCCTGCTTTATGAAAATTTTTAGCTGTTTTAAGCATATCAACTTCTTTATTATAAAGTTTAAACAAACCTTGATTCTCTGG
>Ga0180432_10000037_pt1 | contig 183336 bp, 187 predicted proteins | sample SS_ome_10_FD_132414 | JGI IMG/M metagenome (GOLD analysis project Ga0180432, IMG submission 132414) | Hypersaline lake sediment archaeal communities from the Salton Sea, California, USA - SS_1_MS_2 metaG | ecosystem: Environmental > Aquatic > Non-marine Saline and Alkaline > Hypersaline >... | reverse complement strand
TTGTTAGTTGTTAGTTTCGCTCGCAGCAACTCAAAACTCACAACTCAAGCGAGCAAAGCGAGCGTTCTCATAACTTAATTATTAGTTATGAGTTGTTAGTTGTGAGTTATTAGTTGTTTTCTGCCTTCTGTCCTCCGTAAATATCTCCCACACTTCTTTCTGGAAATCCTTGCCGCGTTCCTTATAGTTCTCGTACATGTCAAAACTGGAACACATCGGCGAAAGAAGGACGGCTTCGCCCTGATCGGCCATGCTCGCGGCTCTTTTCACCGCTTCCGTCATCGTGGACGCTTCGAAAACGGGTACGGCGCTTTTAAAGACGTTCCTGATCTTCTCCCGCGCCTCACCGATGAGGACCATGGCCTTGACCTTTTCCTTTACCTGCGGAAGTATCGTCAGATAATCGCCGCCCTTGTCCCTACCCCCCGCTATAAGGACGGCCCTTCTGTCCATGGACTCAAGCGCGCGCCGGGTAGCGTCTATGTTGGTCGCTTTAGAATCGTCTATGAAATCCACCCCTTCCAGGCATGCCACCTTCTCGAACCTGTGACCAAGACCTTTGAAGGTCATCACCGCTTTGCGGATGTGCGGTGCGCCCGCGCCCATTATCCTTGAAACAAGGGCCGCGCACGCTACGTTCTCAAGGTTATGTTCTCCTCCTATGGGGATCTCTTCCGCTCTCATGACCACCTCGCTGCGGCGGCCGGTCCTTATTATCACATTCCCGTCCCTGACGAAAGCGGCGCTTTTCTCCGCTCCGAAAAGGTGCAACCGTCCTCTTACGACCCCCAGAAGCGGATCGTTCCCGAGATCCGCGTGTATGACCGCCCAGTCATCTTCGCCCTGGTTGCTGAATATCCTGAACTTCCAGGCCTTGTAACTCTCCATGTCCTCATGTCTGTCATAATGGTCCTCGGAGACGTTGAGAAGAACGGCGAGGCGTGGTTTGAACTTCTCTATCGTCTCTATCTGAAAAGAGCTCACTTCCACGACCGCCACGCTGTCTTCGCCGATCTTGTCCACTTCTCCGCTAAGCGGATTCCCGATATTCCCGCACACGACCGTATGTCGTCCCGAGAACGACATGATCCTGCCGATAAGTTCGGTCGTCGTGCTTTTGCCGTTAGTGCCGGTCACGGCTATCACGGGCCCTTTACAGAACCTGTATCCAAGCTCCAGCTCACCTATCACCTGTACGCCTTTTTCTTCCGCGAGCCTCAGCGGCAGCGCTTTGGGATCGATCCCCGGACTGGTAACGACAAGTTCGGCGTCCGCGCAGAAATCTTCCGTGTGGCCCCCGAGTTCCACCCTGATATTGTAAGACGACAGCTTTTCCAGCCGCTGCCGTATCCCCTCGCCATCATCGTTTTCGGTCACGGATACGCGCGCGCCCTTTCGGGCCAGAAGCCCTGCCGCGGCGAACCCGCTCACGCCCAATCCTACGACCAGCACTTTTTTATCCTTTACATCCATCATGTCGTCCATGTCTCAGAAATCGGACACCAGATGTCAAATGTCAGAATTTGTTTTCTGTCTTCTGCCCTCTGTTTTCTGTCTTCTGTCCTCTGTCTTCCGTTTTCTGCATCCCGTTGTCAATCAACGCACCTTAAGGGTTGTCAAGCTGAGAAGCGCTAAGATAGCCGCGATTATCCAAAACCTCACGGTGATCTTGTTCTCGTGGATACTCTTCATCTGAAAATGATGATGGAGGGGCGCCATAAGAAAAACCCGCTTGCCTCTCGTCTTGAACGACAGCACCTGTAATATTACCGATAACGACTCGGCTACCAGAATACCGCCGGCGATCAGGAGAAGTATCTCTTTCTTTATCAGCACGCTCACTATGGCTATAGTGCCCCCGAGCGCGAGCGACCCGGTGTCGCCCATGAATACACAGGCCGGGTGACAGTTGAACCACAGAAATCCTAACCCGGCTCCCATAAGGGCCATGCAAAATACCGAAAGTTCACCCGAACCGGACAGGTAGAACACATGGAGATAATTGCTTATATTCGCGTTCCCCGTGACGTAGGTCATCACCGCGTATGTAATAGTTATGAACGTGACGCAGCCTATGGCCAGGCCGTCAAGGCCGTCGGTCAGGTTCACGGCATTGGAAGTGCCTACTATGACCAGAAGGACGAACAGCACATAGAACACCCCAAGGTTGGCCACGGCGTTCTTCAAGAACGGCACGTAAAGGTCCGCTCCGATGGACTTATTGCTTATCACGAATATCCCCACTATGAGCGCCAGGACCGTTTGGCCGAAAAGTTTTGTCGCGGCCTGCACGCCGGCGGCGCTCTTGTTGCGCAGTTTGATATAATCGTCCACCAGGCCTATCACGCTCAGCCATATCATGCCGCCCAGGCACAGTATGATAAGATCGTTGTCAAGGCGGCACCAGAGGAGCGCCGATACCAGGACCGAGATGATGATCAATATCCCGCCCATCGTCGGCGTCCCTTCCTTGTGTTTATGGAGATCGTAAAGGTCGTTAACGTGTTCTTTCCTGATATACTGGCCCACGTTCCATTCCTTGAGCCACCTTATAATGACAGGCCCGAAGATCAGGCAGATAGCGAACGACGTCACCGCCGCCATGCTGGCCCGGAACGTTATATACCTGAATATATTGAACCCGAACCAGATATCCTTTAAAGGGTACAGCAGGTGGTAAAACACTTGAGCACTTCCTCCATCTTCGAACCGCGCGATCCTTTGAGGAGCACCACCGTCCCCTCACCCGCCATGGCAAGCACCTTTTCGGCGGCATCCTCATGGCTTTCGGCGCATACGACATTTTCCCCGGCCATCCCCGCCTCGAGCGCGCCTTGCGCTAGATCACGGGCGTGATCGCCGAGCGTTATGAGAAAATCTATTCCTTTTGCGGCAACGCTCCTGCCCGTCCTCCTGTGAAGGATGCGCGCTTTTTCGCCGAGCTCGAGCATGTCGCCGGCAACGACGCCTTTCCTGTCTGCCGGTCTCGCCTCAAGGGCCCTGAGCGCGCATTCGAACGAATCGGGGTTGGCGTTGTAAGAATCGTTCAGAAAGGTCACGCCGTTCACATCGGCTCTCTCCAGCCTCATCGACGGCAGGGAAACATCCTTTAACCTCTCTCTCATCTCGTCAAAAGCCAGGCCTAAGCGCGCGCCCGCGGCAACAGCCGCGGCGGCGTTATACACGTTATGCGCGCCTTCAAGCGGCACATAAAAAACTTCTCCGTTAAGACGGAACCGGTAACCGCCGCCTTCCCTGGCAATATCGCTCAGAACGTGATCACACCCTGACGACGAGCCGAAGAACCTTGTCGCGGCGCCGCGCGCGGACGCGTGTGAAAGGAGGTCGTCATCCTTGTTCAGGAACGCTATTCCGTCCTGCGGCAAAAAGTCCAGAAGGCTCGCCTTCTCGGCGAAAACACCCTCCCTGTCATTAAAGGATTCAAGATGTCCTTCACCGATATTAGAGATGATGGCGATCCGCGGGGCGGCTATGGCAGCCAGCTCCGCTATCTCGCCCGGGGAATTCGTCCCCAGCTCGAGGACAGCCGCCTCATGTGAAAGGTCAAGATCGAACAGCGTGAGGCCCAGACCTATGACGTTATTATACGATGCTCTGCTTTTAAGGACGTTATACCTGGAAGACAGAAGATGCGCCAGCATCTCCTTTATGGTGGTCTTGCCGTTGGTGCCCGTGATACAGATCACGGGGATGTCTACCTTTTTCCGTAACTCGGCGGCTATCGCACCCATGGCTTTGCGGGTATCCTCAACGGCTATTACATTGCCGCCGGCCATTACCTGAGTCCGGCTTGCCAGACGCTCTACTATAAGGCCCGCGCTCCCTTTTGCGACGGCTTCGTCGATGAAGTCATGTCCGTCGAAGTTCCTTCCCTTAACGGCTATGAAGGTCCGTCCGAAAGTCAAAGTACGCGAATCTATCGAAAACCCTTCTATGGCCGCGTTCTCATTGCCGGCGAGAAGCTTGCCTTCCGTGACCCTCAGAACGTCTTTCACCGTTATTTCCATCATATTCAGTAACCAAGCCCCCTTAGGATTTCCGCGGCGACCTCTTTATCGTTAAAGTGTAAGACACTATCCCCTACGATCTGGCAGTCCTCGTGCCCTTTCCCGGCGATGACCACCACATCCCCGCTCTCGGCCGCCTCTATAGCGCTTTTTACGGCGTCCTTCCTGTTACTTATTATACTATAGTTGGTCTTATCCTTCACACCCTTTTCGATCTCGTTGAGTATATCCATGGGATCCTCGGACCTCGGATTGTCGCTCGTAAGGATCACGCGATCACATATATCCGTGGCGATCCTGCCCATCACCGGTCTTTTCGTCCTGTCACGATCACCGCCCGCGCCGAACACGCAGATAAGTTTTTCTTCGGCAATAGAACGAAGGCAGTTCAGGACATTCTCCAGCGCGTTGGGAGTATGGGCATAGTCGACCAGCACCGTAAAAGGCGCGGCCGTCTCCACCCTGTCCAGCCGTCCCGGCACCGGTTGAGCCTTTTCGAGGCCTTCTTTGATCTGGTCGATCGTGATGCCGCTCGCGCTGAGCGCGGCTGCCGCGGCAAGCATGTTATACACGTTGTGTTTTCCGATAAGCCGGGAACGTACATGTATCTTGCCGATATCTTTCGCTTCGATGTCAAATTCGGTCGAACCGGAAAAGGTCCGGATGTCCGAACCTCTTACGTCAGCTTCCTCGCCGAGCCCGAACATCAGCACCGGGACTTTCGCCTTTTCCTTCAAGCGCGCGACCATCGGGTCGTCCGCGTTCAGGACCGCCGCGCCTCCCTGTTTCAAGCTCTTGAATATCTTCGACTTGGCGGCAAGGTATGAACGCATGTTCCCGTGATAGTCCAGGTGTTCCGGGGTGATGTTCGTAAAAACGGCGCTGTCGAGCTTCACGCCGAACACCCTTTCCTGGTCCAGAGCATGGCTTGAGATCTCCAGCACCGCGGCTTTTTTGCCGTGCGATATCATTTCCAGCAGCAACCTGTTAATGGATAGAAGGTCCGGTGTCGTCATGGAAGACCGGACGACTTTATCCCCCGAGGTCTTGGTGAAAACCGTGCTGACAAGACCCGATCCCCTTCCGGCCGCGTTCAGGATACCGTCTATAAGGAAGACCGTGGTCGTCTTCCCGTTGGTGCCGGTAACGCCATAGACCTTAAGAGCGTTCGACGGGTTCCCGTAAAGGCGCGTGGCCATCTCGCCGAGCGCCTTACGCGCGTCGGGGACCACTATGATCTTTTCTTGCCCCTCGGAGCAAGTGCGTCTCTGTTCGCATACGACCTTTACGGCGCCTTTCGCAAGCGCCTCCGGAATGAAGTCATGCCCGTCACAGGCGGTACCCTTTATGGCGACAAAGACGTCCCCCGGACCGACCAGACGCGAATCGGTCTTAAGCCGGCCCTTATCGAACCCTATCGTCTCTATTACCGTATCTATCTCACGACTCATAATAAAAATATATTCTGGGGACATGTCTGGTCGTCTACATATCGTCTACACAGACGTGTCCCCAGAACCTCGGTTTTGTCATCCTACATATCGTCTACACAGACGTGTCCCCAGAACCTCGGTTTTGTCATCCTACATATCGTCTACACAGACGTGTCCCCAGAACCTCAGTCCCTCCTCTCCGCCTTCAAGTACTGCAGACTTCTCTCGGCGATCCCCTTGAAAGCGGGACCGGCAACGCTGCCGCCGAAATGCACGGGATGAGGGTCTCTGGCTATCACGACGACGGCGATCAGGGGATCCTCTTTAGGGGCGAACCCTATAAAAGTGGCGTAATATTTGTTCTCATAATATCCCCCCGCCGGGTTCACCATCTGCGCCGTGCCGGTCTTGCCGCACATCTTATATAATCGTGAATCGGCGCGCCTGCCGGTGCCTTCGGTCACTACCCGGTGCAGGATATCCTTCAATGTTTCGCACGTCCGGCTGTCCAGGACCTGCCCCTTAATCACCGGGGCGAACTCCCTGTGCGTCCTGCCTTCCCAGGTGGTAACTCGCTCGACAACGTAAGGCGTTACCAGATACCCGCCGTTGCCGATCGCACTTATGGCGCAGGCGAGCTGTATCGGGGTGACCGCTATGCCCTGCCCCATGGGAATGGTGGTTATATCACTGCGAGACCAGATCCCGGGCGGCCTGCTTATACCGCATACTTCGCCGGGCAGGTCTATGCCGGTGTTCTTCCCGAAACCGAACTTCCGGATATATTCGTAAAGCTTTGCTTCCCCGAGCTTTTGGGCCGCTTTCACCGTGCCTATGTTACTCGACTTGGCGATCACGTCCCTGAACGTGAGCTTTCCGTAGGCGTGATAATCGTGCAGCACCCTTCCCGCCACTTTATATTCGCCCCACTCGCAATAGAATCTGTCTTCCGGGTCCACTATTCCCTCGTTCAACACGGCGCTGGCCGTGATGACCTTGAAAACGCTCCCGGGTTCAAAAACGTTCGAAACGGCCGCGTTCTTCACGCTTTCTTTGGACGCTTTCCCGAAATCGTTAAGGTCATACCCGGGATAATTCGCCAACGCGAGGACCTTGCCCGTGTACGGCTCCATAACAACGGCCGTGGCACCCGAGGCGTTGGACCTTACGGCCATTTTCTCTATTTCTTCCTCCACTATGTACTGGATAACGCTGTCCAGGGTAAGGACGATATTGAAACCGTTCTGGGGCGGTATCGACTCCGCCTCGTTGTAGAGAACGGTCCTGCGCTTGGCGTCCCTTATCAGGTGCCTCCACCCCGGCTTGCCCTTGAGCAGCGCGTCGTATTTGAGCTCCAGCCCTTCCAGACCGTCGTTGTCTATCCCCACAAAGCCGATGACGTGGGAGGCCATATTATCGCTCGGGTAATTCCTCTTGCTTTCGGTGATGAAATGTATGCCGGTGAGGTCCATGTCCCTCAGCTCTCGGGCATCCTCTACATCAACCTTGCGTTTCAGCCAGACGAACGCCTTGTCCCTGGTAAGCCTTTCCAGAACGGTATCGCGGTCAACGCCAAGTACCGATACGAGCGCATCGGCCGTTACTTCTTTATCCTCAACGCCGCGGGAATCGCAATAGACGCTCGGTACGTCGAGATTTATGGCAAGAGGTTCCATGTACCTGTCGAAGATAGTACCCCTACGGGGTTCTATCTTGAGTACCTTATTATGCTGACCGGAAGCTATGCCTGAAAATCTGTCGAAATTCAGGACCTGGAGATAAAAAAGACGGGCAAGAAGCGAGAGAAGAAGTGATATCAGAAAGAAAAAAACCAAATACTGGCGGGTTCTGGCCATTTAACCTCTTTGTTATATTTCGACGGTACAATATTATTCACGTGGTCTGGCTTCCGCGCTCAAAGTGAAGATGTCGAGGAACCTGCCTATCAGGCCTTCCCCGGGAAAATCGCTCCAGGATTCACTGAGAGCCGGCCTGTAGCCGCCTTCTTGTTTGATCCTGTGATTGGCAAACTCTATTTCTTCACCGTTAAGTGAGGTAAGCAGGCTTCTGGGGGATTCCAGTTTGGATAAATTATACATTAATCTGGAGTTCCGGTCAACGAGGCGGGAGAGCCGCTGCCTGTTGTTCTGCAGGTTGTAGCCGGCCTTGACGATCTCTACGCGCTGATGAACATACGCGACCGCCATCAGCGTTACCAGTATCCCGACCGTTATGAATTTCGTGAGTTTCATGCCTTTTTCTCCGCCACCCGCAATTTCGCGCTTCTCGCTCTCGGGTTCTCCCTGACCTCTTCCCTCGTCGGCCGGAGCACCCGTTTGGTGATAATATCGATCCCGCCTTGCTTCGCCGCGTCCCTGAAAAAGTTCTTCGCTATACGGTCCTCCAGGGAATGGAAGGATATAACGCAGATCCTCCCCCCGGGGCGCAGGTATTTTACGGTTCCCTCGAGCGCTTCCTTCAGCGCGCCCAGTTCGTCGTTGACGTGTATCCTGAGCGCCTGGAAGGTCCTGGCCGCCGGATGAAGCCTTTGCCCGCGGTATCTACCCCCTACCGCTTTTCTGATTATCTCCGCAAGCTCGGCCGTGGTATCTATCCTTTTGTCCCTGCGCGCGGCACATATGGCCCTTGCTATAAGCAGGGCGTGCCTCTCTTCTCCGTACGACCTTATGATACCGGCCAGTTCCTCCTGATGCGCCCCGTTGACCACATTCCTAGCCGAAGTGCCGCCTCTGGGGTCGAACCGCATGTCCAAAGGACCGTCTTTCAAAAAGCTGAATCCCCTTCCCTCTTCATCCACCTGGAAAGAGGACATACCGAGGTCGAACAGCGCCCCGTCGATACCGTCTATGCCCAGGGACGCAATGATCTCGGTGATGTCCCTGAAATCCCTGTTAATGAACGTTATGAACTCGCTCAGCCCCTCGAACAGCCGCCTGGTCCTCTCGATCGCCTCCGGATCCTTGTCGACCGCTATTAGCTTCCCCCCTGGGATTATCCTCTTGAGTATCTCGTCGGCGTGCCCTCCGCCGCCGACCGTCGCATCGAGCACTGTATCTCCGGGGCCGAGATCAAGATGATCTATCGCTTCTCGTAAAAGTACGGGAAGATGGCCTATTTTTCCCTCCGGATGATCTTGTTCAAAATAGCGACCTGCCGTTTGTATAACGAGTTATAGGACGTGATATTGTCATCCTTCTCGGAGGGTTTGTCCTGCCGGCCGGGTCTGTTATCCGTCGACCTTGTCTTTCCGTAGATCGATCCCGAAATATCGCATGCCTGCAGGTATTTCTTGTTTGCCTTTCCCGCGGCCGGGTTCTTTTTCGCGTCGTTGGAAAGATCCGGCTTGCGGCGGTCCTTGTGTTCAAAACTGATCGTCATGTGCAATCCCTGAGAGTTAAATAGGTTCTCTTTCCCAGCCCTGAAGAGGAGACCACGTAGCGCTTTATGCCGAGGTGCGCGATCCCGGATGAAAGGGCGCGAGCCTTCTTGACCCTCTCCACCATGTTCACGCAGTTGACGAACTCGACCTTTTTCTTGTGGTACTTAATAGCATATCGCCTGTACATGAGAACCCCTCTTTTTTGGTTTGGAAAAACTTTTATATATCCATCAAGCGTTCGGCTATCTCCTCGTAGTTCTGCTGGGTCGACTTGTAGAAATCCGCCCACTTGTCTTTGGACCATATCTCTATGCGGCTGGACACGCCGATTATCATTATGTTCTTGGAAAGCTTCGCGTAATCTTTAAGGTAATCCGGGACCAGTATCCTCCACTGCTTGTCGGGGGCCACTTCCACGGCACCGGCAAAGAACAAACGGTTGAACTTTCTTGCTTCTGTTTTCGTGAACGGCATCGCTTTGAACTTGCTTTCCTGGGCCTTCCATTCGCTCTCGGGGAACATGAAAAGACATTCGTCCAGGCCGCGTGTGATGTAGAACTTCTCTATGCACATTTCCGTTATGACCTCCCGGAAACGCGCGGGGATAATTATGCGGTTCTTCTTATCAAGGCTGTGAGTATATTCTCCGTAGAACACTCCACTTTCCTCCACTTTTTTCCACTACCAGTAACAGATTATACATAATACAATATACTTTGTCAAATATACTATGCGCGCACATTTTAAATAATTTTAAAAAGTCCACATTATGTAGGTGTATTTTTTAATACGGCTACTATATGATGTGGAAAAAAATTTTCGTCTTTTTTATTTCGGAGGGTATTTTCTGGCGATCACCAGTAGAGTTTTTCGAATCTCTCGGAGTATCTTTTTATCCACTCTTTTGAAGCTTCCTTCAAAGATATCTCCCTGCCGAGCTGGAGGGACCTGAGTACACGGTACTCTTCTATCAGGTATATCTGTTCGATGAGTTTTACCTTGAAAGCGTCCGCGTAGCTTACAAAGGCCACTCCCACCTTATAGAGATCCGTAGCCTTGTCCTTCGCGGAGTGGACGACCCTTGCCTTTATCTTGAATGTCTTGTCATAGAGAGGCATCTGCAATTTTATAAAAGACCCCGGAGCCACGTAACTCTTGGACATAAAAAGAAGACCGCCTTCGCTCACGTTGACGGTCTCCGTTCTTTCGAATTCCGCATCTTCCGACATCTGGAATTCAAGAGGGTTTACCAGGAGGTGTCTTATGTAACGCCTTTTATCGCTCTGAGCCATACCGTTTACCGTTGTTTCCCGTACAGGATCATCAGATCATGTTATTCTCTACAAGTTCCTTCTCCAGCTTCTCAACGGCTTCCTTGAGCTTCGGAAAAAGCTTCACGTTGATGTTTATGCCCTTTCCGGTCGGAACCTTTTCCTCACCCTGAGGCGGCTGGGTCCAGATACGGACATCGATGACATCATTTCCCTGATACTCCGATATCCTGATCTTGACGTCCTGATACTTATTTTTGGCAAATACCGCTACGTCCTTTTCCATGTCCCCCTCCTGGAAATATTATTTTTAATATTAGGAATTATATATAAATATAATATCTTATAATATTTCAAAAAGCAAAAGAAATAGGCGGTTTTTTTAATGGGCCGCCGGGAGGGGCATATCAGTCTACCTTTTGCTTCGTGAATATCTTCATGAAACAGAATACGGCGAGGGACAGGATCAGGAACCACGAAACAGACATAAACACCCAGCCGAGCGTCGTCATACAGGCCTCCCCTTGATCTTTCTTTTCCTCCAGGCTATCTTGACCAGGACCGCCAGCGTGATAAAGAGCACAAGGAGCCCCACGCGGGTGGCTAGTATATAGGGCCTGTTTCCCGGGGGTACGTTCTCCATTCTCATTATCGGCAGCCAGTCCTGAAAGAACCAGGCGGCAAGGACCACCAGAAGAAAGACAGGCGTAACGTACTTGATCACATATTTATAGATCCCGGGGATCCTCATATCCGCGCCGTGATGCACCTCTTCCCACGCTTTGTTTATGCCGAATATCCATCCGAAAAGGATCACCTCTACCGTAGCGAAGAGGACCAGGCAGAAGGTCCCTCCCCAAAAGTCCAGCTCGTCGACCACCCCCTTTCCCAGGAAGAATATCGAGGCGTTGCACAGCACAAAAGCGACGGCGCCGAATATCTTCACGGCGCGTTCGCGGGATATATCGAACTCGTCCTCCAGGAAAGCGATCGCCGGCTGGGCCATTGAAACGGACGAAGTGACCCCCGCGAGGAACAAAAGCCCGAACCAGAGAAAACCGAAGACCTCCGAAAAAGGCATGTGCCCGAAGATCAGCGGCATCGAGACGAACCCGAGGTTGAACGCCCCCGAACCGGCTATGGCGCCTATGGCAAGCGGGCCGAAGAAAACGAACGCCGCGGGGATGACTATGCTGCCGCCCAGAACCACCTCGGCGGTCTCGTTCATGCTTACCGCCGTAAGACCGGAAAGCGTAACGTCATCACCTTTTTTCAGGTAGCTCGCGTACGTAAGTATAACGCCCATACCCACGCTAAGCGTGAAAAATATCTGCCCGGTAGCGGCAAGCCATACCTTGGCGTTCAAAAGCTGCGAAAAGTCGGGGTTCCACAAGTAACCCAGCCCGCGGGCGGCGCTCCAGTCGGGTTTAGCCAGATCAGGCGTTCCCAGAGTGAGGACCCTCACGACCAGGATAACGGCAAAAACGAAGAGAATCGGCATGGCGAACTTGCAGAAACGTTCTATCCCCCCCTTGATGCCGTAATAAAGCACCGTCATGTTGAGCAGGAACGTGATAAGGAAAAAAACATAAGCCGGGGCCATACTGGAAAAATACTGGTTCCGCTCCAGGCCCTGGAACCCCCTGAGAAATGCCTCCATGGATAGCCGATCGGTACAGCCCGAATATTTCTGCACGAGGGAAAAGAAACTATAGGCGAGCGTCCACGACTCGATGTAGGTGTAATAGATCATTATGACGAGCGGACCGAATATGCCTATAACACCGAAATATTTGATGAAGCGGTTCTTTTCCCATAGACTGTGGAAGACGCCGGGAGCCGTCGAATGTTCGAACCCTCCGCCGTAACGGCCTATGGACCACTCGATCCACATAAGAGGTATCCCGACCAGGAGCAGCGCGATGAAATACGGGATCATGAAAGCCCCGCCGCCGTTCTTGGCCGCCTGTACCGGGAAACGCAGGAAATTGCCCAGCCCTACCGCCGAACCGGCTACCGCCATGATAACGCCGAGGCGCGAACCCCATGAATCGCGTAATCTTTTAGCCATTTTGAACGATTGGTCAGTGTCGAAGTGTCACAGTATCATAGTGTCAAAATTGACTCTGACACTAGCGAACGAAGCGAGCGATGACACTCTGACACTCTCTCCTATTTGAATCGCACGAACAGTCTTCCCCAATTTTTCGAATCCTTGTCGACCCTGTGATAGAGGTCCCTGTTCCTTTCCAGGAACTTCAGGACACGCTTCTTGAGCTGTCCGGAACCCTTACCCGGTATGATCTCGACCATCTTCACGCCCTTATCCCTGGCTTCCTGCAGGATGCCCTTAAGCGCGTTCTCTATCTCGCGGTGTTTATTGAATATATCATGGAGATCCAGGGTAAGTTTTTTCATAACAAGTAACCAGCATCAAGTAACCAGTAACCAGTGACAGGTAACATAGTTATTTAGTTCGCTTCGCTCAGTGTTAATGGTTATTCGTTGTTATTTAAATAACGCGAGCGGTAGCGAGCTGAATAACAGCGAAGCAAATAACCTTATTTTTACCGCGCATCGAGTATTGGGCAACAAATAAAAGCATAGCGCAAAGGACATAGCGTACAGCGTAAAACTGTAGTTCTTTGCTCTATGCGCTTAGCTCTTTGCAGTCAAAGATCCAATATTGCAACTAGCATCAAGTAACAAGTGACAAGGGTCAGTCTTCGGAGCCGACCCGTTTGCGAAGCGTTTTCTTTTCCGAGCGTTTCTTCTTGTCCGCAAGCATTTTCTCCTTCGCCCGCTTCGACCTCTTCCTCTTCTGCCGGCGTATCTTCTCGATGCGCTTCTTTTCCTCGGAGGCCGCACCCAAAACCCGCATCTCTATTTTTCCTACCAGTATCCTCCGGGCCAGAAAACGATTAAGCGCCCTAGAACGCTCTCTGCCGCACTTTACCTCTATACCGGTGGGCCTGTGTTTAAGATAGACGCATGCCGAGGTCTTGTTGATCTTCTGTCCGCCGGGACCGCTCGAGCGGATAAATCGCTCGGTCAGGTCCTTCTCTTGCACGCCGAAGCGGCGCATCTTTGCTTTCAGGTTCTTTTCTTTCGCGGAAGTTACCCTGAAAATCGCCATGATAGCAAATACGATCACACTGTGACTATAGAGTCGATCGTGCCGTAGACGTTCGCGTCTTTCTCGGGGTTTTTGGGATCATGCTGCCATTTGTCATCTACCAGGAACTTGTAGCGGTACTGGCCTTTTTTCAGCGTGACATGCGCTGACCAGGCCCCGTTCTCCAGCTTGGTGAGCTGGCTGGCGCCTGATTTCTGCCAGTTATTGAAGTCCCCCAGTACATAAACAGCGCCCGCGTCAGGAGCTTGGAGAAAAAATTCCTTCACGAATACATCTATCTCCTTGTCGCCGAACGTAAGCAGCTCGCTGGTAAGGTTATAAAAATCGAGCGCAGCGGTGCATTTGGGATCATGCTCGAATATCGTCTTGCCGTGTTTGGCCGATTCCCTCAGGCGTACGCTGGAGCGTACCGTGGTCGAAAGCATGTAAGGCCCGAGTTTTTCCTTGGCGTCGGTCTCGAACTGTTTCGCGAAATTGGTCCTCTTGTCGTAATTGCTCATCACGAAAAAGACCGACGGTTTTCTCCCCGTCTCGGTGTTCAAGAGACCGGTCACCCTGTACACGCTGTTGATGCCGTTGAAAGAGAAGTAGCTGGAGTCCATGGGAACGAGGATAATATCGGCGGCATACATGGAATTAAGGGTCAGAAACCCGAAACTGGGTGGTGAATCGATCATGGCATATTCATATTTTTCGAAAAAGGGATCCGAAAGCGTACGGGACAGTATCGCGGCCGCGCCGTTGATCCCTCCCAGGTTTATCTCCGCGGCGCTCAGCATCATGTTGGCGGGTATAAAATCAAGGTTGTCCCTGTTCTCGATGACCATCTCTTCGTAAGGGACTTCTATGCTGTCGAAATTAGCCCTGAAGATGTCGTACGAGGTCTTCCTTTTAGATGATTCTTCGCTGTAACCCAGAGCGTATGTCGCGTGCGCCTGAGGATCAAGGTCTATTAAAAGCGTCTTGTTACCCAGCTTCGAGAGAGCGGAGGCTACATTTACGGCAATGGTCGTCTTGCCGCAGCCGCCTTTTTGGTTCGCCACGGATATGATCTTCATTCTTTTACACCCCCCATACATTTTGTGGTATACAGTAAAAAATGCGGAACATTTTGTGCTATTCGCGTAGAAGTATACCATATAAGTTTAAATATGTAAATAAGCGCAACAAAAAAATTTTATATACTTTTGAACGTAAATTTTGTATCATGTAGCAAAAGGGAGGATATCATGAACAAAAATGGCATTAAAGATCCGATAGACGCCGAACTTTCCAAGACCTATTTTGCCAATAATAAGAAAAATAGACCTCAGCCCGGGAACATTAACTTAAAACCGAAGAAAAAAGGATCCAGGAACTTCTTCGCCCCGCTTGTGATCCTTATTATCCTCGGCTCCATAGTGGCCGCGGCGGTATACATGCGTGACCAGGGCAAACTGCCTGAGACAACGAAGGCCGTCAAAAAGGCTGCAGCCCCTGTAACAAAATACACCGCGACGCCGTCTGAAAAACCTCTGGTCGAACCGAAAGACGCCTTTGTTATTTATAATTTCGAAAAGGACGAGGACAGCTGGGAAATACCCGCGTGGGCATTTGAAAAACCGGACCACGTGGCAAGGACACTGAAACAGTCGAAAGTGGTAGCCAGCAGGGGAAGAGGCAGCCTTGAAATGGGTGTGGAATTCCCCGGGAACCAGTGGTCGGGAGCCCTCACCGAGATACAGCAGTATCTTGACCTGGGAAAATACGACGTGATATCGGCGGATATATACCTTCCTCCCGGCGCTCCCGCCGGGCTCAGGGCGAAACTCATCCTTACCGTCGGGGACAGCTGGAAATTCATCGAGATGGCCCGGACCGAAAGACTGTATCCCGGAAAATGGACCACGCTGACGGCAAGGATCTCCGATGACAGTATCGACTGGAGGAGGACCAAAGTCGATAACGAGTTCCGGGCGGACGTCCGCAAAGTGGCCATCAGGGTGGAATCGAACAAGGCCGCCTACACCGGCCTGATCTACATCGACAATATCCGGGTCTACACTCTGAAATGATCTGGTTACTGGTGTCAGAAGACCGAGGGAAGTGTCAGAGTGTCATCATTCGCTTCGCTCACTAGTGTCAAAGTGTCAGGTCACTGTAGGTACTAAGAGGATATTAGATGTAAGATGTTGGATCTTTGATATCTGGTTACTGGAAACTGGTTGCTGGTTACAGAAGACAAAGGACAGATAACAGAAGACAGACTAAAGGCTAAAAACTAACAACTCACAACTCAACACTTGATACTTACCACTTTATCCTTTTTCCTTTATCCTTGATACTTGATACTTGTTATTAATATATCCCCAGATCCTTAAGCCTTTGGTCTGAGATACCAAAATGATGGGCCAGTTCATGCTGGACGGTGTGTGTGACCAGACGGACGATGTCCTCATCCGTGCGGCAGACCCTCTCGATATTCTTCTGGAAGATAGATACCTTATCCGGCATCACCATACCGTAATAGTGGCTCCTCCTGGCAAGCGGGACTCCCTGGTAAAGGCCGAGCACCATGCGCCTGTGGGTGGCATCGACCGCGCCGGCCTGTTGTGCTGTGGGCTCATCTTCCACGACGACATCCACGTTCTCCAGGCTGTCCTTGAAGACCTGAGGCAGGCCCTCAAGCGCTCTTATGACAAGTTTTTCGAATTCCCTGCGTTCCACAACCCCACCAATTCAACCCCCGTCGTTCAACCCCCGGGGTTGGATCAGGCAAAAAGGTCTTTATTGTTTTGTTTTTTGCCGGTTCTTTTCTTCGGTTCTTCTTTGGTCTCGCTCGCCGCCCACTCTTCACTGCCGGATTCTTTGATGTAATACTTGCGGCTTTTGATCGTCACGAAACTGCTCCAGGCCTTCCCCTCTTCCGCCTGGGCGAGCTGGATCTCCTTGATGGCGTTGGCCTGCGAAACGAGTTCGTCGGCGTGATATATCATCGTCGCTTCCAGCGTCTTCGGCAGGACGGGGGACTGCTGCTCGTATTCGCCGTGATGGCTCAGTATGATATGTTCGAGGCGCAGGCGCAGGTCTTCCGGGAAATCCTTTATTTCGCCTATCTTTGCCATCAGTATCTTGTGGCCGATGATTATGTGCCCGACGAGCCCGCCTTCTATCGTGTATTCCACTTTCTTCGGGTCCAGCTCATGGACCTTTCCTATGTCGTGTATGAACGCCCCGAGGATGGCCACGTCCCTGTCGGCTTCCGGATATATCCTGCACATATGGTCGAGGATATACATCACCTCCCACGTATGCTCCATCAGGCCGCCGATGTAGGCATTATGCCACATCTTCCCGCCGAGCCCTTCCCTGAAAAGCGACATCAGTTCTTCATCCTCGACGAACTTCTCCGCGAGAGCTTTTACCCACCTGTTCTTGATGCCGGCAAGATACTCGAGGGCGTCCTTGTATATTCTGTCCCTGTCCGCGGCCACGCGCACCAGGTCTTCATACCGGTACGCCCTTTCGTCTGCTTTCTCTATAAGATCGACCTTCAGCTGTTTCTCGTCACGGAACTTGTCGACCACCCCCTTCACGCGGGCCACATCGCCCGAATCAACGGTTTCGTTGAATTTCTCAGCGTCGTCCCACAAACGCGCCTCGATCTTGCCGCTCTTGTCGGAAAGCGTAAGCTGCAGGTAGGGTTTGTCGTATTTCGTCAGTTTCAGCTCCTTTTTGTTCAGCATGAAACAGGAATCGACCTGTTCGTTGACCTTCAGGTCCGAAATGAACTTTTTATCCATAGTGATACCTCGCTTCATATGTTCGAACTGTATTGAACGTGGATACGGGAAAGGCAAGAGTATCCCGCGCGCAGTTTTTTTGCTGTCGTAACACACGTTAGAGCAAAAACTGTTTGAGCACGGGATACTCTTGCTTTTTCCGTTGCATGCGCTTGAGTCAGCCCCGACATCTAATTCCCCCAACAGATAGCATCGAATTCACAGCGGGCGCAGCGCTCCTTCCCGTCCCTTTCCGGCAGCTTATCGAACTTGAGGCCTTGTATATCGCGCCAGCACTTCTGTATCAGCCGCTCAAGCTCCGAGACCATATCGTCCCTGAGCTCCACGACCTCGTCCCTGTACTCGCCCTTTTCCAGGCCGTACTTTTTGACCGTATTCGAGATCCTGTCCAGGAATTGCAGTACCCCCTTGGTGACGGTGCCTTTTTTCTCTGTCTTGTTGGACCTCTCGTAAAGCATCTTGTACGCTATAAGCTGCCTGTAATAGTCATCACACTCGTATTTTGAAAGGTCCGTGCAATTAGCTATCGCTTTCACGTGGGCATCGGGCTTTCCAGTCTTGTAGTCCACCACCCTGATACCCCCGTCCGGCTCTTTTTCGATCTTATCGAACGTGCCCCTGAACACCACTCCCCCCGGAAGGGATATCTCGAGCTTGTTCTCGAGGTCAAGAGGCATGACCGGATCTTTCGACTCCTTTTGGTACCAGTCGCTCAGCGTATCCAGACGGTCCCGGCACCATCTCTTTATCTCACCGCTCACTCCCTGGTATTCCAGCTCCCTCGTGAATTCCTTTTTGAAAAAACCGAACGCCGGGAACTTCTTCTCCTCCATGTAGCGTGAGTACACCTCTTCCAGCGCCTTATGGGCGCAGTTGCCGAAGACCAGGTGCTGGTTCTTCCTGCCGGGAAGCATCAGGACATTATCATAAAGGAATTTCCTTCCGCACTCTATGTAATTGTTCAAACTGGTCGGGTTCAACGTGAGGTTCGAAACGATGTCTTTCAGGATCTCCGAAGTTCCCGCGAAGGAGTCCTCCAGAGGCGACCTTTCGCCGTACCATTTCAGAAGCTCCTCTTCGCTCCCCGGCGAACCCTGTTCCACTTCCAGGTCCAGATACCCAAGGAACGGGCTTATTATCACCTTCTCTTCCGGAGTGGAGGTGTAAGTAAGATACGCTTTGGCCCTGGTGGAGGCCACGTAAAAAAGGCGCAGTTCGTCGAACCTCGCCAGCTGCTTTATCTTCTCCTTCTCTTCCACCCTCTCCTTGCTCTTATAGATGTCCGGCGGAAGCGGTATGACATCGGCCTTGGCCTGTACGGGCCAGCTCTTTTTATCCAGACAGAACGGCATGAAGACCGAATAGAACTCAAGGCCCTTGGCGCTGTGCACCGTATATATCCTGACACCGTCCTGGCTCAGCGTGGCAAGTGACCCCTGTATCGGCATGCCGTGTATGTCCCTGAGCTCGAGTTCGTCCATAAACTCGTCGAGCCCTATAGCCGGATCAGCCAGATCCGACTCCTTTATCCTGTTTATGAAAGAAACGAGCGACCTTAAGTCCCTTATGCGCAGTATGCTGTTATCAGCGTATTTTTTCAGGATGAACCCGTAAAGCCGAACGTCATCTATGTACCTCATAAGGAGGTCATGCACGGGCAAATTCCTGGCATCGGTCAGGAGGCGGTCTGTCGCCCACGCGGCCCTGTGCAAAGCGTGAGGGTTCTCAAGCCCCAGATCCTTCGCGATGGCAAGCCCGGTCGACTCGTCTTCGGAGGGACATATGGACTTTCCTTCTTTATCTTTTTTGAACCGGGCGAAATGCTCCTGGAACTGCTGAAAAAGATTGAAGGAACGGAATGCGTCTTCGCCTTTCCTCCTGGCGGCCAGCTTCTTTTTATTGATCATTCCGATGAACTTGAGAATGTCCGAATGTGAAGCTCCCATATAATCGGAGGCCAGCACCTTGTAAAGCGCTAAAGACCTCCTCTCGTTGCTCTCGGTCTCGACATAGGCAAGCTCCAGGACGTCCAGCATCTGCCTCACGCGCTTTTCCCTGCGGATATCCTCTTTACCGTCCGTCGCGTAAGGTATGCCCGCCTTAAGGAAGGCCTCTATCACCTTGAGTATCTGGTCTCTCTTTCTCACGAGGACCGCTATGTTATTAAAGGGTTTTGCCCTTTCCCCATCGGGAAGCGACTTGTCTTTCCTGATGGTCCCGGCCTGGCGCCTGATCTCGTTCACCAGGAAGAAAAGCTCTTCTTCTTCAGCGGACATCTCCAGTGCACGTATCCGGCCGCCGCCATAACCGGTCTTCTGCGCCTGCCGTTTTACGTCTATCCTTTCGTTCTCGGGAAGCTGCGATATCACCTTGCCGGAGAGGTCTATTATCTCTTTGCTGGAACGGTAATTGTTCCTGAGCTTTATGGTCTCGACCGAAGGGATCCGCTCTTTAAGCACCCGGAAATTCGCCAGAGTGGCCCCCTGGAACCTGTAAATGGCCTGGTCGTCGTCCCCTACGCACATCATGTTCGGTTTGCGGGGATCCAGTAATGCGAAAAGGAGTTCGAGCTGCGCCCCGTTGGTGTCCTGGTACTCGTCGACCATGATATACTTATACTGCTTCCTGAAGACCTCGCCGAGCTCTTTATCATTTTTCAGGGCCTCCAGCGCGACGAGTATCATGTCATCATAGTCGATCCTGCCCCTCTCGTCAAAAAGGACCTTGGCATCCTTGTCTTTAAGCGCTTCATAGTTCTCATATATGACGGCCAGCGCCTTGAGCCGGGGTACGTGCTTTTCTTCAATATGGATGTCATCGGGCTCAAGACCTTTTACGCTCTTTTTGAACTCCTCCGGCGTAATGCCTTCCTGCTTGAGCTCACTGATCCTCTTTTCGATCTCGCCGCGGTGGATATACGGCGCCCCGAAAGGCCTTAAGTCCTTCGCGCCCTTTACATTATCCAGGATGTACTCGATCGCCTTGACCTTCTCGACCTCGCTTATCTCTATCTTGTCCTTGACGTACCTTATCGCGCCTTCCGACTCGAGCACTATGGAATTGGCGAAACTGTGGAAGGTCTCGACTTCGACGTTGTAGCCCTCATGCCCTATTATTTTCGCCAGACGCTCCCGCATGGCCCTGGCGGCGGCATTCGTAAAGGTAAGTATCAGGATGTTCTCAGGGCTTGCCTTTTTGCTCCTGATGATGTTGGCGGCCCGCACCGAAAGGAGCTGCGTCTTCCCCGTACCGGGCCCCGCGAGGACAAGGTAAGCGCCGTCCATGGCGTCGGCGGCCTGTCTCTGTTCATCGTTCAGCTCCGCGTAGTGCTCCTGAAAAGTATCGGTCTTGTGGGTCTTAGGCATGCTTTCTCTTCAGAGGACAGAAGTCAGTTGTCAGAAGACAGATATCAGAAGGCAGAAATCAGATATTAGGTATTTATGTTAGAAGACGCTATGATCTTTTTTCTGTTCTCTGTCCTCTGTCCTCTGTTTTCTGTCTTCTGTTTTTTATTTACTTCCTGGATATCTGGAATATCGCGTTAAGGGCGAAAAGGTTCGGCATGAATCTTACGATGCCCTTTTCAGAAAGAAAAACGCTTTTTTCTACGGTTATCCCCTGTTCGCGGCAGAAAACCTCGAAATCCTTGATGCTCAGGAAATGAAGGTTAGGCGTATCGTACCAGGTATACGGCAGCGAAGGCGTTACGGGCACATGGCCCGCGAAAAATATCTGGAACCTGGCCTTGAGCACACAGAAGTTGGGAAAACCTATTATGACCTCCTTGCCTATCCTGAGGGCTTCCAGAATGGCCTCTTTCGGTTTGTGTACCTGCTGCATCGTCTGGTTGAAGATCACGTAATCGAACAAGTTGTCGGGATATTCCTTTAGCCCCGAATCTATGTCGCCGTGCGCAACGCTCAGGCCCTTTTCCACGCACTTGTAAATGGCTTCTTCGCTTATCTCGACGCCGCTTCCCCTGACGTCCTTGCTCAGGACGAGATATTCGAGGAGATCCCCGTCCCCGCAGCCCATGTCGAGCACCGTGGTCCCGGGTTTCACCATTTCGCCGATCACCTTGTGGTCAAATCTCAGGTCTTCTTTCCTCTTGCTCGCCGCCATTATTTCTCTACCTTCTTCAAGGTCCTGCTCAGGAAATGCTTCACAAGTTTCGTTTCTTCCTCGAATTCGAGCAGAAAAGCGTCATGCCCGTAATCCGAACTTATCTCACAATACGTGACGTCTATCCCGTTCATCTTGCACGCCTTCACGACCTCCTTTGACTGAAAAGGAGGGTACAGCCAGTCCGAACTGAAAGCTATGACCAGGAAGCGAGCCTTGACCCCTTTGAAAAGCTGGGCCAGTTTCTGGTCCCCCAATAGATCGAAATAATCCATCGCTTTGGTCAAGTAGAGATAGGAGTTCGCGTCGAAGCGTTTCACGAAGTTATCCCCTCTGTACCTGAGATAGCCTTCCACTTCGAACTCGGTCGTGAACTCGTACCCGAGTTCTTTCTTCTTCATCATCCTGCCGAACTTCTGCTCCATGGACTGCTGGCTCATATAGGTGATATGTCCGACCATCCTGGCCACGGCCAGCCCCCTTGAAGGATGGTCCTTTTCATAATAATCCCCACCGTTCCAGGCCGGGTCCGCCATTATCGCCTGGCGGCCCACCTCGTCGAAAGCTATCTGCTGCGCGGAATGCTTATACGACGTGGCTATAGGTATGCACGAATGAATGCTCTCGGGATATGACACCGCCCACTGCAGGGCCTGCATGCCGCCCATCGACCCGCCGCACACCGATAAGAGTTTCTTGATGCCGAGGAATTCCACCAGTTTTTTCTGGGCATCCACCATGTCGCTTATCGTGACAATGGGAAAACTCAGACCGTAGGGTCTTTCGGTAGCGGGATTTATGGAATTGGGGCCGCTTGATCCTTTGCACCCGCCAATGACGTTGGCGCAAATAACAAAATATTGCTCCGTGTCAAAGGCCTTCCCCGGGCCTATCATATCGTCCCACCAGCCGGGCTTCTTATCGCCCTTATGTAAACCTGCCGCATGGGCATCGCCGGAAAGCGCGTGACAGATAAGTACGGCGTTGGTTCTACGACTGTTCAGCTCGCCGTACGTCTCGTAAGCTATCCTGAGCTCTTTGAGCCTGACGCCGCTCTCCAGAACGAATTCCTCGCCCGCGGGCATATTGTAGTACCTGGTCTCTACATAGCCCGGCGTTCCTTTTTTACTCTTTCCTTCCCCTGCCATCTGTCCTCTGTCCTCTGTCTTCTGGAAACCTGCTATCCTGTGTATTTCTCAAAAACCCATGTGCTTAAATATCTTTCGCCGGTATCCGGAAGGATGACAACGATATTCTTCCCTTTATTTTCTTCCCTTGAAGCTATTTTCACGGCAGCCGCGACATTAGCTCCGGCGGAAATACCCACGAACAGGCCTTCTTCCCGTGCCAATCTGCGGGCGTATTTACCCGCTTCTTTATCGGGAATGGTTATTATCTCATCTATCAGTTCTTTTTTCAAGACCTTAGGCACAAAACCGGCTCCTATCCCCTGTATCCCGTGAGGTCCGGGCTCTCCCCCGGAAAGCACCGGTGAATCTTCGGGTTCCACTCCCACCAGCTTGATATCGGGGTTCTTCTCTTTAAGCGCTTCCCCCACTCCCGTGATAGTGCCGCCCGTGCCTATGCCGGCCACGAATACGTCTATATGACCTTCCGTATCGCTCCATATCTCCCGCGCGGTGGTCTTTTTGTGTATCCCGGGATTGGCCGGGTTCTCGAACTGCTGCGGCATGAACGCGCCTTCCGTGGCGGCAGCAAGTTCTTCCGCCTTATCGACGGCCCCTTGCATGCCTTTTTCTCCCGGGGTCAGGACGATCTCGGCTCCGAGTATCTTCAGCAGGGCCCTCCTTTCCGCGCTCATGGTATCAGGCATGGTCAGGATAAGCTTATACCCCCTGGCGGCGCAGACAAAAGCCAGGGCGATACCAGTATTGCCGCTGGTCGGCTCTATTATCACCGATCCCTTTTTGATCTTTTTTTCCTTTTCAGCCGCATCGATCATCGCTACGCCTATCCTGTCCTTCACGCTTGAAAGCGGGTTAAAGAATTCCGCCTTTACTATCAAATTGCCGGGAAGGCCTTTCCCGACCTTGCGCATCCGTACAAGGGGCGTATTGCCGACCGTTCGGGTTATATCCTCATATATCCTCATGGTCTCTCCGTTATTTTTTTCAAGCTTTTTTCAGCGCCTGGTCAAGGTCCGCTATAAGGTCTTCGACATCCTCGATGCCGATAGACAGACGGACAAAGTCCTCGGTAACTCCCGCCGCTTCCTGTTCCTCACGCGAAAGCTGCTGGTGAGTGGTGGAAGCCGGGTGGATAGCAAGGCTCCTGGCGTCGCCTATATTCGCCAGATGGCTGAAAAGCTCGAGCGAGTTGATGAACTTCTTACCTGCTTCCAGTCCGCCCTTTATGCCGAAACCGAGAAGCCCTGAATACAACCCCTCCCTGAAATATTTGCAGGCGATGTTGTGCTGCGGATGTTCTACCAGGCCGGGATAGTTGACCCAGGACACTTTTTTATGGTCCCTGAGAAAACGCGCGATCTCCAGCGCGTTCTCGCTGTGACGCGGCATCCTGAGGTGCAAGGTCTCCAGCCCCAACAGGAACAGGAACGCGTTAAACGGGCTCATGCAGGAACCCAGGTCCCGCAGGAGACTGACGCGTGCCTTGACAATGAAAGCGATATTCCCTATGCCGGGAAGATCGCCGAAGGCTTCCCAGAACTTCAGGCCGTGATAACTGGGGTCGGGCTCGGTGAACTGTGGGAACTTGCCGTTATCCCATTGAAAATTGCCTGAATCCACTATGACCCCGCCGATAGAGGTGCCATAGCCCCCTATGTACTTGGTCGAGGAGTGGATCACTATATCCGCGCCGTACCGTATGGGATTGACAAGATACGGGGTCCCGACCGTGTTGTCCATCACCAGCGGTATACCGTTCTCATGGGCTATCCTGGCCACGGTTTCGATATCCAACGTATCCAGCCTGGGATTACCCAGGGTTTCCGCATACAACGCCTTCGTTTTTCTCGTTATCGCCTTCCTGAAATTCCCGGGATCGGTCGAATCCACGAAAACGGTGTTGATGCCGAGCTTGCGCAGCGTGTACTGGAACAGTGTATAGGTCCCACCATACAGGCTGCTTGAAGCCACTATCTCGTCCCCGGACGAAGCCAGGTTAAGAATAGTAAGCGTCTCCGCCGCCTGTCCAGAAGACGTCGCCAGGGCCGCGGTCCCGCCCTCGAGCGCAGCTATCCTCTTTTCGAACACATCCACCGTCGGGTTCATAATACGGGTATATATGTTGCCGAACTTTTTCAGCGCAAAGAGGTCGGCCGCATCCTGTGTATCCTTGAACACATAGGACGTGGTCTGGTATATCGGCACCGCCCTCGCGCCGGTCGCGGGATCAGGTGTATATCCCCCGTGGACTCCCAGTGTAGCCGGGTTATATTTCTGCTCTTTCATGATATCCTCCCCTTTTTCAGTTACCTGCTATATCATATAACTCAGGCCTTTTTCGGTGACCTTTTCACCGATCAATATCACCATATCTTTTATCTTCGATCCGCCCATCCTGTCCATCACATCCTTTTGCAATGACGCCCCGACTTCTGCCAGGACCTCATCAATAAGTTTCTCCCTGCCGGCACCCGCCGGCACAATATCGATCCTTTGCCCCGTGATCTCCAAACAATCCAGAAGCGTCATCTCAGAGACATCAGCGGCCAGCCAGTAACCTCCCTGGGGCCCCCTTTTACTTGCCAGAATACCCTTGTTCTTCAGAAGCAACAACACCTGTTCCAGCACTTTTTCCGGAATACCAAGACGGTCCGATATTTCCTTTATGGAAAAGGACTCCTTCTTGCTGAAAGCAAAAAACAAGATAACCTTTATCGCATAGGATCCCTTTTTACCGATCAACATAATTCTCCTATTTCCCTATAGACAATAGGTAAATTATCATGGATATGGGATTTTGTCAAGAAAATATCCCTGTAATAAAAAAAGCCCGGACGACCGTCCGGGCTTTTCCCCATAACAGAAGTCCTGTCTTACTTCCATAACCAGTACTCTTTGGCATTAATATTGTCAACCCGAAGCGGCTCGATCTTTGTATTCCTTCCGAATATATAACCGGAACCGTAAAGATTACGGGCCCAGTATATAAGTTCTTTCCACATGTAATACGTGAGGAACTCCCAGAGAGGCGGAGATACTTTCCGCACCTCGTATGTCACGTAATCGTTGTTCACCATGACCCTTATATAATGGAGATACCCGCCTTCAGAATCGGGGATCTCCGTCAGCATGCCTCCCCCGCCCGTTGTGATATAATCCACCCCGTCAAACACTTCATGGTCGAACATGTGCCTGTGGCCGGCAAAGACCATGTCCACGCCGTATTTCCCGCAAAGCTTGCGGAACCTGTAAGCCCATGGACTGTTGTCCATGTTATACCAGTCCTGCTGGCAAGGATCATACGGGGACTTGTGCATAGCAATGAATATATGGTCGTAGTCCTTGCCTTTTTTCAGGTGTTCTTCCAGCCAGTCGAACTGGCTCTCGCTCAGCTCGCCTACCTCATTATCCATCACTATGAAGTAAGAGTTCCTGTCACGAAAGGCGAACTCTTTCCGCCCGCAGAACTCCTCGAAAAGCTGCCTGTCGTCATGGTTGCCTATGGCCGCTACAACCGGGTACTTTATAAGCGCCTGCATCTTCTTATAGGCCTTGAAATGCGAGCGCTTCCCGTCCAGCGTAACGTCCCCGACGTTGAGGACAAAATCGATTGGCACCTTCCTGAACCTGTCCTCGCGGTTCATGTGCCATATTTCCTTGAGCGTGGCGGCGTCGTTAAAAATAAGTCCCGAATGGTTATCCCCCATAACGATAAAGGAAAAATACGAGCCCTTATTCGCTTCCAGCTTCGCGACGTTGGTCTGGTTGTTGTCGTCGTTCGGCGCTCCTTCCATGAACCAGAAAGGAAAAAGCGGCAGGAACGAATAAATGATCGCCGCTATGAAAAGTATAATTATCAACTTCTTCAGTCTTCTTCTTTTAAAAACCATTGACATCACCTCGAAATACTTACGACCTCGTAATTGAGCGAGCCCGCGGGTACCTCTATCTCCACGACATCCCCCACCTTTTTGCCGAGCAAGGCCTTCCCCACCGGCGACGACACGGATATCTTGTTCATGTCAAAATCTGATTCTTCCTCCGCCACGAGCATATAGTCGAATTCATCTCCCGTTGCCCGGTCCCTGACCCTTATAGTCGCCCCCAGAAGGGCCTCATCCTTAGGTATATTCGTCTCGTCTATTATCCGGGCCCTGCTGAGCGTATCCTCGAGTTCCGCTATCTTTTTTTCATTCATCGCCTGGGCGTTCTTTGCCGCATCATATTCGGCGTTCTCGCTAAGATCCCCGAGGCTTCTCGCGTGGTCCAGGTCCCTGGCTATTTGAAGGCGCTTTTCGCTCTTGAGGCATTCCAGTTCCTTCATCATCTTATTGTACCCTTCACGCGTAAGCGTTACTTTCCCCTGGCCCATCCTCTCCCCTCCTTTGAATGTGAACAAAGCTACTATACCAGAAGTAGATTATAATTGATTTATGTGTATCTGACAAACAAAATCATCGTGCTTGTACACACGCTGAATTGTTAAGAATGTGTTAAGGATAAACAATAGGGAGTTAATGCAAAAAAAGGCAGTTGCAGGGCCTTGCTTTTTGTATTTTTATCGTTAAAATAGAGATTAGACAAGAAGGATCAGCTCTTTAATGTGAGATCCATCAAACGATAAAGGCAAACTATCTGAAAGGATAGGGCTGCAAAGTTACGAGCCTAACTCCCCTTCGGGGATATGGTAGTCGGGCTACCGAAATTGATGATTTTTTATCATCTTTTTGCTAACTTTTCTTTGCCCTATTTGACTAGGCTTTGCCTTTATCAAATAGGGTTTTTTTATTTTCCGAAAAGGAGGCAAAAAAATGATAAGGAAGTCGCTTCGTAAAAAGATAAAGGCTGTAGCCATAGTAGCGTCTTTCGCGTTCATTAGCACCGCGTTGCTCTTCCCTGTTCCGCTACACTCAACGGAGATAGGGCTTCTTCTTCCTCAAAAAGGCGTGTGTTACGTTACCTGGGAAAAAGACCGGTTCTCGTCGGAATATTCGGACCTATCGCTTCAAAAACTGTCGGATATCGGAGTGGAATATATCTCTATCGTCGTTACCCAATACCAAGAAAAACATAACTCGACCAAAATATTCCCGAACGATCAAACCCCCACCGACAGGAGCCTGAGACACGCCATAAAGAAGGCGCATCAACTCGGCATTAAAGTGATGCTTAAACCGCACCTTGACCTTGTGGATAAATTTGACGGTACCTACTGGCGAGCGGACATAGGCTTCGCCAGCGACAAGGACTGGGAAACATGGTTCAAGGAATACGCGGATTTCATACTTCACTACGCCCGCATGGCAAAACGCCTTGACGTCGAGCTTTTTTGCGTGGGCACGGAACTTACATTCACCACCCAGAAAAGCGACCGGTGGCGCGCGCTGATATCAGAAATAAGGAAAACTTACCCCGGCAAACTGGTATACGCCGCTAACTGGGATAATTACAAGAACGTGGACTTTTGGGACATGCTGGACTTCGTGGGGATAGACGCGTATTTCCCGCTCAGTTATACGCCCGACCCTTCCCTGGAAGAGCTCATAAAAGGCTGGGATAAATGGAAATGCGAGATCGAGGCGTGGCAGACTACCGTTAACAAGCCCGTGATCTTCACGGAGATAGGATATTCAAGCGCTCCCCACGCACCGGCTGCCCCGTGGAAAGGCGGCACCCACGGGAACGCCGACCCGGATCTCCAGGCCCGGTGTTACAAATCCTTCTTTGAAAGTATCTGGGGTTCCCCGTGGCTGGCGGGAGTATACTGGTGGGAATGGGGAACAAGCACGCGCGCCGGAGGCGTGAATAACAGGCATTTCACTCCCCAGAACAAACCGGCGGAAAAGGTGCTGTCCGAGAATTTCAAGAACGTCCGGTCCGTGCGGTCAACCGCCTAACAGGCCCGAAAAAGGGCTTTTACCCTCCTGGTCGAGCAGGCGCCATTCCGTGAGCGCCCCCTCGCCGTCAAAGAAAAGGTACGCTTTTTCACCCTTGAAATAAGTCGATTGGTAAGGCTTGTACACCCATCTTGTCGCCCCCGAAACTTCGTCCTCGCTCAGGATTATCACGGGATCCCCGTACCGCCTGCGCACGTCATGAACGGTCTCGCCTTTTTTGAGGCTGTCGGATTCAATGGCGGTCTTGACCTTGTCATAGTTCTTCGACTCGTCCTTGAGATCTTTGACCATCTTGCCTCTGGTCTTGCTCAGCTCTATCAGCGCCTTGAGACCGTATTTGGATTTCACCCACTTGACCTTCTTTTCTCTCTCAGCGCCGTATGCGCGTTCGCAGTTCAGACACACAAAAAAGACAGCACATACCGCAAGATAAACCAGCAAAGAACGCAAGTTCATATGTTTTGTCATTTGGATTTTGTCATTTGTCATTTTTCACTCATCCTTTTTTTTAGTCTTTCCTTTGCCCTTATCCCTGCTTTCAACAAGGGCTTTTTCCAGAACGGTCCTGAGATTGTTGAGTTCCGCCCTGGTAAGAAGAAAATGCGACCTTAGCTTCTTGTCGATGGCCTGTATCTCGAAAAGGTCGTTCTTTTCGACGTAACGTATATTTATCCTCATTTTTCCTCCGTGTCACCGAAATCGTACGCCCCGCCCCATATCTTTATCACCTTACCGTTGATGATCGCGTCCGAGACCGTGCGTCGGGCTCTCTTAAGTATCCTCTCGAACGTCTGTCTCGATACGTTCATGGACAAGGCGGCGTCCCTGTGCCCCATCGCCCTGTGATCGGCAAGGCGTATCGCCTCGAACTCGTCCATGGTAAGTATCACGCTGTCGGGTTTGCCCCTCCTGCCCCTGGGACTGAACCTGAAACTCTCGGGCTTTTCCCTGATAATACGCGTTTTCTTGGGTCTTCCGTTCTTCATTTTTGCGTAAGGTTAACGACAAGTTCCAGAAGACAGAAGTCAGATGACAGATTATCTGTCTTCCGTTTTCTGTCCTCTGTCTTCTGTTCTCTGTCTTCTGTAACCACTTGTCATCCTAGAGTAATTCAGCCGCGAGTGAGGCAAGCGGGCTCCTTTCGCTCTTTGTGAGCGTCACGTGCCCAAACATCCTCTGGCCCTTCATCTTATCGACGCAATAAGCCAGCCCGTTACTGGCTGAATCCAGATACGGGTTGTCTATTTGATACGGGTCGCCCGTCAGGACCATTTTGGCATAGTTGCCGGCCCTGCTGATGACCGTCTTCACTTCGTGAGGCGTCAGGTTCTGCGCCTCGTCTATGATAATATACCGGTCCGGGATACTACGTCCCCTCATGAACGTCATCGCCTCGAGCTGTATGACCTCGTCCCTGATGAGCTTATCCAGCTGGGGCTTGACCTTGCTTATTCCTTCTTTTTCCTTTTTCTCGGTATGGAATATGTATTCCAGGTTGTCGAAGACCGGGCCCATCCAGCTCTCCAGTTTCTCTTCTTTGGTCCCCGGCAGATACCCGATATCCTGCCCCAGAGGCATCACCGGACGGGATATCAAAAGGCCCAGGTAAGACCTGTCCCTGATCACCTTCTGCAATCCCGCGGCTATGGCCAGAAGCGTCTTTCCCGTTCCCGCGGACCCCATCAACGTTACGAGATTGATGTCGTCATTGAGCAGGAGCTCCAGGGCCATCGCCTGTTCCTTGTTCCGGGGCCTTATGGACATCACGTGCGCCTTGTTAAAGATAAGCGGCATGAGCACCCCGAAGTCTTCCTTGTACCGGGCTATTGCCGTATGCTTGGGATTGTCCTTATCGGTCAAAAGAGCGAATTCGTTCGGGATGAACTCACCTTCCGGGGCTTTGTATTCCTTTTTCTTGTAAAAAGCGTCTATATCCTTTTTGCACACTTCCAGGGAATGCCATCCGCTGTACAGGCGTTCAAAATCGACCTTTTGTTTTTCGAAGTCCACGCTGCGTATGCCGAGCGCGTCAGCCTTTATCCTGGCGTTGATGTCCTTGGACACAAAGATAACGTTCTCTCCCCGCTCTTTCATCACATAAGCGGTCAGGAGTATCCTGTTATCGACGACATTTTCCGAAAGCCCCAGCTCGGTCATCTCGTCATAAGATATCCCGGTAGCTATTTTCAGTATCCCGCCGTTCTCAAGCGGGAACCCCTCGCCGGGCTCACCCCTCTGGCGGAATTCATCAAGCATGCGTATGGCGATCCTCGCGTTGCGCCCTCTTTCGTCCCTGTTCCTCTTGAACCTGTCCAGTTCCTCCAGGACCTCTATAGGCAGCAGGACTATATTATCCGCGAAAGAAATGAGCGAGTTCGGATTGTGCAGGATCACGTTTGTGTCCAGAACGAATGTCTTCCGCAATCTTCCTCCTAAGTCACTTTTTTCACCAGCTGCGCCACCCTCTTGCCGAGGGCCCTGCACTGCTGCTCTACGCGCGCGTCGGGCGGTCCTATGGAGACAGGGCCGTAATGGTCCCCTGTCTCGCTGCCCTGGACCACCATCCCGTGTATCAGCATGGCATTGAGAATCGAGACTATGGTGGTCTCGTTGCCTCCCCCCACGTTGGCGGAGGATGAAAATGCCGCGCCCACTTTACCCGAAAGCTTGCCGTGGAAAGCCACGGTCTCGTCGAAAAAATCCTTGATCTGAGCGGCCATGGAACCGTAATAGGTAGGAGATCCCACTATCAGGCCGTCATACCCCAGGGCTTCTTCGGCCGGAAAATCAGCTACGCGTTTTACGACAGCTCCGACCCCGGGCTCCATTTCGACCCCCTCCGCGATAAGACGCGCCATGGCTTCGGTAGCTCCCCCTTTGGAATAATAAACAATAGCCAGCTTTTTCATCCCGGCACCTCCTTTCATCCCAATATGATATCATAAGCTATCTATTTGGGAAATCAAATTCATATTAAGCTTCCTCAACCATCTCGGCCATCACCTGACACTTTGACACTAGCGAACAAAGTGAGCGATGACACTCTGACACCTGATCCCTGACGCCTGGCACCTAGATATCCTCGACCGTCTTCAGTGTCGCGGTCACCCTTCCGAACGGGATCAGGACAACTCCGTAAAGCGGGTAACGTCTGGCGTCAGCCGCGAAATACATCCATCCTCTTCCCTTTCTGTACCGCTGCCCCTTCAGAAGAGCGTAAGGCCTTATTTTGAAAGCCGGAAAGGAACCGAGGTCGGGGAGTTTTACGATATCGAAGTCCTCGACCTTACCGAAAAGATCATAGTTCTTCTCATTGAGGTTGACGGTGATATTGACGACCTCTCCGGGTTCTTTGGGAAGCGTCATGAAATAACACACTGTGCTGACGGGATCCTGGACGTTCTTCCTTATGCGGCACTTCTTCACCGAACCGTCGGTAAGGTTGGTATAGATAGCCTCCATGTTGTCGAAATCGTATTCGACCACCAGGTGCTTCCTGTAGTTGCCTTCCTTCCGGTCCGCCTCATACCTGCGGCTTGTCATTGTCTCGGCGTCCACATACGAAGTATAGGTGTCCTCTACCCTGTATATTTTCGACAGGAACTTGTTCGATTCGGTCATGAGCCTGACAACATACACGTCCCGGCCCCGGTACTTCCGCATATCATCGCTCTCGGCGATGATCCTCCCAACGGGGATATTGTTCCAGGCCACCAGGTAAATGAACCTCTTCCGGACGTGAAAATCCACTTTTTTGGACATGGAATCCGCCACTTTTATCTCGGTGACGTCCTCGGCAGTTTTTAGCGGCTTGACGGACCCCGTGCTGGCGCACCCTGAAACCAGCGAGGCAAGGACCAGCGCATAACTTAAGAACTGTAATCTTTTCACATTTTATATTATAATCAAAACAGGATCAAATCTCCACCATATTAGGTCTCAGGCTTCAGGTCCCAGGTTTCAGGCCAATGGATAAAGACATGCTTTCTTCTTCCACCTGACACCCGAGACCTGATACCTACACAAGGGGGTACACTATGGATTTCATGGATCTGGCAAAAACAAGAAGGAGCGTGCGTTCTTACGAGTCCCGGGACATACGGCGCGAGGAGCTCGAACTCTGCGTGGAGGCGGCCCGTTACGCCCCTTCGGCCTGCAACGCGCAACCGTGGAAATTCGTCATAGTGGACGCTCCCGAGAAAAAGGCCGAACTGGCGGGCATATTCCCGGGGCCTCGAGGCATGAATTTATTCGCCCGCGGAGCCGCCGCCTTTATAGTGATGATCTCCGAAAAGCAGAACTTCCCCGCCTGGGCGGGCGGCAAGATCAGGCGGACCGATTTCAGGCGCATGGACATAGGCATGGCCTGCCAGAACCTGGTCCTCGAGGCGCAGGAACTCGGCATAGGCACTTGTATCCTCGGCTGGTTCAACGAAAGAAAGGTCAAAAAGATACTTTCCGTGCCTCTACGAAAAAAGGTGGAACTCATAATAGCCCTGGGCTATCCGCTAGAGGCGGAATTCCACGAAAGAAAACTGAAAGAGAGAAGCGAAGCGGTAACGTTCAACGGGTATTAAAAAAAGCCCGCCTTGCGTACAAGACGGGCTTTTTAAAGGTCGAAAATCCTGTTATTTCGCGGTTACCGCGCCTTCATCACTCTCAGGATACCAGAAGGTGGCTATACGCCACAATCCACCTACGAACCTTGCTATACCTCTTCCTACGTCATCGTTGGTCTTGGTCGTGCAACTCTGATAAGCGGGAGTACCCTTTGTATGAGTCTCATCTATGCTGTCGGGTATCTCGATCTCACCATATACCATGTCATCCAATCCTTCACCAAGGTTCTTCAACGGCTTATTGGTAGAGGCGAAAGCACTGACATTAAAGAACATAGTTAATATAACAAGAAATATTAAAAGCTTTTTCATCTTCACCCCCTTTTACCTTTGAGTTGGAGTATATATCATATAAAGTGAATTGTCAAGACCATCCGGCCATTTACCCCGTCTCGGAACATCCTTTAAAGGATCCCCGCGAAACAAAGGGCGGCGACCGTCTTTGAATCGTTTATCCTCCCCTTCCTGAAGAGCGACCGCACTTTGGTCCGGCTCATCAGCCTTACCCTGATAAGCTCGTCATGACCGAGCTTGCATGCCTTCCGGGCATCGCACCGGGCCTTGTAAATATGTATGGCCTCGTTGCAGAACCCCGGGGTCGTATAGATAATGCCTATCTTCCTGAGGTCTTTGACCAGAAATCCCGTTTCCTCGGTGACTTCCCTTTTGGCACAGGAATAAGGCGTCTCCCCGGGCGCAAGCGTGCCCGCGGGGAGTTCCCATATATACCTGCCGATGACCCCCCTGTACTGGCGTATGAACACGATCTTTTTCTTAAACAGGGGGACTATAAGGGATGCTCCCGGATGTCTGACCTCTTCGAAATAAGCTTCTCTTCCGTTGGGGAGCCTTTTCTTAGACGTATACACCTTGATGAGCCGGCCGTCAAACACCTTCCTGCGGCTCATTGCTCTTCCCGCTTTCTCCGATGCGGTCTATCTCAAGATTAAGCACCTTGAGCATTACCACCTTCTCGAGGTAATTGAGGCTGAAAGGTTTGATCACATAATCTACCGCGCCCAGCCGGAACGCTTCCTCTATAATCTCTTCATCCGATACACTGGTCATCATTATGACCTTTGTCGCCGGGGATACCTCTCTTATCTCCTTTAATACCTCTATGCCGTCCCGCCCCCAGCCGAGCTTGATGTCCAAAAGGACCAGGTCCGGTTTTTCTTTCTGGACAAGCTGTATGGCCTTTTTGCCGTTCGTCGCCTGGACTACATCATAATCCTTGCTCACAAAAAAATCATGAAGAAAAGACACTATACCTATCTGGTCATCCACAACTAAGATCTTGTTCTTGCCCATAAGATCATTCCCTTCCTTTTACCCGATCAGCCCAAGGGGCATTTCATTTCTTTTATGAGACAATTATACATAAAGGAGACTATATTTTCAAATTAAATGAGGCCGCGGCTTATGGAGCATAGCGACATAAGCCATAAGCCGAAATTAATACCCGACGAGCAAAGCAAAATCAGGGATCTATACCAGATTCCCACTTTTACGGGAATGACGGTGATGTGGAGGACAGCAAAGGCCGTCCCGCGCGCAGTTCTTTGCTGTCGGAATTGAGCAAGGCAAAGCATGTTTGAGCACGGGATGGGCTTTGGTGTTCTTGAGAATGACGGTTGGAAAAAAATAGGGAGGAGTCTTTAGACTCCTCCCTTTTCCCCTACCAGCTTTGTATATGTAAAAGCTTATTTCTTCAGATAATCCAGCACGGCTTCTTCCTGCTTCTTCTCCCAGTCCTTCCTGAATTCCGTCTTATCCTTGGTCTTGAGCTCCGGCTGTATCGTGCAGGTGCTGCTGTACGCCTGAACGACCGTTCCCGAGGACGCTGCCACCCTGTTGAACGAGTCGGCATTTACAAGAAGTAATGAAAAGACTATCAGCACTGCCACGCACATCGCGCCCGCTTTATACATCTTATGGGCGATGAGCGGGGCTGTCGTGCATTTCATCTCTACACCGAAGTCGACATCGCCTTTAAGAAATTCGCCGGCTGTGGTATAGGCGTCTTCCCTGCTGGCTGCTTCGCATATAAGTTCGATCACTGTACGGTATCTCATCTTTCCTCCAAATAACATACTTTTTATTTTTTAACACTGATATCATTTTACTAAAGTGGAAGAGCTAAGTCAAATAACTTTTTTATATCCTAACATAAACTCGTGGATCACTGTGTGAACTGATGTCTTTATGGATCAAATTACCGGTAAGATGCTTGAGATGTTATAAGCGGGGCATATTATACTCATTTTATGGATGGGTACATAAAGAAGTTTTAGGTTGTTTTAAACCCTTGATAACACTATATTTGAACTGTTTCTGGTCGGACCGTAAAAAAGGAAAGGTGTCCCGTGCGAGTTTTTTTGCTGTTGGAAATGTGGCCAGGCAAAAACTGTCCGAGCACAGGCTACCCTTTCCTTTTCTGTGGCAATGTAAGAACGGTTAGAATGCGGCGTGATCAATTGTTCAACAGGTCAAGCATTTCTTTGTGGATAGTACCGTTGGTCGCCACTATATCCTTATCATGCACATTATGCGTCTCGCCGCTGAACGTAGTAACGGTCCCGCCTGCCTCTTTCACGATTAGTTCGCCCGCCGCGGTATCCCACGGGTTCAATCCCGGTTCCCAGAACCCGTCAAATCTTCCACACGCGACATAGCAGAGATCAAGAGCGGCAGATCCCATTCTTCGCACGGCCTGCGCGCTGCCGAGCATTCTTTGAAAATAACGCAGATTATGCTCTTTTGCCGCCAGTGAAGAAGCGAACCCCGTGGTCACAAGCGAACTCTGGACGGTTCCGACACGCGAGACGCTTATGCCCTTGCCGTTCAAAAACGCGCCCCTGCCTTTCTCCGCAATGAAGAGCTCGTCCCGGCACGGGTCATAAACCACTCCTATCTTTATTTCCCCACCGAACATCACCCCTATCGAAACGCAAAAAACGGGAAATCCGTGAGCGAAGTTGGTCGTGCCGTCAAGGGGATCCACGAGCCAGAGACAGGCGTCCTTCTCCGGATGTTCTCCGCTCTCTTCCGCCAAGACCGAATGATCGGGGAACGACCGCCGGATACCGGCTATTATGATCTCCTCGCAGCGCTCGTCCACGTCCGTCACAAGATTATTCACGTCACCGCCCTTATAGCGTATTTCTCCTGCGCTCTTTATGTGGCTTGCCGCGTACCCGCCGGCCTCACGCGCAGCTTTAACGGCCACCCCTAGTATTGTTTCAAAGTCCATGATCCTCATTTCCTGACACCTGATACCTGACACCTGATACTTTATTATCCTTCCTTCGGACGCAGCAAAAAGAACTGGTCCCCGCGCCTCACCTTCTTCTTGACCTGGATGGCCACTTCCTGGCCCTTTTTAACGCTTTTCACGACCTCGTGCTGTATCTGCATGGACCCTACTTTCTGCTGGAAATCCGTGGTATTCCCTTTCACCCTTATCATGTCCCCGACGGAAAGGGAACCCTTTTCCATCTTGAAAACCGCGGCCTTCACCTTGGGGAAATAGTGTACCGCTTTACCCGCGAAGATCTCATCGTACTTCTTATCTTTTTTGCCGAAAAGACCGAATACCATAGCACTCCCCCCTTTTGCGTTTCAGACTACGATAATACTCCAAGCGGACAACCGCCGCAAAGACCTTTTTTCTTTTTACAGAACCTTTTCCCCGTCTCCACCAGCAGGGCGTGGAACTGATTTAAGACCCGGGTATCGGCGGGAAAGTTCTCCTCCACCAGCGACCGGACCTCGTCATAGGGCGCCTTTTCACCTGCCAGCCCGTGGCGCGAGAATATGCGTTTAGTATAAGCGTCCACGACGAATACCGGCTTATCCAGAGCGTACACGAGGATGGAATCGGCGGTTTCCGGCCCGATGCCTTTAACGGACAGGAGCCTTGCCCGGAGCCGGTCCGTATCTTTCTTCTTCAATTTCCACAGTTTCCCGCCGCATTCTTCCATTAAAAATCTGCTCACCTCTTTGAGGCGCTCGGCTTTTACCCGGTAATAACCGGCAGGACGGATAAGTTCCGCCAGGCGGGCGCTTTCAAGGCGCGAAATCACTCTCGGCTCCATGAGCTTCCCGCGCCTTAATGCCTCGATCGCTTTCTCCACGTTCGACCAGGCGGTGTTCTGCGTAAGCACCGCACCCACGACCACCTCAAAACCGGTGCGGGCGGGCCACCATCCGAGATCCCCGAAATATCCCTCCAGAAGATCGTACATCCTTTTTATTCTGCGTTTTTTACCTGTCATGTGCTCCCTGCATCTCCTCGGCCATGCGTATCCTCTCCCCTATGGGCGGATGGCTGTACAGGAATATCTTCTTTAGTGCTGACGGGTCTATCTCCGCCAGGTTCATATCGGCCAGCTTCTTCATGACCGAGATGAAACTTGCCGTGTCGTTCCCGGTGAGCCGTAAAGCGAACTTGTCGGCCTGTTTTTCAAGGATCCTCGAAAAAAGGTTCTGGACCGGAAGGATAGCTATGCCGGCTACACACGCGATAAGAACAAGCGCCGGCAGAAGGTAGAGGTCCGATATCCCGTTCGCTCCCGTTATGGCAGCTATCCTGTCCGCCACACGGGAGAATAGGAAGAACCCTGCCAGCGTAAGAGCTCCCGAGAACGCCAGGAGCTGCCAGATATGCCTGTACTTGAAATGTCCGAGCTCATGCGCCACTACCGTGCCGACCTCGTCCGGGGTGAACCCTTTCATCAGAGTATCGGCAAGGATGACCTTGCGCGTCTTCCCCAGGCCCACCAGGGCGGCATTCGCTTTCTTAGTCTTGCGACTGAGATCGATCTGGCACACGTCCATCAGGCGTATGCCCGCCGCATCCGCCAGGCTCACGATCCTTTCCTTAAGCGGTTCATCCTCGATCGGCAGATATTTGTAGAAGAGCGGTATCAAGAACACCGGCAGGAACCTCGCCAGGACCACCGTGAAGAATATCCACAAGAAGGCCGCGATCATCCACCAGTTAGCGGGAAAATTGCGCAGGACCAGGTAGAACACCTCCACACAGACCATCCAGAGCGCGAAAGAAAGCGCCACGGACTTCGCTTCGTCGGTCATCCATGACCCGAAACTCCGGTCCGAGAGGCCGAATCTCCTCTCCAGAAAAAAGGAACCGGCCATATGGAGGGGGAATCCTGCGATGTACACGAAAAGCAGAAACACACACGTGTATACGAAACAGTTCGCATAAAAACTGGCATACAATCCCAGGGCGAACCGCGATACAGGACGAGAAAGAAAAAGCTGAAAAATAACGAGCGAGACCACCATGATGATGAGGTCTGCCGCAAAGAAACGCGCCTTTACCGCGGAATATCTCCTGGATCTGGCCCGGGTAGATTCCGCGTTCATGTCCTGCTGTCTAGATCCTCCAGCGCTACCTCTGCCTGTCTCCTTACCTTTGTGGATTCCGCATCCGTGAGGCCCTGAAGGAGCTGCTTGTCCTCCTTGTTGCCCATCCGGCCTATGATCTCTATAGAGGCCATTTGCACGGACGTGTGTTCGTCGTCGATCCGGTTTTTGGCCACTTCAAGAGCTTTCTCCTTGTTCACCTCGGCCAGCGACAACATGCCCACGCTGGCTATACGCGGATCGTGGTTCATGGCCACTTCATACAAAGGTTCGTCCACGCCGGGAACGTTCTTAAGCTCACTGATCTTTTTGATAGCCAGTATCCTGATACTGAGATCGGGGTCCTGCATCAGCAGTTCAAGCCCCGGCAGGCAATCCTTGCTGCCGATACTTCCCAGAGCCCCCGCTACCGCGGTACGTACACCGGGATCCCAGTCCCTTGCCAGCTGCGTTATGTAAGGAACTGACTTTTCCGACTTTATTCTGCCGAGCGCCGCTACCGCGAACATGCGGACACGCGGGTCATAGTCGCTCAGGGACGATATGAAAAGGTCCGCCTCGTCTTTAGGGGCTATCCTTGCCAGTGCCCTGATCGCGTTATAACGCACGTTGGGATAAGGATCTTTCATGAGGTCCTTCAGGGCCGCCACGGTCGTCTCTTTGCTGCCTATCACGCTCAGCGTCTTTGCCGCCTGCTGCCTGACCCTGCTGTCATGGTCCTTGAGTCTCTTCACGACCTCGGGTTCGGCCGAAGTGGCCTTCACAGCGGCCAATACCTTCAGTGCGGCGATACGCGCCGATTCGTTGTTCTTGTCCTTCAACAGGGGCAGCACGTACGGCGTGACCTCTATGCCGTATGACGAGAGCTGTCTCTGCGCGTCCATCGCCTTGGGCTTTTCGTAAAGCTGGTTGACCAGACGTTTTATCTTGTACGGTTTCATGTCCTTGGCATGAGACAGCGCCGGGACAGAGACCAGTATAAGCAAAAGCCCTAAAACAAAGATCTTCTTTGCCATTTTCCACACCTCCTTGTAATAAGATACGTTATTTCTTTGAGCTTCTCTTTTTACTCTTGGTCCTGCGGGAACGGCTTACGCGTTCCATGGTCTTCTTCATTTTCTCGTTATCGGCCTTGATCTTGCTGAGCTGCTTCTTGTACTTCTCGAGGCCTGAAAAATCATTGTCATCCTTCAGGAGCTTCGCCGAGACCTCTTTCCCGATCTCATAGTAAAGCTTTTCCCTCTGCAGCGACATACCCAGCATGTCGAGCTGGATCTTGACGAACTTAGACATCTTTATGACGCCTTCCTCTCCTTTCTTGGCGACCTCGCCTACTTCATCCCCGAACTTCTTCAGCATAGGCCCGTACTTATCCATGACGTTGCTCATATCTTTCTTCTTGGCCATCCTTTTCTCCTTTCTTTATTACTGTTCAAAGACCAAAAACACTTTTCGTGTTTACTCGAAATATTGTTCCTTGCTGTACCTGTACACGCATATCCCGCGCTTGGATTTTTCCACAAAAGACACCAGATGCCCTATCTCTTCAGAGCTCAATTCTTCCCTGATACGCTCGAGCGCCTCGCTGACCTCAAGATCGGAATGGAACAATATATTGTACGCCTCTTTCACCTCTTTTATCGCTTCCCTGCCGAAATGCGCGCGCCTGAGACCCACGAGGTTGATCCCCCTTATGGCGGAAGGCCCCCTCACCAGCATGTACGGCGGGACATCCTTGTTCACCCCGCTGAACCCCCCTATCATGGCATACCGGCCTACACGGCAGAACTGGTGAAAGACGACATTGCCCGATATGAACGCGCCCTTCTCGACAGACACGTGCCCCGCGAGCAGGGCCCCGTTGGCGATCACCACATTATCCTCTATGACACAGTTGTGTCCCAGGTGGGACTGGACCATCAGGTAATTATTATCGCCGACGACCGTCGCGGAGCCTTCCGCGGTGCCCCGGTGTATGGTGACATACTCCCTGATGATATTGTTCTTTCCGATCCGCACGTACGTCCTGCCGCCCTTGTAGGCGTAATCCTGCGGGACGTTCCCTATGACGGCGCCCATATGCACTTCCGTCCCTTCGCCTATCTCCGTCCCTTTGAAAATATAAACGTTGGCCATGAGGGTGACGTCCTTGCCTATGACGACCCCTTCTTCCACTATGACGCCCGGCCCGATCTCGGCCGACGGGTCTATCTCGGCGGAACTTGACACGATCGCGGTTTTGTGTATCCCCATCCTATTTCCCTGTATGTTTTTCGAGCTGGTCCACAAGGTCATTTATCACGTCCGCTATGGGGCTCAGATCGTGATCCTTGTTTATCTGAAGGCGGACCGTATAGTCGCCCTCGTCGATCCTTTTGATATCTTCTTCCAGCCTTTCCAGCGGCGCCACGAATCTATAGGACAGTATCACGGCCCAGGTCATCAGGACGATGAAAACCACCGGCACACCTACCGCGAGAAAGAAGTTTATATGATTGACTACAGGCAGGAGGTCCCTGGCTATAACGTCCGGGAGCACCATCTGTTCGGCCAGTATGGTAAAAATAAAGTAATAAAGGCAACCGCCCACAAAGACCGTAGGTATCACCATCGAGAGGATGATTATAAAAAGGTATTTTGACTGTAACGACCTGTTCAAGTATCTGATGGCTGCCCCCTTTCCCTGGCATTCAAGAACTTCTTCAAAAAAGGAACCTTGTATATGAATGAAAACAATTCGTTTTCCCCGGTTTTTTTGTCTTTTTCCATTCCGCCTTCAGGCGTTTCCAGGTACCCGATGGAAATGTTCCCGTAATAAGCGGCTGCACTTGAATCCGTGCTGTCGGAATCGGTCATAAAAGACACCGCCACCACGTCTTTTCCAAGGTCCTCTCCGAAGAGGTCCCTGTAATCTTTCTGGATATCACGTTCCGCGTGCTTCCACTCGTTCGCGGAACCCGATTCCAGCACGAGCATCTTCACGTTCTTCGTGTAAGGACTGGTCGCGACCGTGCCGGCCGGGAGCTTCTCTGTCCACACATATTGTATGGCCTTGGAATTGAGAAAATATCTCGCGTCGAATATCACGTAGACCTGGGCCACGAAATCGAACTCGTCTTTCTCTTCCAGGGTCTCTTCGTCTCTTCTCAGGGGGAACTTTTCGGCTTTCCAGTCCCAGCTGACAAAGATCGGCCTTTCGTGTGAAAGGCGCTGTTTGACGTAAAGCGCGGATGCCGAATCCTCGCTGAACGCCTTGACGCATTTCCGCCCGTCGTTGTTGGTCAAGACGTACTTTGTTTCCTTCCGGACCAGCGCCCTTTCATCCCACTCATCAAGGCTTTTAAGCGACGCGAACGGGAAATTCCTTACCACTTCGTGGCCTTTTCCCGTAACAGGTCTTTTTATCCAGAAAAAAAAGGATGTCCCGAACGCAACGACTATTACAGCTATGATCAGGGATATTATTAAAACCCTTCCCAGCCGATTCACAAAATTTCCTTATGTCTATATTGTCAACTGTTCGGCCCAGTCCCCGATAACGGGCATCTTCCACTTCTTGCCCCTTAACACCTGGATTATACCGGCGATGGAGAGCAACCCGCAGACAAACGTGCCGAACTTGAATATCATACCGCCAAGAAAAGGTATTATGCCCAGTACGCTCACGCCGACCTCGACGATAAAAAGCGTCAGCCCCTGCCTGGCATGAAATCTCACGTCCTCGTCCTTTTTCTCGGCAAGGAGCGGTATCAGACAGAGGAGCCAAACGTAAGAGATCATGGAATACATTTTGCCTCTGGTCATCGGGCCATTCCTTTCTTTACGGCGAAACAGATACCCTTAAATTTTATAAAGTAGTTATATTAATAAATATATTCTAAAGATTATGTGCTAAAAGTCAATGTTATTCGGCGGGGTAAAAAAAAGCCCCGGTCCGGATTAACCGGACCGGGGCTTCATTGCTATGCTGTATTATACACTTAGAAGCTGAGCTTCACTGAACCGACGATGTCGGTGGCAGTGTCATGACCTTCTTCACTGGAGAAATGGTCACCGGGGAAGAACCATGCGGTCAGCAAGCTGAACTGCACGTCCTCGGTATAATCCCATATCAGCTGAAGGTCGACTTCGTCGCCCACGTTCTTCTGCCTGTTCTCAGGTGCTCTCTGGCTCTGCGTCGTCCATGCCTCTACGAGCCAAAAGTGGCCATACAGGGCCTTGAACGTAAGGCTGTCCGTCGGTTCCACCTGGCCCCTCACCAGTATCTGGTGCTGGTTGGTGTAGGACGGGCAGCTCTGCATACGCGTCGCGTAGAACACGTTCTGGAACTCGCGGATCGCGGTGTCGAACTTGCCCCTGAACATCGGGTCCCAGCCCTTGTAGGTGCCGGAATCCGCCGGGTTCACGTTGCCGATGTTCGGCTCGCCTGAGTAGAATATGTATTCGGCGCCGATGACGGGTCTCCACGCGAAATCATCCTGCCAGTAACGGCATTCGATCATCGCATCGAGCGCCCATGCGCTTCTTCTTCTCAGTTCCTGCTGGTTGATCGCGCCCAGATATTCGCCGAACTGGTAAGCGCCTTCGAGGGCGATCGTCCAGTCCTCTATCGGGTCGAAGCTGCCGCGGCCACCGACACAGTGTATGTCGTTGGAGTCGTGGCTGTTGATGACGCTGATCTCTGTGGTGGCGTTGTCGGCCGTACCGCAGTATCTTTCCTGCGAATACCACCAGTAGGCTTCGGCTTCGGCGTTGTAGCTGTCGAAGACGTAACCGACGTTCACGCCCCAGAGGTTCCTGTCATCATCGGCTCTTCTGTGATTCTCACCGATCTTCGCGAAAACGGCGTCGATCGTCCACGGATCATAGTCCAGTGTCGCCCTTATGGCGTCGAAGGACTGAACGGCCGTGTACTCGGTCGCGTACAGTGCGAGCTGGTTGTCCTGCAGGTTGGCCCCGATGATGAAGCCGCGGCCGAACCAGAGGTCCTGACGGCCTATCCTCAGCGTGAGGGGCGAGTACAGGAACTCTTTCAGCTCGATGTAAGCCAGATCGATCTCGATGTCGAACGCATCGGTGCCGGGGGCCATCGCTCTGTTGACGACGGTGTCCCTGAACGGCGTGTAACCGGAGGCCGTCGAACCAAGCTCTTCACGGTTCTGGTTGTTGGCGCTCTCATAGTTCAGGTTGCCCCATACTCTCTGGTTGATGATCCTGATAACGCCGGAAACGTTGTCAGTAAGATCGGCATCGATCTGGATCTCCGCGGTGCTCGTCAGGTATGTCGCCCAGTCGGTCGATTCTTCACCGGTCATAACGTCGTTGGGATCGTTGTTGTCCAGGTCATAATTGTCTCTCGCAAAAGTACGCAGCGTTATGTCGCCGCTTACCTTCACACTCTGCGTTTCGGCGTAGGCTATCGCTGACACAGCGATAACAAGAGCCATTACGCATAGTACCTTCAATAATCTCATCTTACCTCCTTAAAAGGTAATAGAACTATCATATTTTAACGAACAGGCAAGCCTGTTCTTTTTGTTTTTTATATAAGTATCGCCTTGAATGGTTGACAGCTTCCGGCTGGTCCACTCGGACCTTAGTTTCCTCCCCCCTTTCTTTGCCAGGATTGAAACTGCCTCGGCGGTACCTTGAAGACAATTATAAAAAAGAACTTTCCGTAAACATATCTATTATATAGATACATCTACGGACATAACATTTGGATGAAAGTATAGCATGTTATCCTACTGTGTCAAGGCTGAAACATTCAAAAATCGTGTGTTAAGAGAACTGAACATCAATTAAAAGTTAACAATTCTACCTGACCCGCTCCACAAGCTCCTCAGAGTTGCGTATTATGTCGGACTTGATGCTGACCGAATCCGTCAGGGAAGAAAGTATATCCTCTCTTCGTTCAGGAGTAAGGATGTCATCCGGCGAATGGGAATCGGTATTAATGACCAGTTTAGCGCCCGTCCTCATGGCCATGTCGAATACGTGCCTGTTGGTCTCCGAATGGCCTTCGCGGGAGGTTATCTCAAGGCATACCCCCTTCTCCGCGGCCAGGCGGGCATCTTCTTCGCTGATGAACCCGGGGTGCGCCAGTATATCCACCCCGGCCTCTATCGCGGCCCTGTTGGTGCCCGGTATCACAGGCTCGACCGGGGACTCCCCGTGCCCCACGACTATCTTAGCGCCTTTTTTCCTTGCATGCCTGGCAAGTTCGGCAAAGGTCTCGACAGGCACATGGGTGATCTCCACGCCGGGTAGAACCAGGATATCCCAGTATTTGTTCAGTGTCCTCGACGCTTCCGCCAGTCCGTGCAGTACGGTGTCTATATTCGACCGGTCCACGTGGTCAGTAAGGGCTATCGCTTTGCAGCCCGCGACATACGCGCGCCTCACAAGCTCGCTCGGAAGAAGGTCTCCGTCACTCAAAAGCGTGTGTGTATGCAGATCTATCACGAACACCTCCGGGAAAAGTTTCAAGTTTCAAGTCTCAGGTTTCAGGTGAAAGTCTATCATGAATGGACTAAAAATACAATATGGCTTCACGCTTGTCCCCCAGGCCTGCGACCTGGGGCCTGAGACCTGACTTCCTCAAGCCATCTGTTAAGCTCTATGGAAAACCTGGAAAGTTCAAGTTTTTCGGACAGGGTGTAATTCTTTAGTTTTTCGCCGAACGCCTTTTCTCTTTCCGAAGCATCCTCATGGACAAACTCATCTAAAGGCTTTACGGCATTCGCCATATCGCTCCTGCCGTCCCAGTTCTCGTTCACATCAAAAGCGGCTTTCTTGAGGGGCGGGTCCCATGTAGCGTCTATGAACACCCATTTGCCGCCGAGAAAAGCCCTGCATGCCAGATGGTATGTGGCCGGTATTCTCCGGGCCAGCTCCTTCAGCCGCTCGGGATAATCGATCCTCTGTTCGCCCCAGTTGAAAGCATAGGTGCAGTACTTCACCGGAACGCCCAGCTCATGGAACATCATCCCCAGGAGATAATGCTTCGGGACGCAAAAACCTTTATTGCGCTCAAGCATCCTGACAGGGCCTTTTTCAAGATCGAAAAGTTCATTGTCCACGGCGAACGGTATATCCCTTACTTTTTCGAATATCCTGATAAGGCTTTCTTCCCGGTTTAGCCCCAAAGTCCAAGCATCGAACTTTTTTTTGATCGCGCCTTCTAATCCCATAGTTTTAGCTGTTGTAACTTTTTGATTTACTATTTTCATATTAAATTTTATAATAAATTTGAAAATGAACAAACTCTTTTTTACATGTTTCTTGCTTCTTGTCTTCGGTACGTCCGTCCTTGCCGCTGATGCGGACCTCCAGAAAATGGAAGACGCTCTGGCAAGAGGATATCTCGCCGCCGGACGGAACGATACCCGCAGTGCCCTGGACCATTTTTCCAAAAGCGCCGCTTACGCCGCTAAAGCAAAGAACTGGAAGGGACTTGTCGACACGGGTAATGCCTTCTCCGCCCTGGGGAAACCCAGAAGATCCGTCTCCCCCTTAGATAAAGCCCGCAGGATAGCCTTGTCACGGCGGGACTGGCGGGGGCTTGTCGCGGCCTCGTACTCCTACGCAAGCCTTCCCGAAAGCCTTGCGGTAAAGAACAAGGCGGTCTCAGCCCTTAAGGCCGCTTTCAAGATCGCCCGTGATAAAAAGGACTGGAGGGGCCTTCTGGAGGCCACTGAAGCTCTTCACAAGATCGAAAAAAAGGAAATGCTTGAAAAATACCTGGCCGCGGCAAAAAAGACCGTGCTCTCTTCGGGATCCGGCGCCGCCGCCGCCGCGTTCGCGGAACTGGCCAGAAAGACCGGCAATATGGAACTGTACGGGGAATATTCCCTGATGGCCAAGAACTTCGGATACATCAGAAAAGGGCACACCCCTCCCCCGCCGGGATGGGAACCTTACGGCGAAAGCGTGGCGGGCCCCGGAAAGATAAGCGTCGAGGCCCAGAAGACGATGCGCGCTTCAGCTGACAAGGAAATATCGTCAAAGATGGAATATCTGGCCGCGACAAAGGCAAATGACAAAGAACGGGAAAAGTACAAGTACTATGTGATGTACAGAAACTACTATGACTTCCCTTACTACCGCGGTTTTTACGGGTCCTGGCATACCCTGACCCCCGACCAGATATGCGGCTGGGCCGATCATCACCTTTCGGACTACCAGTTGGTGGACGGTGTCTATGTATATGCTTATGAAAATTAAAAATATCTGCCTGAGAACTTTGGCGTCACTCCTGGTCTTCTGTCTTTCTTTCACCTTCCCGTGTTTCGCCGAACCTGCTGAAAGCTCCTCTTCTGTCCTGGTGTTCAACATCTCAGGCACCGTGAAGGTGCTCCCAAGCGGCCATACCGTCTGGAAAGACGCCCGTGAAGGTATGACCCTGCGGACCGGCGATAGTATCAGAACGAATGAGCTGTCTTCGGCGGAATTAGCTTTCAACGATAAAAAAAGCAACGTGGTGAAGGTCCAGCCCGATACCTTTGTGGTCCTGAAACTGAAAGACGGCGAGAAAATAGAACTGATCGACGGGACGGTCCTTTCATCGCTGGCAGACCTTCCCCGCGGATCAGAGTTTGAGATACGCACTCCCAACGCCACCTGCGGCGCCAGAGGCACCAGATACAAGGTCACCTCACGGAAGCAAAAGTCCCTGACACGCGTAGCTGTCGCGCAGAACTCCGTAGTGCTGAGCAGCGTCAGCGACCCGGATAAATCAGCCGTGGTAAAAAAGAACGAGGAAAGAGAGATCTCTCCCTGGAAAAAGACCGTCCTGAGCGCGGAAGGTACAGGTTTCGCCCCGAATAAAGAAATACTGCCCGCTCCGCATGTTATCAGCGAAAAAGAATATCTTGAGATGTTCGGCGCCGAGATTCTTGTTTCCGCGAAACGCGCCGCCCGTGCTGACGCTTACAGGAACCTCGCCGCTAAGATCTACGGCGTTGTCATAGATTCCGGGACTACGCTCGAAAATTACGCCGAAAAGGAAGAAGTCGTTAAAAAGAAGGTGCACGGCGTGGTCAGGGGGGCGAAAGAAAAAAGCGTGGTATACCGCTCTGACGGTTCCGTTCAGATGACGGTGGAAACCAAAGGTTCGCGGCTCTTGGCGGAATTGTCGCCGGTCACGGGAGATATCTTCGGGGATGACTGCCTGACGGGACCGGTCATGGTGAACGCGGATGAATTCGAAGAATACCTTATCTAAAGATCCCCGCCTATAGCACTTTTACGACATCACCGCGATCGAACGAACCTGCCGACCCGGCCGTCGCGTGCGCCTTTGAGAATTTTTCCTCGACGGCGAAGACCTCCACCTGGCCTGCCCTCGTATCCTCGCTGCCAAGCGATATACCTGTATCAGGGTCTATCAGGCTCTCTCCCTTTTTATAGACGGTAAAGATGTCGCCTATCTGCACGTTTGAATTGGCTCCGGCGTTCAGATAGACCGTATCGCCTTTGACGGTAACGACCTTTCCCTGCCAGGGCACTTCTTCCATCTTTTGAGAGATCTGGTAGACCGCGTTGTCTATTACCTTCTGGGTCGCCTTGCCAAGAGGCGTCTTCAGGAAAGCTTTAGAACCGAAGTTCAGGCCGCCGAGACCGGAGCCGCTATATCCCCCGGATATCCCCCCGGAACTGGCCTTTCCTTCGCACCTTATGCTCTCGATCACTTCGCCGGTAGTGGCGTCATACAGCCTTATGTTCACGGCCACGTGGGCACTTGAGCTTGCCAGGCCCACGTTCACACCGGCAAAGCTGACGAGATTGCTCGCGTCCTGCGAGCGGTTACTGAACTCGGTCACGGCCCCTCTAACAAGTACCTGTGAGTTCAATACCTTGCCTATTTTAGCAGCGCCGGCTTCCGTTGTCCTTCCGCTTGCGCCGAGATCCTGTTCCGCCAAAACGTCAGTGATCGCCTGTCTTTCCACCACCACGAACCTGCCGCTGTTGAAAAGCGCGGTAGTAAGCATTTCGGACATGCCGTTGCCTATATTCCATTCCGACCAGCCGCCCGCTTTGTTATCGAAATCCATGACCGCTATGGTCTTTTTCGGACCCTTAAGGGAAGACAGCTCCTCGATCTTCGGACTTGCGCTCTTCCTGCCGCTCTTTGCCCTTTTTCTGGCCTTTTCGTAACTGCTTTCGGCAAAGCCGTTCACAGCAAAAGCCATGGAAATCACTGCCACCACACACACCAGCAATATACCGCTTCTTTTCATGTTGCCGCTCCTTAAGTTATCTTTTGAACCTTATATCTATCCTGTTGGGCGTCCTGGCTGTGATCTCGACGGCGGGATCCTTGATCTCGGACAATATCGTGGAAAGCTGTTCGGTAGTCCCAAAAAACCTCACGTCAAGTTCCAGGACTCCCGAAACGAGCGAACGTTCGCTTACTCCTCTGGTGTCCCTCATTGATTTAAGAACCTGTTTCAGGCCGTAGGCTTTCATTGTATCGGCGTTCTCACACACAAGCTGGATGCTTCTCTCATTATACACCTCGCTTCTCCAGCTTTCGGCTATCCTTTTCATGAGTCCTTCAGCCAGCTTCTCGGCCGTGCCGGAGAGCGCCTTGTTCGCGGTAGGGACCCTTCCGTTACCCCGGGCCGTTACAGCCTCCGTATCCAACGCCAGCACCTGCGCGTTATCGGCTTTTACCGCCCTGGCTTCGGCTCGGGCCTCATATGCATAAACGGTCACCCCGTACGGCTGGCTGCTGCCGGCCAGATCACTGGTCGCCCTCCCCATGATGACCACTTCCGCCCCGTATCTTCTGCCTAAAGCGGCAGCTTTCTGCGGATCGTCATAGGAAAGCGCGGCGTCCCTCATCTTTATCTTCTCGGTCTGGTCCCTGCTTACCACGGGGAAGTCTTTCTTCATAAAAGCCTTTTCCATCTCGATCCCTACAATATTACGGGGCTGTTCGACGCCGTCGATATACTCGTCAATAAGGACCACTATCCTGGGGTATTTCATCCTTTCCCGCAATATCCCCATGGCCTTGACTTCCTTTGTCAGGGCCCCCAGAGCCACATCCGCCTTTATCTTTATTTTGTAAAGGCCGCCCTCTCCTTTATTGTCATAGATCACTTCGTAGCCTTTGATATAACCTTTGGATTTAGTATAGATCTTGTCATCCAGAAGTTCATAGTTCTCTACCATCGTCTCGGAGTCCACCAGAACGCCCACCGCCTGCTCTATCGCATTACGCTGGGCCCTGGCAAGCGCCGAGTCCCTTGCCTGGAGCGAATCGCCGGCGGCTACCCCCTCGGCGACAACTTCTTTTTCCATCACGGCGGCAAAAAGACCCGGGCAGGAGAAAACAAGCACCAGCACCAGTATCAAGGTCTTTTTCATAGTATTTGTATTTTAACCTTTTACAGAACATCTGACAAGACCATTTCAACCCCGGGGGTTGAAATGGGTTACAGGTTGTGGTCGGCTATGGTACAGATGGGTTTTCCCTTGATCCCCGTGAGGAAATAAGTTCCCCCTGACGGGCAAACGGGGGTCTCTTTAAGATACTCAGGTATAAGTTCCCGCCAGGACGGGACATCTGAGATGTCTCGCCCTTTCCGGAAAGCCCATAACGTCTTCGCCATATCTATGCTCTTCAGGTTAGCTATACAGCTTTCCACCCTGATCCTGCGCCAGGCTTCGGTATAATTCTGGAAGGCTATAGCCGCGAGCAATGCCACTATTATCATGGCGATTATCGACTCAAGACGAATGGACCCTCTATCCCCTTTGATATTCATTACTATGACGGAGGTCTAGCTGCCTTGCAGAACATGCCCCTCTATACTGCAGGTAGGTTTTACATCGATCGGCTTGATGTCATAAGTACCGTTGCTCGGACAGGCGGGTACCTCGGTAAGATAGTCGGGAACAAGATCGTCCCATTCGGGGATATCTCCCGAGATCGCCCCTTCCCAGACAGCCCACATGGATTTGGCGTCATCTATATGTTTGAGATGTGAAATGCAAACGTTCGTCTTCGCCCTGGCCGAGGCGTTAAGAAAAGCCGGGGTCGCGACCGCGGCCAAAAGCCCCAGTATCAAGAGCACTATCATGATCTCGATAAGCGTAAACCCGCGACTCCCTATATTCATGCTTTTCATTTGTATAGCAAAATTAATTGCCTGTTAACATTACAAAAACGCTAAGTTTAATATACCTAACGTAATTTAAAAAGGCAAATCCGCGGGGGTTAACTCTTGTGCATCGCGACCTGTAACACGGCTGTACTCCTTCTCCATCAGACCATGCACGCGAGAAGATACCTCTTTTCTTGACATGCCTTCCGGGTAGACCGGAGGAAGGATATGAAGTTCCGCTTCCACGGAGGAAAGTCCCAGTACCTGCCACATGTGCGGCAGCAGGGTCATATCGCCGTACCAGCACACTGTGGGTTTTCCCGGTTCTTCGATATAACGCGTCAGGACCGGAAGGATCGGCATATCCCCGAACGTAGCCGCCTCGAAAGATGTGGATTTAAAAGGAAGTATGCCGCCCTTCCCGTCGGTACTCGTACCTTCCGGATAGACTATGAGGCACATACCCTTTCTCATGGTCTTGGCGAAATCCCTGAGCGCTTTCCTGGACGCGGGCCTGGATTCCCTGTTGACCAACACCGGCTGGGTAACCGCTATCATGCTCCCGAATATGGGCCACCGGGCTACAACGGTAGTGGACGTAAAACGGAGGGGGAAAACGGTCCCGTGCGTGATTATATCGATATATCCGAGATGGTTGGATACCACAAGGCCGGAAAAGTCGTCGGGTATTTTTCCGCGCACCTCAACTCGCAGGTTCAGTATCCCGGCGACACCCCTGGACCAGGTCCGGAGAAGATCGGCTATTTTTCTTCTTCCTTCCCATCCGCCGAACTGATGCGGCAGAGCCCTGAGTATCATGAACAATGTCCAGAAAAATATGGCCGTTACTCTATACAGGCGTCGCAGGATGGACATGATATCAGTCCGTGTCTTTCGTATAGTGAAAATGCTTTCTATACCGCTCCGGCGCACTGGCAGCGTCGACAAATATGAAAAAATCTATAGTCCCGAACTCCTCGTCCAACGCGGGTTCCCCGCAGATCAGGGCTCCCAGCCGCAGATACCCCTTGAGGATCGGGGGTATATGTCTCTTTAAAGCGGTTTCGTTAGACAGTTCTCTTTCGATATCCCTTTCGGGGGGGCGTTCAAGGCGGAAACCCGGACGCGGCCTGGCGCTTATGTTATTGCATATTATACCGTTTTTCCGGAAATACTCGTACAAAGCCCATCCTATCCTCGGGTCGGTCTCGTCCAGGCTTACGCATCCCAGCATATATATCAGTTTCGCCCTGACCAGTATCTCGGATATCGCGCGCCATAGAAGCGCGACAACGGTGCCGGACCTGAATTCGGGGGAAACGCACGAACGGCCGAGCTCCAGGCACTTGTCAGCTATCCCGTAGATACCTCTTATGTCATACTGCCTTGATGAATAGAATCCTTTTGCCGTATTGGCGATCGCCCCCAAATGAGCGCGATATGTCCCGATAACCCTGCCGGAATCCTTCTCTATTACCAGGATGTGCAGGCAATGCTCGTCGAATTCATCGAAATCGATACCATACCTCTGCAAACCACGTAAGCCCCTTCCCTGCTCGAGATTAAAGATCTCAAACCTCAGGCGTTGTGCCTTTTCGATCTCTTCATGATTGTCGGCAAGTTTGACCAGAAAATGGCCCTTTTCCGCCAGAATGGGAGGATCCACAATATGCCTCGGTAAGCTGTTCCTGGTAACCATACATAAGCTCCTTTTTCCCCTACCTAATTACGCTCATCAGACCGTCCGGACACGAACTCGATCCAATCCAGGTCGGCTTCGGCCTCGGTACCGGTGTACTGGCTGTTGCAACACACGCTCAAAAATATTTTCCCCGGACAAAAACCCCATGCCTCTTTAAAGTCACGGGCGCAATCTCGTTCCTCAACATACCATTTGCCGTGCTTCGCGTCTTCTTTATTTCTCAGGGTATACCATTTAACCTTTACCGTTCCCCCTCCATACACGCAGTCGCCTTTCGCTCCATCGGGCGTATCGGTGTCCCACCTGTAAGACACGGACTTATTGCTCAGCATACCTCCGGTACCCAAATAGATGCCTATCGCCTGGTCATCTTTTGCCTTTACCCTGCCGTCGGCCCCTTCCGGCAGTTCGGTCACCCTCCAGCGCCAACGAAGTATGGGCGTCCGTTCCAGATCGACGCCTGTTATCTGGCAGATCACCGAACCGGTAGCCTTGTCCGCTTCCATATGCAGGTAAGACTGCCCGTCGCCTTTGCCCTTTACAACGGAAAAGACCGTTTTCGGAGTGCCGGGTTTGCCTCTGAACGTCCATCCCTCCGGCACGGAATGACTGCTTTCGGTGTCGGCGGTATCGAAGTCCTCTTTCCAGCCCACAGTCCCCGTTTCTTGCGGCCGGGACGAAAACCCCATCAGGACCGCCGTCAGAAACGCCGCGCACAGAACTACCCCGAAAATGGCCAGCATCCTTCTCACGCTCATCTACTCCGTTCTCCCCCTTTCTTCCTGGATATATTTGAACTTGTAATCAGCGTTCGCGAGTTTGTTGAATAGTTTCTCTTCCTGGATAATCATGGGAGAGGTATCTATGATCTTCGAGAACCCCTCCCAGATGCCGAACCAGCCCAGGGGCATCAATATGATAGCCAGAAGTTCCGTATTCAACTGGTTAAAGACCTTGAAATAGGTGATCAGCGTCAGGATCCCCAGATTGCATACGCCGAACATGACAAAAACGGCGCCGCGGAGCCTTATCCGCATGATCTCCTTCTGCCTTTGCAACACTTTATGCTTGAAGTCCCTTTTAAGCCTTTGTATGACGACCTTCTCCGCCTGCGCGTCCTCGAGCGACACAGGGGCACATATCGATATCAGGAATCTTCCCGTCCGTGTTTCCCTGTACCTCTTCTTGAGTTCGGCCAGAAAGTCCTCCGACAGCACCCTTTCACCCAAAGGCCTGGGATCGAAGTCGGAAAAGATGTCATCCCACGTGTCTATCGCTATCGAGACTTCCTTTATGTCCTTGATCTGCCGTTCGGCGCCGTTCATACTGATCCCTTTATATCCTGTCCAGAAGTTCGTTCTTTTTGGACTGGAACTCTTCTTCGGATATAACGCCTTTTTCCTTCAGCGCGGCCAGTCTTTCTATCTTGTCATAGATGCCTACGGCGTCGTTCCTTTCCGCTTCCGGCTCCCGCGGTGCGTCCTTCTCGGCGGGGTTCTCCCCTTCCGTCTCAACCGCCTTCTTCCTTTTTTCCCGGGATGGACCGGCCTTGGACCGCTTGGCACTTTTCATGAACACGGAAACCGGGAACACTATGATAAAGAACAGGACCCCCAGCACCCACCAGGCTATAAAACTGCGGCCTTTCGCCTTGGCTATGGCCGCCGGCAACAGGGCTATGACCATAAGGACCAAAAGAAGCTTGACGAGCGTCTCATCGTCAAGTTCATCCAGTAACGGAACGTTCCATTGCTTGACCGCCACTTTCTTCTTCACAGCGGCTGTCTCTCTTCTTTGCGGCACGGGCTGCTGCGGCTGTTGAGACGCATCGCTCACACCCATCTCTCTCTTTACCTGCTCCCGGATCTGCGACTTTACGTCTTCCATGCTCTGGGAATGACCTCGCCCGGCAACAAGAACACATAAAAGAGCCGCCAGTATCATGCTCGAAAAAAACTTTTTCATACGCTCACTCCTGGCTCCAGAAAAACAGAGGTCCTACCATGGGTAGAACCTCTGTTTATAATCCGTCATATAACCGGTAAATGGATTATTTTGTTTGCGCTTCCGTTCCTTCTCTCTCGGCCGGTTTCGTCGCGCCGCGAAGAGATTGCTCTCTAACGATAGCAGAGGATTTTCCCCATTCAGCTATGTGATCGCTGGCTGCCTGGAACGCGCCTTTACCGGGTTCCTTGCTCATGGGTTTACCCTGTGTCGCTTGTGCGGCAAACGCTGTTATTGCGCTCAAAGTAAATACTGCTAATACTGCCAATACCAATAACCTTTTCATTCTTCACCCCCTTTAGATAATAATATCAGTATTATATGCGTTATACGCGTTTATGGAAAGGAAAATCTGCTCCTCAGCAAAGATCGGGAAGAACGAACCAGGCCAGTTTCCATATTTGCTCATATTCCAGGCAGACCACTCCGCTGAACCTGAAGGAAACCACTTCTTTATCGGAAGATCCCGTCAAAAGCAGGGAAGCCAGTTTTTGGAGGAACGGCAGGTGTCCCACGATCATGACATCCGACCCCGCAACTATGATCTCTTGCCCGAATTTCTCGACAGGATCGTTGGGACTAAGATCTTCACGTTCCGTTACGTCTTCACATTTTACGGCCCCTGCGATGATCCGGGCGGTCTGGACCGCGCGAAGCTTTTTGCTGTGCCAGAGGCGGCTCACTTTTATGCCTTTGGATCCCAGGAACGCGGCCACTTTCCGGGTCTCGGCCTTCCCCTTTTCGCTCAAGGGCCTTTCGGGATCCTCTTCCTTGGATAACGCAAGGCCGTGCTGCACAAGATAAAGTCTCATGTCCGATCAGCGCCCTTTATAACTTTCCTGCAGGCCCTCTTTATAGCCCGAGGTATACCCGGCTTTGTACCCGTTGTTGTAGCCGTCCTGGTATCCCTGGGAATACGCGTCCCTCGGATGGGAGTTGTCTACCTGCTGGGTAGATGAAACCTTTTCCCCGCTTATCGAGTCCAGAAGCGCCCCTCCGAGAATGTTCACCCCGGCCCCGGCCAGCGCGCCTTTCCATATATCTCCCCCCTTGGCCCCGGAAGCGGCCCCGCCTACGGCTCCGGCCCCCGCGCCCAGAAGGCCCTGCCTGAGAATATCGGAAGAATCCCTGTCAGCGAAAACGGTCATACTGCCCAGGACAAATGCCACGATCAAGGCAAGCGTCACGATCTTTTTCAAGATGCACCTCCTGCACAAATATAATTGTAACTTAAACGGGAATTCATATAAAGGATATTTTGCGATATTTGGGATGGTCCCATACTTCCGGTGAAAAGAAATTAAGGGATGTGATCTCTGCTAAGACCTAAAGTGCGATCTTTTATGACGGTTCTTTGACGCTTCTTTCCTTCTCCCGTTCGTCCAGATACCGCTTCAGGTAAAAGCTTACCAGATCCGCGCATTCTTTTACACTGCTTTTGTTCTGTTCGTCACGGGACGACTCTTTTTCCGCAGCCGTGTTCTTTTTGACCTTGGTCATCTTGCAGCCTCCAGTTTGCTAAATTTTTATAATTTTAACATCAACGGGGCTCTTTGTCAAGCAAATTGTCAAAATACCATACCGGGCTTTGTATTCAACAGCTACACCTTGAATGGTATATGCACCAATAGATCAGGCGGATACCCGAGGCCGCGTATCCCGAAAAAGCCCGTTTTCTTCAGCAGTATAGTGTATTTCTTCCCTTTGGCTCTGTCTTTTCCGAATATAAGCCGGTAGGCCTCGTCGACAATGGAATTTGCGGTAACTCTCACTATGTTGTCAGGGACCCCGTCGGGGCTTTCGGACCTTGCCGTCATGTCACACTGGTCATTGACGTAATCGATCGACAGGAAACGCTGCTGGTCGTTCTTTTTATCCATAGCGATCTCGGTTGAGAACCAGGTCATTCTTGTCATACCGCCTATCCTGGTAGCGTATTTGGCGAGCGTAGCGAGGCGTAAGGCTTTGAACTCATCCCCCGTCACATGCTCATAAGTACCGTTCCTGTCGTCCCACCAGCATGGTATTATCTTATCGAACACGTGAAACACCCTGAACCAGGCCCTTTTCCTGTTCCATTCCAGGGGGTTCACCTTTTCCTGCAAGAGAAAATTGTCCCCGCGGTCATAATTGCGCGCCTCGGCTATCTCCCTTATGGTGCCGGAGGCATTATACACAACGCCCTGGTGTCCCCAACCGCATCCCGGTTTTATGACGAACGGTATGCCCAGTCTGGCCCGTTCCTCCGCCGTAAGGCGGAAAGAAGTGGGTTCCCAGTTACGCACTATTACCGTGTAAGGGGTGTTGATACCCGAGTCCAGCAGTTCATAATACATTACCGCCTTGTCAACGGCCATCCTGGTCCGGTCGGGATCGTTGATGACCACCCCGCCTGAATCCTTCACGGCATAACAGACGCGGGCAAAAAGATCACCGGGCACGTCGTAGGTGGCCTCCGTGTCAAGAAGCACTTTTATGCGAAGCTGGTTGGATTCAAGGCCCTTTACGGCTTCCCTTACCCTGTTCCTCGTGACCTGCACGAAAGAAAGGCCTTTTTTCCTGCAGCCGGCCTCAACGAGGTCGGTGAAAAGACACTCATCCTTGTCCCAATTCAGACCGAAATCATATATTTTCATGGTCTTCCAGGATCCTTGAAATCAGGATCGTTCCCTTTCTTTAAGGCAGATACGCGCGTACTTTATTATTTTAACTCTAAACCCGCCAATATGACAAGTATTTAGCTTCCTTTACAGTATGCATTTCTCGTCAAAAACGGCCTTGTAAGCTATGATGAAAGCGGCGGCACTAACGCCCAAAAAAGGCGCTCCTCCGGGGTAGCTGCCTTTGACCACGAGTTTACCACCCTCGAAGAACTTAACGTTCCCGTGCTTGAGCATCATCATTTCCGAAAGGACCTCCCCCGAATCGGGGCCCACGGCTATGACCCTGATCCTGTCGCCTTTCTTCACATCAAGTCCTCGCACGGCGATATCGTCTCCCGTTTCGACCTTCTTGCCGCCATATTTGATGCGTACCGTCGACTTGCTCCTTTTGACTAGCCCGGACATAAGCATCGATAAATAAAAATCCACCCCGCGCGCGTATCCCACTTTCAAGTCTATCTCCGCTTTTTTGCCCGAATGATATTCATAAAACCTCATTCCGTTCTTCTTGTCGCGGTTCGCTTTCATTATGCCTTCCAGGAACTTCAGGGCACGCCCGGTATCACCCTCTCTGGCGAAATAGGCCGCATAAAGTCCCGTATACCACGGCCAGAGCCCACCGTTATGAAAATGCCCGACGTATTCCTTGAAACGGTATTGATGGAGTTTCCGCGACCTGAAAATATCCTCCGAAAAGAAAGGGTAATGTGCCGGGACCAGCGGATATTTGTTAACCGATATCTCGTCGACAAACCCCGCTATCTTGAGGGCCTGTTCCTCGGTCGGGATCCCCGCGAGAAGCGCAAGGGCGTTCCCGAACGCGTCAAATATGCCGTGTGAATGTCCCAGAAAAGGATCAGACCTGTCCGTCACGTGAAAAAAATGCAGAAAATACCCTGTCCTGTTGAAATCGAACCTGTTACGTATCTGTCCGTAAATATCGTCGTCTTCGACCCGTATCTTCCTTATCCAGAACCTTTCCCTGATCAGCCTTTTTACGCGTTCCGCTTTGCCGCGATAATAAAGCGCCCTGTCACTGTCCTTTTTTGCTATAAGACCTGCGTACCCCTTCAAGGCCAGATACCATAACACTTCATCATAAAGCACATATCCCTGCTGCAAATATTCATCAGCCCAATTGCCGGCCCTGGGGATATAGAGCAGTTCCAGCTCCGGGTTCTCCCATGTCTTTTCAAGATAATCCATAGCCAGGTCGACTGAACCGGAATACTGCCTGAGGAATCCACTATCGCACCGTTCCTCGTGGAACAGCACGCAGCCTAAAACATAAAGAGTGGTGGGATCGACACGGGGATTAATAATACCGTAACTGACCTTCCCATCGGAAGAGATGTTGCTCGGGATGGCCCCATCTTCGCGCTGGTGTCCGGCAAGAGCTGCGAGGCTCGCCTTAAACCCTTCGATCAGGCCGTCATCACCCGTCAACAGGGCCGCCACGCCTATCCAGAAAGCGTCCCTGGTGAAAAGACGCTTGTAATTATCCTTGTCTACGGACGAAGCGAAATATCCTATGGATCCGGACTCGGGGCCAGCTATAAGATTTTTCAGCAAACCGACGGATTCCCCGTATTCCCGCCTGTACGTTTCGTCAGACGTCATTTGATCATTCCGCTTCCCGCTTTTTGAAAATTACTTCTGCACTTTTTCTTCTCTTGCCCCGGAGCCGCCGAAAGGGAACTTTAACACTTCGCCTACCTTTTTTGTGGTCTCTTTAACGGAATCGGTGGCACCCTCAACAACCCCATGCGTCCCTTCAGGCACTACTCCCTTTATTGTTTTTCCGGCCGTATCTATAGCACCCGCCGTTACCTCCTGGGCCGTCGAAAGCGTATCGGAGACGGTGCTCTCCATGCCCTTCAGGTCAAAACCGGTAAGACGCGCGATGGTGGTGTTCTTGAGCGCCTGCACCATTATCACGGCGACCAGCTTGTTCATATCCTTTACGTCACTGTATTTTTCATTAAGGTCCACGTTGAACTCCTGGACCGAAGGCTCCCCGCCTTTTGAATAATCCTTATAAATGACCCTTCCCACCTTCAGTTCCAGGTTATCGATCCAGATCTCCGGGGTTACTCCCTTTTTCGCGGGTCCGGGCCCCGCGCCTTCCTTCTGGGCCTGGACCACTTTCAGCGAATCCAGGTTGAGCTCGCCTCTTTCATTCTTGACGACCACGAATTCCTTCAGGTCTATCCTCACATCGGTCAGGTGGACCTTCCCCTTAAAAGCGGCGGCAAGGTCATAATCCACGTATACCTCCGGCATATCCAGCATCACCCTGTCCTTGTAACCTTTAGGGTTATAAAGACGGAGGTCCTTTATCCCTATAAGCGTCTTGATCAGCCCTACTTGCAGGCTCTTTATCCTCAACCCGAGCCCTGTGACCATCTCCACGCTCTTTTCCGCGGAAACCTTAATGATCACGTCCTTGGTAAAAGACAGGACAAATACGACCACCAGGGCCACTACCAGGATACCCAGTATATTTCTCATTTCTCCTCCTTTATTTGCCGAAATCCCCGAAGGATTTTTTGACATCCTCCGCTTTCTGTTTCAGCTGGGCGGCCAGGTCGTCCTTGGCTTTCTGGAGCAGGGCTTTGGCTTCAGGTGAATCCTTATCAAGATATGTGAGCACATACTGGAGCACGTCTATGGCGCCCTGAAAATCGTCCGAATTGATAAAAGCCTTGCCCTGCGCTATGAGGTACTTCGTCTGTTCCTGCGTGGTCTTCATCATCTTGGCCGTATCGATCGCCTCTCTGCTCGAAGCGGCCTTCTGGGTGCACCCTGCCATCGTTACGCTTACGGCAAGAAAGAACACCATTAAAGCAACGCCTAACCTTTTCATCCCGGCCTCCTTTGTTATTATCAAATCATGGGACCAAAGCCACCAGAATCACGAGTTATTCTACTCCCATATCACCGGATATTACAAGCGTTAATTGGGGAATCAGGTGTCGGGTGTCAAAAAACAGATGTCAGCGGACAGAGAAAAGTGTCAGAGTGTCGTCGCTCGCTACGCTCACTAGTGTCAGAGTGTCATATTTAGGGGGTGGGGGGTATCGTTCCACAGGAAAGGGGGGAAATACTCTCCCCTTTTCCAATTTAGTGGGGACAGGTTTACTGTAGTAGCATAAACTTGGGTATAAACCAGTCCCCTTATTTTTGTTTCTATTTCCTATAAAGGAGGGGGGGACATTAAGGGGGAACCATTGGTTCCCCTATCCCAAAACACAACTTGAGGGGGTTATTATTCCAAAGAAGAAGGGGGATATACCTCCCTCTTCTTCTTTGGATAACAGGAATTGCTTTTATATAAATCCGCCAGGAAGGGGGTAACAGCAAGTGACTTGCTGTTTTAACTGGCACAATAACGAGCGCCATGAAGGGGGAAACCTGGGTTTCCCCCCTATGGAATAAATTAAAAAGGCACCGGGTTTTTAGATTCCCGCTTCTGCGGGAAGGACAACAAAAAAAAGGCTCATAGGTTAATGAGCCTTTTTAATTTATGGCGTCCCCGGCGCGATTCGAACGCACGACCTACTGCTTAGGAGGCAGTCGCTCTATCCAGCTGAGCTACGGGGACACCAGTTGAACCTGCTTCGCATAAATTCGGCCTTACAACTTCTGTTCGCTTCGCTCCTTAAGTTGTGGCCTCATTTAGCTACGGGGACGCTAGTTTAAACGCTTTGCATAAATTCGACTTTACAAGTTACGGCTGCTTCGCTCCCGTAACTTGTAGTCTCATTTAGCTACGGGGACCCCTGTTAAACTCGCTTTACATAACTAACAACTAAAAAACCACCCTACCGCCTACGTGTTCTTTTATGTTTCCTGCCGTACTTTTTCTTGAGGAGCTTCTCGCCTTCTTTTTCCTGCTCTTCCATCATCTTGCGCAGTTTGACCATGCACGCGGCTTCTATCTGGCGGACCCTTTCCCTGGTGATGCCGAAATGCTTGGCCGTCTCCCTGAGAGTATGGGTCACTCCGTCCTCTCCGAGGCCGAACCTCAGGGTGAGGATCTTTCTCTCGCGTTCGGTCATCTTATCGAGCAGGCCTTCGATCCTCTCGTGAAGCAGGAATTTCGAGAGTTCATCCACGGAAGTCACGATGCTTTCATCCTCTATCAGGTCCATGAACTCCGAATCGCCCGATTCGCCGATCGGGGCATTGAGGCTCGATATGTTCGACGCCATATGGTTGAGCTGCCGGACGCGGCCCACCGGAAGCTTCATCTTCTTGGCGATATCGTTTATCTGCGGCGCCTTCTTCATCTTCTGCTGCAGGTGCTTCTTGACCTTCTGGAACCTCATCAAGAGCTCCATGACATACACGGGGATGCGCACGGTCTTGCCCTGGTTGGCGACGGCCCTGGTGATATACTGTTTTATCCACCACGCGGCGTATGTCGAGAAACGGTAACCTTTGTCAGGGTCGTACTTGCTGACGGCCTTCATGAGGCCCAGGTTACCCTCCTCTATAAGGTCCAGCATCGGCACGCCGAGATAGCTGTACTTCTTGGCGATGTTGATGACAAGGCGCAGGTTGCTCTTGATCATCTGCTGCCTGGCTTTTTTGTTGCCCTTCTTGACCTTGTTCGCCAGCGCTTTTTCCTCGTCCGGCTTAAGGAGCGGCAGGTCGCGTATGTCTTTGAGATAAAGTTTTATTGCGTCCATATTCAGGTTTCAGGTTTCAGGTTCCAGGTTTCAGGCCGTTGGATAAAGACACGTCTTCTTCTTTACCCTAACACCTGAGACCTGATACCTGCGACCTATCCTTTCTTTATACCTTACAATCTCTTATCGCTGCCTGCGCGGCGGCAAGTCTCGCTATCGGCACGCGGAACGGAGAACAACTGACGTAGTTCATGCCTGCCTTGTAACAGAAATTAATGGAGTCCGGGTCGCCTCCATGTTCGCCGCAGATACCTACCTTGAGTTTCGGCCTGGTCTTCCTTCCCCGCTCGATGCCCACCTTTACCAGCTGCCCGACGCCCTCGGTATCAAGCGACTGGAACGGATCCTTGGGAAGTATGTGCTTTTCCAGGTACGGAGCAAGGAAGCTGCCCATATCGTCACGCGAGAAACCGTAACTCATCTGCGTCAGGTCGTTTGTCCCGAACGAGAAGAACTCGGCCGCCTCCGCTATCTTGTCAGCGGTAAGTGCGGCGCGCGGTATCTCTATCATGGTACCCACGAGCACCGGCAAGCTCTTGAGCTTGTATTTCTTTTTCACCTCGTCGTAAACACGACTGATTATCTCTTTCTGGTTCACTATTTCCTCTTCAGCGCCGACGACGGGTATCATTATCTCGGGATACACCTTCTTGCCGGCCTTGATAAGCTCGGCCGCGGCCTCCATGATCGCACGAGCCTGCATCTCGGTGATCTCGGGATAAGTGACGCCCAGACGCACGCCGCGATGCCCCATCATGGGGTTGCTCTCCCTGAGGAGGGCTACGCGCTTCTCAAGACGCTCCATGCCTATGTTCAGACTTCTAGCCAGCTCCTCGAGCTGTTCCCTCTGGTGCGGAACGAACTCATGAAGCGGCGGGTCCAGGAGCCGTATGGTCACCGGCAGGCCCGCCATGGCCTCAAGCGTACCCTTGATGTCGGCTTTCACGTACGGGAAAAGTTCCTTAAGCGCTTCTGTTCTTTCCTCGGTCGTATCCGAAAGTATCATCTTGCGGAGCTTAAAAAGAGCCGCTTCGGAACCCTCGCCATAGAACATGTGCTCGGTCCTGAAAAGACCTATGCCTTCCGCTCCGAAGAGGCGCGCTTTTCTGGCATCCTCCGGGGTGTCCGCATTGGTCCTTATGCCCATTTTCCGCACGCTGTCACACATCTTGAGAAAGTCGTTGAGCACTTTATTCTCTTTGGTGGCGTCTATCATGGGGAGCACGCCTTCATATACAAGGCCCTTGGTGCCGTTCAGTGTGATCTTATCGCCCTCTTTGAAAACCTTGCCATGCACTTCCAGCGTCTTCGTGTAATAATCCACTTCCATATCACCGCAACCGACGATACAGCATTTTCCCCAGCCGCGAGCCACGAGAGCCGCATGGGATGTCATGCCTCCGCGAGCAGTAAGTATCGCCTGGGCGGCCCTCATACCTTCGACGTCCTCGGGATTGGTCTCTTCGCGAACAAGTATGACCTTCTTCCCTTCGTTGGCCCATTCGACCGACGTGTCGGAATCAAAGACGATCTGGCCGTTTGCTCCGCCGGGACCCGCCGGGAGTCCCTTGGCTATGAATTTATTCGTCTTCTCGGCCATCGGGTCGATGATCGGGTGCAAAAGTTCGTCAAGCTGTGCAGGTTTGACCCTCATGACAGCCGTCTTCTTGTTTATCAGCCCTTCCTTCACCATATCGACGGCCATCTTCACCGCGGCGGGGCCGTTGCGTTTGCCCACACGTGTCTGTAGAAGAAAAAGCCGTCCATCCTCTATGGTGAACTCGATGTCCTGCATGTCGTGGTAATGTTTTTCCAGTCTCTTCTGGATGCTGTCAAGCTGTTTGTATATCCTGGGCATGAGAGCGCTCAGCATCACGAGGTCCTTGTTGTGGTCGCTCTGGGAGTTTTTGTTTATCGGCGCGGGCGTCCTTGTTCCTGCTACGACGTCCTCGCCCTGTGCATTGACCAGGTATTCGCCGTAGAACTTGTTGTCACCGTTACCCGGGTTACGCGTGAACGCGACTCCCGTAGCGGAATTATCGCCCATGTTCCCGAACACCATCGTCTGGACGTTCACGGCCGTGCCCCACTCGTCGGGGATGTTCTCAATGCGGCGGTATGAAATGGCACGCTTCCCGTTCCATGAGGTGAACACCGCGCCCACCCCTCCCCAGAGCTGTTCCATGGCGTCATCCGGGAATGCCCTACCGAGAACTTCCTTGACCTTTTTCTTGTACTTCCCGCAAAGGTCCTTGAGATCTCCAGCATCGAGGTCGGTATCCAGCGTAACGCCTTTTTGTTTTTTCTTTTGCGCAAGCAGCTTCTCCAGCTGCTGGCGTATGCCCTTACCCTCTTCGGGTTCCAGGCCAGCGGCTTTTTCCATAACAACGTCCGAGTACATGGTGATAAGACGTCTGTAAGCGTCGTAGGCGAAGCGCTCGCTACCCGACCGCTGTATCAGGCCGTCTATGGTCTTGGACGTCAGCCCCACGTTAAGAACGGTCTCCATCATCCCGGGCATCGACTGGCGGGCGCCGGAACGCACTGAAACAAGAAGCGGATCTTTCGGGTCGCCGAACTTCTTGCCCATCGCCTTTTCCACCTTCTTCAAGGCGGTCTGGACCTCTTCCTTAAGGCCTGTGGGATATTTGCCTTTATTCTTGTAGTAATATGTGCACACATCTGTAGTTATCGTGAATCCGGGCGGCACAGGTATCCTCAGGCTCGGGTGACCCGCCATCTCGGCGAGGTTGGCCCCCTTACCACCAAGAAGGTTCTTCATCTCGGCCTTGCCGTCGGCCTTGCCGTCCCCGAAAAAATATACATTTTTCTTAGATCTGTTCTTTTTCGTCGCAGTTGCCTTTTTCACCTTCTTTGCCATCTTCTTCACTCCTCCTTTTGTTTATACATCGGGTGTATTATTATACACCCGATGTATGTTCTTGGTCAGAATCCGAATTTTTCCGTCATATACTCCTTGAGCTTCGAGGCCTCGATCCTGTCCTGGCCCATCGAATCCCTTTCCCTGACCGTGACCTTGCCGTCCGTCAGCGAATCCACGTCGACCGTCACGCAGAAAGGCGTGCCTATCTCGTCCTGCCGGCGGTAAAGCCGCCCGATAGCGGCGGTATCATCGTAGACGACCCGGTAGTTCCCGCCGATATCGTCGCGTATCCTGCGTGCCATCTCCACTATCTCCGGCCTGTTCTTAAGAAGCGGCAGCACCGCGATCTTGATCGGCGCCAGGCGCCTGTCCAGTGAAAGGTACACCCGTTTCCTGTCCTTCACGACCTCGCTGCGATACGAATCTACCAGGAACGCCAGGACCGCCCTGTCCACTCCCCCTGAAGGCTCTATTACGTAAGGCGTAAAACGTTCTTCGGTCGCGTCGTCAAAATAGGTCAACTCTTTCCCGCTGATCCGGGAATGCTGCTTGAGGTCAAAATCCGTCCTGTTGGCCACTCCCTCGAGCTCCGACCAGCCCATCGGGAAAAGGTATTCTATATCGTGGCACCTTTTGGCGTAATGTGCCAGCTCTTCTTTCTCGTGCTCACGGAGCTTCAGGTTCTCCTTCCTTATCCCCAGCGAGAGGTACCAGCTCATCCGCGCGTCCAGCCAGTATTCGTACCACTTTTCGTCCTCGCCGGGTTTAACGAAATATTCCAGCTCCATTTGCTCGAACTCCCGGCTCCTGAACGTGAAATTTCCCGTGGTTATCTCGTTGCGGAAAGCCTTGCCAATCTGTGCCACGCCGAACGGGAGTTTTCTCCTGGATGCCACGAGTATGTTCTCGAAATTGACGAAGATGCCCTGCGCCGTCTCAGGCCTCATATACACGTCCTGGGCCTCGCCTTCGACCGACCCTACCTGCGTCTTGAACATCAGGTTAAAGCTCTTGGGTTCGGTGAGCTCCCCGCCGCATTCGGGGCACTTATCGCCTTTGATCTTGTCTATCCGGAACCTCTTCTTGCAGTCCCTGCAGTCAGAGAGCATATCCGCGAACGAAGCGACGTGTCCGGAAGCTTTCCAGGTCTCGGGGTTCATCAGTATAGCGGCGTCAAGTCCCTCGACGTCGTCGCGTTCGTACACCATGGATTTCCACCATTGGTCCTTGACGCTTTTTTTGAGTTCCACGCCAAGTGGCCCGTAGTCCCACACGCTCCCTATACCGCCGTATATCTCGCTGTCCTGGAATATGTAACCGCGCCTTTTACACAGGTTGGCTATATCCTTTAATGTGACTTCTGTCATTTTTTTCGCCCTTCTACGGCTAATTTATCAATCTCTGTTTTTGCAGCTGCTCGAGGAACCTCATCGACCTTACGGGCCTTGCCACGTGATACCCGACAAACCTTTTCAATATCCTTTCGATCTCTTTCCCGACTTCCCTGCTTACCTTTATCTGCGCAGTCCTATAGATAGGGCTGACCAGTATCTTGCGCATGAAATTCACAGCGCCCCTGGATACGGGAAAAGCCGTCTCGTCGGATCCCGCGCATCCGCCGCAGAGCAAACCGCCGTTCGCCGCGCTGAACCGGACCTTGTCCTCCGCGGCCCTTCCGCAGACGGCGCATCCCTCAAGCATGGGCCTGAGGCCCAGCGAGTCGAGCAGTTTAAGTTCGAATATCCTCCCGACACGCCTGGGGCTGGAGTCGGTGGCCAGGAGCTTCAGGCTCTCGAGGAGAACTTCATAAAGGCCCTCGTTGACATCATGATCGCTGGTGATCGTTTCTACCAATTCTATAAAATAACTGGCGTATGTCAACCTTTCTATGTCTTTTCTCACGGGGTAAAAGAGATCCATCGCCTCGCACTGGGTGATAAGGTCCATGCCTTTCTTCTTCTTTCTGTAAAAGAGCAGCTGGCAAAGCGTGAATATCTCGAAGTTCCCCGCGAACTGCGGGTATGGGTTCCTGATCCCCTTGAGAACCCCTTTTATCTTGCCGAATTCCTTCGTGAACACGACAAGTATGTAGCTTGTCTCCCTCAGGTAATACTTCCTGAGTATGATCCCTTCCGCGCTCTGGGCCGTCGCCATCTTCTATTCGTCTTCCTTGTCCGCTTCGTACGGCGGGGACACCGAACCTCCGGAGACGACCATCTTCATGCCCTCTTCCACGCTCATCTTGAGGAACTGTATGTTATCCTTCGGCACTACGATGAATATCCCGCTGGTCGGGTTCGGCGTAGTCGGGACGAACACATTGATACAGCTCTGCCCGACAGAATCCCTTAGCTCCCCCCTGGAAATACCCGTCGTGAACCCCAGCGAATACAGCCCCTTGCGAGGGTATTCCACGAGCACGACCTGTTTGAATATGGTCTTGCCCTGCCCCAAAAACGCGGAGGATATCTGTTTCACGGCTCTGTATATCCTTCCCATTATAGGTACCCTGAGCAGTATGCCCTCGCCGAAAGCGAACACACGGTTTATTATGAATATCTTGGCGCCCCATCCTATGAGGGCGATAACGGCTATTACAAAGACCAGGATGGCGCCCTTGGCCAAAAATACTTCCGCTCCCTGCATATCCAAAGCTATTATTTTCAAAAGCGGGTTCAGTATCGCCTGGTTGAGCTTGATCACCAGGTACCTGATAATAAGTACCGTTATAGCGACCGGAAGAAGAATGACTATCCCGTTCAGGAAGCTCACGAAAAAATTGTTCCATATCCTCTTCATCTCTATCTCCTCCTCAACCCTTGATACTTGATACTTGATACTCGATACTTTACGAAAGTAACTGAAACACCAAGAGCGTCACCAAAGTGCCCAGAAATGCCCCGGCTATGATCTCCCACAGCGTGTGCAATCCGTTTATCAGCCGGCTTCTCGCGATAATAAGGGCAAGCAAAAGCACCAGCACGCTCACCAGGATATTCCCGGTCACCAGTGAGACCGCCGTCCATATCGCGAACGCCACGGCGGTATGCCCGCTGGGCATTCCGCCCCTCAAGAGCGATCTTTCGCCGCGCAATATTTTAACAAAAAGCACCAGTCCCACGACTATCAGAAGAGCTATCAGCGTTATATGCCACGGCGACTGCTTGATCCTCAGAAAGGAATCCTTCAGTCCGAAATCCAGCTGTTTTATTATCAGAAAATATCCTACTATGGTCGCGTTCACGGCGCTGACGAACACCGCGGCCGCGGCTATATCCTTTACGATCTTGGCCACGGGATGGAACTCTTCCCTCATAATGTCCACAAAATGCTCGATGGCGGTGTTGACCATCTCTGACACCAGGACAAAGCTCACGGCGAGACAGAGGATCATGAACTCTACCGAGCTCAGCCCCAGGTAGATGCCCATTATGACGACAAGAAAACCTATGAGAAAATGCAGGCGCATACTGCGCTCCTGCTTGAGCACGTGCACTATCCCCTCCAGGGCCGCGGAGACGCTGTGGAAAAAAGTGTCGCCTCTATATGACTGCTTTTGCTTTTTGTAGGAGCTCATGTTCTTTTCGCTGTAAAACTTTTCTGCTTTTTTTCGTCCTGTCATCGTACCCCAGGAGGTGCAGGACCCCGTGTATCACGTAAAGGGCTATTTCCTCTTTGAAAGCAGTGCCGTATTCCCCGGCGTTCCCGGCCGCTTTGTCCGACGATATCGCCACGTCCCCCAGAAAACCTTTCCTGAGACCTGAGACCTGAGACCTGAGACCCGCAGTATCCCCGCTCGGGAAGGCAAGGACATCCGTCGAAGAGTCCTTGCCGAGATACATGCGGTTGAGCGCCCTTATCTTCTGGTTGCTGATAAAGACAATGTTCACCACGGCGTCTTTTTTGCCGAAGGTCTTCAATACGGTCTCGGCTACTTTCTTCGCTTTTGAAAGATCAACTTTTCTTCGGCGGTTTCTGTTTTCGCAGTTTACCGTTATTCTCATCTGGTTGTCCGCTATTGTCCTTTTTCACGTCTTCGGGATAGCTTAGCCGCGTGTGGAAAAAACCCATGAGCACCCTCACGAAGCTCTCCGCTATCTTGTGCATGTCCTTGAGCGTGAGGTCGCACTCATCAAGCTGGCCGTCTATGAACTTGTTGTTCACTATCTTCCTTACGAGATTCCTTATGCTCGAAGGGGTCGGTTCCTCAAGAGACCTGCTCGATGCCTCTACCGAGTCCGCGAGAAGCACTATGGCGCTTTCCTTCGTCTGCGGCCTGGGCCCGGGATAACGGTAAACCGCTTCGTTAAGCTCTTCACCCTGCGGGGATTTTTCGATGGCCTTTTGGTAAAAATACTGTATCAGACTGGTGCCGTGGTGCTGGTTGATGAAGTCGATTATCGTCTTGTTGAGCTTATACTTATTGGCCATCTCGACGCCTTCCTTCACGTGCTTACCTATGATAAGCGCGCTCATCTGCGGCGTGAGCTTGGAATGCTTGCTGCCGGCGCCCATCTCGTTCTCGCTGAAATATTCCGCCTTGGTCATCTTGCCGATATCATGATAATATGCGCCCACGCGCGCCAGCAGGCTGTTCGCCCCTATCGCGTCACAGGCCGCCTCGGCGAGGTTCCCTACCATTATACTGTGATGGTATGTGCCCGGGGCCTCGACCGCCAGTTTCCTGAGAAGCGGATGATTAAGGTCGGATAACTCCAGCAGGCTGATATTAGTGGGCACCTTAAAGAAATGTTCGAACACGGGGAGAAGACCCATGACAATGAAACCCGACAACATGCCGCTGGCTATGCCCCAAACGCCGTCGTCCAGGAAAAAATCGATATCCATGTTGTTTATGAGGCCAATACTGACTATCGCGAGGAACTTCGCCAGGCCCACAAAAAGGCCGGCCCACAATATATTCGCGCGGCGCCGCGCCTCCCTGACGGCGAACATACCTACTACGCTCCCTATGAACAGTACGAATGCCAGTTCCACCTTCCCGCCGACAAGGACAGAGATCAGTATGCTCATGATGACCACGCTCAAGAAACCTATATTGAAACCCACAAGAAGCGTGATAAGCATTCCTACGCTCGCCATCGGGATGAAATAACTGGGCTGCGGGGACTGCACTATGAAATCCGAGATCACGATAACCAGCAGCATATTGATAAGGACGATCGCGATCTCCTTGGTGTTCCTCAGGAAATTCATTTTCCGGTTAAAGGCCGTAAAAATGCCCGCGGCAAGGCCCATGAGGGCAAAAAGAAGGAGTACGCCGAAAAAGAACACCGGGGACTTGCCGGGCCTAAAAATGCTCCTTATCTGCGTTATCTGCGCGACATGCCGGGCGCTTACCCTCATGCCTTTACCGATGATGAGCTCGTTCTTCTTCACGGTCCAGCTCTTGTATATCGGCTCTGTCTTATTAAGAGCCTCTTCCCTCTCGTCCAAAGTGGTCTTCTCGTCCGGCTCGAGGTTCGGCGATATGTACCCGGTCAGCAGAGCCTCGTCCGCCTGTTTGGTCTTCCTGTTCGCGTCAAGGTCTTCCGTGACCATCTCGCGCACGGTCTCCTTCATCCTGTCCTCGTCGAGAAGGTCCTGCGCGTCGCGTTCTACATACACACCCGTAGCCCTATCAAATATAATGACCTTCTCCGCCTGCTCTTTCTTAAGCATCTCGATATTGTTTTTGCCGATAAAACCAAGCAGGTAGATCTTGTCGAGGATCTCAAGGGTCGTGCTCCTCAGGGCGTCCGCATCCGGGTGATCCATGAGCGACCGGATGTCCCTGTCGGACAAGTCTGTTCCACCCTCTTTTTTAACGGCCGCTATTTTCACGTCCAGAGCGGCCTCCTCCTGCTTCTGCTGTTTCAGGGCGTCGAAGAACCTGCCCAGCCGCGATCTTGTTTTTTCCTCGGAGTCGATATCGCGATACAGAAAATATGGTACCGCTTCTACTGCTTCTTTTCTGGCTTTTTGTGTTCCCTCCTCGTCCACTCCCCAAAAATAAGTGAAATCATACGGCGCGAATACTTCTTTGAGAGCGACATCGCCCTCGTTCACGATACCATGGTAAAAACGCGGACTGATGAATATGCTGGAAAGGGCCGCCACCAGGAACAAAAATATCAAAAGTATCGAGAACGTTTCATTCCTTTTCAGAATGCCCACTATGCCTTCTACTCCCTGCTTTTTCAGTTCTTTATTCATCTCCGGATCCCGCTTCCTCCGTGTACGCCTTTATTATCTTCTGGACCAGTTCATGCCTCACCACGTCCAGACCTTTCAGCATGACGAACTCTATGCCATCTATACGCTCCAGGAGCGATTTCACGTGTAAAAGACCCGACTTCCTTCCTTTGGGAAGGTCGCTCTGCGTGACATCTCCCGTTATGACCGTCTTTGAATCGAAACCTATGCGGGTGAGGAACATCTTCATCTGTTCGGGTGTCGAGTTCTGAGCCTCATCCAGGATGATGAACGAATCGTTGAGAGTCCTCCCCCTCATGAACGCGAGCGGGGCCACCTCTATTATACCCCTGTCGAGATAATCCTTTATCATATGGGGTTCCACCATGTCGTAAAGCGCGTCATAAAGCGGCCTGAGATAGGGATTGACCTTCTCGTAGATGTCCCCGGGCAGAAATCCCAGGCTCTCGCCGGCTTCGACCGCGGGGCGGGTCAGGATTATACGCGAAACGATGTTCTTCCTGAGAGCGTTGACGGCCATGGCCATGGCCAGATACGTCTTGCCCGTACCCGCGGGACCGATGCCAAAGACTATGTCGTGTTTCCTTATCGCGTCTATGTAACGTTTCTGTCCTTCGCTCCTGGGCGTCACGTACGCCCGTTTGGAAAAGACCTCTATCCTGTCCAGGTAGATGTCATGCAGCTTCATGGAAATGTTCTTGTTCTTGATGGCGTATTTTACGTCCCGCGGGGAAAGGTGCACGCCTTCCCTCACTACGGCCAGGAATTCATTCAGTATATTTTCGGCCTTCTTCAGGGAATCCCTGTCTTCGGACGAGAGCTTAAGCGTCCCGTCGCGAAAGGACGTGGTCACGCCGAAAGCCTTTTCTATCTTTTTCAGGTTCTCGTCGTGTTTCCCGAAAAGGGCCTTAGCCTCGGAATCGTTATTGATCTGTATCGTTGCTTCCGCCATTATAGAACTGAAAATAACGGGACTGGTTTCCTCCCGCAATTTATGCTGCTGCGGAGAACCTGTCCCGACCTTGTCATTTTATATATTCTTCTTCCTCGAATTCCTGGTCGACGACAACTGTCTTTTTGACCTGTTCCTTTTTCGGCGCGGGCGCGGCTTTCTTCTGCACCGGTTCTTTTTCAGTGGCCGGTTCGCTCTCTTCGTCGGAAGCGGAAGACCTGCCCGAGGGAAGCTCTATGTCCACGCCTATCAGCGTCCTTTTCCTGTGCAGCGTTTCGGGTTTCATGTCGGCGGGTTTACCGCTTATGTATCCCCTGTTGCCGCCCATGGTCTGGTCCACCCGGTCTTTCTTGAAGGTATAAATGTCTATAGCATCGGCTTTAACACCCGAAAAAACCGCCGTCACAACGCCTGCAACTATTAACAGAAGGAATATCTTACGCATACCGTCCCCCTTTGTTAATGACAGATATCAAAGCACAAATGACAAAACTTTTGTCATTTGGATTTTGTCATTTGTCATTGTTTCTCGCTTTTACTAACTTCAGTCCCAATTCCCCGAGCTGTTTGTTATCCACCGGTGTCGGCGCCCCGGTAAGAGGGCAAACGCCTTTCTGCGTCTTGGGGAACGGGATGACCTCACGGATAGACTGGTCCTTCGTGAACATGGTTATCAGCCTGTCTATACCGAAAGCCAGCCCCCCGTGCGGAGGAGGGCCATACTTGAAGGCTTCCAGCAGGAAGCCGAACTTTACTTCGCACTCCTCCTTTGTCAGGCCGAGCGTGTCGAATATCTTCTTTTGTATGTCCCTCCTGTGTATCCTTATGCTGCCCGAAGCTATCTCGCTCCCGTTCAGGACGCAGTCATAGGACAGCGACCTGACCTTATCGAGCTCGCCCTTGTCCAGGAACTCCATGTCCTCTTCCCTGAACAACGTGAACGGGTGGTGTTCCGATACCCATCTCTTCTCATCCCTGTTCCACTTGAAAAGCGGGAAGTTAACCACCCAGAGAAGGTCGAACCTGTCCTGGTCTATTAAACCCTTGTCCCTGCCGATCTTGAGCCTTAGAGCGCCGAGCGCTCCGCGCGCGATATCTTTGTCGGCGTCGGCGACCATGAATATCATGTCGCCCGTCTTCGCGCCGGTCCTCTCGCGCAGGGCCTCAAGCGTTCCTTTAGAGAAGAACTTCGCGACCGGGGAAACGAGTCCGTTTTCTTCCACCTTGAAATACGCCAGCCCCCGGGCTTCGTGATCGGCGGCAAAAGAAGTAAGGTCATCTATCTCTTTCCTGCTTATCCCGCCGTAACCCGGCGCGGCGAGCCCCATCACCCTGCCTCCCGCGGCGAGGACGTCCCTGAATATCTTGAAATCGCAATCTTTCACCTCCCCGGCCAGGTCATGCAGGAAAAGATCGAAACGCGTGTCCGGTTTATCGCTGCCGTAACGGTCCATCGCTTCGTCATAATCCATCCTCCGGAAAGGGATCTTTATATCCACTCCCGCTACGTCCTTGAAAAGCTTTTTGAACATGCGTTCGCAAACGTCGAAAATGTCGTCCTGTTCGACGAACGACATCTCCATGTCGAGCTGCGTGAACTCCGGTTGTCTGTCGGCGCGGAGATCCTCATCGCGGAAACATCTGACTATCTGGAAATATTTTTCGACCCCCCCTACCATGAGAAGCTGTTTGAATATCTGCGGCGACTGCGGAAGCGCGTAGAAACTGCCCTGCTGTATCCTGCAGGGCACCAGATAATCCCTTGCTCCTTCCGGGGTGGACTTGGTGAGCATGGGCGTTTCCACCGATATAAAACCCTCCCCGTCAAGGAAATCGGAGAAAGACTTGCAGACCTTATGCCTTATGCGGAGCCTCTCCAGCATCGAGGGACGTCTGAGGTCCAGATACCTGTACTTGAGACGGACCTCTTCCGAGATATTCTTCTTTCCCCAGTCTTCCCTTATCTCGAACGGGGTCGTGTCGGATTCGGAAAGAACTTCTATTTTGTCCACGTCTATTTCGATCTCGCCTGTCGTTATTTTCGGGTTGATCGTGCCTTCGGGCCTTTTAGCGACCTTGCCATAGATCTTCACGCAGTACTCATTGCGCAGCTGATGGGCTTTTTCATGAGCTGTCTTGTTCTCTTCGGGGTCAAAGACGATCTGCGTCATGCCGTGCTTGTCCCAGAGGTCCATGAAGATTATCTCGCCGTGATCCCTTCTGGCGACTATCCACCCGCAAAGCACGACATCCCTTTTGATGTCCTTTGCCGTTAATTCACCGCAAGTGTGTGTGCGTATCATCCGTTCCCTTTTATAACAACTTATTGTCCACTGTTCACAGTTGCCAGCCCACAGGTTGTAGACCATAAACCGCGGACCAAATCACAGTTTTTCCTTCAGATAAACGGTCGCTTCGTCCAGGGACAGTTCTTTCTGCTCGCCGGCTTCCATGTCCTTGACGAGCACTCTCGCTTCTCTGATCTCATCCTCTCCGAGCAGTATAACGAACCTTCTCCCCTCTTTATGGGCCTTGCGCATCTGCCCTTTCAGCGACCTTCCGGAATGGTCCATCTCGGAAGGTACACCTGAAATGCGTAGATGTCTCGTGATACGGAAAGCTTCCATGCGCGCCTTTTCCTCTACCGGTATCACAAGTACTCCCGCTCGCGCGGGCGGGACACCCTTCTTCCCGATGATCAGAAACAGCCTTTCGAGGCCTATCGCGTACCCTGTCGCCCCTACGTCGGGTCCGCCCATCTGTTCGGTCAGGTTATCATATCTGCCCCCGGCCGCTATGGCATCCTGCGAACCCAGAGCGGGATGGACGACCTCGAAAATGGTCCGGGTATAGTAATCGAGCCCTCTTACCATGTCCTTTTTTTCCCGAAAGCTGACGCCCGCGTCCGAAAGGACCTTTTTAAGGGTCTCGTAGTCCTTGAGGCATTCACCGCACAGGTGATCCAGCACTCCCGGCGCGTTCTTCACGACGTCCCGGCACCCTTCCCTTTTACAGTCCAGGACGCGCAGGACGTTGGTCCCGGCCCTGCGCTTGCAGTCATCGCAAAGCCGTGACATCTTTTTTTCCAGATATGCCGAAAGGGCCTTCTTGTAACGCTCACGGTCCTTGACACAGCCCAGTGAATTCAAAAGTATAGTGAAATCATCCACCTCGAGTGTCCTGAGAAGCACGTCAAGGTTGAAAATGAGCTCGGCATCGATGTACGGGTCAGAACCGCCGATGATCTCGGCGCCTATTTGATGGAACTGCCTGAGCCGGCCCTTCTGAGGACGTTCCCCCCGGAACATGGGACCGGCATAAAAAAGCTTCACAAGGTCAGCCTCCTTATGCCACCCGTGTTCAATATATGCCCGGATCACGGAAGCCGTTCCCTCGGGCCGCAGGGAGACACTCTTCCCTCCCCTGTCGGAAAAGGAATACATCTCCTTTTCCACGATATCGGTATCTTCGCCTATGCTGCGGGTGAAGACTTCCGTCTCTTCCAGAAGAGGCGTTCGTATCTCCTCGTAACCGAACACCCGGAAGACCTCCCGGGCCTTTCCCTCGGCCCAGCTCATAAGGGCCGCGTTCTCGGGAAGGACATCCGGCATGCCTCTCAATGATCTGTACTTGAGCTTGCCAGTCACATCAACCCTTTTAGCCGGTTATATGGCTTCAACGTCGATCTTCATCTTCATGCCCGGCTTGAAGGCCACTACCTTCTTGTCGGGTATCGAGACACTGGCGCCTGTCCTGGGATTGCGCCCCATCCTGCCCTTGCGGGTCTTTACCTTGAAGATGCCGAAGTTCCTGAGCTCGACCTTTTTGCCCTTGCCCAGGCTGTCGACGATCATATCAAAGGTGCGCTGGACGACCTCTTTGACCTCGACCTGCTTCAGGCCGGTGTCCTCGGAGATCTTAAGAATGATGTCTTTTTTAGTCATTTATTCCTCCCTTCGTTAACTTTATTTAAGTGCTTATATTAACACGGGTTATGTTCCGTGTCAACGCTAATATACCCTTTTACTTCGTCAGGAGCTTCACATTGCCCGTCCCGGCTATTTGCTCCATCTCGCCTATAAGATCGTCAGTCGGGAATACCGACATATCTTTATCCGTAGAAAGCCGTATCTTCCGCCCTTCGGGCGACAAGAGGTCTATGTACACGGGGATCTTACCCTTGTATTTCCTGATGACCCTCCTTATACCCTTGAGCATGTTCTCCTCAAGGCCGGTGGTAGAGAGCCGTATCAGTACGGACCTGGTGAAACGTTCTTTGACCTTTTCGAGCGGTATGATATCCTCGGCCACTATTTTGGGTTCTTCCTCACGAAGGTTCAGGCGCCCATGTACGTAGACCATGTTGTCTTCCTTGACGAGCTCCGGATCTTTCCTGTAGGTCTTTGGAAAGACCAGCACCTCTACGAAGCTTTCCAGGTCTTCCAGGGTCACGATGGCCATTTTTTCGGCCTTCTTGCGAGTGACCGTGATCTTGGCCTTGTTGATTATCCCCCCTACGAGGACCTCCTGCCCGTCAGATAAGCCGGAAAGTTCTGATATACCGCAGGTCGAATACGCGTTAAGGAGCCGTTCGAACCTGGCCAGCGGATGTTTTGTGATGTAAAAACCGAGCATCTCTTTTTCGCTGGAAAGGAGTTCATGCTCCGGCCATTCGGGAATGTCGGGTACTTCCCGGAAGGTCTCCTTGAAACTTTCATCCGCGTGCGCGTCATCGAAGAAGGACAACTGCCCGTTGCGCCTGTCCTTGTGCGTCTTGCCCGCCATGTCCAGTACCTTGTCAAGTACGGCTATCGCCTGTGACCTGTAGATGCCGGTGGAATCGAAGGCCCCGCACTTGATGAGGCTTTCCGTGACCTTCCTGTTGACCATCCTGGGATCTATTTTTTCCGCGAAGTCGTAAAGCGATTCGAACTTGCCGCTCTCCTGCCTGGTGGTTATTATCGAATCCGCCGCGCCGGAGCCCACGTTCTTCACGGCCGAAAGGCCGAAACGGATGTCCTCCCCGACCACCGTGAAATCCTTGAAACTCTCGTTCACGTCGGGAGGCAGTATATCGATACCCATTCTTATCGACTCGTTGATATAGTCGGATATCTTATCGGTGTTGTTCTTCTCGCTCGTGAGAAGGGCCGTCATGAATTCCACGGGGTAGTTCGCCTTGAGGTACGCCGTCCTGTAGCTGATCATCGCGTAAGCGGCGCTGTGGGATTTGTTGAACCCGTAACCGGCAAAGTACGCTATGAGATCGTATATCTTCTCGGCCGTTATCCTGCCCACTCCGTTCCTACCCGTGCCGCGCAGGAACTTTTCCTTCAGTTCGGCCATGGCTTCGGGATTCTTTTTGGACATGACCTTGCGGACGTTATCCGCTTCTGCCATGCTGAAACCGGCCAGCGCGGACACTATGTTCATGACCTGTTCCTGGAAGACGATGATGCCGTAAGTCTCCTTCAGTATAGGTTCCAACGCCGGGTGATCATACTTGACGTCAATATGGCCCTGTTTCCTTTTTATGAACTCGTCAAGCATGCCGCTGCCCATGGGACCGGGCCGGTAAAGCGCGAGGATCGCTATGAGCTCCTCGAACTTTTCCGGTTTGAGCTTCCTCAAGAGGTCTCTCATCCCGCCGGATTCAAGCTGGAACACACCCGCGGTCTCGGCCCTGGCCAGGAGGTCAAAAGTGCGTTTATCGTCGAGGGGGATATCCTCCATGCGGACATCCTTTTCCCGGGTGCGTTTGACGATCTGCGTCGTCTGCTGGATGACCGTGAGCGTCTTGAGACCCAGGAAGTCCATCTTGAGCATGCCTATTTTCTCAAGTGACTTCATGTCGAACCCGGTAATGATCTGGTCGTCACCCGTCTTGAAAAGCGGTATACGTTTCAGCAAAGGTTTGTCAGAGATGACCACGCCTGCCGCGTGAATGGAAACGTGCCTGTTAAGGCCCTCCAGCCTCCTTGAGGTGTCAATAAGCTGTCTTATCGTCGGATCGTCCTCGTATATGTGCGCAAGCTCGGGTTCTATCTCAAGCGCCTGGTCCAGCGTGATCCCCGGGTCGTTGGGGACCAGCTTCGCTATTTTGTCCACTTCCGCGTACGGTATGGCCATGACCCTTCCCACGTCCCTGAGGACGCCTTTGGCCATCATTGTGCCGAACGTTATTATCTGTGCGACGTTAGCCTTCGAGTACTTGTCTATGACGTAATCTATTACCTCGTTCCTTCTCTCGAAACAGAAATCTATGTCTATGTCGGGCATGGTGACCCTCTCGGGATTGAGAAAACGTTCGAAGATGAGCCCGTATTTAAGCGGGTCTATATCGGTAATACCGAGGGCGTAACTTACTATGCTCCCGGCCGCTGAGCCCCTCCCCGGACCGACAGGTATGCCCATCTGTTTGGCGCGGTTTATGAAATCCCACACTATCAGGAAATAACTGACATACCCCAGGTCCTGGATTATCCTAATCTCGTTCCCGACGCGCTCGGTTATCTGCACTGTGATCTCGCTGTAACGCTTTTTAAGCCCCTCTTCGACAAGGCGCCTGAAAAAAGCGTCGTTGTCCTCCCCGTCCGGTGCGGTGAACCGCGGGAGGTGAAGTTCGTCGAAATCGAGCTCCAGTTGGCACATATCCGCGATCTTCGTGGTATTCGATATGGCTTCCGGAAGCTCCGCGAACGACTCCTTCATCTCATCGGCCGTTTTGAAATACAATTGGTCGGTGTGGAACTTCATGCGATTGGTCTCGTCGATGGTCGTGCCGGTTTGTATGCAAAGAAGCGCGTCGTGCGCCTTCACGTCGTCCTTATCGAGATAATGCACGTCGTTGGTCGCGACCACCGGTATATCGAGTTCCCGGGCCAGTTTAACTAAACCCGCGTTCAGGCGGCGCTGCTCCTCCAGGTTGTTCTCCTGTATTTCCAGGTAAAAGTTTTCTTTGCCGAATATATCGGCATATTCCGCGGCGGCCCTTTTCGCCTGGTCCCACTGATCGGAAAGCAGAAAATGCGACACTTCCCCCTTGAGGCAGGCCGACATGGCGACAAGGCCTTTACTGCACCGGCCCAGGACCTCCTTGTCCACCCTCGGTTTGTAATAGAACCCTTCCAGGTAGCCGATCGAAACTATCTCGAGAAGGTTCCTGTATCCTGTCAGGTTCTTGGCCAGAAGAAGCAGATGGTAGGAAGCCCCTTTTATGCCGTGGCTTGTCTTGTCAAACCGGCTTTCCGGCGCGACATATATCTCGCAGCCTATTATGGGTTTGATCCCCCGGGCTTTGGCCTTCTGGTAAAAATTTATGGCGCCGAACATGTTGCCGTGATCCGTTATGGCGCACGCCGGCATGTTATATTTTGAGGCGCGGTCCAGGAGCTCGTCGAGCTGGCAGGCGCCGTCGAGCAGGCTGTACTGCGTGTGAACATGCAGGTGTACAAAATCAGATCGTGGTCCGGCCATGATAGATCAAAGTAAATTTGAGAAGTGGTTATTTCCTCATCCCGACGCGCTGGGCGGTCTGATAGACCTTCCCTTCCGTCTGGATAGAGGGTGCGATGATCATGTCAACAAGCTGCATCTCTTTGATGTTATGCGCGCCGAGGTTGCCCATACTGGTAGCGAGTGCCCCCATGAGGTTCTGTGTCCCGTCGTCAAGCCGCGCGGGACCGAAGAGGATCTCTTCCAGCGTCCCCGCCGTACCTACTTTTATACGCGTCCCCCTGGGCAGTGATGGATGGGGCATGGCCATCCCCCAGTGATATCCTTTTCCGGGAGCTTCCTTGGCCCTGGCGAACGCGTTGCCGAGCATGACCGCGTCGGCACCCGCAGCAAAGGCCTTGCAAATGTCACCACCGGTAGCCATTCCTCCGTCGGTGATGATCGGGACATATCTTCCCGATTTCTTATAATAAAAATCTCTCGCGGCCGCGCAATCGCAGGTAGCTGTTATCTGCGGCACGCCTATGCCGAGAACACCGCGTGAAGTGCACGCCGTCCCGGGGCCTATACCCACGAAGATGCCCTGGCACCCCGTCTCCATAAGAGCCACGGCCACCTTATAGCTCACGCAGTTACCGAGAAGCACGGGGATCTTCATGTCTTTGACGAACTTGGTAAGATTCAACGGTTTATACGTACTCGACTCGTGCCTCTGGCTCACCACCGTGGACTGTATACAGAAAATATCGCAACCCGCATCACGCGCGATAGGTCCGAACTCTCCGGCTACCTGCGGGTTACAACTTACCACCGCGGGCACTTTCGCCCTTTTGATCTCTTTTATCCTTTTGGTGATGAGTTTCTTCTTGATGGGCTTGGAATAGACGTCCTGTATTACTTTCGTGGATTCCTTGGCGTTACTTTTTACTATCTTTTTGACGGCTTCCGCCGGATCATCGTACCTGGTAGAAACGCCTTCGAGGTGAAGTACGGCCATACCCCCGAGCTTGCCCATAGCTATGGCATAGTCCACGTCGACCACACCGTCCATGGACGACGCCATTATGGGCACCTGGAACTTGATGCCCCCGATCTCACACGAGGTGTCGACATCTTCCGGATTGATGGTAAGTTCACCGGGGACCAGAGCGACTTCGTCAAAACCGTAACTGCGCCTGGCCTTACGTCCTATGCCGACCCACATTCCCATAACAGCCTCCTGTATTTATAAATGATATATATTGACCCGTAAATAAATAGGTTAGGAGTATTATACAAAAGAAGTGAAAAAAGTCAAGTGAGACCATAACTTATGGAACGAAGTGAACATAAGTTATGTGGTCGAACTTATCCTGCACGTCGTATCCACGCCAAGGGGCAAGTGAGACCATAACTTATGGAACGAAGTGAACATAAGTTATGTGGTCGAACTTATCCTGCACGTCGTATCCACGCCGAGGGGCAAGTAGGATGCGGGGGAAACAACTTACGTAAGTGACAGGATTTCCGGGAACTTTAGGTAGCAGAAGAAGCTTCTTCGGCGGTGATGTCTTCACCCTGGTACCCTCTCCATCTCATCTCGCCGATGACCCCCTGGGCCACGTTCGTCAGGTGATCGCCTATCTTTTCCAAGTTGTCGACAAAATCGATAAAAACGACGCCTGACTGTATGTCGCAGGCACCGCTATTGAGCCTGTTCACGTGTGATTTTTTCAGGTCAGACTGGAACTTGTTCACGCGCTGTTCCCTTCTCAGGACGTTTTCCGCCATTTGTGAATCGTTCTTCCTCAGAGCCTCTTCCGCTTCTATCATCATGCCGTTGAGCTCGTTCCACATGAGCCTGAGTTCGCTAATAGCCTCTTCCGAAAAAGGCAGTTTTTTGTCTATCTTTCGCTCCGTAAGCTCCACAATATTCTCGGAATGATCCCCTATTCTTTCTATATCGTTCACGTTGTGTATCAGCACCGGGAGCTCCTGCGACTCTTCCGGGCTCAGAACCCTCTGCGAAAGTTCGACCAGGTACTGCGTTATCGCCGACTGGAGATTATCAACTGCCTGTTCCAATTTGGCCACGGGTTTCAGGGCGGAAAGATCGTTTTCAAAGAAACTCTTGACCGCGCTGGAAACGGACTTGCTGGCAAGGCCCATCATCCTCACTGTTTCCCTGCGGGCCTGTTCTATTGCTATGGGCGGCGTCTCGAGAAGATGTTTTTCGAGGAACTTCGGCCCCATTTCAATAGCGCCTTTTTTCTTCGGGACAAGCCAGATGCTCGCTTTCTCCAGCAATCCTATGAAAGGCAGGAAAACAAGGGCATTTATTATTTTGAAAGCGCTGTTGGCGACGGCGATATGGATCATTATGTTCTTCGCGGTGATCTGGCCGGGTATAATGAAATCCACGGCCTTGACGAACCACCCGTTGTAAACAAATATGAGGAAATACCCGACACCGATAACATTAAAGAGCGTGTGCGACATTGCGGCGCGCCTTGCGTCTACAGTGGTCCCGACGGCGGCGAGTTGCGCGGTTATCGTTGTGCCGATGTCGTCCCCGAGCATCAAAGGGATGGCGGCCGGGAAACTTATGATGCCGTTAAAAGCCATGACCTGCACTATAGCTATGGTCGCGCTGGAGCTCTGGATGAGCATCGTTATGAGCATGCCGACAAGCACGCCGAGCATGGGATTAGCGCTGAACTTGGCGAAGATATCCCTCACGTGCGGGCTCTGCCGCAGCGGCTCAAAAGCATCTTTCATGAAGCCCAGACCGAGAAAAAGAAGGCCGAACCCCATAAGGACCTGTCCCCAGAACCTCGTCTTCTTCGTTTTGCCGAAAGTGTTGAGGGCAAAACCTATGCCTACCGCCGGAAGGGCATAATGCGTTATCTTAAAAATAGCCATAGATGATACCAGCCACGCGGTGAACGTAGTACCTATGTTCGCGCCCATCACGACGCCTATGGCTTGTTTCAGCGCCAAAAGACCCGCATTGACAAAACCGACAACCATCACGGTTGTGGCGCTGGAAGACTGGATAAGACAGGTGACCGCCGCGCCGACAAGAACACCGATGAGGGGTACCTTCGTGAACATGTGAAGGATAGATTTAAGACGCTCCCCGGCTATTTTCTTCAAGCCGTCGGACATTGTCTGCATGCCGAAGAAGAACAGTCCGAGGCCGCCTATAAGCATGAGGATAAGTTGGCCGCTCATTTTAAATCACGGATACGTTAACATGAAGTTAAAAAAGTGTCAAGGATGTTTCAGTTCCCTATGCGGATGGTATCCAGATGATTTCTCAGTGCGGTGATCGCGCTAAGCACCGCGAGATAACTCGTCTTTGGATTTTCGGGCGAAGGCACGTTCTCGGTGCGCGTTATTATCTTCCCCGCCCCGCTTACTACTTCTATTTCATGTATATTTTTCGTGTAGGAAGGGGATACCACTATCCTGACCCTGGTCTTTTCCGCTCCGATGCCGGCCAGGGAAAGAAGGGCCGAGACGTTGACGTTCTTCGGAAAACCTTTTATCGCCTCTAAAGCGTTCCCTTCAAATATCGTCTCTTCCCCTTCTATTCGGTCCACGTCTATACCCTTTTCCGAAAGATAGGGAGCTCCCTTTATCGAACGCGGGGCCTTCCGTGTCGTGATCGTGACACTTTCAATCCCGGAAAGCCGCGCTGATTTCAAAGCATCTATACCCGAGATAGCGCCCGAGGGAAGAATAACACGGATGCCTTTTTCTCTCGCCTTATCCAAGAGGCCTTTGTTAGCCAGTACACCCCCTATGCTCATCAATATGATATCTTTTCCCTTTTCGATAGCCGTGCCGAGAACGCCTGGCACCGCCTTCGGGGAAGCGGCTTCCACGACTACATCCGCCTTATCGATCACCTCTTCGGCACTCGCTGCCACTTGCGCATTCCCGACCTTCTCTGAAACGTCCTTTACCTTCTCCGGATCGATGTCATACAAAACTATCCCGCTTATACTGACCTTTAGTTCCTTTTCGGCATATATGGCGAGAGCTGCGCCGATGTTACCGCATCCTATAATTCCTATGGTCTTTTTATCCATTCACAACTCCCGGTTTCAGAAAACAGAGGACAGAGAACAGAAAAGAGTAATCCTGTCATCTGTCTTCTGTCTTCTGACGTCTGTCATCTGTCATCTGGTTCTCGGTAACGTCTACCATCCTCTGGAGCGCCTTGCGGGCCTTTGCCGCCACACCCTCGGGGACCTCTATTTTGTAGATCTCCTTCTCCAGGGACCTTGCCAGCCATCCCAGGGTCGTCAGCTTCATATTGGCGCATATAAAATGGTCGGCCGGAACATAAAACTGTTTTTCCGGATTGTCGTGCTTAAGACGATATATGATACCCATTTCAGTGCCGATGATGAATTCCTTGCGCGGACATTCCTTTACGTACTTTATCATACCCGCCGTGCTTCCTATATAGTCGGCAAGGTCAAGCACCTCCTTTTGACACTCGGGATGCACTATGAACTCGGCTTCGGGGTGCAGTTTCTTAGTCCCCAGCACTTCTTCTTTGGTCAGGCGCTTGTGCACGATGCAGTAGCCGTCCCATAGTATCACGTCTTTTTCCGGAACGCGCTCTCTCACGTACCTTCCGAGGTTCCTATCGGGCACGAAGATCACCTTCTCTTCCTTCAGGGATCTGACGATCTGTATGGCGTTGGACGAGGTGCAGCATATATCGCTTTCCGCCTTGACCGCCGCCGAAGAGTTCACGTAGCATACTACCGCGGCTTCCGGATACTCCTGCCTCTTCTGTTTGAGCTTCTCCACGGTGATCATATCAGCGAGCGGGCATCCCGCTTCCTCGACCGGGAGCAGCACCGTCTTTCCCGGGCTAAGCATATAAGCGCTCTCCGCCATGAACTTCACGCCGCAGAAGACCACCAGTTCCTCTTTCGCCTTAGCTACCTTGCAGGCAAGGGCGTACGAATCGCCCGTTATGTCGGCAATATCCTGTATCTCGTCGCGCTGGTAATTATGGGCGACGATAAGCGCCCCTTTTTCTTTCTTCAGGTCCAGTATCTTCCTGGTCAGGTGTTCCTTGTATTTCGCGTCAAACTCCGGTCTTTTCATCACACTCCTTTATGGAAATATATTCTGGGGACATGTCTGGTAGTTTACATGTCGTCTACACAGACGTGTCCCCAGAATCTCAGTTCTTGTTGATGATAATATTATCTATCAACCTTGTTTCCCCCACGAACGCGGCTACCGCTATCAACGTGTTATCCCTTACTCTCTCCAACGGCTCAAGCGAATCCGCGTCCCTTATCTCAATATAATCTATTTTTACATATCCGCCTTTTTTCAAAACCTTTGTCATTTCTTCTTTTATTCTGCCTGCCGAAAGTTCGCCGTCTGAGACCATTTTTTCGGCCGTGTTCAAAGAACGAAAAAGTCCCAGCGCCTGTTCCCTCTCGTCCGGGTTCAGATACGTGTTGCGCGAGCTCATCGCCAGCCCGTCCTCTTCTCGGACTATAGGCATGACGCGTATCTCCACGGGAAGGTCCAGGTCTTTCACCATACGCTTTACAACGACCGCCTGCTGGGCGTCTTTCTGGCCGAAGTAACTCCTGTCGGGTTCGACTATGTTGAAAAGCTTGGCAACGACAGTGGCTACTCCTTCGAAATGACCGGGACGCGACCTTGCGCACATCGTGTCCGTGAGGCTTCCCTTTACTTTTACACTTGTGATATACCCTCGCGGGTATATCTCCTCGGCGGAAGGCGTGAATAAACGATCAACCCCGGCTTTTTCGGCAAGCTCTTTATCCCTTTCCAGGTCGCGGGGATATCTTTCAATATCTTCACCGGTCCCGAACTGCGTCGGGTTCACGAAGATGCTCACAACGACCGCATCGCACTCTTCGCGAGCGGTCCTTATCAGGCTGAGATGGCCTTCGTGCAGATATCCCATGGTAGGGACAAAACCCACTTGTTTTCCCTCGCGTTTCACGCCGCGGGAATATTCCCTCATCTCTTTTACCGCCGTGATCAGTTTCATTTCGTTTCTGTTTTCTGTTTTCTGTCCTCTGTCTTCTGTTCCCCGACCTCTTCGTATAACTCACTCACGGTCTTGCCGACGACCGGATGCGACGCAAAAGGAGCTATTTCCGCGAGCCCTTTCAGCGCAAAATACCTTTCATGTACGCGGGGATGCGGTATCGTCAACCCTTCGGAGTTCATCACCAGATCATCATAGAAAAGGATATCGATATCGATGATGCGGGGGTGGTTCTTTTTCGTCTCTCTGCGTCCCATGTCCTTTTCGATATCCTTGAGGACGCGGAGCAGATCCCCGGGAGACAGCGTTGTCTCGATGCCGAGCGCACCGTTGAGGTATTCTTCCTGGGGCGGGCCCCCTACGGGTTCCGTCCTGTAAAGACCGGACCGGGCCCGGACCTTGATGTCCCCGGCCGCCTGTAACCGCCTGACGGCTTCTTCACAGTTCGACCGTTTATCCCCTACGTTCGATCCGATACAAAGGTAAGCCGTCGCCATGAGTGGACCGTCAGCTGAAAAACGTCTTCTTTATCCTGTCGACCGCTTCCTTGAGCTGAGCGGCATCCCGGGTAAGGGTCATCCTTACATACCCTTCCCCGCTTTCGCCGAAACCCACGCCGGGGGTCGCGACGATATCGGCTTTTTCGAGCATCGCTTTGGCCAGGGACATCGAATCGAAACCGCCGAAGACAGGCGCCCACACGTAAAAAGTCGCCAATGGTTTAAGCACATCCCAGCCGGCGGCCCTGAGACCGTCTATGAACACGTTGCGCCGTTCCGCATAGATCTTAGTGAACTCTTTTTTTACTTTATCGGCGTTCTTCAATGCTTCTATGGAAGCGATCTGTATAGCCGTGAATATTCCGGAATCTATGTTCGACTTGACCTTAGCCAGGCCGTTAAGGACCTTCGCGTTGCCTACCGCCATCCCTACCCTCCAGCCGGTCATATTAAAGGTCTTGGAAAGTGAATGAAATTCTATTCCCGCTTCCTTCGCTCCATCTGCCTCGAGAAAACTCGGAGGAACATACCCGTCGTAACTGAGTTCGGTATACGCCGCGTCGGAACATATGATCACGTCATACTTCCGGGAGAACGCTACCGCTTTCTCGTAAAACGCCTTGTCGCACACCGCGCCCGTGGGATTGTTCGGATAGTTCAGATGCATCAGCCTGGCTTTACGCGCGACGCTCCCGTCTATAGAGTCCAGGTCCGGCAGGAAACCGTTCTCCCGCAAAAGCGGCATCTTTATCGCCTCCCCTCCGGCGAATATGGTCCCGGAATTATAAGGAGGGTACCCGGGATCGGGCAACAGCACGGCATCCCCCGGGTTGACGAAAGCAAGCGGGATATGGGCTATCCCTTCCTTGGAACCGAGAAGAGGCAGGACTTCGGTATCCGGGTCTAGTTCAACGCCGAAACGCGTCTGGTACCAGTGCGCCATCTCCTCACGAAGGTCCTTAAGCCCCCTGTTCAGGGCATAATTGTGGGTAGAGGGATCTTTGCTGGCTTCGTAGAGTTTTTTTACGATGAAATCCGGCGTCGGCCGGTCAGGGTCCCCCACTCCCAGATCGATAATAGGCCTTCCTTCGTCCTCGGCTTTCTGTTTAGCTCTGTCTATCTCCTCGAATAAGTAAGGAGGAAGCTTCTTCAACCTGTTCGTAAACTCGATTTCCATCTTTTTCCTTTTCGCTTATATTAGAAATATATTCTGGGGACATGTTTCGTCGTTCCCCTGCCGTTACAAGAAACGTGTCCCCAGAACCTCAGTCCCTGTCGTCTACCTCAGCCCCAGCACATCCGTCATGTTGTACAAACCCGGCTTTTTTCCCACAACGAATTTTGCCGCTTTTATCGCGCCTGCCGCGAACACATCCCTGCTTTTCGCATCGTGCCGGATCTCCAGATTCTCATACTCACCGTCGAACACGATACCGTGGTTGCCTATGACCTCTCCCTCTCTGAACGCCTTTACCGGAGCGTCCACGCCGGAGGCTTCCCTGATGATCTTCGCTATCATCTTAGCCGTCCCGCTCGGGGAATCCTTCTTGTGGACATGATGGGTCTCATCCACCTTTATGCTGAAATCGCGGCCGAGGACCCGCGCCGCTTCGCTCACGATATTGAACAGAACGTTAACTCCTATCGCCATGTTGGGGGAGAACACTATCGGTATTTCTTTTGAAGCTTCCCCGATAACGTCCTCTGCCTCCTCCCCCAGACCGGTAGTGCCTATCACCATGGGCACTTTCTTTTCCCGGCATACCGCTACATGTTCCAGCGTCGATCCCGGCAGGGTAAAATCTACCAGACACTCCGTGTCCCGTAAGGCCTCGTCCGTACCGGTCATGACCGGTACGTCCATTTTGCCCGCACCTATGACATCCCCAAGGTCCTTACCTTTTTCGGGCGAGTCTTCCTTCTCCAGCGCCGAGATGATCTTTATCTCAGGGTCCGCCGCGGCCAGGACCGCTATCCTCCTGCCCATCTTGCCGCACGCCCCGGCTATACCTATTCGCACCATGTATGCTCTCCTTGTCAGGTCTCAGGTTTCAGGTCTTTGGAAAAAACAGGTCTTCTCCCTCCGCCTGACACCTGCTACCTGATACCTGCAACCTAAATTAATTTGAACTTTTTCAGCACCGTTTTCAGCGCTTCCTTGTTCTCTTTGCGCATCTCACAAAGCGGAAGCCGCCACTCCTCGTTCACCATGCCCATTATGCTGAGGGCTGTTTTCACGGGTATGGGATTGGTCTCGATGAACATGGCCTTGCACAATTCCAATATCCCATAATGGATATTGCGGCTGGTCTCTGTCCTGCCGTCCAGAAAGGTCTGGACAAGATCGTGCACCCGGCCGGGGATGATATTGGCCACCACGCTTACCACGCCTGCCGCGCCCACGGACATGAACGGAAGGGTCATGGCGTCATCGCCGCTCATCACCGTGATATCACAGAGGTTCAATATATCCATCACTTGCTGTACGCTGCCGGCCGCCTCCTTTATCGCGACAATATTATCTATCTTCGCGAGGCGCGCTACCGTGGCCGGGGACATGGATATCCCCGTCCGTGAAGGAACGTTGTACAGCATTATGGGGATGTCGACCTTGCTGGCGACTCTCGCGTAATGCCGGTACTGCCCTTCCGGCGTCGGTTTGTTGTAATAAGGCGTTATCATGAGCGCCCCGTCACATCCTGCCTTCCGGGTGAAAGTGGTCAACTCCAGCGCTTCTTCCGTGTTGTTAGAGCCGGTCCCGGCGATCACCGGGATGCGTCTCGCTGACGTCTCCACGGTTATCTTGATAAGCCGTTTCTGCTCGGCCATGCTCAGCGTGGCGGCTTCCCCGGTGCAACCGCACGGCACAAGACCGTCGCTTCCCTTGTCTATATGGAACTCTATAAGCTTGCGGAACGCCTTCTCGTCCACCTTACCGTTCTTGAATGGCGTAACGATAGCTACATACGAACCCTTTATCATCTTTTCCTCCTTTAATGAGGTTGACCCTAGACCCTTCCTTCATACACGACGTCTGCCGCGCCCTCGAGGTAGACATCGGTCACTTTGTGCCCCGAAAGACCGTAATGGACCGTCAGCGTTTCCCCGCTCCGGGTAAGCATCTTTACCGGCGAAACAGCCATACCCAGAAGGCCCAGCACCACGGCGGAAGCCACGGTACCCGTACCGCATGCCAGTGTTTCATCTTCGACCCCGCGTTCGTACGTCCTGAGGGAAGCGCCGCTTTTCGTGATATCCCCGACAAAATTGGCGTTGGCCCCCTCTGGGGCGAACATGGCATGCTCGCGGATCTTCCGGCCTTCTTCCCTGACCGGATATCTATCGACATCGTCGACCAGGTGCACAACATGCGGGACACCCGTGTTGACGAAATGGACCTTCATCAGGTTCTGTCCTACACCCAGGTTGATATCGAGCCTCACATCCTTAGGGTCGGTCATCCTGACCTTTACGCTGCCGCCCGTGACCGAGGCCTTCAGGATACCGGCCAGGGTCTCAACGGAGAGTTCCTTCCCCCATCCGCAGTTCGCCGCATAGAACGCGGCCGAGCGGAGCCCGTTGCCGCACATCTCTACTTCGGAACCGTCGGGATTGATCACACGCATCCTGAAGTCCGCCCGGTCCGAACTTTCCAGGACCAGGATACCGTCCGCGCCCACCGAAAGCCGCCTTCGGCAAAGGTCCTTCGCCATCTCGCCGTAATCAAACTGCTTTGGATCGAGCTCGCCGCTTTTGTTGTCTATAACGATAAAGTCGTTACCGCTTGCCACGGCTTTGGTGAAACTGACGTCATATTTCATTTCAGTTCCTTGAGCAATTTTTCTCCACGGACAAGATCACTGTACGTCTCCGCCGCGCGCGCCACCCTGGCCTCACCGTTAATGACCATGAGTTCCGCCAAGCGCGGCCTCGAGTTGTAGTTCGACGACATCGTAAAACCGTACGCCCCGGCCCCCATCACGGCAAGGTATTCTCCCGCTATGATCTCCGGCAGGTTCCTGTCCAGCGCCAGGTAATCGCCGCTCTCGCATATCGGCCCCACTACGTCGTACTTATACGTTTCAGACCTGCGTTTCACGACGGGACGGATCTCGTGATAGGCTTCATACAGACTCGGCCTCAGGAGGTCGTTCATCCCCGCATCGACTATGGCGAATTTCTTTTTCGTCGAGCCCGTCTTCACATACAACACCTTGCAGACCAGCACGCCGCTATTGCCGACGATAAAACGTCCCGGTTCAAGGATAAGCTTGAACGGCTTGTTCCTTATAAGGGGCATGATCTTGGAGGCGAACTCCCTGGCCGTCGTCGTTTTCTCCCGGCCGTACACGATACCGAAACCGCCTCCAAGGTTAAGCCACTCGATATTTATGCTGCCGGCATCGAGAAAACCAAGCACTTTCTTCAAGGCCTTTACAAAAGGTTCGGTCTCGGTTATCTGCGACCCTATATGCACGTGTACGCCCCTCAATTTCACGTGCGGATACTTGTTCGCGTTGTCGAAAATATCCTCGGCGACCTTGAAATCCACACCGAACTTCTTTTCTTTTGTCCCGGTAGTTATGTAATCATGCGTGCCCGATTTCACGTCCGGGTTCAGGCGTATAGCCACGCTGGCCTTCTTCTTCAGCCGCTTGGCCACCGAATCAAGCATTATGAGTTCCGGGACGGACTCCACGTTAAAGCACAATATCCCCTTCCTGATCGCCTCGGCTATCTCGTCTTCCGTCTTACCGACACTGGCGTAAACTATCCGCTTGGGAGGACAACCTATCTTGAGCGCCTTGTAAAGCTCTCCCCCCGATACGATATCAAGGCCCGCGCCGGCGTTGACGAGCGCCCTGCATATGTTCAGATTGGAGTTGGACTTCATGGAAAAACAAATAAGCGGCTCCACTTCTTTGAACGCCCTCTGTACCTTCCTGAAATGGTCCATGACCGTTTTATGGCTGTACAGGTAGAACGGCGTGGGATGTTCGCTGATGATATCCTGCAACGACACATCCTCGCAATACAGCACCCTGTTCCTGTAATGGAATTCGTGCATCTTATCTCCTGAGTTTCTTTTTCCAGCCCGCTATCTCTTTTTTCACCATATCGGGCTTCGTGCTCCCGACGGTTCTCTTGTTGTTCACCGAAGTCTCGGGGTTGAGAAGGCCGTACACGTCCTCTTCAAGCTCATCGGAAAAATCCTTTAGCTCCGATATGGAAAGGTCCGAGATATTTATCTTCTTATCGACGCAATACTTTACTATCTTTCCCACAGCGTCATGCGCGTCCCTGAAAGCCACACCCTTGCGCACGAGATATTCTGCCAGGTCCGTGGCATAAAGAAATTCGTCCTCGACGGCCTTCCCGGCCGCTTCTTCCTTGAGCTTTATCGTCTTTACAAGCGCGCCCATCATGGCGAGCTCCCCCGCCACCGTCTCCACGCATTCGAAGAGCGGCTTCTTGTCCTCCTGGAGGTCCCTGTTGTAAGCGTGCGGCAGGCCCTTCTGCAGGACGAACAAAGAATTCAACGCGCTTATAACACCGGCGGTCCTCCCGCGTATAAGTTCCAGTACATCCGGGTTCTTTTTCTGCGGCATCAGCGAACTTCCTGTACAGTATTCCATTCCCACCTCCAGGAAACCGAATTCCGAAGTACTGTACAGGATAAGGTCTTCGCTCATCCGTGAAAGGTGGACCGCTATAAAACACAGCGCTGCCACCACTTCCGTCATAAAATCCCTGTCGCTGACCGCGTCCATGCTGTTGGTGGACACGATGCTGAAGCCAAGCTTTTCGGATACGAGCTTACGATCGAGTTCCAGGGCCGAGCCCGCTATCGCGCCTGAGCCCATAACGGACACGTCGCAGCGCTTGAGCGCACCGTTAAGGCGTCCGATATCCCGTTCGAGCATCTCCACGTATGCCAGAAGCAGGTGCGCAAAAAGCACCGGCTGCGCGCGATTAAGATGGGTGTACCCCGGTATTATCACGTCCGCCCGTCTGTCGGCGAGGTCTACCAACTCGCACTGAAGATCGAAGATCAAGCCTTTTATCCGGATAATACTATCCTTGCAATACAAGCGTACGTCGTTTACTACCTGTTCGTTACGCGACCGGCCCGTGTGCATCTTCTTCGCGGCTTCGGGGACCTTGCCCTCCACGTAGTCCTGTACCGCGGAGTGGATATCTTCGTGCCCCGACGGCGACCAGGTCCCGTTATCTATCCCGATGGAAAGTTCATCCAGGGCCTTAAGCAGCTTTTTCTTTTCCTCGGGTGAGATATATCCGCTTTTCGCCAGTACTTCCACGTGCACCCTGCTGCTCAGACAGTCATACTTAGCGAGTATCTTGTCGATATCAAGACTCGACGTGAAACCAAGCACATCCGGGTGCATCTCTTTGCCCGAAAACCGTCCACCCCATAACTTACCCATGGTAACTCCTTGTTAAGTGTCAGAGCATCATCGCTCACTGCGTTCGCTAGTGTCAAAGTGTCATAGTGCTGTCTTTGACACTCTGACACTAGTAAGCGCACGATGACACTTTGACACTTGTTACTTTTTCCTTTATCCTTGTTACTTTTTATACGGCATTGCCCAGAGATCTATGAAGCCCTTGGCGAGCGACTGGTCGAACATGTCGTCTTTGCCATACGTCGCCAATTCGAACTTGTAAAGTGAATGCGCGCTTCTTCTGCCGCAAACCGTGACGCTTCCCTTGTACAACTTGAGTTTCACTTCACCCGTCACTTTTTCCTGCGTCTTGTCCACGAAAGCGTCCAACTCCCCCTTCAGGGGAGTGAACCAAAGGCCGTAATAGACCATCTCGGCGTAACGCCCCGCCAGGACCTGTTTATACTTGCGCACCTCCCGGTCGAGAACAAGTTCCTCGAGCGCCGAATGCGCCGCGAAAAGTATCGCGGACCCGGGCGCTTCATATATCTCGCGGGACTTTATGCCCACAAGGCGGTCCTCTATCATGTCGACCCTCCCTACACCGTGCTTTCCGCCCAGGTCGTTAAGCTTCTGCACCAGGCGCACAGGGTCGTACTTTCTGCCGTTAACGGCGACCGGTATGCCCTTCCGGAAAGATACCTTTACGAAGCCCGGTTTTGCAGGCGCTTTTTCAGGCCGGGCTATGCTGACATATGTATCCTTCGGAGGCTCCACCCAGGGATCTTCGAGTTTGCCGCCTTCCACACTCACGCCCCAAAGATTGCGGTCTATACTGTAAAGTTTCTTCTTTGTTTGTTCTATCGGTATCTTGTGTTTTTTCGCGTAATCTATCTCGGATTCGCGCGTGGTAAGCTCCCACTCCCTTACGGGAGCTATGACCTTCAGCTTCGGGGCCTTTACGTGAAACGTGACCTCGAAACGTACCTGGTCGTTGCCCTTGCCCGTACACCCGTGGGATACCGCATACGCTTTCTCTTTTTTCGCCACGTCCACCATGGCCTCGGCGATCAGGGGCCGGGAAAGGGCCGTGGCAAGGTTGTATTTCCCCTGGTACAGCGCCCCCGCCTTCAGCGAGCGGAAAGCGTAATCGGTAAGGAACTTTTTTCTGAGGTCGCCCACTATGCATTTCTTGGCGCCGATCTTCATCGCGCGCTTGCGGCCGCTTTGCGCATCCTGTCCCTGGCCGACATCGGCCATGTAGCAGATCACGTCGAACCCCCGGTCCATGAGCCACTTTATGGCTACGGAAGTGTCAAGCCCCCCGGAATATGCAAGCACCACTTTCTTTTTAGCCATGATCTATCTCCTTTACAGTGTCAGAGTATCATCGCTCACTGTGTTCGCTAGTGTCAAAGTGTCATAGTGCTGTCTTTGACACTCTGACACTAGTAAGCGCACGATGACACTTTGACACTTCCATTATTCATCCCTACTGTAAGTATTTAAGAAGTATCGCTTTCTCCACGTGCATGCGGTTCTCCGCCTGGTCGTAGACGATCGAATTCTTCCCGTCTATAACGTCCGTTATCTCTTCCCCGCGGTGCGCCGGAAGACAGTGCATTATGAGCGCGTCTTTTTTCGCCGACTTCATCAACCGTTCATTGACCTGGAACTTCTCAAAGTCCTTCAGGCGCTTCTCTCTTTCTTCCTCGCGGCCCATGCTCACCCATACATCGGTGTAAACTATGTCACTGTCCCGGACAGCTTCATGGGGATCGGTGAATATCTGTATACTCGCGCGGTTACGCGCGGCCTCTTCCGCGGCCTCGTTCACGATCGCCTGAAGCGGGCCGTATCCTTCGGGCGTAGCGACCCTCATGCTCACACCCATCTTTGCCGAGACCATGAGAAGCGAGTTAAGCACGTTGTTGCCGTCGCCGACATACGCCAGGGTGGTCTTCCTTAGGTTCCGCGCTTTTTCCATTATCGTGAATATATCGCTTAACGCCTGGCATGGATGGGCGGTATCGGACAGACCGTTTATGACCGGAACATCAGAATATCTCGCCATGTCAATGATATCCTGGTGCGAATACACCCGTCCCACTATGCCGTCCACGTAACGGGATATCACGCTGGCCACGTCCTTGACGCTTTCACGCGTACCCATCTTTATTTCATTCGGACTGAGATACAGCGCGTACCCTCCCAGCTGGACCATCGCCACCTCGAACGATATCCTGGTCCTGTTAGACGGCTTCTGGAATATCATAGCCAGTGTCTTGTCCTTAAATATGCCTTTTCTGGAAAGGGGCGCTCTTTTCAGTTTCCAGGCAAGCTTGACTATGCTTAATATCTCTTTCGAGCTCAGATCGCCAAGCGATATAAGGTCCTTTTTTTTCATATCTTCTCCAATGCTTTTGAAAGCCTGTTCACGGCCTCATCGACATCCTTTTCAGTTACTGTCAACGAGGGCATGATACGCAGTACGTTCTTCTGCGTGCAGTTTATCAAAAGTCCTTCTTTCGCGCATTCCTCGGCCAGGAAGGAAGCGTCCTCCACGGCCAGTTTCACGCCCACCATCAGCGCCTTGCCCTTGACGGTCTCTATCGACGGGTATCTTTCCTTCAACCCGTTCAGTTTCCCGACCAGATACTTTCCCATTTCGATCGCGTTCTCGAGAAGGCCTTCTTCCTCTATAGCTTCGAATACCCCGAGCGCGGCGGCGGAGACTATCGGGCTCCCGCCGAAGGTCGAAGCATGAGAACCGGGCGGCAGGACGTCAGCGTGCTTCGAACCCACGACCAGCGCCCCGATCGGCAGACCCCCTCCGAGCGACTTGGCCAGGGTCATGACGTCCGGCTCTACCCCGTAATGCTGGTAGGCGAACATCTTCCCCGTACGGCCCATGCCGGTCTGTACTTCGTCGACCATCAGCAGCATGTCCTTATCCCGGCAGATATCGCTTAATGACCGCATATATTTATCATCGGCGACGTTTATCCCGCCTTCCCCCTGTATGGGTTCCACTATAACGGCGACCGTTTTTTCGGTCACGGCCGCCAGAAAAGCGTCTATGTCGTTAAAGGGGACATGCTTGAACCCTGCCGGAAGCGGTGAAAAACCCTTCTTGACCTTTTCCTGCCCCGTAGCCGTTAACGTGGCCAGCGTCCGTCCGTGAAAAGACTGCTCCATCGTGATGATCTCGTATCTTGAGCCTTTCCCGTAACGGCGCGCGAGCTTTATCGCGCCCTCGTTCGCCTCGGCGCCGCTGTTGCAGAAGAACACCTTGCCCGGAAAAGAATGCTTTATTATCTTTTCGGCGATCACCGGCTGGACATCGTTGTAGAAATTATTGGACACGTGCAGTATCCTGTCCATCTGTTCTCTCAGCCTGCGGACCACCCGGGGATGACGATGCCCTATGCCGCTCACGGCCCAGCCCGGGAAAAAATCCAGGTATCTCTTTCCCTCGATATCCTCTACCCAGATGCCGTCAGCTTTCACCAGGCATATATCCTGCCGGGTATATGTAGACAGCACATACTCATCATATAACTTCTTGACCCCGTTCATATCCATGTTATCCTCGTCGATCTAGAAATATATTCTGGGGACACGTCTGGTCGTTTACATGTTGTCTACACAGACGTGTCCCCAGAACCTCAGTTTTGTCGTTTACATGTTGTCTACACAGACGTGTCCCCAGAACCTCAGTTTTGTCGTTTACATGTTGTCTACACAGACGTGTCCCCAGAACCTCAGTATTATCCATGTATGATCTCCGTACCTATTCCCTCGTCAGTGAATATCTCGAGAAGCAGCGCATGGGAAAGGTTCGCATCGACTATATGCGACTTTCTCACGCCTCCCTTCATCGCGTGGAGACATGCCTTTGTCTTAGGCACCATACCCCCTTCTATCACGCCTGTCTCAATAAGATGGTCGGCCGTCTCCATCGTCAGCGAATGGAAAAGGGTACCCGGGTCTTCCATGTCCTTCATGACCCCGCGCACGTTCGTCAACACGACGAACTTTTCCGCGTCCAGAGCTATCGCCAGGCTGCTGGCCGCCTCGTCCGCGTTTACGTTATAAAGCTTATCGTCCTTGCCTTTCCCTACGGGGCATACCACGGGGATAATATTGGTATTGATAAGCCGGTTCAGTATGGTAGTATCGATCGCTTCGACGCTCCCGACATATCCCAGGTCCGGGCCCGCACGTTTCGCCGCCTGTATCATGCTGTTCTCTTTCCCGCTGAGGCCGAACGCCTCTCCTCCAAGCTCGTTTATCTCCCGGACGAGAGCCTTGTTCACCTCCATAAGAACGGAATCAACGACTCCCATGGACCTTTCACAGGTCACCCTCAACCCGTCGACGAACTTCGTCTCGATGTCCGCTTCCTTAAGGCGCTCCGTGATATTGGGGCCTCCTCCGTGGACAAGCACGGGCTTCATGCCGGCATACCGCATGAAGACGATATCCTGCAGCACCATATCGCGGACCTGCATGTTATGCAGGGCGCTGCCGCCGTACTTTATCACCACTACCTTGTTGAAGAACTGCTTGATATAAGGCAGCGCTTCTATCAGGACTTCGCTTTTCTTGATCGCTTCTTCCATTCCAACCTCGTTACTGCCTTGTTCCAGATAACAGAAGACAGATGTCAGATAATCTGTTTTCTGTCTTCTGAATCATGTCGTATAATACGAGTTAAGCGTGATATATCTTTTCGAGATATCGCAGCTGCAGAACGTAGCTTCGCTCTTCCCGCGATGAAGGTTCACTTCTATCGAAACGTCTTTCCCCTTGAAAACGTGCCCCGTTTCCTCTTCTCTCGAAGAGACCACACTCCCCTTTTTGAAAAAAGTCACGCCGTCCATCTTTATCTCCATTTTGTCCGGATCGAACCGGATACCGCTGGAACCTACCGAGGAAGCTATACGCCCCCAGTTGGGGTCGCCTCCCTGAACGGCGCACTTGACGAGCATGGAACTTGCTATTGCTTCGGCCGCTTTTTTCGCTCCCGTCTTCGTCCTGGCGCCTTTTACGTGCACTTCAATGAATTTGCTCGCGCCTTCACCGTCCCGGACGATCATCTTCGCCAGCTCTTTCATGACCTGGTCGAGATTCTCCTGGAACACGGCAAGATCACGGCCGCTATTTCCTATCACCCTGTTCCCGGCCTCTCCGTTCGCGAGAAGCATGACCGTATCGTTCGTGCTCATGTCCCCGTCGACGGTAATGGCATTGAAAGATACCTCCGCACTCGAAAAAAGCGCCTTGTCCATTGCTTTTTTCGTTATGTTCGCGTCCGTCATGACATAACAGAGCATCGTGGCCATGTTCGGGTGTATCATCCCCGCGCCTTTCGCCACACCGGTCATCGTCACCGTCTTACCGCCCGCGGTGAACGTGCGTGTCATCTTCTTCGGGAACCGGTCGGTCGTTATTATCCCTTCGGCCGCGTCATGAAGTCCCGATCGTGAAAGCCCCCTCACAAGCCGGTGGATCCCTTTTTCAAAGGGCTCCATCGGCATCGCTTGGCCTATTACCCCTGTCGATGAGACAAGTACCGCTGTTTTAGGAACACCGAGCTCTTTCGCGGCCATGGCCGCCATATCCCTGGCGTCCTCGAGACCACGCGAACCGGTCATACAATTGGCGTTCCCGCTGTTTATCAAAACCGCTTTTACGGGCTTCTTCTTACGAACGGCCTCTATTCCCAGGATCACCGGGGCGGCCTTTACCACGTTAGTGGTAAAAAGCGCCGACACCTTGCAGTCTTTCTCCGAATAGAAAAGCGCAAGGTCTTTTCTCTTCTTTTTCAGGCCGCAATGGATGCCGTTAGCAAAAAATCCCTTTGGCAACTTGTTCATCTTCTCACCGCTCCGACATTATAAGAGCCCCGTCTTCTCGTCGAGGCCGTACATTATGTTCATGTTCTGGACAGCCTGCCCGCTCGCACCCTTGAGCAAATTGTCTATGGCCGATACTATTATCAGCATGCCGCGCGCCACTTTTAACCCTATGTCGCAATAGTTCGAACCGGCGACGCCCAAAAGCTGGGGCATATCCACCGAGGACATAAAGCGGACGAAAGGTTCGCCGGCATACCGGTTTGCGTACATCTTCCGGATCTTATCTTCCGGCGGCAACCCTTCGTGCCGGATATATATCGTTGATAATATCCCTCTCCTCAACGGAAGGAGATGCGGCGTGAAATTCACCCGCACTTCGGAAGAAGCCGCCTGTGAAAGCACGTGCTCCATCTCAGGGATATGCTGGTGCTCGTTCGCCCTGTAACACTTGAAGTTCTCGTCCAACTCGCCGAAAGAAAGTGATATCGAAGCCTTTCTGCCGGCACCGGTCACACCGCTCTTCGAATCAACTATTATGTCCTGCCCCGCCTCTGCGAGCTCTTTTGCCAGAGGAAGAAGAGCCAGAATGACACCGGTCGGGTAACACCCCGGGTTCGCCACGAGCGAGGCCCCTTTTATCTCCTCCCTGTTAAGCTCCGGAAGACCGTATACCGCTTTATGGAGGTTATCTTTGTCATCGTGCCTGGTCGAATACCATTTCTCGTACAGTTCCCGGGGAAGACGGTAATCCGCGCTGAGATCTATCACTCTCTTCCCTTTTTTAAGGAACATCGGCGCGATCTCCATGGACACGGTATGCGGAAGAGCCAAGAACACGAGTTCACAGGCAGCGGCCACTTCTTCCACGTCCAGGTTCTTGCAGACAAGCGACAGTTTCTTTTCGAATCGCGGATATATCTCTGAAAAAGGGGCTTCCTCTTCCACTAGCGCGGCAAGCGCGGTAATATCCACTTCCGGGTTGCGCAAAAGCACGTCCACCAGTTCTTCGCCGGTATACCCTGTCGCCCCTACAACTCCGACCTTTATCATGGTATCTTCCTTTCAGGGCTGTGCCGCCCTTTTATATAACTTTGCTTATGTGTAATAGTTATTAATAAATCCCGCTGAAAGGGAAAGTATAAAATAAAAGATTTACCGTGTCAATACTTATATCCCCTATTCCCCGCAATGGGCTCATATATAAAAAAAGCAGGTCGCGGGAAACGCGACCTGCTTTGCAACCTCTCCGGATAAATCTGACTAACGTTTTGAGAACTGGAAACTTTTACGGGCGCGTTTTTTGCCGTACTTCTTGCGTTCTTTCGCCCTCGGATCCCTGGTAAGAAAACCCGCTTTCTTCAGGGTGATCCTGAGGTTGTCATCGCTCTTCAAGAGGGCTCTCGCGATCCCGTGGCGAAGCGCTCCCGCCTGACCGCTGATCCCTCCGCCTGAGACGTTTGCCAGAACGTCGAACTTTTCGGCGGTACCCGTCGTGTTGAACGGCTGCATGACGATTATTCTGTCCGTCTCCCTGGGGAAATAATCATCGAATCCCCTGCGGTTGACCTTGATCTGGCCTTTTCCAGGCCGTATCCTGACCCTTGCCACCGATTCTTTACGTCTGCCTACAGCCACAAATTCTACCAGTTCTCCCATCAGTGCCTCTTTGTCCTATATCTTTTTTTCCTTAGGTTTCTGTGCCGCGTGAGAATGTTCCGCGCCGGTATACAACTTAAGACGCTTCAGCATCCTCGACCCGAGCTTGTTCTTCGGGAGCATGCCTTTGACCGCGTGCCTTACAACGTATTTAGGGTCCTTTTCGAACATCTCGCTGTAAGGGGTCTCTTTAAGGCCGCCCGGATATCCCGAGTACCTTTTGTAGACCTTCTGGACCGGTTTTTTGCCGGTCACCCTTACCTTCTCGCAATTGATGACTATGACCCCCGCCCCGCCGTCCACGTGAGGCGTGAAATCAGGGCGGTACTTACCGCTTAACAGCGTGGCTATCTGAGTCGCGGCCCTGCCGAGCACTTTGTCGGACACATCCACGATATACCACTCGTGCCCCGCTTCATTATGTTTTAACAGCTTGGTCTTCATCTATTCTCTCCAAAAACGCTAATACTCCTTTAATTACAAGGAATTCAGAGTTGTCAAAATAACATATTTGGGGGGTTTTGTCAATAAATAATATAGCGGGATTTTACAGGATATTGCTTGCCGGTGTTTAAGCTGTATTGAGCGGGGCTCTTTAGCTGATCCGGGATAGCACAGAGTGTCCCGGCGCAGTTTTTTTGCTGTCGCTCCTGCCGCTGGGCAAAAACTGTTTGAGCACGGGATACTCTGTGCTCTCCCGTAATGGCTTTAAAAGCCCCTCAAACGCTCAGCTGACCAAACGCCGGTTAAGGAATATCTCGAAATACGTAGTATTATTTATTTCTAAAAATGGCTCTGTACAAGGCCTTGACCTGGTCCTTGTAATAAGTGTTGAACACTTGCTGGAGCTCCCCTTTATCCACCCCCTTCCGGAGCATGTCACTTCTCTTCTTGTTCGATCTTCGCCTTTCACCCAGAGTGACCCTATGCGAGTGCAGTTTACTATTGCCCATCCTTTTCTCCCTTCTTCTTTTCAAATACGACACTTCCGTCATCCTGCACTTTAAAAACCACTTTATCCCTATTCCTTATCCCGAAATAATCCTGAAGGACTTTCGGGATAAAGATCTGTCCCCTGTCCGAAACCGTAGCGTAGAACTTGAACCTGAGTTTTCTTATCATGGCGCGATCTCTTTTTATGTAACAAGTATAGGGAAAGTATATAACAAGATAAAATACTTGTCAAGAAAAGAAAAAGGGTTACACAATATTGTTAATATGTAAAAAGTTAGCTATTTGGGTGGGGTTAGTATTTGACTTCTACGAGAAAGAGGCCTTTGGCCGGGGCCGTCGGGCCCGCTGTCGTACGGTCCCTGGTACCCAGTATCTTTTTCATGCTGCCTTGGGGCATGTACCCTCTTCCGATATCGATGAGCGTTCCTACGATATTCCGCGCCATATTGTACACGAAACCGTCGGCTTCTATTTCGATTGTTATAATATCTTTCTTCTTTTTGATACCGATACGACAGACTTTCCGTACCGAGGACCTTTCCCTCTTATCTTTCGCCTGGAAGGACCTGAAATCGTGCCGTCCGAGAAGCCTGGCAGCTTCCCTTTTCATCAGCGACACGTTGAGATTGTACGGCAGTCTCCATGAATATTTTTCCCTGAAAGGGTCCCTGTTGTCCGAATTCATCACGTAGTACCTGTATATTTTCGATCTTGCGTCGAAACGTGAGTGAAAATCTTCCGGCACTTCCTCGGCCCGGACCACGGCCACGTCCCCGGGAAGAACGGCATTCAGCGCAACGGGTATTTTCCCGACGGGTATCGCGGATCGCGTCTTGAAATGAGCGACCTGCGCGTTGGCGTGAACACCGGCATCCGTACGGCTGGCGCCATGAACACGGTAGTGCCTGCCCGAGACCTTCTCTATGGCTTTCTCGAGGACTTCCTGGACGGTCGTGCCGTTGGCCTGGACCTGCCAGCCTTTGTAGCCCGTACCGTCGTAACTTATCGTCAACTTGATATTACGCATGTTCTCAGAGGACAGAAGACAGATGTCAGATAACAGAAGTCAGGGGTCAGAAAACAGAGAACAGATAATCTGACTTCTGTCATCTGACTTCTGTAACTTGTCATCGTCAGCGGGTAATAAGGTGTTCCGCGATCTGGATCGCGTTGAGAGCGGCGCCTTTTCTCAGGTTGTCGGCGACGACCCACAGATTGATGCCGTTGGCGACGGAGTCGTCCTCCCTGATGCGTCCCACGAAGACCTCGTCCCTGCCTTCGGCGTCTATCGGCATAGGATACTTCGCTCCGGAAGGATCGTCGACAACAATGACCCCCGGAAAACCCTTCAGGAGGTCTATCACTTCTTCACGGGTAAGCTTTTTCTCGGTCTCGACGTTCACGCTTTCAGAATGGGCGTAGTAGACAGGCACACGCACACAGGTCGCGGTGACCGGAAGACCCTCAAGCTCCATGATCTTGCGGGTCTCGTTGACCATCTTCATCTCTTCTTTGGTGTAAAAGTTCTCCAGGAAAACGTCTATGTGCGGTATCAGGTTGTATGCTATCTGATGCGGAAATTCTTTTACCATCTCGGCGGAGATATTATGTTCTCCTACACCGAAATGGGTCTTTTTTTTGCTCAGGGCCATTACCTGGCTCTCCATCTCGCGTATGTTCTTTTGTCCGGCCCCTGAGACGGACTGGTAAGTGGTAACGACGACCCTTTTCATGCGCGCGGCATTGTGTATAGCGCATAAGGGGAGAACCATCTGTATAGTGGAACAGTTGGGGTTGGCTATGATACCTTTATGCTTTTCGATGGCATGCGGGTTAACTTCCGGTACTACAAGGGGCACATCCTCATCCATGCGGAACGCGCTTGAATTATCCACGCAGACCGCGCCGGCTTCAACAGCGGACGGCAGGAACTCTTTGCTCCTCGAGGCCCCGGCTGAAGCGAGAACTATATCGATCCCGCCGAAAGAGTCTTCCCCGAGCACCTGCACCTCATGCTCCTTTCCTCTGAAGACCAGTTTCTTGCCAAGAGATCTCTCGCTGGCAAGAAGACGGATCTCATCTATAGGAAAGTCCCTTTCTTCCAGTATCGACAGGAACTGCGCACCGACCGCTCCGGTCGCGCCCATCACCGCCACATTGTAACATTCCTTCTTCTTCATCATGATATTTCCTCAAATAAAAAATATATTCTGGGGACACGTCTGCTCGTCTACATGCGCTTATACAGATGTGTCCCCAGAACCTCAGTCCCCACTCTTATCGTAATGCTTTAACTACTAGGTCTCCCACCTCTGTCGTTGAGTATCCCATCTTTCCCGCCGAAAGGCTTTTCAGCTTGTTGGCGGTCACATCCATAACGGCCTTTTCCACCATCGCGGCCGCCTTACTCTCGCCGATCTCTTCCAGCATCATTACGCCGCCCGCGCATATCGCGGCAAGCGGATTGATAACGTTCTTGCCGGTATACTTCGGCGCCGAACCGCCTATGGGTTCGAACATGGACACGCCTTCAGGATTGATGTTCCCTCCGGCGGCGATACCCATACCGCCCTGGACCATCGCGCCGAGGTCCGTTATAATATCACCGAACATATTATCCGTGACGATGACGTCGAACCATTCCGGGTTCTTGATCATCCACATGCAGGTGGCGTCAACGTGCGCATAATCGGTCGTTATCGAAGGATAATCTTTCGCCATCTCGTTGAAAGCCCTTTCCCAGAGACCAAAACCGTATGTAAGAACGTTCGTCTTCCCGACCAGGGTCAGCTTATTCTCCTTATTGCGCTTCTTCGTGTATTCAAAAGCATACTTAAGACACCTTTCCACGCCTTTGCGGGTATTGATCGATGTCTGGAGCGCAACTTCATCGGGCGTTCCTTCTTTGAGTATACCGCCCGCACCGGAATACAAGCCTTCGGTGTTCTCGCGCACCACGACAAAGTCGATATGTTCCGGCTCCTTGTCCTTAACCGGGGTCCATACGCCCGGGTAAAGTTTCACGGGGCGGAGGTTGATGTACTGGTCAAGGGCAAAGCGCAGTTTTAAAAGAAGCCCCTTTTCCAGGATGCCGGGTTTCACGTCCGGGTGCCCTATGGCCCCGAGAAATATCGCATCAACGGTTTTCAGTTCTTCCACGACGCTGTTGGGACATACCTCTTTCGTCTTCTTGTAGCGCTCCCCGCCGAGATCATACATTATCTTCTCATATTTAAATCCCGTCTTTTCGGCGACCGCGTCGAGGACTTTCAAACCTTCGTTCACGACTTCCGGTCCCGTACCATCCCCGGGTAAAACCGCTATCTTGTACATCTATCCTCCCTTACTATTAGAAATATATTCTGGGGACACGTCTGGTCGTCTACACAGACGTGTCCCCAGAACCTCAGTTTTGTCAATCTACACGTCGTCTACACAGACGTGTCCCCAGAACCTCAGTTTTGTCAATCTACACGCCGTCTACACAGACGTGTCCCCAGAACCTCAACAATCTCACTTCTTCATTTTCTTCTTAACTTTTACTGCAGACTTCTTTTCTTCTCTGCTCTTGGCATATTCCATAAGTCCGCCGCTTTTGATGATCTCCCTGATGAAACCGGGGAATACTTCCGACTTGTACACCTTAGTCCTTCCCGACTTGACGATCTCCCCCTTGCTTGCGTTGACCCTGGCGGTATCGCCTTCCCTGAGAGTCTCCGCGGCAGAAGGACTCGTCAATATCGGAAGTCCTATGTTTATGGCGTTCCTGTAGAATATCCTTGCGAAACTTTTTGCTATGACGCATGAAACCCCGGCGGCCTTTATGGCGATCGGCGCATGCTCCCGACTTGATCCGCAACCAAAATTCTCGCCGGCTACTATGATATCCCCTTCTTCCAGCTTTTTAACGAATTTCGGGTCCGCGTCCTCCATGCAATGCCTGGCCAGTTCGGCCGGATCCGAGGTGTTCAGATAACGCGCCGGGATTATCTCGTCGGTATTGATGTTATCCCCGAACTTATGGACCTTCCCTTTGAATTTCATATCTCTCCCTTGCTTACAGATCCGATGGATGCGATATTTTTCCCTTTACCGCGCTGGCCGCGGCCACTGCCGGATTCGACAGGTACACGAAACTCTTCGGGTGCCCCATGCGTCCGACAAAATTCCTGTTCGTGGTGGCGACCGCCACTTCGCCTTCGGCCAGTATGCCCATATGCCCCCCCAGACACGACCCGCAGCTCGGGGTGCAGAAAACACCCCCGGATTTGATGATCGTCTCCGCATAACCTTCCCTGACAGCTTCCTTATAGATCGCCTGGGTGGCCGGAGTGACGATCAGACGCGTCCCGGGATGTACCTTCCTGTTCTTCAGAACATGGGCGGCCTGCCGGATATCCGATATCCTGCCGTTCGTGCAGGAACCGATGACGACCTGGTCCACTTTAACGTTCTTGAACTCACTGACCGGCTTCCCGTTGGACGGAAGATGCGGCGCTGCCACCACGGGTTCGAGCTTCGAAACGTTATATTCCCTGACTTCCGCGTAGGAAGCGTCCTTATCGCTTTTGAGCATCTTATAACTCTTACGCACCGGTTTGTACTTCCGGATGACCGTTTTAACATATTTTTCCGTTGTCTTGTCGGGCGCGATTATCCCATTCTTCGCTCCGGCCTCAATAGCCATGTTGCACATGGAGAACCTGTCATCCATCGAAAGATATTCCATGCTGTCTCCCGCCAGCTCAAGCGTCTTGTAAAGAGCTCCCGAGACGCCAAGATCCGCTATGGCATGCAATATCAGGTCTTTGCCTCCTACCCACTTTTTGGGCTTGCCGGTAAAGCGCACGAGTATAGCCTCCGGCACCTTAAGCCAGCATTCACCAAAAGCCATCGCATAGGCCAGATCGGTCGAACCGACCCCTGTAGCGAACGCGCCCAACGCCCCGTGGGTACATGTATGGGAATCAGCGCCTATCATGAGGTCCCCGGGCAGGACCAGTCCTCTTTCCGGGATAAGCGCATGTTCAACGCCCATTTCGCCTACCTCGAAATAGTTGGCGATACCGAATTCCCCGGCGAACTCCTTCAGCATATGGGCCTGGTTGGCGCTTTTCATGTCCTTTGCCGGCGTAAAATGGTCGGGGACGAGCACTATCCGCTTCTGGTTAAAGACCTTATCCCTGCCAAGTTCACGGAACTCCTTAATAGCTATAGGGCTTGTGATATCGTTCCCCAGACACAGGTCTACACCGGCCTTTATGAACCGGCCGGGTGCTATGTCCTTTACCCCCTGCGCGTGGGCCAATAGTATTTTTTCAGTTATTGTATATCCCATCTATGCTCCCGGTCATTTTATGAAATTAGAGAAGTCAGTTTAGCAGATTTTTATCCTAAAATCAATGGGTTATATTTCGGGTATGGATCCCATGAGCTGTCGCGTATACGCATCTTTCGGCGCGGCATAAAGCTCTTCTTTAGATGATACTTCCACCAGCCTGCCTTCTTTCATTACACCGACGGTGTCGGACATGAACTCCACCACCCTGAGATCATGCGATATGAAAATGTACGTCAACCCCAGTTCGTCCTGGAGATCCTTCAAAAGGTTCAATATACCCGCCTGGATGGAGACATCGAGGCTTGAAACAGGTTCATCAAGAACGAGCATGTCAGGCTTACCCACAAGCGCCCTGGCTATGGCTATCCTCTGGCGTTCGCCGCCGGAGAACTGGTGCGGATACCTGTCCAGGCAAGCTTCCGCCCCGAGCCGGACCATGGCAAGAACTTCTTTTACCCTTTCCTTTATATCTTTTCTGCCGGCACCCTTTACCAGAAGGGGCTCACTGACGATCTCCCTGACGGTCATGCGGGGGTTCAACGAACTGTAAGGATCCTGGAAAACGATATCACTTGTCCCGTAAATATCGATCCGTCCGGAGTCCGGCCGGTGTATCCCCACTATAAGCCGGGCTATAGTGGTCTTCCCGCATCCGGATTCACCGACCAGACCGAAAGTCCCGCCTTTTCGCACATCGAAGCTCACACCGTCAACGGCCTTGACGATGCCGGAGGCCTTTCCGAAAAAGGTCTTCCTTTTCGTGAAATATTTCCTTAGATCAATTACCTCGACGATACTGTTCATCCACACCTCAATAAGAATAAACATATATTCTGGGGACACGTCTGGTCGTCTACATATCGTCTACACAGACGTGTCCCCAGAACCTCAGTTTTATCATCCTACATGGCGTTCACACAGACGTGTCCCCAGAACCTCAGCTACCTCCAACAGGCAGCCTTTCCCGTCTGTCCCCGAGCCGGGGGATACACTCGATGAGCTGCCTCGTGTAAGGGTGCTCCGCGAACCGCAATACCTTCTCCTTCGCGCCCGCCTCTACAATACTTCCATCCTTCATCACGCATACCTCATCCGCGATCATGTTAACCACCGAAAAATCATGCGTTATGAACAATATCGTAAGGCCTTTTTCCCTCTGTATGCTTTTGATGAGATCCAGCACATGCTTCTGTATGGAAACGTCCAGGGCCGTCGTCGGTTCGTCCAATATGAGTGCTTCCGGCGAGCATGACATGGCCATGGCCAGCAGCACTCTCTGCCGCATGCCGCCCGAGAGTTCATGCGGATACTGCAGTGTGACATCCGGCAGAAGCTTCACCAGTTCCATGAGATCCCCTATACGCGCGTGGATCTCCGGGCCATTCAGAACGGTGTGCGCGCGAATAGTCTCCGCTATCTGGTCTCCCACCCTCATCACGGGATTCAGCGCCGTAAAAGGTTCCTGGAACACCATGGCGATATCGTTACCCCTGATCTTTCTTTTTCCTTCCCCGTCGAGACGGAACATGTCCCTGCCCTTGAAAACCATCTCTCCTTTTTCACGGTTCGCCGCCCCCGGGAGCAGGTCAAGTATCGCGAGCGCCGTAAGCGTCTTTCCGCTGCCCGATTCGCCCACCAGGGCCGTGATCCGGCCGGGTTCGAGCGATATGCTGACGCCATCGATGACCTTCTTGTCACCTATAGCAACGGTGAGATCCCGTATATCAAGGACTGACATGAAAGACCTCCTGATATCCTTGCAAAAGGGCGTTTGGGTTTATCCTGAGCGGGGCTTCAATAACCGAGCGAGCACGGTGTCCGCGCGAAAGCGCGGACGAGCGAGGGAATTGTAGAGGCCGATTTTCTCGCTGGGAAAATCGGCCGTCCCCGCGAGGGATAAGCTCAAACGTTGTTCTGCAAGTATATCTCATCACTTTCTCTCACGTAATTTTGGGTCGAGTTTCTCCCTCAGACCTTCGCCTATCAGGTTAAAGCTAAGCACGGTCACAAGTATAGCAAGGCCCGGGAAAAGCGTGAGCCACCACGCATAATCGATATAGTTCTTTCCCATGGTCAGTATGTTCCCCCAGCTCGGCGTCGGTATCTGCACGCCGAGGCCCAGAAAGCTGAGCGCGCTTTCGACAAGTATCGCGGCACCGACGCTCAGCGTGGCGCTTACATACACCGGAGCCATGGCGTTCGGAAGTATATGCCTGAATATGATCCTTGCAGTCGGCACTTTCTGCACTTTCGCTGAATAGACGAAATCCCTTTCCCTCAATGTCAGAAATTCCGCGCGGACAAGCCGGCATAAGCCCGCCCAGCTCGTCAGGCCGATGACGATCATCACGTTAACTATATTCGGCCCCAGGAAAGTTATGACCATCATTATAAGGAAAAATGTCGGGAAACAGTACATCACTTCCACGAGCCGCATTATGGCGCTATCCACCCGCCCGCCGTAGTATCCGCTCAAGCCCCCCAAAAGTATACCCGCGACGAGAGAGATAAAAACGGCTATGAACCCGACGCTCAACGAAACACGCGCACCATATACCATGCGGCTGAAAACATCGCGGCCGAGAGCGTCAGTGCCGAAAAAGTGGGCCACGGACGGTGCCTGCAACCTGGCCGCCGGCGAAAGATCCATCTCCAGCGGGTCATGCGTCGCAACGAACGGCGCAAGAACGGCACCGAGCACCATTACCACGATTATCGTTAAGCCAAATAGTACCCTTTTACTCATAACAGGAATATATTCTCATCTATTTTTGTCAAAACGTATCCTGGGATCCACCAGCGCATACGCCACGTCCGACAGGAATATACCCAGAAGCGTGAGGATGGTCGCGATAACGCCTACCCCCATCACTACGGGATAATCATAATTCATGATCGCTTCGTATCCGAGCCGTCCCATTCCCGGCCAGGCGAATATCGTCTCGAATATGAAACTGCCTGATATCAGGCCGGGAAGCGTGAGACCCAGGATCGTGACTATCGGAAGAAGCGCATTTCTAAGCACGTGCGCCGTTATCACCCTCTTCTCGGAAAGCCCTTTGGCGCGCGCGGTAAGCACGTAATTCTCGCCCATTACCTCTATCATGCTGGACCTCGTGTAACGGGACAGCGCCGCAAGGGAACCGAAAGACGTGGCGGCCACGGGGAGCACGAGATGCCAGAGAAGGTCTTTCATTTTAGCGAAACCGTCCAGGTAAGCCGTGTACCAGGGGCTCATCCCCGATATCGGGAACCATTGCAGACGGAAACCGAAAATAAATATCAATAAAAGCGCGAGCCAGAAGGTCGGCATGGCGTAACCCACAAAGACCAGTACCGTCATCACGCGATCGAACAGGGAATTTCTTTTAGCGGCGCTCACTATCCCTATCGGCAGGGCGAGACAGAAGATCACCAGGAGCGAAACCACCTGAAGAAGAAGTGTAGCCGGAAGACGCGCGGCTATCTTTCCTATGACCGGCTTGTCGTCGATGAACGAGGACCCGAAATCAAGCGTAAGGAACCTTTTCATCCACATGCCGTACTGAACAAGCACAGGCCTGTCCAACCCGTACATCTTGTCAAAATTGGCCCTCGCGCTTTCGGAAACTTCCGGATTCAGGCCGTATCTCACGCTTGTCGGGTCTCCCGGCGCCAGGTGCATTATCACGAACATCAAAAAGGATATCCCGATAAGCATCGGAACGATCAGCAGTAATCGCTTGACAACATAACGTCTCATGTCAGAATTTGTATTTCACTTCCTTTTCGGGCACGTACCAGTCGACGAAGTTATACCCGATCCCCGCCGGTGCCGGTTCTATACCCTTGAAACGTTTGTTCACCGCCGGTGTGGCGTAGGGAAAGAAGAGGAACGTGTAAGGGGCCTCCTCCGAAAGTATAACATGTATCCTTTTGTAGATATCCGCCCTTTTCTCCGGATCGAACTCTCTTCTGCCCTGTTCTATAAGGGTATCGACCCTCTTATTGGAATATGATATGAAATTAAGGCCCCCCGGCTTCATCGACCCGGAATGCCACACGGAGTACAGGTCGGGATCAACGGGGATGGTCCACCCCAGTATAACGGCCTGGAAGTTCTTCTTGTTGACGAACTGATCGAGAAAAGCCGACCAGGCGACGACCTGTATATCCACCTTTACGCCGACCGCCGCCCACTGGCTTTGCACGATCGTGGCGACAGCCTCCCTGACCTGGCTCCCCTGGTTCGTGGCCAGTCCGAAACGAAATTCCCGGCCGTCTTTCTCGAGGATACCGTCGCCGTCGGTGTCCTTCCACCCGGCTTCGCGCAAAAAGCGAACGGCCTTTTCCGGATCATATTCGTACCCGGAGGCCGTCTCGTCATAGAACGGGGTGCCTTTCAAAAAAGGGCCGGTACAGCTTTCGCCCAGGCCGAGAAGCACGGCGCCTATTATCTTTTTCTTATCGATAGCGTAACTGAGCGCCTTTCTTACCCTTACATCCGCGAATAACGGGTCTTTGAGGTTGTACCCTATATAGCTATATGAATGCGACAGGTACCCGTACTTGTTGAATTTCTTTCTGAACTCCTCCTCACTGCTGCGATAAAGGAACTGGTAAGGGTTCAACTCCATCGAATCCAGACTGCCGGATACCAGTTCCAGGAACTGGACGGCCTGGTCGGGTATGACCCTGTAGACATACCATTTTATGCCCGGTATGTGTTCGAAATAATCCGGGTACGCTTCGAGTATCATGTTCTCGCCGCTCTTCCACCGGGATAACATGTAAGGTCCGGTACCGACGGGGGCTCTCGCGTAAGGCGACCTCCTTATATCCTTTACGCCGCTGAAGAGATGCGCGGGCACTATCCCCATACCTAACTTAAGAAGGGCGGGAGCATAGGGCTTCTTATATCTAAACCGCACGGTATAGGGATCCACGGCCTCGATTTTCTCTATGTCGGCGTAATTGGAAATATACGGACACCCCGTTCCCGGATCGCGTATGGTCTCGAAAGTGAAAAGCACGTCCTCCGCGGTAAAAGGCCGGCCGTCATGCCAGTACACCCCTTTCCGCAGATAGAAAGTGATAGTCCTGCCTTCATCGGATATTTCCCAGCTTTCCGCGAGGTCGGGTACAATGCTCAGGTCCTTACCGACCTTCGTCAATCCGTTATACACGAGCGAACATACGGAGCTTGACGGCACATCGTCGGCGAGGAAAGGTATGAGTATCCTGGCGTCCGCGAGAGCGGCATTGACGTACGCGTCCCGGGAGGCCCATTCATCCCGGGAATGGGCGCTCGGAACGAACAATAGAAGGGACAAAAAAAAGACCACCGCTCTTATAGTGAACGGTGATCTTTTAAAAATACGCGTGCGGTTATTCTTGCCCATGCGCGGGTTCCGTCTGGACGGGTTCCGCCGCTTTTTCCGCGGTCTCTGCCGGGGTAACGGGAACAGCTTCCTGCCGGGCCGCCGAAGGCATGACCTTAAGCCGCTGCTGGTCAAAAAGCGACCTGCCCCTTCTGGCCGTCACAACGCCCAGGGTGAGCGACGTGACAAGAAAGACAATGGCGCTTATCGTGGTGGCCTTCTTGAGAATGACCGGGGCCTGTGTCCCGAACACCGATTGTGCCGTGTCGCCGCCGATGCTCTCGGTCAGTCCTCCGCCCCTGCCGGCCTGAAGCAATATCACGGCTATCAGGGTCAGGCAGGCGATTATATGGATAATTATAAGTACTATGTACATGATCACCCTTTTTGTTCAGCGTAAAGCTTTGTAGTGGTTTTGATTATATCAAGGAAACTGGCGGATTTCAAGCTTGCGCCTCCGATCAGCCCTCCGTCTATATCCTCTTCCTTCATGAGATCTTCGATATTGTCCGGCTTGACGCTGCCGCCGTAAAGTACGCGCTTCGAGGCTGAAAGCGCCTCGGAATACATCTCCGAAAGAAGGCCCCTTATCATCGCGTGGACCTCCTGGGCCTGCTGCGGCGTGGCGGTCCTGCCGGTACCGATGGCCCATACCGGTTCATACGCTATGACCAGCGAGTCGATGTACCCTTCGTCAAAACCTTTAAGCCCCCCGGTGACCTGTTTCTTCACCACCTCCAGGGTCTTTCCGGCTTCTCTTTCCTCAAGCGTTTCTCCGACACACATTATGGGAATGAGTCCTCCATCGATAGCGGCCTTAAGTCTTTTATTCACCGTCTCGTCCGTCTCGCCGAAATACTTCCTTCTCTCTGAATGGCCTATGATAACGTATTTGCATCCGACGCTTTTCAGCATTGACACGGCGATCTCGCCCGTAAAGGCCCCCTCGGCCTCCCAGTAACAGTTCTGCGCGCCAAGGGACACGTTGCTCTCGATAAGCATCTCTCCGACGTCGCTAAGGTCTGTGAAGGGGGGGCATACGACGATCTCCACATTACCGATATCGAACGTAGAACGCTTGATATCGTTGGCCAGCTCAACGGCCTCGTTGACGTCCTTGTACATCTTCCAGTTGCCCGCTATTATCGGTTTCCTCATGTAACTCCCCTGGTTATAGGGTTTCAGATGTCAGATTATCTGTATTCTGACATCTGTATTCTGTTTTCTGTCTTCTGTTTTCTGTTCTCTGCAACATATCGCCTACTTATCATTTAAGGCGGCTATACCGGGAAGCGGCAGGCCTTCCAGATACTCAAGTGAAGCGCCGCCGCCGGTAGATATATGCGACATCTTGCTGCCCAGCTTCAAATGGTTGACGGCCGCTACCGTGTCCCCGCCGCCGATAACCGTGGTAGCGTTGAGTTTGGCTATGAACTTCGCCAGTTCCGAGGTCCCTCTGGAGAACGGTTTCATCTCGAAAAGTCCCACCGGGCCGTTCCAGACGATGGTCTCCGATTCCTTGAGGACCGATTCGTAACTTTTCACCGTCTCCGGACCGATATCAAGACCGATCCACCCGTCCGGTATGTTCTCTTTCACGACCTTTCTTTTCGCGTTGTCTTTTACCTCTTTCGCCACGATATGGTCCTTGGGAAGGAAGATGCTCACTTTTTTTTCCCCGGCCTTTTTGAATATATCGTCGACCGTGTCGATCATATCCGCTTCCACCCTCGAGGCGCCTATACCTTTACGCCTCGATTTGAGGAACGTGTATGCCATGGCCCCGCCGATCAGCAGGAAATTTATCTTATCGAGCATGTTCTCGATAACGGGTATCTTGTCGGCTACCTTGGCCCCGCCGAGCATGAGGCAAAAAGGTTTGTCCGGATCTTTCGTCACTTTCTCGAAATACTTTATTTCTTTCTCCACGAGGAAACCGGCTACGCTCGGAAGGTACTGGGTAACCCCTACCGTGGAAGCGTGAGCGCGGTGACAGGTGCCGAACGCGTCCTCGACGAACACGTCGCCCAGCGACGCGAGCTGTTTCGCAAAACCTGGATCGTTCTTCGTCTCCTCTTTGTGGAACCTGAGGTTCTCCAGGAGTATGCAATCGCCTTCTTTCATGTTGCTCACGGCGTCTTCCACGTCCTCGCCCACACAATCATCCATCTTCCTGACGTCCTTCCTGAGAAGCGTGGAAAGTCTTTCAGCCACCGGGTCGAGACACAGCTCCGGCTTGACCTCTCCCTTAGGCCTGCCGAGATGGCTCATGAGGATAAGCTTGCCGCCGTTGTCGAGTATGTACCTTATCGTCGGAAGGGCCGCTACTATCCTGGTATCATCGGTGATGTTGCGCTTATCGTCCAGCGGGACGTTAAAATCGGCCCGCATAAGCACTTTTTTACCCTTCAGATCGACATCGGTAACTGTCTTTTTCATGTGGCACCTCCTGATGTCCGTTACACGAGCTTTTCGATAAGATCGACCACTCTGTTGGAATAACCCCACTCATTATCGTACCAGCCGACTACCTTCACCAGGTTGTCGTCTATGACCATCGTCGAACCGGAGTCGAATATACAGGAATGGGTGTTCCCTATTATGTCCCTCGAGACCAGTGGTTCTTCGGAATACTCGAGTATTCCCTTGAGCGAAGAACCGGCTGCCTTTTTGAACGCCCCGTTGATCTGGTCCTTGGTCACTTTCGTTTTCAGCGTGGCAACGAAATCCGTGAGCGAACCACAGGGCACGGGCACTCTTACCGCCATACCGTTTATTTTGCCGTTAAGTTCGGGAATGATCTTCCCGACGGCCTTCGCGGCGCCGGTGGTGGTGGGGATCACGTTCTCCGCGGCGGCACGGGCCCTTCTCAAATCCTTGTGGTACATATCCACTATCCTCTGGTCGTTGGTGTAAGCGTGAATGGTGGTCATGAGCCCCCTTTCAACACCGAACGTGTCATTGAGCACTTTTACCATCGGGGCGAGACAGTTCGTGGTGCAGGACGCGTTGGAAACGATCTGGTCGGTCGGCTTGAGCGCTTCGGGGTTCACGCCGAGGACTATCATGTTGTCGATCTCGTCCTTGGCGGGCACTGTCAGGAGCACTTTCTTCGCGCCGGCTTCGAGATGCATGGCTATCTTGGCCCTTTCACGGAAAACGCCCGTGGATTCCACCACGACCTGGACGTCCTCTTTTTTCCAGGGAAGCTCCGCCGGATTCTTTATGCTCAAAAAATCTATTTTTTTGCCGTTGATGATGATCGCGTTATCTTCCGCACTTACCTCGCCCTTGAATATACCGTGCACCGAATCGTACTTCAGCATGTGGGCCATCGTCTTGGCATCCGTAAGGTCGTTGACAGCGACTATATCGAACCCGCCGCGCTCGGCCATTATCTTGCATACCATTCTTCCTATCCTGCCGAAACCGTTGATCCCTACTCTTATAGCCATTTCTTCCTCCTTCGTGTTTTTCTTGTATCCTCGAACCCGTAACCGAAACTTCTTTAGAATTTCGTATTATATAATCATCTCCTTAATCTATCAATGATTTTTTTATTGCGCGCCCAGTACCGTGCCCTTTTCTATCCGGTGCCCCTTCAGGAATTCCCGGACCGGCATGATCTTTTTCCCTTCGATCTGCAGCATCTTTATCCGGACGGAACCCTCTCCCGTGCTCACTATAAAAGCTTTTACATCAGTAACGGCCCCCGGCGGAGCGTCGCTCGTGCCACTTTCCGTACAGGCTTCTATGATCTTCAACGTTCTCCCGCCTAGAGAAGTGAACGCGCCGGGCCACGGCTGCATGGCTTTCACTTTTCTCGTTATTTCGGCCGCGGAGATCGTCCAGTCTATCCTCCCCTGTTCTTTGGTAAGCCGCGGAGCATAGGACGCGCCCTTTTCGTCCTGTGCGGTAAAACTTTCCTCACCGGCTTCAGCCATATCTATCACTTTCATGACAAGATCCGCCCCGTCGCGCGAAAGCCGTTCGAGCAAAGAGACCGCGGTCTCGTCTTCGCCTATTTCCACTTTCTCCTGTGCAATGATATCACCGGCATCCATCTCCTCGGACATCTTAATGACCGTGTTGCCGGTCTCCTTATCGCCGTTCAGCACGGCCCAGTTCACCGGGGCGGCACCCCGGTATTTGGGCAATAGCGACGGATGAAGGTTTATGCAGTATTTCCCAGGAAGGTCCAGAAGCACTTTTGGAAGTTTCTTTCCATAGTCCACCACTACAAAAAAATCCGCTCCCATCCCGCGCATCTCGTCGATGAAAGAAGCCTCCGAGGCCTTTTCCGGCTGGAAAACATGGACCTCTGGACGCATCTGTTCAACGACCGCCTTTACCGGCGTGGGCTGGACATTCCACCCGCGGCCTTTCTTCTTGTCCGGCTGGGTAACTACCGCAGCGATCTCATGATCACTCGCCAGCAATCTCTTCAATACCGGCACCGCGAACTTACCTGTCCCGAAAAAAACTATACGCATACCACCTCATTCAGTTACCAGTAACCAGTTACCAGTAACCAGTTACCAGTTACCAGTTACCAGTAACCAGTAACCAGTTACCAGATTACAGGTGTCAGTTTAAAGCGAAAACCCTAAAATGTAAAAGAAAACCTTATTTTTGCTTGAGATGTTCGACCTTGCTGCGAAAAAGCGAAGAGTGTCCCGCGCGCAGTTTTTTTGCTGTTGCCTGCTGAGCTACGCAAAAACTGTTTGAGCACGGGATACTCTTTCCTTTTATGTCGGCCTAAAAACACCTCAAACATTGTTAAAGAGCTACATCGACATCGGATCGACGTCAACCGCCATGAAAACCCCGGAGCCTTTGCGGAATCCCTTCAACGCGCTCCGCAACTTTTTAACCATGGCGCTTCTGTCCTGCGCCCGGATAAGAACGTTCCACCTGTAATACCCCCTCAGTTTCGCCATCGGCGACGGCGCCGGTCCGAGGATATCGATACCCTGTATCTTCTTCTTAAGGACCTTCGCCAATCTTTCAGCGGCTTCTTGCGCGTTCTCTTCTTTCCTGGACCTCAAGGTGATCTTCACCAGGTTCACGAACGGGGGGAATGACAAATGGCGCCGTGATTCTATCTCTTTATAATAAAAGGTGTTATAATCGTGCTTTGCCGCAAGGCCCACCGCGTAATGTTCCGGCGTATAGGTCTGTACTATCACCTCTCCACCCAGGTCACCGCGCCCGGCGCGCCCGGCTACCTGGGTGATAAGGTTGAACGTGCGTTCCCCGGAACGAAAATCCGGGAGGTTGAGATTGGCATCAGCGGACACCACGCCTACCAGCGTCACTTTAGGGAAATCCAGTCCTTTAGCTATCATCTGCGTGCCGACGATCACGTCGATCCCGTGGTCCTTGAAATCTTTCAGCACCCTGCCGTGGGAACCTCTTTTGGTCATGGAGTCCGAATCCATCCTGGCTATGCGTACTTCCGGCAGGATCCTTTTCAGCTCCGCTTCGACCTTCTGCGTGCCGGTACCCCTATACATCAGGTAATCCCCGTTGCACGCGGGGCATATTACCGGAGGGCTGATCCTCGCATTGCAGTAATGACAGATAAGCTCGTCCTTCTCCTTGTGGAAGACCATGGGCGAATCACATTTAGGGCATTTTATGACGTGCCCGCATTTCCGGCAGGACACGAAAGTGGAAAATCCCCTGCGGTTCAGGAATATAAGCGCCTGCTGTTTCTTGGTGATATCCTTCTTTAGGGCTTCGGCCAGGACCTGCGAAACGACTTTTTTCCCTACCCTCGTGTCGAACTCCATCCTCATGTCCACCAGTTTTACTTTGGGAAGTTCTTTTTCCTTTATCCTCTGAGTGAGCTCCACGAGGTGATACTCCCCGCTGGCGGCCTTGTAGAAAGACTCGAGGGAAGGTGTCGCGCTGCCGAGTATCACAGGCACTCCCGCTTCTTTAGCTCTTTCTATCGCGACGTCCCGCGCGTGATACCTGGGCACGTCCTCCTGTTTATAGCTGGGTTCATGTTCTTCATCCACCACAAAAAGGCCTATTTCCCGGAACGGGCTGAAGACCGCCGAACGCGGCCCGACCACTATACGCGCTTCGCCTTTGCGGATGCGTTCCCATTCTTTGAACTTCGCGCTCTGGAGCATCCTTGAATGGAAAACGGCAACGCGCTGCCCGAACCTCGACATGAAACGCTCTACCGTTTGCGGAGTGAGGGATATCTCCGGAACAAGTATGATACCGCTTTTCCCCTTCGCCATGACGCTTTCCATGGCCTGGAGGTATATCTCCGTCTTGCCGCTGCCGGTTATGCCGTGAAGCAGGAAGACTTCGTGCCTCCCCTCGTCCAGGCATTTATTGATACTGTCCAGCACCTTTTTCTGCTCTTTGTTGGGAACGTGCGGCTCGGTCGGCTCCACTTCACCGGGCGCTTCTTTCACCCGGGAGGTCATAGAGATCTTCCCGTGTTTCAAAGGCCCGGGGATCATCGCTTCAAGAGCTTCTCCCCATGAACAGAAATAATTGTCCTTGATCCAGCCGGCAAGGTCGATCATCTCCTTCGTGAATATCGGGTTCTCGTCTATGATGTCTATGAGGGGCCTCGGTTCTTTCACCATGGGGCGGTCCTCTATTTTGACGATATATCCCACGCGTCTGGCGCTGCGGAAAGGTATGTGGACCCTCTTTCCTATCTCCGGAGGGAACGTCTCCTCGCCCGTGACCTCATACTGGAAGGTCCGGTCGATAGGTAAACTGGTTATGACCTCAACGTATTTCTTCATTTCTACTAGCGCGTGACTTTTTTATCTTTGATATGTTTTGCGCGGGACTATGCGAAAGAAAAAAGTATCCCGTGCTCGAACAGTTTTTGCTTTGCACAGTTCCAACAGCAAAAAAAACTGCGCCGGGACACTTTTTCCTTTTGCATTGTACGGACAAAACATTTCAAGCGTGGAAAAATCCTGCGGCGACAAAGGACATGAGATTGGCCACGCTCGCTTTATCCACGATCTTGATGAACTTCAGCCCCATGCGCGATTTCTCTCCGTCCATCCACACTACCTCGGCCACGCCGGCAACGTCCCCCGTGGGTATGCTCATGATGAACCCTATCTCGTCGTTCACGTTGAGGCCCTCAAAATCTTCAAGATCATAAGAAACGGCCAGGATGCCGGCGGCGGATATGTCGTTCACGGTCCCTTTGAAGACCACAGCTCCTTCCGCGTCGATGAATTTTATCGGGGAAGTGGTGAATTCCCTTACGAATTTCCTTTTGTCCATGTTCTCACCTCTTTTTTCCGCCCGGCCTTTTCGCCGGGGGTATCTCCAGACCGAGTTCGCGCGCCACGGCCTTCATATCTATCCATACGTCTTTTTTTCCGCCGGGATTCCGCAATAGATACGCCGGATGGTAAGTCGGCATCAGTTTTATGCCTTGGTATTCGGCCCATTTCCCTCGCAGCCTGCTTATGGGCGTATCTGTGTTCAGGAGGGTCTGGGCGGCGAACTTACCGAGCGCGCAGATCACCTTCGGCTTTATCATCTCTATCTGCTTCAGAAGATACGGCGAACAGCTGGCTATCTCGCTCGGCAGCGGGTTCCTGTTGTTCGGAGGCCGGCATTTAAGGATGTTGGCTATAAAAACGTCTTTTCTTTTCAACCCGATCGATTCGATTATCTTCGTCAAAAGCTGTCCCGCCCTGCCCACAAAGGGACGGGCCTGTTTGTCTTCTTCGAACCCCGGCGCTTCCCCGATGAACATAAGGTCCGCGTTCGGATCGCCTTCACCGAACACCACGTTGGTGCGCGTTTCGGACAGAGGGCACCTTTGGCAGTTCACCGTCCTCTTCCTCACCGCTTCCAGCGTGGTCTTCCTCCCCCCGGGGTTACCGGCGACGAATATCTCGTCTATCCCGGCCATTCTCTCTGACTCTATCAGGCTTTTGATGCTTTCCAGAAGATCGTTCGTTCCGTCTTTCATGTTATTCTCCCACTTCCTCCAGTACGATATCCACTATCCTTTCCGCCGCGTCAGGCCTGCGGACCTTGTCGATACTGGCCTTCATGTTCTCGGTGACATTGCCGGAGAACAGTATGCGGTCCGCTATCACGGGGAGGTCACTGACCTTTTTCGCTTTCACGGCGGCGCCGCACGCTGTCAAGAGGCGTTCGTTCCACGTTTCCTGCCCGGGTACGGAAGCGAAAAGTATCATCGGAAGGCGCGAGTCAAGCGCTTCTGTAACGCTTATCCCGCCGGCCTTCGTTATCATAAGGTCTGAAACGGCCATGAGTTCCGCGACCTTGTCGGTAAAACCGAAAAGTACGAGCGGATAATTGAGATCTTTCTTTAAAAGCACTATTTTTTCATAGACGGCTTCGTTATGCCCGCACACGGTTATGACCTGTATCGTTCCCGCGCGGCACTTATTCAATGATAGCAGCATCCGGCCGATCGGACCCACGCCGAAACCGCCGCTCATCAAAAAGATGGTCTTTTTTCCTTTTTCCAGGCCGTAATTCCCGCGTAGCTTTTCCAGGTCGAACCGGCGGCCGAACTCCTCGACAGTGGGTATGCCCGTGACCGCGATCTTATCCCCGGGTATCCCTACTTTCGAAAGTTCCTGCGCCACTGAATCGGACCCCACGAAAAACCTGTTCATATCCGGTGACAGCCAGTACGCGTGAGGACCGTAATCGGTTATGACGGTGTACAGGCGGGACCGGAAGCTCTTGTCCCTTTTGAAGACCCCGGCAATGCTGGGCAGGACGAAATGCGTGGCGATGACCGCGTCAGGGGCTCTATCTATAATCATCCCGGATAGCCCGGGGAAATTCCTGTTATCCAGGAACTCCCGCATCCTGCGGGTAAGGGCGTCGACCAGCCTGTTGTTCGTAAAATAGTAGAGCGCGCCCCACAGCCACCTGCCGCTCGACATCAGGAAAACATACCCTTTCATGTACGCGAAACGGTAGAACGGAGTCGCATAATCGAGGACGTCTATTATCTCCGCGTCCACCGCCCTGCCCCGGTTCAAAAGGGCGTCATATATGGCTATGGCCGCCTTTTTATGTCCCATGCCGCCGGTCGAATAGAGTATGATGACCTTCTTTTTACCCATTGTCCTCCCCGATTATCAGGCCTACGGCTTCCAGAAGGCTCTCGCATATATAGTCAGGTCTATGCTCCCAGGTCCCCGTCTCTTCCCGCGAGGACTTGCCTGAAAGGACAAGTATCGTCTTAAGACCGGCTTTTCTGCCGGCCTGTATGTCGCGTTCGGTGTCACCTACATAAAATCTTCCCCGGATATCCCCGAGCCCCAATTCTTCTCTGGCTTTGTCAAAAAGTCCGGGATCGGGTTTATGGCAGCCGCATTCTTCGGTCCTTAGATGAGGACAATAATACACCGCGGCTATGTCCCCGCCGCTTTTGCGTATCCCGCTTATCATCTCGTCCGTCACCTCATCAAGGTCCTCCTGTGTAAAGTACCCTTTACCCACACCCTGCTGGTTCGATATGATCACGCTTTTATATCCTTCCTCCGTCAGCTTCCTTATCGCCTCGAGCGAACCGGGAAGAAAATAAAGATCCTCACGCTTCGTCACGTATCCGTGATCCGTCCAGCCGCCGGGATCTTTATTTATCACTCCGTCCCTGTCGAGGAACACGTATTTATCGTTCATATGCTCGCCCTATTAGTTGTTAACAAACAGTAACCAGTTGCCAGATTTTTCTGGTTACTGGAAACCGGTTACTGGTCACTGTCACTGGTTGCTACTCCCCAAAACTCGGCAATTGCTTCACGTCATCATACACCAGAAACGCCAGCAGAAAAAGAGATATCCCGCAAAAATGCAGCATGAAACGCGACAGCGTAGTGTTCACGTAAAAAAACAGGTTCTCCCCGGTGGTCACCATGTACCCTGCAAAATAGCCCGCGATAGACAGAACAAGAAAAAGTGTAAGGTAGAAACACTCTCCCTTCCAGAGGGACTTTCTCTTCCATATTAACCCTGCGAAGACCATCACCCAGAGCATGTTCCACTTTTTCGGGCCGAACACCTGCTGCTGGAAAAGGTTGAGCATAACGGGTATATCCTTCACGTTCTGCCAGAGCCTCTCAGGCGTCAGCCTGGCAAGATCGATATCACTGTTCACGTGCCCGCCGGACAGCTTCGCGAAGAACCACGGAGCGGCTATCGCGGCCATAACCAGCAGGGCCATTACCGTATCACGGAACGCGCGCTGTTTAAGTGAAGGCCGGGTTTTTTTGCACAAAACTATCGAACAAATAGCGAAGACACCGGTAAAAACAATAGCTTCGTTCTTCACCCACAGCGAAAAGGCCATTAAAAGAGCGGCCAGGACCATGTACACGCTCTTCATCTCCCGCACGTACAGCATGAAATAACCGACAGCGCATGTAATAAAAGCGGCAAGGATAAGGTCCGCGTACATCCGCGTCGCGTAATCCGCGAGCTGCGGTATGGTAGCCAGCAGGAAGACCGCGAGCATGGCGTAAGCTCTCGTGAAGAATCTTTTCATCTGCGAATAAAAGAGCACGATAAAAGCCAGGTAGATGACAGGCATCAGCATCTTCACGACCAGGTCGTCAAAGGTCGTGAAGCAATAGACCCACGTCATCAGCAAAGGCAAGAGCGGCGGATACCCCGGGTGCGCCACCGTGGCTTCGTTCCAGGCAGGATAACCGGCGGGAATGCCTCCCGCGAAATAAAAGATCTTCGCTTTTAAAGCGTAATTCGCCACAGCGTCATGTGAAGAGACCGGCACCGGTATGACCAGAAAAACGATCCACACCAGTTGTGCCAGCACGCCCAGCGCCAACAGCCATTCGGCAAGGTTCCATCTCTTCCATCGCGCCTCAGGGGCAAGCTCTCTTCCCCTTTCGGGTCTCGAAAAGTAATATGCGGCTGTCAATATCGCCATCACCACGGGTATCGACACGACATGGGCGAACGTGAACGCCAACCCGGCAAAGTGGTACAGCATCAGAAAATACACACCAAAACCCATTCCGAGAAAATAGGACAGGGAGGCGAGTTCCGCGATCGGACAGGGATATCTTCTTCTTTTCACGATCATCAGCATGAAGAAAAACCCTATGACCTCGAGCGAAAGGACCGAAAAGAAAAAACTCATCGCACGCCGCCTTCTTTCACCAGTATCACGCCCTTTCCGTCATAATCCCGGTAAAGCACATATCCGGGGACTTCCGCGTCTTTTCCGCCATAGAAGATCTTGAATTCCGCGTCTTCCGAAACGCTCCTGAGCGGCCACAGAAAATATCTCGCCCTTACTTCGGCTATCGAGAACCTTTCGAACCCTATGAGCTGGTAGGTAGACCCGTCGGGGATGTTCCTCCTGGAAAATACCAGGAAATCATAAAGGTCCGGCCCCATTATGTAACGGCTGTTATCCCCGTACCCGTGGGTGTAAAAATACGCCAGGCGTTTGTATTGTCCGTCCTTGTCCTCGCGGACCAGGAAGAACATCCACAGAATTATCCATACGATTAACGTAAATTTCAACAATTGTTTTTTTGTAAGCATACCGAATTTCATGTTCATAAAAATATATTCTGGGGACATGTCTGCTCGCCTACATGCCGTCCACACAGACGTGTCCCCAGAACCTCAATATAATATCATTTCCTTTTCCTAAGATATTCCGCGAAACCCGAAGGCTGGTTCAGGTCGAACACCATGTCCCCCTTCCGCGCCCAGCTGCCTTCCCGGGTGAAGACCTCCGTCCCGTGAAGGAACTTCAGTATCCGCAATACCAGCGAAACGACGCCTTTATCCGTTATGACCGCGTCGTACTTTTTTTTCTTGGTCAGGACACGCAAGAGGACCGCCAGGGCTATAAAATTGCCGCTGAAAACAGTTACTCCTATATCGGCGTGTTTTATGGTGGCCCTTTTCTCTTCGCCGAAAAAGTCCTTTTTCCCGCCCCTCTTCTGTCTGACCCAGAAATCCACTATGGCCCTTTCCCGGGCAATACCTTTCAGGGCTTCGTAACTCTTTATGGTCTCTACCTCTCCCTGCTGGCGGTTATCCAGGTAGAAGATCCTCAACAGGCGCCCCCATTTACGTTCGAATATCTCCCTGTTCTTCTTGTAAACCGAACCCTTGTCCTTCATGTTCCTCCTGGAGGCCTGTTCCACGTGGAAGACATAGGCTCCCTCGGCCATGACGGAAATATAACCGGCTTTCTGCGCCCTGACGGAAAAATCGGTATCCTCGTAGCAAACGCCTTCATATTCCTCATCCAGATAACCTATCCTGTCTATGACCTCTTTCTTTATCAGACACGCGAACCCTATAGCATGGCCGAGTTCGACGAACCGGCCTCTCCTGTCGCTGAGCAACATGGCATGGCTATCGATAGAAGCTCCGGCGTCAGGCCTGGAACCGAACGTATTGCTCTGGGGATTGACCAGGCCTATATCATCTCTTGAACGCGAGACCGCGATCATCTCCTCAAGCCACCCCTCGGTCACCACGCAATCGTTGTTCAAAAGGCACACGAACGGGGAATCCGCCAAACGCATTCCTTTGTTCATCCCGGCCGCGAAACCGGCGTTCTCTTCGCTGAAGAGTTTTTCTATCTCTACCGTCGAGTTGCCGTGAATGCCGCCAAGGAACTGTTTCACACCGGGATCTTTACTGGCGTTATCGACCACTATAAGGCGGGAACTTACGCGGGTGTGGTCCAGGACGCTCCGGACGCACTTCCTGAGAAGCTGGGGACTTTCATAACTCAGCAAAACTATATCACACTGATGATCCATAATTAAGCATATCGCATATAATATTTCGTATATCGTATTTCGCATTAGGTCCAGGTTCAGGCTTAGGTCTAGAATTGTTTCTCCAGTAGCCCTCTACGCACTCCATTGCAACCTTAACCTTAACACTCATTCAACCTTGACCTTAACACTCACTCAACCTCTCGCTCACGGCTCATTTCCCAGTATTTCGCCCATTTTATGAAGTGGACCCATGCGAAAAGCACGGAAAAGAGGAATCCCCTCATCCCCTCCCTGAAACCCATTTTTTTAACGTAGAATTTCCAGAAAAGCTTCCGGGGCTTTGCGATTATGTTATACGCCACTTCCTTTTCGTCGATCTTTCCCCTGAGCTCCAGAAGTTCCCGGGCCTCGATCGTGGTATAACGGTTCTGCCTGGTTATAAGCTGCGAAAAGCCCTTGAAAGGATAGTGCTCCACGTCCTCCTTGAGGATACCCGTCTTGCCGTCGACGATGAGCTGGTGATGTACACGGCCGTCGTAATGGGCTTTTCCCTTCCTGAAAAAGTGGTGCGAATGATGGTACCACCCCCCGTACCTCATGAAATGCCCCATGAAAAAATTCTTTCGCATGAACTTGTAAGAAGCATGGTCGTCCTTCTCTTTAAGCATCCTGAGGGTCCTTCGCTTAAACCCTTCCGTTACCACTTCGTCGGCGTCCAGCTGCAATATCCAGTCGCCGGAAGAGTTCTCGACCCCTATATTCCTTTCCAGGCCGAAGTCACCTTCGAACTTGTGCTGCACTACCTTGGCCCCGTATTCCCTGCAAATATCCGCCGTCCTGTCGGTACTGAACCCGTCGACGACGACCACCTCATCAGCCCACTTCAGGCTTTCAAGGCAATCCGCGATATTGTCTTCCTCGTTCTTCGTGATTATCACGGCGGACAGTTTCAAACGGTCCGGATCGGTGTCCTTCTCGGGGCTTGCCGGGTCCGACCCCGCTTTGGGGTCATAAGGCGGGAGCTTCGCCTCCCAGTACTTGGCGTAGCTGAGTATCTGGTAAAAACCGCCCAGCGTGGCCAGAATAAAACCCATCGTACCGTCCTTTTTGCCTTCTTTCCTGTGATATGCCCTGGCATAACGGTCTATACTCCGCCTGAAAGCCCTGGAAAAAGGCATCCCTTTTTCCGACTCTCCCCATTTGGCGCTTTCCCTCGAGGTCTGGTTATTGAGCTTGTTCACGAAATCCTCAAGGTCCCGGTAACTGTAATGCAGTAACGGGCTCGAAAGCTGACCCCGCGGATCCTTCATGAACGCCCTCGGATGAACGTCCACTTCCTCGTATTTGAATTTGTCTTTCTTGAAAAATTTGAGCTGCGCGCTCGGGTACCAGCCCCCGTGTTTCAGCCAGAAGTCCCCTATGAAGTTCTTACGCGGCACGGTGAACCCGTTACAGTCGGTGCCGCCGGCCAGGACCCCGGCTATCTCTTCCTTCAGCTCGGGGGTGATCCTCTCGTCGGCGTCGAGGCTGAGTACCCACTCGTTGGACGCGAGCGAGTAAGCGTAATTCCTGTGCGCCCCCTCGTTGGTCATCTCTTTCCGGTATACCTTGTCCGTGTACTCTTTAGCGATGTCCACCGTCCGGTCCCGGCTGTTATCGTCCAGTACCACGATCTCATCGGCCCACTTGGCGCTTTCCAGGCACTCCCTGAGCCTGTTCTCTTCGTTCTTCGTTATGATCACTACCGATAAAGGCACTCTCTTGCCCTCCATCAAAATCCCCTTTCTTGGGAGTAACAAGTACTAAGCGTCAAGTATCAAGAAACGTTCGTCAACCCTTCCTCAAACCTATTCATACACCCGATGTATATACACCCGATGTATACTATGTCCTTGTTACCCAATACTCGATACTCTCAAAAGTAACCCGTTTCCCGTAACCGGTTTCCAGATAACTCTGGTTACTGCTTACCGATCACTTTATCCTTTATCCTTGTTCCTTGTTACTTTACACTCTCAAAAGAACTGGTACCCGTTCTCTTTGCAAATGGAACATATATGGTCCTTCTTCCCCTCGCTCTTGCCGGATATCACTCCTCTGGCGAGGACGAACTTCTCTCCGTTCCACACCTCGTCAAAACCCTGCCGCAGTAGATTGCCGAAGCTGTACCGCGCACAGTCATATATGGCGCCGCATGGCACCACTTCCCCGTCCCAATTCACGGTCAGGGTACGCCAGGGTTTTTCGCAAAAAGTCTTGCCCGCCGTAAGGTCCCTGTAATTATCGTACTCGGTATCCTCGGGGATCCACACCCTGTCCCTTTCGACAGATTCCTCCACGTTCTCGAATATCTCTTTTCCGCAGTCGACACGCATGCCGCTTGCCTCGAAATCCACGCCCAGCATCCCGGCCATGTCCCTCGCCTCGTCCACTTCAGCCCGGTTGTGCCTGAACACGAGATATTTCCAGATGATACGAGGCTTCAAGCTGTTCAACTCCGCCTTCCGGGAGAGTATCCTCCTTACGTTACCCAGAACGGCGTCCAGGTCCCCGCCTACCCTGTACTGTTCATACACGCCCTGTGTCGCGCCGTCGCATGAGACCTTCAGAACGTCCAGCCCGTATCTTACCACAGCTTCTACCTGCTCTTCGCTGATAACGTTCAGGTTGCTGTCTATGAATATCCTGATCCCCGGTTTCCGCTGTTTAGCGTACTTTATCATCTTGCCCAGGTCCTTATTAAGAAAAGGTTCTCCCCAGCTGAAAAGGTCGATCGTCTTCACGAAGGGAGCGATCTTGTCGAAAACGTTCCTGAAACCCTCAAAGGACATGAAACCCCTTTTCACGTCTTTCTGATCTTCGTCGGCCGTGGGACATAACGGGCAGCGCAGGTTGCAGATATTGCCCGTCTCAAAAGAGACCTTTGAAGGGTAATACAGGAGTTTCCCCGAACGGTTCTTCTGCAGGGACCGTAACAGGCTATTTAACGTCCGTATATACATCTTTCCTTCCCAAAAGTTTCAAGCAGGCGTTCGCCACTTTTCCCGGTTCAATATTACCCAGACACCGTAGATCGTTTGAACATTCCGGCAACCGGAACCTCCCATAACACGGCCGGCAGCCCAACTCTTTCGCGGTCATGACCACGTGTTTCTCTGAAGGCGGATAAGGCCCGTACACCTTTTCGTCCACGGGGCCGAATATCGACACCGTCCTGAGCCCCAGCGCGACCGCCACGTGAAGGGGGCCTCCGTCGTTGCAGACCGCCAGGCCGCACCTCGCCAGGACCGCTATGTATTCTTCGATCTCCAGGCCGTTCTCGACCAACGCGCATTTTTCTTTCATCATCCGGACAGTATCCTCACAAAGACCTGTTTCCGACCTGTCCCCGAGAATAAGTACCTTATATCCTTTTTCCGTCAATATGTCCGCGACGCGCGCGAACCCTCCAGCGCTCCATCGTTTCCTGGGCGCCATCGGCCCCCAGCTGGCGCCGCCGCCCGGCATGACGGCCACAAGATCCCCTTCTCCCACACCTTTCTCCCCCAAAAAGCGGTCCGCGCGTTCGAGGGCGTTCTCATCCGGCACCAGGCCCAGCTCCCTCACCGAAGGTTCCACTCCCGCATGCTCCAGAAGATCAAGATAATGTTCTATCACGTGCCGCTGTTCAAAACCCGTAAACGCAGTCTTATCCGTGAGGAAAGTCCCTCTTTTTTTGTAGTCCAGCCCTATTCTCCTGCGGATACCGGCCAGCATTAAGAAAAACCCGAACTTTCGCGAAAGCGTGAAATCAAAGACCGCGTCATATTTTTTATCCCTGAGAGCCGAGAAGATCTCCCACGACCGTTTAAGGCAGGCCGGCTTCGAAGAGCGCCACAGGGAAGCGAGATCATCCTTCTCATACACGTATATATCGTCCACATCCGGTATAAACTTGACCATCCCCCTGGCCCTGGCGTTGCAGAGATAGTCCACCGAAAGACCGGGCATCTTCCTCTTCAGGCTCGAGATAAGGGGCGTCGTGAAGAGAACGTCCCCTATGCCGAATATGTTAGCTACCAGTATCCTGTTCATAGCGTAAAGACGAAAGGGTACTCCCTGCCAGGGCCCCTCCGCCCGGTGTGGATCCTCCCTGTACGGGAACACCCTTTCCTCTTTAAGTTATACAAGTTCCACATATTCCATATTCGAAAAGTCCTCAACGGGAGCGTAAAAAAGGAAAGGGTCTCCCGCGCGCAGTTTTTTTGCTGTCACGCAAAATGTGTGAGGCAAAAACTGTTTGAGCACGGGAGACTCTTTTCTTTTCTGTGTTCGCATTGAAAACTTTTTAGACATTTAATATCCTTTGCGCTGCTTTAAATACATCATCGACAGCTACCGCCTGCATGCATTTATATTCATAAGGGCATCCCGTATCATGGCACGGTTCGCAGCCCGGCGTCTCGTGAAAGACCACGTGCCCCTCGCCCCAGGGCCGCCATCTGGCGGGGCTCACGCCAGGTATGTTCCTCGAGAATATGGCCACCACGGGCACGCCGAGAGCAGCCGCCATGTGCATGGGACCCGTGTCATTCCCGATGAAAAGACACGCTCGTTCCAGAAGCGCGGAAACCTCTTTCAGGTCGAACTCTCCGGCAAGGTTCAGCACATCCGCTCCTGCCTCCTGCACTATCCTGTTAGCCAGGGAGCGTTCCTCCTTTACCCCCAGCACGCAAACGAGAAACCCCAATTCCATCCTTATTCTGCGTATGAGCAGCGCATACCGTCCGCTCGGCCATATTTTGGCCGGGTTACTGCTGCCGGGATGGACCACGATAACGCGTGTATCCGGCGCGATCCCCCTTCTAGACAGAAACTCCCTCACACGTTCTCTTGCCGCCTCATCCACCGGGAGCCTCGGCCCAAAGGCCTCGCCTTCTACTCCCAAAAGCCGGAGAAGGTCCATGGTGTACTCTATTTCGTGTTTTCTGCCTTCAGATCTTAAATCGCGCATCTTCCTGTTCAGCAGACATCCCCATTTCCTGTCATACCCGAGGCGTACACCGATGCCCGCCAGAAAAGCGGCCATGTGCAGGACCTTATGCGGGTTCAGGACGATCGCCGCGTCGAACTTCTTCTCTTTCAAGGTCGAGGCCAGGCGGACCGCCCTAACAAGTGTTCCGCCTCTGGTCATAGTGTCCACCGTTACCACTTCGTCGATATCGTCCCTCCCTTCCACGACTGGCCTGGAATATTCGGACGTCACGAACGATATGCGGGCGCCGGGGAATGCCCTCCTGAGAGCGTCCACCGCGACGGTGGAAAGCAGGACCTCTCCTATGCGGTCGGTCCGCATTATCACTATATTCCGGGGATCAGTCTTTTCGGGCATAGCAGCTCAGCGCAAAACAGTAACCTAACAACAAATGAAAAAAAACGGCAAGATTGACGGAATAAAGATGTGTATCCACTATACAGTTCATGGAAAAACCCGCCATTGCCGCAAAAAGCCCGACCGCGAACGCCTTCCGGCGGCCTTCCGCAAGAACGAAGATCCCCCTCAACGAAAGGGTCAATGTCGTGACAAGGAACACCATAAAGAGCAGTGCCCCCACGCATCCCACCTCGGCGGCCATGTGCAGGTAGGAATTATGCGTATACCTCATGCCGAAATAATCCGGCGGTTTATACTTGGGGAAATTCCTGCTGTAAGTGTTCACCCCGAAACCCATGACGGGATGCACTTTTATCATATTGACCGTGCCTTTCCAGAGCATGAGGCGTTCCCAGGTGGTGCCCCCTTGAAGATCGGCAAGATCGAATATCCTCTGCTGGGCCGTGTAAGGAAGTATTATGAACACTACCAGGAGCATCGCGAGGAACAGGGCCACCATCCGCCTGGACTTCAATGTGCCCAGAACAAAGAACGCGGCCGCGAAGGAGATCCATGCCCCGCGCGACTTGGTAAGAAAAAGGCTCACCATCGAAAGCGCGGCCGGCACTGCCACCAGAAACCTCTCCCTCAACCGGCTTCCCTGCGATATGAGGAACGATATGAATATCATGGCCACCACGAGCAGGTAGACACCGTAATCGTTGGGATGGACAAAAGAGGACGAGACCCTGTTAAGATAATCCTGGTATATCAGCTGCCTGTGCCTGATCAGGTCCTCGCCGGTAAAATACTGCGCGAAACCGTTCAGTGTCACCAGTACGGTCGCTCCCGTTAAGGCATAAAGGGCTTTTTTGACGGTCTTTTCACCCCGCAGTTCCGTCGCGGCTACGATGAATAAAAGACCGTATTCTCCCCATTTAAATATGCCTCGCAGGCTTTCGCTGAAATATCCACTGTTAACACAGGAAAGCACTGTCCACGCCCAGTACAGCAGCAGAATCCTGACGGGGATGGAATCAACGGACCTGATATCCTTTCGCAGTATCATCTTTACCAGCCAGGCGGCTATCATCACCGAAGAGAATATCTCTACCAGCGACGTGGAGAACGTTACCACCACGAGCAGTGAATAAAAAGACCACTCGATCGCGATATCACATGTTTTCAGGATCTTTTCTTTTGACATAATTTTAAGGGGGTCAATACGCGTTCTTCACCGCGAAGACCGACATGAACAGGATCTTGAGGTCAAACGCCAGTGACCAGTTCTCGATGTAATAAAGGTCGTATTTCGTGCGCTCTTCTATCGACGTATTACCCCTTAACCCGTTGACCTGGGCCCATCCGGTCATTCCGGATTTGATCTTGTGGCGGGTCATGTAACGCGGGATATCCTCCTTGAACTTGCCTACAAAATGGGGCCGTTCCGGCCTCGGTCCTACCAGGCTCATCTCACCTTTAAGCACGTTCACCAGCTGGGGCAGTTCATCCAGGTTGTATTTCCTTAAGACCCCGCCCACACCGGTCCTCCTGGGATCGTTCTCCTGGGCCCAGACCCTGCCCACTCCCTTTTCGGCGTTCTCCACCATGGTCCTGAACTTTATCATGGCGAACCGGCGGCCGTCCTCTCCTATACGCTTCTGCAGATAGAACATGGGGCCGGACGAACTTAATTTGACGGCCGCGCCCACTACCAGGAATACGGGTGAAAGGACTACCAGCCCTATGCTCGAGAACACGATATCGGTCACCCTTTTTATAAAACGGTGGTAACCCTCCATTAGCGGAGAGTCTTTGAGCCCTAAAAGCGGCACCCCGTCTATGCTCTGCATATCCACCTGGGAAGTCACCATGCCCAGGATATCCGCCACAAGCCGGAACTCTATCATGCGCTTCTCGCACTCCATTATTATGTCCATTATCCTTGACCGCGGCATCTCCACGTCGGTGAGGATGACCTCCCCGATATCATTGTCCTCGAGTATCTTCGTCAGGTTGTCGAGTGACCCCAGGACGGGGGCATCGCCCGGATAGTCGGAGACGCTGAAATTCACCCTGACCACACCCTTCACGTTGTAATCCCAGTGCGGGTCCCCCGATATATGCATTATCAGGCGGTTGACCATGGGGCCGTCCCCTATAATGAGAAGATTCCTCGTTTTGCCCTTCTTCTCCCTGATCAGGATACGTACCCTGTTGACAAAGAATCTCCAGCCGCCCATAAAAAAGATGAGCATGAGCCACGAGACGATGAGCATTCCGCGCGAGTATGAATATTCCCTGTAAACGAACGTCGCGGCCATGAACACCAATATGCCCAGTGTCACGGACCTGACTATGACGAAAAACTCGTCCACTATGGAAAGACGCGCCTTGGCGGAATAAAGCTTTTCGGCCCGCGCCAGGAAAAGAAGTATGACCGTAAGTACCGGTAATAGCTTTATGTATTCGCTGATATGAGGTATCCCGTAAACGATCGGGAAAAGGCCCGATCTGAACCTCAACCAGTACGCGACGAGAAACCCCAGGTTGATGGCCAGGATATCTCCCAGCACCAGTACCGCGGCCAGTTTTACGTTATTTCTTTTCCTCATCCTTTAAATGTTCTTTCCATTTTTTCTCTATATACTCACGGACCTCACGCTTGAACCGGTCCCTGTTAAAACGGAGCGCGTTCTGCCTGATCCGCGCCGGGTCAAAGAAACGCTCGTTCCTTTCAAAGGTCTCTATCGCCCCGTTCAATGAAGAGGCCGTTTGCTCATGGAAGAACACGCCAGTAGCGTGTTCCTGCTTACCGGTATGGCCCTCCACGCCGAGCGGGACCACCGTTTCAAGCGCACCGCCGCCCGCGTAGGCTATCACGGGCTTACCATACGCCTGGGCTTCCACGGGAACTATACCGAAATCCTCTTCCCCGGGGAAGACCAGGGCCCGGCATCCTGCGTAATACCTCTTGAGCGCGGCGTCATCCGCCCACCCCGCGTATTCGATATTCCCGTTCGAGGACCTCTTGAGCCGTTCCAGGTCCGTCCCTGTGCCTATTATAACAAGTTTCCTGCCGGTCTCATTAAAAGACCTGACGGCGAGATCTACCCGCTTATACGGCACCAGGGCGGAAACTATAAGGTAATACCCGCCTTTCTCCGCCACAGCGCCCTTTTCATCCGTATCCACTGGCGGATATATGACTTCCGCGTCCCTTTCGTAGAAACGCTCTACACGTTTTTTAACATTATCCGATATGGCTATGAAATAATCAACTCTTTTGTTGGTCGCGAGGTCCCAGCTCTTGAGAGCGCCGATGACCTTTGCTATCGCCCACTTCTTGACGGAAGCTTCCCTGTCGAAATACTCGTTAAAGAACTTCCAGGCATACCTCATCGGGGTATAACAATAACATATGTGCAGAGCCCCGGCCGGGATCCTGGCCCCTTTGGCCACGCAATGGCTCGAACTCAGGACAAGATCATAGGACGAAAGGTCGAAACTGCGCACGGCCGCCGGGAAAAAAGGCAGGAAGTTCCGGTAATTCCTGGATATGCCCGGTATCTTCTGGAGGAAAGAGGTCGTTATGTCCATCTTCTCGATAGTCCCGGAAACGCTCCCCTTATCATGAAGAAGCGTGAAAAGACGCGCCTCAGGGAACAGTTCACAGAACACCTCAAGGCACTTCTCCCCGCCTCTCATCCCGGTCAACCAGTCATGTACTATCGCTACTTTCATATTATCCATTCCACAATATCCTTAGCCGCATCTGGAGACTAGCTTTCTTCTGTATCTAACGCTGCAAGGCACCAATGGCCTGAACTGTTATGAGCGGGTCTCGAAAAAAGGTAAGAGTATCTCGCGCGAGTTTTTTTGCTGTCGAAACTGTGCGAGGCGAAAACTGTCCGAGCGCGGGGTGCTCTTGCCTTTTACTGTTGCCAGCTGAAAAGTTCATGCCTTCTCCCCATGTACCTCCCGGTACACATCAAGCGTCTCCCGGGCGGCCCTCTCCCAGGAGAATTTTGCTTCCTGCCTAAAACCCTCTTCCACCATGCCTTTCCGAAGCTCCTCGTTGACCAGCACATTGTACACTGTATCCGCCATCTGCTCAACGTTGAGGGGAGGCACGGTGAACGCGGCCTTGCCCGCGACCTCGGGAAGCGACGAGGTATCCGTTGTAACAACGGGTGTGCCGCAACGCATGGCTTCGAGCACCGTCAGGCCGAACCCCTCGTAAAGAGACGGGTGCAACAGAACGTCCGCCATGTTATAAAGGACCACGAGGTCTTCGGCAGGGACCTCGCCGAGATACTTTATCAGGCCGTCGCTCATTTCTGCCCTGAGGCGGTCCTCCTTCTTATCCCACCTGCCGCATATCACAAGCTGGTGCGGCACGCCCCAGTCCTTCAAAAGCCTGAACGCTTTTATCAGCGTCTCTATATTCTTATGGGGTTTGATGCTGCCGACATACAGTATAGTACGGTCTGACAACCGGTACCTGCATTTCACGTCCGCCTCTTTTGTCTTGTCCTCCATCAGCCGAAAAGATCTACCCGACGCCTCATGGACGACACTGATCTTCCCCGAACGGGCCTTGCCGTATATCCTCTCCAGGTCCTTCCGGGTATTCTCGGAGACCGCTATTATTCCCACGGCCTTCTTCATGCATGATGCGATCATAAAAGAAGCGTAACGCTTCGCCAGGGGCGATGGCACGGATCCCGGAAAAAGAAGATATATCAGGTCATGGATCGTAACCACCATCTTTCCCTTGAAAAAGAGCGGGATATTGAAATGCGGTACATGAAGTATATCCAGGCCCTTTGCCGGAAAAAGGCCGAAGAGCTGTTCCCGGAACGAATAGACCGGCGCGGTCCACCTGCGGACGCTCACGTTCCCCGAAGCGGCAATATCAACAAGGCGTTCCGGGTCGCCGAAAAGAACGAACTTGTCTTTCGGCGCGAATTTTACCATCTCGGGCAAAAGACAGCTTATGTACCTGCCTATACCCGGGTGCGTTATCATCCTCGCATCAAAACCAATTCGCATCGTTCACTCCGTTTCAGTGTCATAGTGTCATAATATCAGAGTGGATTCTTTGACACTTTGACACTATCTTTTCTCCAACACCTCATCTATTGCCTTGTATACCTGGGGAGGGGTCACCCATGACAGGTCTTTCCCTTCTCCCGGATATACTATCCTGACGTTATCGCCCTTGGGAGCCCATTGTTCTGGATCATTAACGCCGCTGAAGAGTATCACCGAGGGGATCCCGGTCGAAGCGGCGATGTGCGAAGGCCCCGAATCCACTCCGATGAAAAGCGACGCCCCGCTGGCGAGCCACCCCAGAGTCGCAAGGCTTGTTTTCCCCGAAAGGTCCACTCCCTCCACCCCGGCCAGCGACAATATCTCTTTCGCCGCTTTTCCGTCGCTCTCTGAACCGACGATCAGCGGCATCAGCCCTTTATCGTCATGCACGTATTTCACTACCTGGGCGAAGTCATATTCGTTCCAGTTCTTCGCTTTATGCCCCGGGACGGGATGTACCACGGCATAATCTTTCTCGATACCGTATTCGCGCCTGACGATATCGGTCTTCTCGTCGTCCTCTTCCGAAAGAAAGAGCCCGACCTTACCGGTCTCGCCCTCTATGCCCAGAGGCTCAAGGAGCGCCGCGTTCCTCTCGGTCTCATGCTTTTTCGTATCATAAGGGACCATATGCGTGAGAAGGAAACCCCCGCCTGTTACGCCGTAGCCGATCCTGTATCTCACGCCCGCCAGGTACATGGCCAGGATATGCCTGAAATCCCCTCTGAGATCGATAGCAAGCTCATAATTACCTTTCCTTATGAGCTCGACAAGCTCACGGAAACCGTTCATGTCGAACACCGGTCCTCCCGCGCTCCTGTCGAACCAGGGTGGATCGAAGGGAATGACGTTGTCCAGAAAAGGATTGGCGCTCAGGATATCCGCCGCCCAGGACGGCGCCACAAAATCTATTGTAGCCTCCGGGAACGCCTCCCTCAGGGGTTCCAAAACGACAGTGGCGGCGATGACGTCCCCGATATGATCACCCCTTATGATGAGCATCCTGTCCACCTTAAAAGGCAGGGCGCGCCTGGCTATCCATGAAGCCAGCATGAGTACCGTCCCCAGCGCGTCCAGCACGGAAAAAAGTATGACGTATTTTTTCTTTTTGAAAACGTATCTCATTTTAATTCGATGACGCTCCCGTCCGTAAGTTCCCTGAAAAGCGATTCGGCCACGAGTGAATGTCCGTTCGCGTTGAAGTGGCCGTCGAACGCGTAATAAAGAGGGTACTTACCGCTTTCCCTGAAATCCGGGTACAGGTCGATAAAGGATATCCCCCTTTCCCCGGCGAATTCCTGCAGGTATCCGGCAACGGCCGGTTCGCCGTACACTACATCCCGCTCGAAACCGTTAAGCGTCCGTCCCTCGGACCACTCTTTTTCGCTCACCTCTATGGCGTAAGGATAACTGGCAATGACGAGCTTTATATCGTTCTCTTCCAGTATACCGTAGATCATCTGGAGATATCCCCGGCTTCTTTCCCACAGCTCCAGGACCTTTTTTTCATTATCCTCACCCTGCCTGAAAGCTATAAAACGGTCGATCTCTTCCATGTCGGGCATTTCGCCGGCAATATCGGAGAACTTGAAAAGGACCTTGTTGATCCTGTTCTCCAGATAAAGATAGAACATGGAATGCCTGACCAGGAACCGTTCCAGGGGACCGGAACCGTACGCTCTAACCCTTTTGTATGGCACGCTCGCCAGAGGCGTGCCCCCAGAAGCGTAAAAAGTGGTCATCTCGTATTCATAATCATCCTTGAGATCGGCAAAATCGTAAAAAAGGATGACCATATCAGGCTTAAGGGCCAGGCCTCTTTTCTTGAGGAAAAGATATTCCAAAAGAGGCGAATAGCTGGCCACGCCGCAGTTGATGACCTCGTATTCCCGGCCGCCCGGGAGCGAGCCGTTAAGCTTGCGTTCGAGGACCTTGGCGAAAGAATCTTCCGCCTTCACGCCGTAACCCTCGGCGAACGAATCCCCGATAACGAGTATCCTGTACGCGCCTTTATCTTTCCGGACGGGATATTCTTTGTCCCTCAGCCCCAGGGAATTGATCGAATAAGGCACGTCCCACTCTTTCGTCACCGACCTTCCCCGCGAGTTCGGGATCAGCGAGTGATGGAGTTCGAAATCGGCCCTCCTGTACCGGGCTTCTCTCGATTTAAAAGACAGCGTTTCGCCGTGTTTTGTCCTGGCGTATATCTCGCCTATCGCGAAGATGACGGCGATATTAACGACCAGACATGCCGTTATAAAAAAGACCTTTTTTCCCATATCATTCCGTCACGACCGCTACGTATCCCGACCCGGAAGAAGCCAGTAATTTCCCCCTCACGCCGGAAGAATCGAACTCTTCCTTCGTCGTGACTATTACCACTCCTTTACGGACGGCCAGCTCGGGTTCAAGCCTTTCGTTATGCACATTCCTCGCAACACCGCCGAAATAGTACATCATCCCGGGATCCGCCACGTTGTAAAGGTAGACGTCCTGCCCTTCAGCAAGGCGCGCCGTTACTTTTTCCGAAAACCCTTTAACTTCCGGGTTAAAATCCAGCGAGAATATGTCTTTTTTCACGCCGAAATAAACAATACACAAAAAAGCTATCACGGCCACGACCGGCACCGAACGGCGTCCGAACATCCAGTCAGCGCTCCACGCGGCCACCACCATCATGGCCGGGTAGACCGGCATTATGTACCAGTGAAGCTTCGTCCTGACCGCGGTGAACACAAAAAGCACGACCAATATCCACGAGATGATGATGAGGTTCTCGAACTCGCGCTTTTTCAGCGTCCGGTAAATAAAAAAAGGCAGGCTCGCGAGGGCCAGGAACCCCCAGGGTTTCCCTTTGTAAAGGACGACATTTATATAGGTCAAAAGGTTCCCCTGATGGCCGTCCATCACCGTAACGGTCCGGTGCACAAGGTGCTGGAAGAAATGCCCCTTTACGACATCGTGGCCGCAGCGGAGCACCGCGAAGTACCAGCCGCCCACGGTGACCAAAAATATGGCCGCCCCGATCAAAGTGTAACGGTTGACGACCAGGCGCCAGTCCCTTCTTACCAGCACGTAAAGACCGAACGCGATCGGTATAAGGAGCGCCCCGCCCCCCTTCGTAAGAAAGGCAAGGCTGAAAGCTATTGCAGAATATATCATATTCACCCTGTCCTTTCCCGCCAGCAGGAAAAAATATACTGAAAGCAACGAGAACAAAGTGAAAGCTACGTCAAGCGTTCCCATCTTGCTGAACCAGACAAAATGGTACGTGCTCATCATCATGATCGCTGCCAGGAGCCCGGTCCTCCGTGAAAAAAGCTTCCTCCCCAGAAGATACGTCACTATTATCACGCCCATGCCGCAAAGGGCCGAGAAAAGGCGGGCCGAGAACTCGTTCACACCGAAAAAACAGTAAAAGAAGGCGGTGAGCCACATATACAAGGGGGGTTTATCGCTCCAGGAGCTTCCTCCCCATCTCAGGTCTATCCAATCTCCTGTCCGGAACATCTCCCTGGACACCTGGGCATAGACGGCCTCATCCCAGGAACTCAGGCTACCCGCCCCGAGATTGACGAGCAGTAAGACGCAAGAGACGATGAGAAGTATCGTAATGTCGCGTTTCATTATCGTAAAAACCTCATCCGGAAAAGAATGAGAACCGCTTCTACCCCGTCTTTCCAGGTGATCTTTTTCCCCTCGTCATACCCGCGCCCGCGATAAGATATGGGTATCTCCGGTATGCGGTATCCTTTCTTGAGTATCTTCGCGGTTATCTCGGGTTCAAGCTCGAACCTCTCCGCTTTCAGGTCAAGCGACCGCATGAGATCGGTCCTCACCATCTTGTAACAGGTCTCCATGTCGGTAAGCGTCCCTCCGAACAGGATGTTGGTCAGGACCGTCAGGAACTTGTTGACCGCGAAATGCCACGGGGAGGTCGAACGCCACGTCTTAAGGAACCTGGAACCATATATAACTTCGCAGCCGTTCTCCCGGACATATTCGAAAAGCGGCTTGTAATCGAACGGGTCATATTCGAGATCGGCGTCCTGTATTATACAGTAGTCCCCCATGGCGTTCTCAAGAGCGGTCCTTACGGCGCTGCCCTTACCCATGTTCCTCGGGTGATAAAAGACCCTTACCCCTTCACGGACGTTCTCCACTTTCTCCTTAAGGAGTTCCCTGGTCCCGTCGGTGGAATAGTCATCCACCAGCACGATCTCCTTGTCGAGGTCCACCTCGCCTACCCTGTCCAGGAGGTCCAGGAGCGTCTTTGATTCATTATAGACAGGCAATAAAACGGATAGTTTCATTTTTTCAGCACCATTGCGTACCCTTCTATTATTTTTTCAGCTACCTTGTCCCATGTATATGATCCCCTGACCAGTTCCCTGAGTTCATTATCCTTTCCGCGGTCCAGTGCTTTACGTATCTTGTCGCGTATGTCCGCGGGGTCGTTCGGCCTGATATAATCCACCTTGTCGTGAAAATATTCCCGCGTGCTCCCGCCGTCGGTAGCTACTACCTTCGCCCCGGCCAGGGCCGCTTCCAGGGCCGCCAGGCCGGGCGTCTCGAACCATCCCGGCAGGACGAACAGGTCACAGGCCGCGTATGCCGACCGCAGAAGATCCGACCGGTGGTCAAAAGCCTTTATAAAATGTACGTGGTGGTCCGCCTCTTCCATGCACCTCTTATGGTACCACTCATAACCGGACACGATATCGCCTATAAGCACAAGGTCCCTGTCTATCCCCTTCATGGCCCTTATAAGGTTCAGCTGGTTCTTTCTCGGCTCTATCCTTCCCACGGAAAGGACGAAATCCTCCAGGCCGTATTTCTCCAGGAAAGCTTCCGGCGTGGCATCCGCGAACGCTTTGTCGACCCCGTTGGGTACGACGAACATCTTATCCATCGGCACGGCGAAAAGACGCGATATCTGCTTCGCCTCGTTCTCGGAGTTCGGGAATATGATATCCGAGACCGTGAACATCTTCCGCCTGGAAGACGGGAAAGCCGGGATAAGGCTTTTCACAAGGTGCCTGGCGATCATCTCGGCCCTTTTGAGCGTACCCGCTTCCTCATAGAACGCCCTCCTGAGATCCGACCAGAAGATGGATTCGAGCACCACCTTGACTCCCCGGGAACTGGCTACCTGCATTAACGCAAGACAATCTTTCACTGAACCGAACACGTGGAGTATATCGAAATCGGCGATCGAGTCGCTCCACATATCGAACCTGCCGATATCGACGCCTTTCTTGAGCAGGTATTCTTCCGTCTTCTCGAGAAGTATTTCCCCTCCTCCCCTGTTCTGGAACGCCGACGGATATACGAAAAAAGCCACCTTCACCTTAAAACTCACGCCCTTTTTTTCAGTATCTTTATTATTTTTTTCCCGGAATCCCCGTTGCCGAACGGATTTCTCCAGTTCCTTTTCTTTTCGAGCATATTCTCCACGGAAGCGGCTATCGTCCTGGGGGCCACTCCCGCGATCACGTTCGCGCCCACTTCGACCGTCTCCGGCCTTTCCGTGGAGTTCCTGAGCGTTACGCACGGGACGCGCATCACGCATCCCTCCTCCTGGACACCCCCTGAATCGGTCAGTATCAGCCGTGCACCGGCCTCCAGCCGGAGGAACTCCAGGAAACTGCACGGTTCTATGATACGTATACTTTCGTGCGGTTTGATATCGAATATCCTGAACATCTTCACTGTGCGCGGATGTATCGGAAAAACGACCGGCAGTTTGTGTTTTTTGCCGACCTTCTCGATGCCGGCCAGTATCTTGATGAGCTGCTTCCTGTTATCCACGTTCTCCTGCCTGTGAAGAGTGAGAAGCATGTACGAATCTTTTTTCAGGCCGTACCCTGAAAGGATATCTCCCTTTTTTTCGCCCAGCCACAGGCCTTCCCGAACTGCGTCGACTATAGTGTTCCCTGTCACCGATATCTTCTTCGCGGGTATACCTTCGCTGAGCGCTATTTCCTTCGCGTTCCTGGTCGGGGCGAAGAGATAATCGGAGAGGTGGTCGGATATTACCCTGTTGATCTCTTCCGGCATCCCCCTGTCATAGCTCCTCAGCCCGGCTTCCACGTGGGCGAGCCTTATGTGAAAACCGGTAAAGGACCTGGTGGTGGATATCTTGGAAGTCGTGAGCGCGCCGGCCAGCGCCGTGTTGGTATCGCCCTGGACAAGCACGACGGTCGGCTTCTCTTTGAGGAATATCTCCTCGAGCCTGGCCATCATCCTGCCGGTATGGTCACCCTGCCTGTACGGCGCCTTTGACTTGACGTTAAGGTTAAAGTCCGGCCGCGGCAGTTTAAGCTCGTTAAGGAAGAGCTTGAACATGTTGTGCGAGTAATGCTGTCCGGTATGCACGGTAAAAAAATCTATTTTCTTTTCAACGCATTCCCGGATGGTCGAGCTCAGTTTTATTATTTCAGGCCTCGTGCCGAATACGAACGCTAATTTTCTTTTCTTCATCAGACAAAAAGCTCCAGTTTTTCTATTTCCCTGTTCTCCACAAGATACTCCTGGTACATGATGAGCGCCTGGAGGGCGAACATCGAACACCAGGAATTGATATGTTTCTTTTTTATGCCGTCAAGGGTGGCGCCGTAAAAGAACCCTCCCTTCTGGCTGTCGTCCCCGAGATACTGCTGTCTGAGAAGAGCCTTCCTCAGGGCGTCTAACTTGCGCCGGTAGGCCTCTTCCAGCCTGCCCTTGTGGTACAGTATGACGCCGAGCCGCAGTACCTGCGCCATGATATCGGTCCTGCAATTGCGGTTGAATTGCCTGCCGTCGTACATTTTGGGTATCCCGCCGTCCAACCGGACGTTGTCGAGCGCCCATTTCATGGCTTTCACGGCGCTTCTGGTAAAGCCCTCGTCACCGAAATAAAGCCCGGCGTAAAGCAGCCCCGCCGCCGTGTAGCAATGCGGATGAAGATGCGTGCTTGAATCCGCGCGGGAAGTAATGAACCTGCCGGAGAAATCCTGCTGTTCCATGCTCCACTTACAGAGATCATAAGCAACATCACCGTAAGTACTTATACCCGTGGCGTCAAAAAGGTCTATGAACCCCAGCGCCATCTTTGCATGGTAACTCCCGCTCTGCGTGGACCACTTCGCCGTCCGGTCCTCTTTCTCTCCGGTACCGGCGTTGTAAACGGCGTAGAACGAACCGTCGTCCTTTTTGAGCCTTTTCACAAGGAAATCACCCATCCACAGGGAGAACTCGAGGAACTTCTTATCCTGCGTCCGCTTGTAAAGGTTTACCATCCCGTACAGGACCATGGCGTTATCAAAAGCGTATATGTTCTCGCTGTCAAATGAATAAAGGTGCGCCTCCTCCATTTCCTGTATATAATCCCTGGTCTTTACCCCGCCGATCGAGTGGACCGCCCGTGAAGCAAGCCAGTTGGCCGCGATGATCGCCCTCTTGAGGTATTCCTTGTCCGAATATATCTTCTCGAGAAAAAGAAGCGTGGTTATCCCGTACCCGGTTATCTCGGAATATACGTAAGAATAATCTCCGCTCGCCGTGTCATACCAGGAATTGAATCCGCCGCGGTTGATACCCTCGGTGTTCTGTATCCCTGAATTTATCATCCATTCCCTTGCAAGGGTTATACCATCCACCTTATCCGGTATTATCTTCATTTCTTTCTCCTGATGGTTTTTGTCCTTCTTTTCACGGAACCTTTTACCTTGGCCGGGTTGCCGTAACATACCGTATTGTCCGGCACGTCCCTTGTCACCACTGAACCCGCTCCTATTACAGAGTTTTTACCTATATTGACGTCAGGAAGGACCGTGACGTTCGCGCCTATCGAGGCCCCATTTTTCACGCGCCAGGACACGCCCTTAAGGTCCCTGGTCGTATCATGAGCCGGGTACCTGTCGTTCGCCAGGCACACTTGAGGGCCGATGAAAACGTTATCCTCTATAACGTTGCCGTGGTATATGCAGGATTTGTTATGTATTTTCACGTTATTGCCTATCCTGACGTTCCTGTCAACGTACACGCCGTTACCCAGCACGCAGTTCTTGCCCACCCTGGCGCCTTCCATGACCTGGGCATAGGCCCAGATAACGGTGCCTTCTCCTATCCTGGCCGCTTCCGACACTATGGCCGTGGGGTGTATCTTTACTGCCTGTTCGCCTTTTCCCATTCTATGTTCCTCCTGAGTCCTTCGTCTATGAACACTTTGGGCCTCCATCCGAAAAGTTTTTTCGCGAGTGAATAATCACAAAGAAGTTTCGGCACCTGCGCCTTCCTGTCCTCGACATGCACTATTCTCGAACGGGAACCGGAAAGCTGCTTGATCTTTCTGGCTATGTAATTGACCGTGATCGCTTCACCGGTGCCAAAATTGACCGCCTTGCCGACGGCGCGTTTGTGCCTGCCCATAACTAAAAAGGCCTCTATCATATCGTCAACATAAGTAAAATCCCTCGACTGCCTGCCGCTGCCGTGCACTGTAAGCCGCTTGTCCGAAAGGGCGAGGTCGATGAACTTCGGGATAACGTCGTAAGTATGCCTCGGGCCATAAGTGTTGAAAGGCCGCACGATAGCGATCGGCAGGCGATAGGTGTTCCAGTATGAATAACAGTACCTGTCGGCGGCTACCTTGCTCGCCGCGTAAGGTGAAGAAGGGTAAAGCGGGTGCTCCTCGTCGATCGATCCCCCTATGGTCATACCGTATATCTCGCTGGAGGAAGTGCATACCACGCGCTTGATGGTCTTCGATTCCTTGACGGCGTGCAGCATGTTCAGCGTGCCTATGACATTGGTCTCCATGACCTCGAGCGGGTGGTCAAAAGAGTTCGGCACATAGGCGTCCGCCGCCAGGTGGAAAACGATATCGGGCCTGTTCTTCATCACAAGGGCCCGCGCGTCCGGTGAACCGATATCGCCGGTCAGTATATCATCGAGCTTTTTCTCCGCCCGTTCAAGGTTCTTCAGGGTATACTGGGTCGTGCCGGAAGTGGAACTGCCTCTTACGAATACCGATACTTTGGCCCCTTCATCGAGAAGCCTTTCCGTCAGGTGAGACCCCATGAAACCGTCGGCCCCCGTCACCAGGACCCTTTTACTCTTGTAGAAACTTTTCATCTTCTCATACCTCCTTAAGCTGGACCCCCGTTAAGTGAGCTTCCTGGCAAGTAATTTTATCACCTTCTTCGGCAGGGCGCACTCCAATTCTTCATAGGGCGTTATCTTTTCGAAATCTATTCTTTTTTTGATACTTTCTTTCAGCGACTTAAAGAAAGGCACCTTCACCTCCCGGCCTATGAACTCTTCCGGGACGGCGGGCACTTCTCTCTCTCCCGAGATGGCGGCGAACCATTGCATGCCCTTCTTTGTCCATTCCTCGTAGATACCGGTCATCGTGGCAGGCCTCAGTTGTTTTCTCTCGAGCGCGTAACGGCAGATCGCTCCCAGAAGACCCGGTATGGCCGAAAGTCCGGTACTGGTATGCGCATAGATTATCACGGGCACCCCGCAGCGGACCATCTCATCTATAGCCTGTTTGTAATATTCGAACACAGCTCCCACATCCGGCTCGTTTCCCTCCCAGAAAAGCTCCGGGGCTACCGGGAACACCGGTATTTCCAGGACCCTGGAAGTCACCTCTCCCAGCCTCGGGTAACTCGGCAGCGACATGTAGTCGTAGGAAAAATCCGACGAATACGCGTAACCCTCGTCTTCCAGGGCCTTCATCAGGCCATGATTCCACCAACCCATCGGAGCGGCAAAACCCACCGTGTCAATGCCCAGCCTGCTGAAAAAATCCCTGGCCTTGGCTACATTACGCCTGTTGCTTTCATAATCGCTGTAAATATAGTGATAAAAAGAATGGGATTGGACGTCCAGCCCCGTTGCCTTGCATCTTAATATCTGGTCCGTCGCCGTCCTGAAAGAGTTGCCGTTAAAAAATATGGTTATGCAGCCGGCGTATCTCTCGAAAACCGGATAGTAAGCCTCGAATGCCTCTTTATTGTACTCGTCCGCGTCGATCCTCAGGCAGAAAAGGTCGCTCGGAAAACCGGTGCGCCTGCCCCCTTTGAGTATCGTCGGCTCCTGCGCCACGGTCTCCCTGACCTTCAGCCCTTCGAAACCGAATTCCTTTAACACGCTTACTTTTTTGCGCATGTTCTCGTCCTTTCCAGGTAAACGGCTTGGTCTCTCGCTGTATGCGTCCTGTAAGTCCTCGCGACGCTCTCGTCCTGCGGCATCCTTTTGTGCCCTTCCTTCTCGATAAGTTCGATAGCTTCCACCATCTTACGGCTTCCCAGGGATATGTTCTTCATCCTCAGCTTCTTGAAATCATCGCGGGACCCCACCCTCAACCTCTCCTGCAGTATCATGTCCCCCGCGTCGAGGCGTTCGTCTATGAAATGTATCGTGACGCCTATCCTGTCGGCCTCGCCGTTGTAAAGCGCCCAGAACTCCGAATCGGCTCCTCTGTAATACGGAAGGATCCCCGAGTGCATGTTTATAGCGCCTTTCGCCGCCGAACTGTATATCTCTTTTTTCAGCTTCCCGGTCCCGGCGACGACAATAAGGTCCGGCTTTACTTCCTCCAGGACTTTTTTAGCCCTTCCGGAGTTCATGTCACTTACCTCTTCTACCCTGAGCCCGGGCCTGGCCTTTGCCATGCCCCTGTAGCCCAGATGCCTTATCTCGCCCTTCAAAAGATACAGAAAGCGCTTGAGAAGCGCCTTCCAGGTCTTTTTTTTAGTCTCATACAGTATGGCCTTCACATCCTTCCCCGCGTCAATGATGCGCTGGGATATCACCAGACCGTCAAGTATGTCACTTGTAAGGATCGTTATCTTCATTATCCTATAAGGTCCCTGTCCCTTTTGATCCTGCTTTCCTTTTTTAGATGCTTCCTTTTCCCGATGACAAGCGGCATGCGCCTTATGGCCATCAAAAGCCCTTCCATGATCTCTGTTTTTCCTTTCAGCGCCAACACCGCGGCCCGCGGGACCGTCCAGACCAGGTGCCCCGCGAACATACCCGGGTCGGTTATGTTCTTCCAGAAGAAAAGGAACATATTCCTGTGCGCTATCCTCATCTTGCCCTTCTTGCCGTATTCCCTGTGGAAAGTGGTAGACTCGTCATGCCAGATGACGCTGTCCGGTTCATACACGCCTTTCCATCCGAGGATCTGGCCCCTGAAACATATATCCACGTCCTCCCATATGCCCGGGAGGTACAAGTCATCAAACCCTCCGAGATCCAGAAACGCGCTTCGTCTGAACGCCCCTGTCGATATGGCGCATGTTCCGCCCGGCCTTTTGAAATTATCCTCGTCGACCATCACCTTCACGGCCCCCTTGTCGAACTTGAGGAAGGACCTTCCCCCGTTATACGTGCCGTCGAAGTTCATGAGGCGCGGCGCCGCGAACATGACGTCCTCTTTCTCGAAATGCCCCACGAGTATGTCCACAAAATCCGGCTCTACCTTGATATCGTTGTTCAGGAATATGACCACGTCGCTCGAAAGGTCCCTTACCACCTCGTTGTACGAGCACAATACCCTGTTCTCCCGGGCTATGTGCAGCCGGACCGCGGGAAAACCCTCGCGCACTACCCTCGCGCTCCCGTCGGAACTCAGGTTGTCCACTACATGCACCTCGCACTCATGCGCGGAGCGCTCCGCGGCCTCGCATACCGAGGGCAGATAAGCTTCCATGAGGTCTTTACCGTTGTAATTGAGCACCAGTATATCTATCTTCATTTCTCGGACACTATTTTATAGAACGAAAAGGCCGCGACGACCCCCAGTATGCCGAGGCATATGTATACGCACGGCATGAACTGAGGAGCCAGGTTCGCCACCTTGATGGACCACAGGTCCATGTTGTTGTATCCTGTCATGGCGGAACTGACCGGCTCGACCAGCCGGTAATCCGGCATGTACGTAAAGAGCGGGGGCGCCCCCCCTCTCTTTTCAACAATACCGCTCACAAGCATCCACCAGGAACCCCCTATAGGGCAAAGATCCGGCATGAAATTTATCATGTATTCCTCAAGCTTCAGTTTCTCGACGACGAAAAAATAGAATTTCGACTGGTTGACCAGCATACAGGGTATCATTATAAGAAATCCCGCCGCCGCCGACAGGAAGACCGCGACCTTCAGGGCCATTGCCCTGATATCCCTCAGAAAATACCCCGAAAGAAGCACTAAAAGCGGAACCGACGGTAAAAGATACCTGGGGCCCCAGCTGAAAAGCGATCCCCGCCTGAAGGACTTCGCGAAGAACAGGAGGTTCACCGCGAAGATCAGAAGGAAAAGCACCGCCGCTTTTTTATCTTCCTTGAAGGCCCTTCCCGCGGCTAATAACGCCAGTATCACAGGTATGTTATAGAGGAACATCCCCTTGCCCGTGCTTACCAGGTAATAATAAAACCCCTTTATAACGTGCGGGGCCATGGTTATTTTCTTCGTGATATAAAGAGCTTTTGTCTCCCCGAACGAGAACGGGTCGCCGAACAGCAGAAAGTTCGCCGCCAATATGGCGGAGAACACCAGAAGGACCACTCCCGAGAACAATACAAAATGCCCCGTCCGGGCGGAAACGGACAGTTTCGCCCCTTTCATCACCCATATCACGTATACGAGAAAACACGGAACGAATATAAGGGACGATATTTTGCACACGAACATGCACGAAAGCAACAACGCGGTCAAAGCTATCCGGTATACGCCGGGGCCTTTGCCGTACCAAAGAGCGGTGCGCACCGCCAGCAGCATGAAAAGGACCATCACAGGTTCACCGAACCCCGTCCTGGCGTACACGGGCGCCATAGTGGAAAGCCCGTAGATTAAACTCAATAATGCGGAAAGCCTCGATCCGAACCCCAGCCTGCCCGCTATGAAAAACACCATCATGCAGCTCAGCGCCGTTATGAGCGGATTAGCGAACGATACAAAAAGCATCGTAATGTAATCATGCGGTACTCCCTTGAAAAAGAAAGACACCACGTGGCCGGCCAGGTAAAAAGGAACGAGTATAAAAGCCACGCCGAACCCCTTGCGCGACGAATAGATCTTACCGTCCGTGCCCCGCTTGCCGATGGATCCCGCCTCATATGCCAGGTCATCCTTATCCTGCGGCCTGTCAAAAAGCGAAAGGTTCCCGTCCAGGACAATGCTTTCCGCGATCAGGTAGTCCTGGTACCCGTCGCCCCCGAAGTGCCCTATCGAAAAAACCGCGTACAGGGCCGCGAAAAAGAGAAAAACAAAGACCGCTTTACTGTTCATCATAACAAAATTCCTTTTCTGGTTCTTCTTCCGATATGCCCGCTTTCCCGGCAGCGTCCACGGCGGCGGGTCCCACCTTGAAATTCCCCATCAGGTAATAACTGAAAACCGGCGTCAGCGTAAAAGACACGATCATCATGAGCACCCTGTTCACCAGCGTGGCCATCACGCCTCCGGTGAAGCCTATCCCCGCCAGCTTGGACGCGAACCCTACCACCGCTTCCCTTACCCCGTACGCGTTGGGTATTATGCTGACGACGTTCGTAACTATGTTAAAAGGGCAAAGGATGAGGCACACATAAAAAGGCACCGGTATCTCGAACATCTTGAAGGTCAGATAATATCTTAAAGCGAAAAGGCAAAGCACGGTGGTCTCAAGGATGAATAATTTCAATACCGTTATTTTGTCGCCGCGCAGCACATCCCAGCACTCGAACAGCGTATTCGGCAGCTTGAAGATCTTTTTCCGGGGAAAACGTATACCCGGTAAAAGGAGCACGATCACCACCCCGATAAGCATCACGGCGAAGATCACCGCGAGCGCAAGGTCGAAAGCCCCCTTGAAGTACCCGTACAAACTGCATGCTATTCCTATAATAGCGGCCGAGAGGCCCACCATGCTCATTGAACCGATCGTCAGGCTGACATACTTGGAATAATTCAGACGATGGTTGTTCTTGAGGTATATGGCGGTCAGGGCTACCCCGCCTTTAAAAAAGAACGAATTGTAAAAATTGGTGATGACCGCGGTGCCGAACCACTCCATGAAACGGAGCTTCACTCCCGAGAGCCCCACGATAAGCTTTATCCTCAAACCCGCCATGACCCTTCCTATCAGGAGCAGTGACATTATAAGGGCTACATATGAAGGCCTTATGATCAATATTTTCTTTATCAGCGGCCAGTTATCCCTTATGAACCAGACGAGGCCTGCCGTGATCGCCGCGATCAGAAAGGTCTGTATCCATCTTTTCAAGTAACCGTTCTTCAGTTCCATATCATACCGTCCCTCGTGCCGTATATAGCCGTTCCAGGTCCGAAAGTACGGCCTTCTTTGCCGCCTCCGGGTCTTGTTCGTCAACTTCGTTCATTTTTATCCGCTGCGCGAAGGTCTCGTATACTTTCCCTTTCTGCGTAAAATAAGACCTGTTATATTCTTTTTTGCGCTCAAAAGCCGACTCGGGACGCACTTTCAGGAAAAAAGAAATGTCCGGCTCCAGTATAAGCTTCCGGTACATGCCGTTGAAAGCGTTCCCGGCTATTTTTAGATAATCCGCCTGCACGATCTCGTCGTAAAAATACCGGTCGCATATTATATTCCTTTTTGTCTGCCCTTTATAACGCCCGTACCGCAGGTTGAAATATACAAGGTCCAGGAAAAGAAAGATCTTTTTCACCAGGGATACGAAGAACGCTTTCGCCCCGCCCGTTTCCCTTAAACCCTTCTCCATAGAATCCTTCGCCCGGCCGGAGACCCTGCCTACCAGGTTATGCAGTATAAAATAATGCAGCGAGCCCCTTATAGCATGCCTGTAGGCACATCTGTAGCCCCTGTCCCTGAGGTACTGCTCAGCGAACCTGGACTGTGTCGTTTTTCCGCTCCCGTCCAGACCCGAAAAAGCTATTATCATCTTATCTCCATCCTTTAAGGACCGCCAACGGTCTGAGCCTGGCCACGGGTTCCGCGATCTCATTCTCGGCCAGCGTCTCCAGCACCTTATTCACGTCCTTGAACGCGCGCGGCGCCTCTTCCTGGGCCTTACCTTTCCCGTAATCGTATATCTTCATACTGGCGGACCTTGCCTCGTCAAAGACTTCGTCCGCGCTGAACTTTTCCCTGGCTTCTCCCCTGTCTATCACCCTGCCCACCCCGTGGCACGTGGAAAAATACGAAGCCGGACATCCTTTCGCGGCCGCGCAGAGGAAAGAAGGCCTGCCCAGCGAACTGGGAAGGAGCACGGGCTGCCCGGTCCGGGAAAATACCGGATGGTCCGGGAAGCATTCGGGAGGAAGCGCCCTGTTAGCCCCGTTCCTGTGCACATAGTATATCTCGCCGCCTATCCTTTCCTGCTGAAGGGCGTCATGATTGCCGTCATGCAGTATATTGACCTGTGTATCCTCCCTGCCGAACGCCCTATTGAACGCGTCGCGTATCACGGAAGCCATATACGCCCTGTTGGCATAACCGAAATTGATGGCCGCGTATGTGCTCGCCAGGTAGCCCTCGGCCTCTTCCGTTCCGGCGCCCATCGTCTTGAAATCGATATCCGCCTTTCTGTTCAACGCGTCCATCTTCCAGTAAGCGGTAGATTTGAACCTGTTCAGGTAAAAGTTCAGCCTGTCGAAAGCCCTTTTTACCGGGCGCGGCACCCTTTGCGAAGCAAGAGCCATGTAATGGATCTTCTTATAGGCCTGCTGCAGCCCCAGAAGTCTCTTCGTCTTTTTAGAATAATGGTCTATCAGGGACTGACCGAACGCCCTGGAATCGCTGTGTATCATGAAGCACAGCTGGTTTTCTGATATGCCGAATTTTTCGGCGATCTCGCCGTTAAGCACCGAATCCACCGCTTGGAGCTCTATGAAATGATTGCCGTATCCGAGAACACCGAGACTTAAGAGACCCACATCACGGCATGCCCGCGGTACGTAAGACATTATCTTCTCCGCGGACCTGGTGTCGTATTTAAAGAGCGAACCCTCGTTCTCAAAATTGGCAAGGTCCCGCCCGTCCAGGCCGAACTTCTCAAAGGTCCATTCCGCCCCTTTCATCACTATTTCCTCCAGATCGTCCCTCGAGATCACGGGTTCCATCCTGGTGGAAATGGTGATATTTTTCCTCAGGTGATCGAACAGGGTGTCCAGTTTCTTATCATCGACCTCATCGGCGAAAAAAGGCGTTTTCACGAAACTCATGCCGCAGTTCGCGTTCACGAACTTCGGTATTATCCTGTCCCTGGTAAGGACTACGACACCGGTCGGGGTGTGATACGAATACTTGTAATGCAGGTCCGGCAGGGCCACTACCGGCTTCACGACCCCCTCTACACGGGCCATCTTCTCCAGTATCGTCCTGGTGTTCCCGTCCGGCGGATAATCCCTGTGCGTGAAATACCGCACATTCTCCAACTGCGTCTCGACTATACCCCTGTTAGCGTCCACTACCCGCTCCTCCTGCGACCTGTCTCCAGATCCTCGTATATCCTCTCATACTCCCGGGCCATGACATCTATGTTAAAATACTTTTCCACGGCATTCTTTGATCTTTTTCCGATACTTGCGGCCGAATCCCTGTCCTCCAGAAGCGCGAGTATCTTCTCCGCGTAGGCCCCGGCACACCGGTCCGCGAGCATGATCCCGATACCCTTGTCGGCAAGCTCTCCCAGGGGAGGTACGTCCCCGTATATGACCGGTTTACCCGCGCAGGCCATCTCCAAGAGCACCATGGGTATCTCCAGCACGCCGGACATCGCGTCCTTTGCCGGCATTATCCCGATATCGCTCTTTCTGAAAAGCGCCGGCATGTCCTCCACCGTATCCAGGAACGTGAAATTATCTTTCATCCCTTTCCGTTCGACCATTTTTTCAAAGGCCCTGCGAAGGAGTATATCCTTCGCCGTTCTTATCCTGCACGCCATGATAAAATTAGCCTTCTTGAAACGTCCGGTCACCTTTTCCGCGACAGCGGAGAGATCCTCGAAAGGGAAAGCCCCGGCCAATACCCCGTAAGACCCCGCGTACACGATATTGAAAGAACTATCCGTCCCGGGTTTTGGAGCGAACCTTTCGCAATCGATACCCGGATAAACGCGCACCACGTTTTTAACGCCTTTTTCCTCAAGAGATTTCTTGGTGAAATCCGAATACACCACCACGCGGTCCGCGAAAAAGAGATCCGCTATCACCTTATCGTCGTTCTTCCCGTAAAGAGTGTGTATGGAAGACACTACCTGGAGGGACTTTTTGCCCTTGTCTTGCAATAGTCTCTTGAACACACGCGAGAAATACGGCTGCGGGGTGACAAAGAACTGAAAGAGGTCCACCTTTCCCATGTTCAGGAGCACCATAATGAACACGTATAATTTCTGCATAAAGGACATACTGTGCCGGCCCTGTTTCTGGAAGACCGACCGCAGAAAAGTGACGTTCGCCTCCCGCCTGAACGCCTTACCGAAAAAAGAGGATACGAGAAGGAACGAATGCCTCCTTATGCGTCTGGCGATGTTTATCACCATGTTCTTCACCGCATCGTCATACGGCGGGTTCACGGGCACCATGGTAACGGTGAATATCTTCATGCCGCTCGCGACCTCCTTTTCAGTTTCAGGAACTTCCTGAGCCTGGACGCCAGGCCCGAATCGATGACAAACCTTTGAAAGAAGGAGGTGTAATACAGCCTGGCGAGCACCTTACTAAGGTGTCCCGGCAGGCCCAGGTCGTTGAACATCTTCTCCATATTTTTCGCGAAAGAAAGTTTTGTCTTGAACGTATGCTTTTTTATCTTTTTATTGATATCCTTGTACAGAGCCTTGCGTTTCTCCATGGGCAGTTCCGGCGTCTCGAACACGGGGTCGCTTATCCAGTGGGAGAAAGAATTCAGGAAGTCCCTGCTCTTGTCGTTGAAATAACCGTTCTCTTCCACCCAGTCATGGAGCTCGGTCCCGGGAAAAGGTATCGGGTTGTAGAACCTCACGTCGAAGACCGGATATTTCATGGCCAGCGCAAGGGACTTTTCGACGTCTTCCTCGGTCTCGTAAGGGAGGCCCATGATAAAGAACAGCGTCACCATGTATCCGAGATCGCACGCCTCCCGGACGGCACGCTCGATCGCGGCCAGGCCCTCGCCTTTTTTGATGATCTTCAGCATCTTGTCACTTCCTGATTCCACTCCGAAAGCGAGATAATTGAACCCTATCTCCTTCATCGCTTCCAGCATCTCCCTGTCGACGGTGTCCGCCCTGACACCGTTCCTGCAGCTGAACGTGAGATCTTTGTACCCTCTTTTCCTTACGCCCTCGCATATATCCATTATCCTCTTCTTATAGAACGTGAAGTTGTCATCCACGACGTTGAAAACGCGAATACCTTTCCCGTACCAGTGATCTATCTCTTCCAGTATCGATTCGGGCGACCTCATGCGCAGCCTTTTGCCTATCGTAAGCTGCACCGGGCAGAAGATGCAGTTATGGGGGCACCCTCTGCTCGTCACCAGCGACCTGTAATGCGGGTATTTGTCCGTCTCAAAATGCTCATATCTCGGGAAATCCTTGCCGTCCAGGTCCGTTATGAATTCCCTGTCACCTGAATAGGCTATCCCGTCGCCGCGTCTGAACATGAGGCCCTTTATCCGGTCCGGGTCTTTCTCGCCCTTGCAGAGCTCGATAATGGTATCTTCGCCTTCCAGGGTCACGCCGTAATCGATGGACCTGCATTCCTCAAGCGCTTTCTCCCTGAAAGTCGAAAGGTGCGGACCACCCACGGCGATATCGATATTACCGAAGTCCTTCTTTATCCTGTCCAGGAGCGCATAATGGTCCTTGTACCTGAAACTCATCATGGAAACACCCACAAGATCCGGTTTGAACAAGTTGATGCGTTTTTTGAGGTCCTTATACCCGTATCCCAGGCGCATGTCCACGATGCTCTGTTCTATGCCGGCAGAGCCCAAAGCCTCGGAAACATATCCCACCCCGGTCGGGAGCCCCGCGTACTCATAATGGGACCCCTTGTATCCGGGTATCAGGAATAAGAGCCTCTTATATCGCATCGATCTCCTTTTGATACCTTCCGGCTATATTCGGCCAGTAGAAGGCCTCGCTGCCTTTTTCCACTATGCTTCTTTCGAGGACCGATCTTTTTATCTTTTCGATAAAAAGATCGGCGTCATTGTAATCCACGAGCCACCCCGTCCTCCCGTCCAGCACGGCCTCGCCTATACCGTCCACCAGGTTGGCTATAACGGGAAGCCCGCAACTCGCCGCTTCTATGGCGACTATCCCGAACCCTTCGGGATCCCGTTCGATCCTCTGGTTCGGCAGTACCATCGCATATGAGAATCTGTACAGGGCCTTTAAGAGATCGTCACTGACCCTGCCGAGCAATTTGACCCGGCCGGACAGGCCGCATCTTTTTATCGTCCCGGCGATATTGTCGTATTCCGGGCCCGCGCCCGCTATAAGGTAGACAAAATCATCTTCAAGGCGCGGCATGACGTTCTCTATGAACCAGTCCACCCCTTTGCGTTTGATAAGCCTTCCGACCGTCAATAATACTTTCTTTTCCCCCAGATCCCCGCCGGCGGCCTCTCTGAGCAGTTCTTTCCCCTCTGTTTCGGAAAACTCCCATTTGAACCCTTCCGGTCTTATGCCGTTGGGTATAACGGATAGTCTGTCGCCGTCCACACCCCTCTTGAGACATTCTTCCCTGGTGTTCCCGCTCACGCACACTACCCTGTCAAGCCGTGAAACGGCCCCGGGAACCACGCTCTGGTATAAAAATCTGTCATAGGTCATGTCCAGCCCGTGGACCGTAACCCCGACCTTGACGTTGAACGCTTTTTTAAGCGCGACTCCCAGCGGCGCGAGAAGCGCGTCACACAACCACACGAGGTCATAATCCCGCGTCATGTTGAGCGCGAAAGAGCTCATGAAAAGGTACGGGAGGAACCACACCAGGTGGCCCTGCCCTTTTCCGAGGACTACTTTATCAACGTCGTAGATCCCACCCATGTGTTCTATGAAGTCCCGCGCGTACACCTGCATGCCCCCGACGGAAGGAGGATACTTCCTCGACAACATCAGTATTTTTTTAGCGTTCTTTGCGTTCATCGCGTTCTTTGCGTTTAACGGTCTTTAAATCTCAACCTTAACCTAAACCTTGTTCCTGACCTTGTCCGAAAACCCGCTCTTCTTCAGGCGGAAAAGTATCTCCTCGTTCAGCTTCCTGTTCGCGGCTATCACGTCCGCCAGAAGCCCTATGACGACCAGTATGAACCCCGAAAGGAACAATATCGCCCCGAGAAGCAACGACTGCATGTGTCCGCCGCGCCTGGCCGTGAAAAAGAAAAAATACAGGTACCTCACGCCGAGCAGAGCGCCCAGCGACAATATCACCGTCCCTACCTTCGTGAAGAACTTCATCGGCTCGTACATAAGGTATATGCGCAGCATGGTGGCGCAGGACCTGGCTACGTACGACGGCAGGCTCTTGATGAGCCGGGATTCCCTTAATTTTTCGTTCGTGCCTATCTCGACATGGGTTATCGGTATCTCTTTGCGGCCCGCCTGGATTATCGTCTCGAGGGTGTACGTGTAATTGGAAAAGACATTGAGCCTGAGCGCCGCGTCCCTCGAATACGCCCTGAAACCGCTTGTCGTGTCGGGGATATCCGTCCTGGAGAACCTCCTCACGACGTGGCTGCCCACTTTCTGCAGAAGTTTCTTCAGCGGCGAGAAATGCTCTATCGTCGAGATATCGCGGCAGCCCACCACTATATCCGCCTTTTTATCCAGTATCGGCTTTATGAGCTTCTTGATATCCTCTCCTTTATACTGGTTATCCCCGTCCGTGTTCACGATAATATCGGCGCCAAGCTCCAGGGACTTTTCTATGCCCTGCCTGAAAGCCTCGGCCAGGCCTCGCCTGTACGGCAGGTTCACGATGTGGTCCACCCCGTTCCCGCACGCTGCGGCAACCGTATTATCCGTTGAGCCGTCGTTGATGACCACCTTCTCGATGGTACCCACCCCGTCTATGGACGACGGCAGGTCTTTCAACGTGACCGGAAGGGTCTCTTCTTCGTTATGACACGGTATCTGTATCACCAGCTTCATTGTTCTCCCCTTTTTTTGATGATCGGAAGCACATCTTCGTACATGTTTTCCGCCACTATCTCATTACCCGCTTCTCCCAGGTGGCAAAAATCTATAAAATACGGTTTTTTCGCATTTGCGAAGATCCCGCTCAAGTCCCGGAACCGGGGATCCGAAGAAAGGAACCCCGATCCGTCCACTCTCCCGTGCATCTGGAAATAAAAGTCCTTGAAATACATCCATTCCCTGGCCTGCTTCTTCTCGAAAGGCGTAAGGTGGGGTTTGTCCAGAACTATCGGCTGCCAGTAAAAGAGAGACTCGAACCCATATTCTTTTCCCAGCGCCTCTACCATCTTTATGTTCGATTCATATACCTTTATTATATCGTCGGCAAGCTTGTCGGAGATCTTCCCGTCCGAGCCCGCCTGGGGGGGCTCTTTTTTCAGCAGCCCTATCTTCCTCAATACCTTTTTCATCAGGCGCATGGTAGGAGAATTCTTCGCCGCGCTCCTTACGGCCTCAAGGTAAAGATCCTGCTGCCTCACTTCGTTCAGCAGGTTGAATTCCCTGGCCCTGTTAAATTCGCTGTTGGTGAGGCCGGCCTCCCTGTTCTGCGCGGCCGCCCCTATGTCGTTTATATTGTCGTAGAAGATCACCATATCCGGCACGTTGCCTCTCCTCAGCTGGTAAAGCAGCATGGCGACCTCCTGAGTGTTGACGTATCCCATCTCACCGTAATTCACTACCTCCACCCTGCGCTCAATCGTTTCGCTCAGCATTTTAGATAGATAAGAGGGTATCGTATGGTCGTCCCTGGCGCCCGTTCCCCACATGGCTGACCCCCCGAACATGAAGATCTTGAAGGGCTCTCCCTTCTCTCCGGCGGACGCTTCCCTGTTCCACGTCTTTCGTACGCCGTATTTATCCACATTTATGTACTCGCTCTCGAATGCCTTCCTTCGCCAGTAGACATAAGGGTGCCATCTTACCCCGCCCATTTTAAGAGCCGTCCTGTAGAAATCCTCCGTCCATTGGGCCCCGGCATAAACGTCCGCCTCCGCCCTGGGATCTACGGACCTCAAGACCCCCTCCTTGACGTACAGGAAAAGCCCCGAAGCGCCCTCCATGCACAAAAGGACCATAAGCACCACGCCCAGCGCGAGCCAGAATCCCCTTAATCCCGTGAATAGTTTCTTTACCATATCATTCCCTTATAATCTTTCCCACAATTCCAGTTCTTTGTTGAAATACTTCAAGAACAACTCGCTGTATTTATCTTTAAGTAAGCGCTTATATTCTTCCTTTTCCTCATCTTTAGCGGGGCTTTTGTATATATGCATCCCAAGCGTGCCCTCATACGGTATATTCAACTTTTGGCAGATCTTCCCCATCTCCCTGTCCAGGTCCTCATACTTCCCGATATGGTCCACGATCACCTTCTCCTGCCGTTTATTATCCATATACCGGGGATAGTTCAGGCATGATAAGAATACCTTGTCCTCCATATATTTTTCAAAAGTAAGATCAGGCATGAATTTTCTCACATGGGCGCCTTTCAGCATGAAGAAATTGGATATTACCTTGTCCCAGGGACTCCTTTCAAAACAGAACTTATAATAAGTGTCCCATATCCTTTTCGGCACCCTGCTCTGCACCTGGTAAGCAGGCATATGGTTATAAAACTTAGTGAAGGTGACAAAATCCTTCAATGTCCTGCGCATGCTCGTGATCCCGAAAAAGTCCCTGCCCACGGTGATCCTGTTACAATCCAGGATCTCCGGAACCGGATTGAAAAGCCCTTTGACGTTTTTCTCTTCGTCGATCCCGATGGCCGAAGGGACTGTCGCGATAACGTCATCCTGCCCGCAGTACTTTGCCAGGTAACCTTCTATACTGGTGCTGGCTGTTTTCCAGTTTTTAATAAATATGAACTTGTACTTATGTGAGATGATCATCTGTCCGGTGTTCTCCTCCCGAAATACTCAAATATATCGTCCTTGAAAACCCTGTTCATCGGAACCAGTTCCTTGAACATCTTACCCGGTCCCTTTGTCAATATGCAGCCCAGGTCAGCACCTACGTTCTTCTTATCCTTCGATAGCGCCTTGAAATAACCGTCGGAGGACTCCTCCGAGAGCGCGAAATCGGGCATATTTCTAGCCAGTATGCCGTGCAGGCGGTCAAATACCTCTTCCTTTATATATCCCTTCTTCATGGAGATGTAATTGGCCATATCCATGCCCATCGTGACCGCCTGGCCGTGGTTTATGCCGTACGAGGTGACTGTCTCGATCGCATGGCCGAATGTGTGCCCGTAATTGAATATGTTCCTCTCATTCTTATCAAGTTCGTCCACCTCGATAACGCTCTTTTTTATCAGGAGGCTCGGCAATATATAATCCTTCATCTTCCCGGGGTCGGCCAAAATCGCGTCATATTCCGACATCATCCTGCCCGCCAGCTCCTCTTCCCCGGCAATGAGGTAAAAGTGCAGCACCTCGCCTATGCCTGACTTTATCTCGCTCTCCGGCAGCGTCTTGAGGAACTCCACATCGATGTAAACGTTCGACGGGGGATAGAAAGACCCCAGCATGTTCTTGTACCGCCCCAGGTTTATCGAACTCTTGCTGCCTATACAGCTATCGGCCTGCGCCAGGAGCGTGGTCGGGATAAATACCCATTCTATGCCCCTGAATATCACGGTGCTCATGAACCCGGCGATATCTTCTATCACGCCGCCGCCCACGGCGACGAGCTTATTGTTCCTGCGTATGCCCCTCTCGATAAGCTCCTTTATGAGACCCTGGCATCCGCGGAGCGTCTTGCTTTCCTCGTCGGCATGGACCATCAGGATCTTCTCCGGCGCGAAAAACTCCTTCATCTTACCGCCGTACAACTCGCCCACCTTTTCATCCAGGACCAGGAAAGCCCCTTCCCCGGCGCATTTCTCCAGGGCCTTCAGGTGGTCCGTGAACTCAACGGTATACTCCCTTATCCTCGACCTTACGGTGAATTTATCAGACATCTATGAACCCTCCGTCCACTACTATGTTCTTTCCGGTCAGGTACGTATTGAGGTCGCTGGCCAGGAACAGTACCACCTTTGATATATCCTCCGGCTGGGCCAGCCGTTTGGCCGGCACCCGCTGCGCGATCTCTTTCATCTCTTTCTCGCTTAATATGCTCCTGGTAAGGTCCGTAAGCACGAACCCGGGCGATACGGCATTCACCAGGACCCCGTATCCGGCAAGCTCATTCGAAGCGGCTTTCGTCATGCCTCTAAGCCCGAACTTCGTCGTCGAATACGTGGACCTCTTTTCCTTGCTAACGACGCCGAATATGGAGGCGATATTCACTATCCGGCCGTAACCGTTCTTCTTCATGATGCCGCTGACCGCCCTGGTGAGAAGGAACGGGCCCTTAAGGTTAACGGCTATGATATCGTCCCAGTCCTTGTCTTCCACTTCGTCTATAAGATCGATCTTGTTGATACCGGCATTGTTGATGCACACATCGATCCTGTCGAACTTCCCGAGCTCCTTCAGGAAACCCTCCACGCTGCCCGTGTCGGTGAAATCCACGCGGTAATATTTCATGTTGGGCCCGCCGGATAAGTTCAGCTTTTTTATCTCGTCCTCATTCGTGCCGGTCAGTATGAGCTCCGCACCGGCTTCGGCCAGGTCTTCGGCTATTTTCCTGCCTATACCGCGCGTGGCGCCGGTCACGAGCACCCTCTTGCCTTTGAAGTCAATGTTCATATTTGACCTCCCTTTATTTTTCCGAACGCCTCTATAAGATTATCGGCAGCTTCGGTCTCCATCCTCTTCCTGCATTCTTTCGTATACGAGCCCACGTGGGGCGTTAATATCACCTGGGGGTATTTCACAAGCGGTCCCGTGTACGGTTCCTGCCAGAATACATCAAGATACGCCCCGGCTATCCGTCCTTCATCCAGCGCCTTGACAAGGGCGTTCTCTTCAACCAGTGAGCCCCTAGCGACGTTCAGAAGAAACGCGCCCCTCTTCATCATATCGAACTCTTCCTGTCCCAGCACACAAGCCTCCCCGCTTGAATGGATACTGATAATGTCCGCCTGGGGAAGCGCCGCATTGAGAGATACGATATCGTATTCATCCACGCCCCCGTCAAGAAAAGGGTCCACCGCAAGCACTTTCGCGTTGAAGGGCGCGAGAAGTTCGCTCAAGCGCCTGCCTATTCGGCCGAACCCGATGATAGCGACCGTTTTCCCTTCCAAGAGGGTCCCTATTTTCTTTGTCCACTTGCCTTCGTGCAGCTGGCTGTCCATGAGCGGGACCATCCTCAAAAGGGACAACATGGCGCCCAGCGCCAGTTCCGCCACGGATTCCACGGGCGCGTCGGGGGTGTAACGCACCAGTATGCCCAGTTCATCCGCCGCTTTGGTATCCACGTTGGACATGCCGGATCCGCAACGGGATATCACCTTAAGGCCTGAAGACGACAGGACATCCCTGTCTAACGGCTCAAGCCCGGCTATCAGGCCTGTTATGCCTTCTGTAAGAAGGGCCCTGAGCTCGTCTTTTGTCAGCCGCCTCTTGTAAGGGTTGTCCACGACCTCCGCTCCCGCCTTCACCAGCATATCCATGGGAGATGGATCCATCGCCGCGAACGAGGACGGCCCTATCAATACCTTCTCGCCTGCCAGAGAACCCATCAGATATCTCCCTTGCGTTTCCTGTACCATATCCAGGTATATATGAGGTGATCAAGCATCATGTGCACGTCCTCCACCGGGCCGTATTCCCCTTTGGGGGTCTCTATGCATATCGTTATGTCGCAGATGTCCCTGAGCTTCCCTCCGTCGAAACCCACAAGTCCTATGACCTTCCCGCCCTGCTCTTTCACCCATTCGGCCGCTGTCACCACGTTCGGGGAATTGCCGCTGGCCGATATCGCCACGAGCTTGTCGCCGGGCCTGTAATGGACCTTGAGCTGGCGTATGAAAAGACTTTCATAGCCGTTATCGTTAGCTACGGCCGTCATGGCGGCGACGTTGTCCGTGAGCGAAAGGACGCGGAACGGAGGGTCCTGATGGACACGTGAACCGAAAGCGAGGTCGTTCGCCATGTGCGAAGCGGTGGCGGCAGAGCCGCCGTTACCCACGAAAAAGACCGTGTTATGGTCTTTTCGCGCGGATTCCAGCTCTTTTACAAAAGCGGATATGGCCTCCGTATCAAGCTGTGCGGTCAGTTTCGATATGTACTCGAAATAACCTTTCGCGAACTGTGACACATCCGGGGAACTGTTGATGATACTGTCTATATTACTCATTATTTCGCTCCTTTTATTGTCGTTTCGATGGCGTCGGGGTCGGCTATATCATAGGCCTTCCTCCATGCTTTGTCGGCATAATAGATGCGGTAGACGACCCTCATTGTCTTGAGGGCCTCTTCGCTGGTACCGTGTTCTATGCCGGTACCGTTCGTAACGGCCCCGGCGAATTCGTATATCTCGTCGCGCCAGGAGTTGTCCTCCAGGTACGTCAGGGTCTCTTCCTGCATCGTGCCGACGGCGGCCTCGGATCTTTTGCCGATGGTAAGCTTCTCCTGGCCGTAGCTTTTGGAGCCGGACAGTATCCCCGCGAGCTCCAGGTACCCTTCGCTCAGGGCTATATCCAGGGAGAATTTGTGTTCCCATTGCGTCGCGCTGGAATGCAGCATGGCTATGCGCCCTTTTTCGTCCTTCATGATGGCGAAAGCGTTGTCCTCGACGTCATGGTTCCAGTAATCGTTCGATACGTAGCTCTTTATGTCCCTGAAATCGCCGCAGAAAAGGCCCATGAGGTCCACCATGTGGATCCCCTGGTCGAGGAGTATCCCGCCGCCCGAGTATTTTCTTTCGGCGCGCCATCCGCCCTCAAAAGGTATGATCTTGCTTTTACCGTAGACACCGCGCAGGTTAACGACCTCCCCGAGCTCGCCGGAGTTAACGATCCTCATGGCCTCGCGCACCGAATCATGATAACGGTGGTTGAACCCGTATTTCAATACAAGACCGGGATTCCTCTTCTCGACCTCTATCACGCGGAGTATGTCTTCGATGTTCCTCCCCGGCGGCTTTTCACAAAAAACGTGCATGCTTTTCTCGAGGCCCGCTATGGTGACATCGGCCGCCAGGTAATTGGGGAGGCACACGAAAAGAACGTCCAGCTGTTCCTTAAGAAGCTCCTTGTAGTTCGTGTAGAATTTCACGCCGTCCGGCATGGTGCCCGACCCCTCGAACTTCTGGTCGCATACGGCCGTCGTGCGCATGCTCGGGTGCTGGTCTATGAACTGTCTGCGGCGCTTGCCCACAACACCGAAGCCCGCTATACCTACTTTTAAAGGATAATCTTTCTTCATATTACACCGCCTTTTTGGAAACGACCGGCTCGGCAGATGACTCTTCCCGAACCCGGGAACGCCCGTCTCTTCTTCTTTTTATCGCTATATCGTTCAAAACTATCATGTCCAGGTCGGAATTAAGAAAGACCTTTACGGAATCTTTAACGTCAGTGACTATGGGCGTACCGTGCAGATTTAAAGACGTATTAAGCACCGCTCCCACGCCTGTCATCTTCTCGAATTCCGTTATGACCTCGTAATAGTCCCTGTTGACCTCTTCCCTTAACATCTGCGGCCTGGCAGTGAAGTCCCACGGATGAAGCGCGGCGATCATGGTCTCTTTCGCCTTCTCTTTCGTCCTGAACCCTACCGTCATGAAGGGGGAATAGACGTTCTTATCGTTAATAAGGACCTCGTCGAGATAGGTGTCTTTTATCGTCGGCGCGAAGGGCATCCAGAAATCCCTCCTTTTTATCGCGGTATTTATCTTCCTGACGGTCTCGGAACTCCTCGGGTCGGCCAGAATGCTCCGGTTGCCCAAAGCCCTCGCACCGAATTCCATTCTCCCGCGCGCCACACCCACAATGTCCCCTTCGACCAGCCGCTCGGCGATATACTTATTGCTGATCTTATCCACTACCTCAAAATCCCTCAGGGTAGCGCAGTTTATGACCCGCTTGATCTCGTCTTCGTTTATGTCCGGCCCCAGGTACATATGTGTAAGAGGTTCCCCGATCACGCCGTATTTTTCCTTCATCAGATAATAACACACGCCGATGGATATGGATTCGTCGCTCCCGGAAGCCGGGACGCCCAGATAATCTATACAATCCAGGCCCAGTATCTCCATATTGGCTTTTATGTTCATGGAAGTTCCGCCGCTGAAAACGAACTTCCTGATACCCATGTGCTCCGCTATATTGCTGAACCACTTGCAAAGGATCCTCTCGAGGAATATCTGCGCGCCCCCGGCTATACCGTCGAACCTGTGCCCTTCCAGCCGGTCCTTAAGGCAGAAATACCAGTCCGGTTCTTTTTTCGTCATGACCACTTCCAGGCCGTCGACCTTCAAAAGTCCCTCGAGTTCCTTTATGACCGGTTCATAATGGTACGGCATGGCGTACGGGGCCAGGCCCATTACCTTGAACTCATGCTCCAGCGGCCTCATCCCGAGAAGAAGGGTTATATACCTGTACATGCGGGCGAGCTGGTTGCCGGTCATGCCCCAGACAAAGTTGAAGTCGTTCTTCGAGAACGAACCTATTATGGAATTGAACCCGTCCCCCCACCCGTCGGCGGTAACGACTGCCGTATCTTCATCCCTTATAGGTGAAGCGAAATAAGCGTAATAAGCATGCGCGTGATGGTGCGGAACGTGCACGACCTTCGATACGTCGATATTAAGGTAATTCGCTATCGTCTTTATCCTCACTTTATAGAATTCTTCCGCGCTGCCGACCTTAAGGTCCATCTTGCCGAAATCATAAGGAAGCTTTTCCGGATGATAATATTGAGGGTAGAGTTCCTGGTACGGCTTGAAGGGTTTTCCCGAAAGTTTGGGCAGCCAGTAATCATACTGTTCCCGGATGTAATCCTGGATGGTGAAATTCGCTTCCCTTTTGATTAGCATCTGCCCGGGATTGTATTTATAGTTGGCTATGCCGACCAGGTCTATATCCTCTTTTTTGATGCCGGCTTCTTTTACCACGTAGTCTATCGAGTTCCGGGGGAAACCGACTTCCGTTTTTCTTTTCGTGAAACGCTCTTCCTGCACTGCCGCGACTATTTTACCGTCGATAGCTATACAGGCGGAAGCGTTATGTGAATCGACTATCCCTAAAATGATCATTATTCGTACCTCTTTCTGAATAACTTGTCTTTTTTCATCATTTTCCGGACCTTTTCAAGGTCCTCCAGTGTATCCACGCTCTGCGTGCCGTAAGAGACCGGCACCATCTTTACCTTGTAACCGTGCTCCATGACCCTGAGCATGTCAACAGACTCGATGACTTCCAGCGGCGTCGCCGAAAGGCGGTTGAACTTCGTCAAAAAATCCCTGGTAAAAGGTATTATCGGCACCTGTTTATACATGGGGACGTCTTTTGCCCCTTTTTTCCACGATGGGATAGGTTCCCTGGAGAAGTAAAGGGCGAAGTCATCCCTGTCCACTACCACTTTAACGAGGTTGGGATCTTTCTGTTCCTTCTTTGAACCGATGGGCGCCATCAGGTTCACGATGTCTATACTTTTGTCGCGCAGAATGGGCCTCAGGGACCTGTCGATCATCTCGGGAAGCACCAGGGGTTCGTCTCCCTGTATCATCACGACGATGTCCGTCCTTTTTCCGGTCCTTCTGTCTATTTTGGAAATGGCCTCGGCCGCCCTGTCCGACGCTCTCTCATGTGTATCTTTGGTCATCACGACCTTTATGCCGTTATCTTCGCAGTAATCCCTTATCTCCCTGTCGCAGGTTGCGATGTACAGCTCGTCGAGCTTAGTGCAAAGACCGCTCCTGAAATAGACATGGTGGATCATGGGTCTGCCCATTATATCGGCAAGCGGCTTGCCCGGGAATCTCGTCGACGCCATGCGCGCCGGTATAATGCCTACTATTCTCATTTCTTCCGTCCCGCTTTCTTTATTCCTCTGACCCCTTCCCTGCAACACGTGCCCAGGAAAAGCGTATCAAGACTGAATGCCACAAAATTATATCCCTCTTTGATCCTTTTCTCAGCCTCCTGCGGGTCCGGCTGTATCACATGTATGCCCGCGGCCTTCCCGGACTTTTTAGAGATCTTTTCTACTCTTTCGAGGGCTTTTTTCATCTTCGCATGAGCAAAGTCACCGGGCCTCCCGAGGGACCCCGAAAGATCATACGGTCCTACGATAAAACCGTCCACCCCGTCGACACCCAGTATCTCCTCGAGGTTCTTCACCCCGTCAATGTGCTCTGTCTGGACTATAACGACGCTTTCGTTATTCACCCACTTTTTATACTGTTCGAAGCCGAAGCCGTAACCCTGCGCCCGCGCCAGGCCTACGCCCCTTTTTCCCAGAGGCGGATACCTTACCGCTTCCACGGCCCGCACGGCTTCTTCCCTGGTATTCACCATGGGAACGATAACGCCGTGCGCCCCGGCGTCCATAACGCGCTTGATCAGGTTCGGATCGTTATTCCCCACTCTCACCAGAGGCACACAACCCGCCAGTTCTATCACCCTTATAAGCCGCTGGGCCTCGTTCAAGCCGATAGCGCTGTGCTCCATATCCACCACAAGCCAGTCAAAACCGGCGCATGCCATGATCTCGGCTATCGACGGGTCTCCTATCGTTATCCATGAACCCAGCGTGGTCTCGCCTTTTTTAAGTTTAGGCTTCAGGCTCATACCGTTCTCCTTCCCCTTTTAGCCGCCCGTTGAAAAGGTCTTTAAAGAACCTTTTGAACTTAAGACGGATATTATAATTGAAATGATGGACGAAAAAATATTTATGGAATATCCAATAAAGTATCTTCAGTTTGTCCGACCGCTTGATTCCGTCGCCGTACCTGTAAAGCGCCTTCATGGTCTCCACCATCTGGTAGATATACCCGAAATACAGGAAACGTCTCGGGTATTTATTCGACTTCAGCGCTTCTTCTTCCGACCTGTATCCTGAAGAAGCGAAATTGGTGAAGAACAGGCCCGGTTCCGTTTTTACCACTTCGCCTTTCAGCCCCAAATAGAACAAAAAGACATGATCTTCCCCGTAAGTACGCGTGAACTTGTATTTTCGGGCGATATCCGTCCTCATGACGCCGTAGAACTCCCTGTTCCTTCTCTGGTCAAGAAGCAGCCTCCTGAGGCCCTCCGCCTTGCTTAAGCCCTTTGTGACCTTTTTTGAAGGCAAAAAATCCTCCTTACCGTCCGGGTACGTGACCATGGATTCACTGAAACACAAGACGGTATTATCATCCATTTTTTCCAGGCATTTCTCTATAAAACGCCTGTCCCATCTGTCATCGTCGGCCGCCCACATAAAATATTTTCCGGCAGCCTTCTCGAGCACGAACAGGCCGTTAAAAAACGCCCCTTTGTTCCTGTCCTGCCTGTAGTGCCGGATCCTGGGGTCTTTCTTCATGAAATCCCGGATGACATCCTGCGTTGCCTCTCCCGGTGAACAGTTATCAGATACTATGATCTCTATGTTCCTGTAAGTCTGCCCGGTGATGCACTCAAGCGCCCGGCGCAGGCCTTCAGGCCGGTCGTATGTGGGTATGCCCACCGAAACTAACGGTTGTTCTTTGCTGATATCCATATCAGTCCTTTACGCGCTTTAAATACCCGTCAAGAGAGGCGGTGATCAACAGCTTCTCCTGGATCTCCTTGTCGACAACGAAACGGTCATCTTTCCCGAGAAATTCCCACACCGCGGTCTTGGGGTTATTGCCTTTGCCCCAGGACCTGTCGGTGTAGATCTCTTCGGGCATATCTTCGATCGATGTGTCGAACACGACACAATAACTGCCTTTGCTCGTAAGCCCGGCATAAGCTTCCAGTTCCGCCAGAACGTGATCGTGCGTATGGTCTGAATCCAAACAGACCATGATCCGTTCATGGCGTTCGGCCTTCTCGTGGACCTGCGCTATTATTCCCGGATCGACGGACGATCCCTGGAGCATATCGATCCGATGCGCCATGGGATGCGTCTCTATAGCCTCACGGTTACGGGAAGATATATCTATATCGACCCCCATCACGCGGCGGCGCGTATCCGCGGGATCGAGCACCGTACCGGATCCGACCGCTTCACAATAGTCCAGCATGGCTAACATGGACGCGCTCATGATCAGCGACCCGCCATGCGCGATACCGGTCTCGATGACGAGATCAGGCTTGACCTGCCATATAAGTTCCTGCATGGCCATTATGTCCTGGGGCACCTGGATTATCGGCCTGCCCAGCCAGGAAAAGTTGTATCCATAGCCGCGGCCGCCCGCCCTCGCGACCCAATCAAGGGTGATCAGCCTCAGGTCCTTGTCGTTACGAAGCGCCTCTATGCGCTGGGCCATTCCATCTAAGTAATGGGATGAGTTTTCCGGCATTGTTCCTCCGAGTTTTCGGGAGCCTTCTCATGCTCCCCTGCGAACATATAGCCCGATCGTTCGAGTAATATACCGCCGGCGCTGGACGGACAGTTAACGGGATTCAGCAACGGGTTATCCAGCGACTTAAAGAATATCGATGTGCACCAGGTGAACTGATTACAGGGCCCGAACCCCGGAAAATCGATCCGCGCGTACCCCCGCGCCCGCAGCAACGAACACGTATCAGGACACCATTCCGAATTATCCAATATGATCACTGCCGAAGGGGATATTTTTTCCAGGACCGTCGCCGCGCAATCATATCTCCAGCGCCCGTCGATCAATACGATATCCGATCCCCTGTGTTCGTCAAAATAGCCGATATAAGAATCCCGATCCTGCGCCAGGATCAGATCCATATTCTCAAGGTCCAAGGACCTGCTCTTGATATATTCGAACCATTGGCTGTTGCTCTCGACCGTAACCACCTTCTTACAGCGGTCGGACCACATCAGACTTGAATATCCTCCTCCCCATTCGAACACTTTCGACTTCGACAGATCACATGATCCCAGATGTTCCAGGAACGGGTAAGTAAACCATCCGACCGGGGAACGCTCGCCCAAATTGATAGTCTTTAATTCATGTCTATAGTCGTCAATAAGACTTTTACACGCGAGCAATGTCCTGATGTTCAACCTGAACGACCTGAAAATAAATCCCCATCGCGTCCTTATCTTGTCAACAGGTCCCCGGGGTTCTTTTATCGCCGCGTTAACCGGTGTTCTGTCGCTTTTCATATGTGGATCTCCTCCCCCGGAAAAGTTCGCGTTCTCTCCAGTATGTTACTGGAATACATATCGCTCAAGAGTTTGAACAGCTCCTTACCTTCCTTGTTGTTCTTTTCGGCCCGCCTGATGAGCGGCCATAATGATCTCGGGAATTTAACGTACATACTGAAACACTTATTTATGCCCTCGACCTCTTCGCCGGATATGCCCGGCAATTTCAAGGCCGAGAACCTGAGAATGTCTATTTGCCTGCTTTCCTCGGGATCGAACCACTTCTTCTCTATACACAGGTCGTACAGTTCCGTCCTCTCGAACGGGTAAAAAATACTTACGTAGCTGATGGTCGGCTTTATTTTCCTTATGAATTCGATCGTTTCAAAAATGGTCTCTCTGGTCTCGAACGGCAGGCCGATCATATTCAACGAATGCGTCTCTATCCCGGCCGCGTTGAACCACTTAAAGGCGTTCTCTATTTCTTCCATGCTGTCCTGTCTTTTCAAGACCTCCTTACGGATATACTCATTACCCGATTCGATACCTATGTTCACCGAATGCACTCCCATATTTTTCACGATCTCCACCTTCTCCTCCGTCACGAACCGTGAATTGGCCTGCATGGAAAAAGGCAGGCCGATCTCGGTCTTATACAACTCGGCAAGTTCGGTCAATTCACCCATCGGGCGTACGAGAAAATCATCGTCCCTGAAGGTCAGGAATTCGAGATCATATTTTTCTTTCTGGTATTTCAATTCTTCAATGATCCTTTTCGGCGAATACCTCCTGATACGCCGGTCCTCTCTGTTAAGCCAGTTATTCATGCAGTAAGTGCAGCTGCTGGGGCACCCTACAACGGACATGAACTCCCCGCCTCTTATGAGCTTTCCCTTGAACGGTCTTAAAAATTTTCTCTTATCAAAGATCTCCCAGTCCAGATAAGGCAGGCTGTCCAGCTGCATGAATTTAGGCCGTATCTCGTTCTTGATGATACTTCCGTCCCGCTTGGTATAGATATTCTTTATATTACCCGTGTCCTTCCCTTCTTCGATCGCCTCCAGGAGTTCCGGAAAGGCCTCTACGCCCTCGTAACAACATATATGGTCCACTGATGTATAGGAAATGGCCTCCTCCGGAGATGACGTCGGATAGATCCCGCCCCAGATGATCTGGATCCCGTCATCATATTCCTTTATATAGTCCGACATCTTCCCGCACAGGTCCCTGTCGGAGGTCATCACGGTAAAAGCGCACACGTCGGGCCGATATTCCGATAACTTGTCATGAAGGCGCTCCCGCAGATCGACTTTCTCTTTTTTTACTCCCGCTTTTTCATAATCAACGGACCTCGACTGGTTCTTGTCCGCGTACACGGCCGCATTATTGGTGAAATCGTCTATCTCGGAGAACTCATAGAACGTCGTGTCAAAAAGGTCCACGCTATACCCGCGATCCCTGCATATCGCGCTCAACAACGAAAGCCCTATAGGTTTCACTCCTATCTCGGCCACGTTCGGCAAAACGAACAAGATCCTCATAATATATTCCCCTGTGTCATCTTTCGCAGACCAAAGCCTTGTCGGCGTAGATCTTTATCCCCTTCCAATTCCGAACTCACGATATCGACCAGTCGCGCAAGGCCCTTTGACCCCGGGAAATACGCCTGATATTGCGCCAGCGTGCCCTTATGGGGCGAAAGGTGCTCATCGCAAAGACCGATCTTCCATTTCCAGTACCGGGCGTTACCGTTTTCGTCCAGCGCCTGCAAGAACTTTTCTCCAGCCGCCCCCTGGGAGACCGCGAAAAGTCCCAAGCCGATATCGTCCCCTATGCGTTCTATAGTATCCTCCGGAAAGAACACATGGTCCGTTTTTTCACGGGCCAACACTTTTTTATACACTTCATGGAGCCGGGATAATGTCTTCACCTCGGACATTTCCGTCATTGCTTTTTCCCTCGCGCTCTGCCCCATATCTTTAGCGGCCCCGGGGTTCGAATACAGGAACTCTACCGCTTCCACGTAATCATCGACCGAACCGGCTATGATACCCGTGATCCCGTCATCCACGATATACCTCTCGGGAAGATTATCTAAAACGACCGGCGGGACCGAGGCGCCCATCGACTCGATAAGGGCCTGTTCTCCGGTCCCGAAGTGCCGGGGGTTCAGGGGGTACCCGAAAACATCCGCTATTTCCAATACTTCGTCGATATTCCGCAAATTTCTGTGGAAGGTAAAACGGGTTAATATCCCCTCGTCCTCTGCCTGCGCCCGCAAATAAGAATGGTCATCCTGGCTGCAGAAAATGAATCTCGCCTGCGGGATCCTCTCCGTGATCTTCCTGCACATACTTATATACGCGGGGTGCAGCTTTATTCTATCGGCTGATCCTATGTAAACAACGTTAAATCCCTCATGCTCGACCTTGCGTATCCCGGAGGTCCTGCCGCACCCCCCGAACTCGGGAACAACGCTTATCTTATGGTCCGCGGATGAGATGGCTTTGGAGTGCGTCGACGCGAACGTTGACACCATAAAATTATCGCACGATCTCACAAGCGTCTCGGTTATGATACCGGGTTCGTACAGGCCGTTCACATGGCTGTAAAACAAGACCCTTGTTCTCTTTAAAAGGTTGTTTTCCAATAAGAACCTGTACAAAAGAGGATGGTTCCAAAATTCGATCTGTATGGCATCGTATTCTTCTGAACGGCTGCTCAAACCATCCCTTTTGTTCGATAACATCCATTTAATGTTAGACGAATTCAAAAAGTCTTCATTCTCCGGAGCCTCGAGAAGAAGGAATAAATGGTCGAACTCCTCGTCCCTGGAATAGACGTTAGTAACGAATCTCCCGACTCCCCCTCCCAAGTGAGGGGCAACATGAAGGACCTTACGTGGTATCGTCAAAACGCCTCCTTTATGAAATAAGTGGTCGGGGTACCCACCCAGGTCAAGGTCTTAAAGGCGGGTATCTTCCATCCATTCCGGAGAAACGCATCTTCGACCGCCTTGCTTTCGCCCGGCCAATCCTTATGGGCGAATTCATCCAGAACGACAAGTCCCCCCGGGACTACCCTGGGATAAAGATGCTCCAAGCAGGTGCAGACCGGCTCATAAAGATCTATATCCAGGTTAAGGAACGATATCCGGAGGCCGGGGTTCTCTTCGCAGTACTTCGGCACCGTTTCCTGGACGTTCCCCTCGACGACACTTATCCTTTTTGCCCAGGGCGCGAAAGCGTCCTGGTTGTTCAACTTGAGCAGCTCAAAGAAGTCATCCCTGAAATTGCCCGGGTTCGTGCCTCCCTTGTTCCTCGTCACGCTGCGATCTTCGGGCCCGTCTTCCTCCCTAAGATCGGTAAAACCGCTGAAATTATCGAATCCCAGGACCTTTCTCGTTTTATCCCCCATGCAGAATATCTCAAGGAATTTCGCCAGAGAAAAAAGGCTGAATCCCCGATATATCCCGCACTCCACGATCCAGCCCGGAACTGCCTCTATTTTTTTGAACAGTTCATAATAAGCCAGGAACCTGGTCAGGTTGATCCTCCTGATATACGCGGGAAAACACTGCGCTATTTCCTCAAAGCTTCTCTTTTCGGCAAGCGCGGACAGGGATTCGGACAGATGACGATCACGTTCCGAGGAAAGCCCGAGAACCATATCCATTCTGTTTTCATTGGTCTTTCTCATTACCATACCCCCTATTTATGCGTCTTTTCCTGCCAATAACGTACCGTTTGCGCGATACCGGAACCCAGATCGTACTTCGGTCGCCAGCCGACCTCGTCGGCCAGGCGAGTACTGCCGCTTACGATCAGTTCGGCTTCTTTTTCCGGTGCCGGAACCACCCCGAACTCCACTTTATCGCCGGCGCCAAAATGATCGGCGACAGCAAGTACCACCTCGCGAAGCTTTACAGGCTGGCCTGAGGCGATATTGACCGGGCCGTCGACGTCGCTCAACAACAAAGACACAAAGGCCGAAGCGACGTCCTCAACATGCAAAAAATCCCGGACCTGGTCCCCATGAGTGCAGCACGCGACCCTTTTCTCCTGTAAAGCGCGTATGACCGACGGGATCAGGCGCTCCGGGTTCTCATACGGGCCGTACACGTAAAATATCCTTCCCCAAGCGTAGCTTAAGCCTGCCTCAGCGGAAAACTGTCTTACGCTGTTCTCCAGACCGCATTTACAAGCGCCGTAAAGGCTCGCGGGGTTCAAAGGCGTCCCTTCCTCGGAACAATAGCCGTGACCCCAATCATATTCAGCGCATGTCCCCGCTATAACCGCCCTTTTGCCCCCATTATCCGCGAATTTCATCACCAGGTCCAAACTTGCCTGTTCCCATTTCATGTTTTCCGGGGACGTCCAATATTCACCCGGAGCAGTACACCAGGCAAAATGAAGCAGGTGGCTCGCTTTTATCTCATCACATAATCTTTCCCGCGCCGCGGGGTCCAGAATGTCACATTTATGCCAGAGAAGCCCTTTGCGGTCCTTTATTTCCGGTTCATGGTCCCGGAAAAGAGCATGGACTTCACAGCCGTTCTTCAACAGATACGGTATAGTGTGCCTGCCTATAAAACCGCTTGCTCCTGTCAAAATGACCTTCTTCATTGTCTATCCTTTATGATCGGGCCAACCCGCGTCTTTCTCCGACAACACGCTCGGCTCCAGGGGCCAGTCAATATTAAAGGCCCGGTCATCCCATCTTATCCCTTCCGCGTGTTCCGGGCGATAAGGTCCGCTTATTGCATAGAACACCACCGTATCATCTTCCAGTGCCTGGAAACCGTGCGCGAAACCCTTCGGGACATAAAGCGCTCTTAACGTTCTTTCGTCCAGGTCCACCGATACCCATTTGCCGTAAGTGGAAGACCCTTCCCTGAAATCGATTATCACGTCATATATGGCGCCTTTAAAGCAACTCACCAGTTTTGCTTGTTCATAAGGCGCCACCTGGTAATGCATCCCCCTCAGCGTCCCCTTTTTTCTGTTATACGAAACGCTGTTCTGGTCTATATCAAGATCTATACCCCTCTCTTTGAATTTTTCGCGGTGAAAACCCGTCAGGAAAAAACCTCTTTCATCCTCAAACCTGTCAGGTTCTATCAGGAACGCGCCATCGAGCCCGGTCGGGTTAAATATCATTTTCAGAACACCCTCACTTTCGGTATAACTGTCACGAATCTTCCTCCCCATTCGCGTACGAATCCCAGCTGATCCGTTATCTCCTGCCGGATATTCCATGGCAGGATGAGTACATAGTCCGGTTTCGTCTCTTTGATCTTTTCCGGCGTTTCCACGGGTATACGGCTGCCCGGGAGGAACCGCCCCTGCTTATAGGGGTTTTTGTCGGCCACGTAATCGACCGCCCCGGCATCTATACCGCAATAGTTAAGCAGCGTATTGCCTTTGGCCGCGGCGCCGTACCCGGCCACCTTTTTGCCTTCCGCTCGCGCTTCATCAAAGAACCGCACAACGTCCTTTTTCACTTTTCGGACCCTGCCGTCAAAACCCATATAATGTTCTATATCGGCGTACCCGGCATCCGTCTCGCGCCGCTTAAGCTCACGCACCCTTTCCGAGACCGGCAGGCCGGTGTTATCCCCGTGCCGTACATAGATCCTCAAAGAACCCCCGTGGGTCGGTATCTCCTCCACGTCGAATATGACAAGTCCGTGCGCCGCGAAGATCTTCTCGGCCGTTATAAAGGAAAAATATGAAAAGTGCTCATGATATATGGTGTCGAACTGGATATCTTCAATCAGCCGCATGAGATGCGGGAACTCCATCGTGATAACACCGCCCCGTTTCAGCAGCACCCCGACCCCCTCGACGAAATCGTTGATATCCGGGACGTGGGCCAGCACGTTGTTCCCCACCAGCAGGTCGGCGCGTCCGCGGTTCACGGCTATATCCTTCGCCGTATCTTTTCCCAGAAAGACCGTTTCCGTGGGTATACCCTTATCCCTGGCTGCGCGGGCGACATTCAACGCGGGTTCTATCCCGAGAACGGGGACCTTCTTCTCCTTGAAATATTGCAGGAGATACCCGTCATTGCTCGCTACTTCCATCACGAGCGAATTCTCATTTATACCGAAAAGCCCTGTCATCTTATCGGCATAGCGGCGGGCATGTTCCAGCCAGGTGTCCGAATATGAGGAGAAATAAGCATATTCGCTGAATATCTCTTCCGGTCTTTTGGACCCGGGGAGCTGTACGAGAAAACAGCCGTCGCACACATACACATCCAGCGGATAGACCGGTTCCTCCCGGTCCAGCTCCTCCCTGTCGAGAAAAGAATTCGAAAGAGGAGCCTTCCCGAGGCTGACGAAAAGGTGTTCCAGTTCCTTTCCGCAAAACCTGCAATTCGCCATTTCAGCTTCTCCGTTCAACGGTCTTTTCATATTTTTTGATCTGCCGCACAGTAAAAGGTAACATCTCTTTCCCTTCAAAATACGCTTTGTACCAGTCTACCGTATTCGCCAGGGCCGTTTCCAGGTCCCACCCGGGGGACCAGCCCAGCCCCTTTATGGCTTTGGAGCAATCCAGCCGCAGGTGCTGCGCCTCATAGGGATGGTCGCCCCTGTCGGCCTTCCAGGCGGCGCCCTGACCCCACATGGTCACCATCTTATCCATGAGCCACCTCACGGTCCTGGCCTCGCGATCGTCGGAACCGAAATTCCACCCCCCGCTGAAAGCCGCCCCGTACCGGTAAAGGTCCTTACCTAACAGAAGATACCCATAGACCGGCTCCAGCACATGCTGCCACGGACGCACCGCTTCCGGATAACGGATAATGACAGGTTTACCTTCGGCGAGCGCTTTCACACAATCCGGTATAAGCCTGTCCTTGCCCCAGTCGCCTCCGCCTATCGCGTTGCCCGACCTGACCGACGCCAGGGACACACCGTGTTCCGCAAAATCCCTGGGGTTGAAATAAGACCTCACGTACGCCGCCGTGACCAGTTCCGCGCATCCTTTGCTCGAACTGTAAGGATCATGCCCTCCCATGGGGTCGTTCTCCCTGAACGGGCGCGCCGCGTTATCGTTGTCATAACATTTATCGCTGGTCACGTTCACTATCGCGCGCACCGAAGGGGTCTTCCGGCAGGCTTCAAGCACGTTCACCGTACCCAGTACGTTAGTTTCATAAGTATAGGACGGGGCCTTATAGGAATACCTTACCAGCGACTGGGCCGCCATGTGGAATACCATCTCCGGCTCGTACCTGTTAAAGGTCTCTTCCAGCTTTACCGCGTCCCTCACGTCCCCGAAAACCGAGGCCATCCTGCCCTCCATCCCGGACACCTCGTAAAGGCTCGGCTTCGAAGGGGGTTCGAGCGCGAAACCCGCCACCTCCGCCCCGAGTTCACGCAGCCACATGGATAGCCACGATCCCTTGAAACCGGTATGACCGGTCACCAGTATTTTCTTATCCTTATAGAACCCGTCGAATATATCTGACATCTTACCCTACCAGACCTTCCAGTCCGCTTTTTTCTCTTTCCATAACCTGTTCAAATGATCCATATCGCGCAGAGTGTCCATGCAATACCAGAACCCCCTGTGCTTATAGACCATGAGCTCGCCGTCCTTCGCCAGGGTCTCGAGGGCTCCGACCTCAAGGTCACATTTATCGTCACTTGAAAGATAATCGAATATTCCCCTGTCAAAGACAAAGAACCCGCCGTTGATCATCCCTCTGCTCTCGCCCGATTTTTCACTGAAGATCTCGACCATATCCCCCTTCACCTTGAGGTCGCCGAAAAGCGAACCGAGGTTCACCCCCGTAACGGTGGCCAGCTTTCCGTGTTTTTCGTGAAACCGTAAAAGGGCGTTGATATCCACGTTGGCGACCCCGTCGCCGTAGGTCATCATAAACCTGTCGCCGTCGATGTACTTTTCCACGCGTTTAAGCCGCGCGCCTTTTAACGCCTCGTACCCGGTGTTGGCCAGTGTGACCTTCCAGTCCTTTTCCTCATTGTCGCTATGGATCTCTACCGCTTCCTGTCTCCCGAGCTCGACCGTAAAATCATTGTTAAGGGCCCCGTAATGATAAAAATATTCCTTTATCATCTCCCCTTTATATCCCAGGCAGAGGACGAAATCCTTGAAACCGTAATGCGCGTAAAGCTTCATGATATGCCACAGCACGGGCCTCGCCCCTATCTCGACCATTGGTTTGGGCTTGAACTCGGTCTCCTCACGCAGCCTCGTACCTAACCCCCCGCAAAGAATAACGACTTTCACGATAGAACCTCCTTGTAGAGCGGCCTCAGGCCTTTCTCTATGATATCTATCTCTTCTTTCGTTAATATTTCCTTATATCTTTCCTGTGATCCCGTGTATATCTCGCCGGGGCGTTCCTTGCCCCGGTCCTTGAACGAAGTATTGCCCTTCACGGGCCTGCCCATGAGGGTGGGAACGGTCAGGACATCCTCGAAGTCCAGGCCAAGGAATTCCGCGACACGTCTCATGCCTCTTTCCGTATTTCCCACAAGATCGTCATAATCCACCAAAAGCACCCTGCCCTTATACTTTTCTTTGAAGAAGATGTAGGACCGGTGCACCTTCTTCCAGCCGGAAAGCCGGTCCTCCGTGCAGATGAACCCGGAAGATTGCCACCTCTTATGCGACCCGAACCTTTGAAGCGGGTCCCTAACGGGTATGATGGCCTTATTTCTCCCGTCCCATGCGAGGATCGGCCTTACCAGAAAATCGGCATTGGCCGTGAAATACAGCTTCCACTCCGGTTCAGACGCCCTCATGTCCGCCTTGCCTGACGTCGCGTCAAGAACGCAATCGATATACCCGCGATACACCTGCGGCAGAGTGAACGCCCTTTTCCCCGCCAGCCGGTCGAGACCGGCCCGGAACTTCCCATAATCCATAAGATCGAAGTCTACCCTGTACTCTCCTGCCTCCTTATCGCATATCTTACGCCAGAAATCCTCTTTGTTCTGTTCCAGCAAGAAGTCCACCTTCTTCCCGGCACCCGCGAAGTTGAAACAAAGGAATAACTTTACCTGGTTAGCCAATGAACTGATATTGGTCCTTAACAAAAAATCTTCTTCCGTCATCGCTTTTATCCTTGAATGCCCGTCGACGAGGGAATGCAGAAAATGGTTTCCCACCCTGCTCATCCCTCCGAGAAAAACCATGGGCGGACCGCTCTGCTGCTCGCGCACCCCATTGCCTAACGACTGCATCCTGACAGCCAGGTACCTGTCTATTTTCATTCCCAGGTTCATGGACCTACCTTATTCAGCTCGTTACACACGTCATCGACTATATCGGGAATAACGGAATCCAGTTCCTTCTCCCCGGCCACCCATTTTTTACAGAAAGCCCTTATATCCTCAGACGCACCGATGCGGGCCGCACGAGACACCGCTTCTCTCTTTTTTCCGGTAAAACAGTCCAGCAGCTCTTCATATGTTTCTACGGTCGTGAAATTATCGCTGAAAATATTGACCAAATCGGCGGAGGAGGAGAAATCGTCAAAGATAACTATCTTGTCCTTTCCTTCCGGGAGGATATCCTGTAAAGCGCTGGTCGTCAGGGATATCACAAAGTCGACATGGTCCGCGTAGCATAAAAGCGGGTCGTCATCCAGTATGTAATAATCCCTGAAGTCCCTTTTTTTCATGATCTTGCGTATCTTTCTTTCGCCCCTGTACCTGGGATGCGGTTTTATCAGAAGCACCGCCCCCAGATCCTTGGCGAGCCGTACCACACCGTCGAGATTAGTGTATTTTGCCTCCTCCTCCCCTATATGCTCCAGATTAGGGCACAGATAAAGGAGCCGCAGTTTATCGCCGAGGTCCATGCGTTCCAGTTTCCTGTTTATCTCGGGAGAAAAAAGCGCTTTCATCTCTTTTTTCCAATTCCTGTCGAACCTGGGGTCCCCCAGTGTGAGGACTTCCGCTTCCGGTTTGGTGCGTTTCGCGGCGAACCTGCCGGCCTCGTAACGATTAGGTATGTAGAACCTGTCAAAGTCAAATTCCCTTTCCGAGGAATCATACTCAAGGATATGCCCGGTACCACCGTGACAGATGCACAAACTTCTTATGCCGGAAGCGTCCGAAACCTTCTTGATAAGGCAACTGCCGTACGGGTACTTCGCCTGGCGCACAAGACATATATTGTCAAAAAAGTTGATCTTTGGCTTCAGGAACCCTACAAGGCCCTTTATGAACCGTTCCGTCATCTTCGCCTGTACCAGCCTGAACCTCAGGCCCCTGCATTTATTGTAAAGGTATTCGTTCCTGACAACATTCTTAAAAGTCCAAACAGCGGCGCTGGAAAGCATGAAAAAGACGTTTTTCCCGAAAAATCTGGAATAATCCATGATCTCCAGGCCTTTCTTCTCGATCACTTTGCGCTGCACCGGCGCCAGCTCACCCTTCCAGTCGTAGCTCTGGTAAAAAAGGAGCGCTCTCACTCCCCTTTCCTTAAGATGCGCCATAAGGGGAAGGAACCTCTCTATATCATTGTGACCGTGCCCCCAGAAAACGATATCGTACCCCGCGGCGGCTTCCTTTCCTTTGTCGATGAGCCCTCTCACCTTATTCGTTACCACTTTCGCTATCAGGCGCACTATACCGGTCTGTTTGTTCACTATGAATAAAAGAGGCGCCGAGAAAATGAAAAGCGCGCATATCTTCACAAGTACGGCCGCATAGACATTGGCAACAGTTATGTATCTTTCACACAAAAGAATAGCCCCTGCCGTATAGGCCGCCGGGAAAATTATTTTAAGGAGAAATACGCCGATCTCCTTCCATCCCGAAAATTGCCTCATGGCATAGCTCTGTATAACGATAAAACAAAGGAACGACACCATGGATGTGGCGGTAGCCACGCCGTATATGCCATACCCCATCTTTATGAGGTAATAATTACCCGCTACATTGACCAGCATGGCCCCCGCGAAGATCGGCAGCATCTTCACCCTCTTCCCCGAGGTGTACAAGAAATGCGCCGCCTGCGGGTAACAGGACTGGAAGAACATGCCTGCCAGAAGTATCTGCGTGGCCAGTATGCCCGGCGTGAACTTCGGCAGGACCTTCGTCACCAGGACGGGAATGATGAAGAATACCGAACCCAGGACCAGCGGCAGCATATAAGCTATAACAAGCGACGGCACGACTATGAACTTCTTCACGTCATCGGCGTTCTCTCTTTTGCCGTACGACTCCACGAGCCACGGCCTTATCACAGTGCCGAAACTGGAGAGTTCTATAATATAACCCTTCGCCATAAGAGGTATGGAATAATATCCCACGAACGTGACTCCCAGCATCTTCGCTATCATTATCCTATCGAGGCTGTTCAGCATCCATCCGCCCATCCCCACTATCATTATGGGGAAACCGAACCTGAAAAGCTCTTTGATTTTCTTCCAGTCGAACTTCAAAGCCGCCTTGTAGCGGGCCAGGTAATGGATGAAAAGGGTGTTAAAGACCGTCACCAGGAGCACCATGGCATAAAGGCCGTAGACCTTGAAATTCCTCACAAGGAGCATCACAAACGCCAGGTTTATAACGGCGTCGAACACCAGGGCCCTGCTCATGACCGAAAAGTTCTTTTTTGCCCGGAGGACCAGCATGTAATAACCGCACACCCTGTCGAATATCAGGTAGGTCGCGAGCACGCACAGGCCCACCGTCACCGCCAGGGGGAACCTGTTCCTCAGGGCCACCGCCGCGACCAAGAGCGCCACGCTCGTTATGACCGAAACGGCCAGAGTGAACGTGAAAGCAACGTCCTTCGCTTCCTCTTCTTCTTCCCGGTTCTCCGCCCCGGCGTGGAAAGGTATCTTATAACTCGCGCCCATATTCACGGGGGCGACGGTATATGAAAAATACCCGAGAAATACCTTGAAGAGGCTCCATATACCGGCATAGAACGGCCCGAGGAAACGCCTTAGGAGTATGGCCGTGAAGAAACCTATCCCCTGCGAGATATACCTCGCGGATGTGTATTTGAACACGTCCTTTAATATTTTTTCCTTTATGGTCATCCTTTATCCACCCTGCGCTCTTTGATGAACACGAACAGCCTTGATATCCACACAAGGTTTATAAGAGCGGCGTAAACCGCCAGCACGTACCACACGGTCACGGACCTGAACACAAGATCTATTATCACCGACACCGTTATAACGTTCATTATTGCCGGGAAAGTACACGCCAGGTGTATTGCCGAGAATGCCCTGGCGGCGAAAGACCGTTCCGTCCCGTCGCCTTCCGGTGCTTTTTCTGTGCCGGAAGAAGCCCTGTGTTCCAATATCACTACTTTCTTAAGGTCCATGATCACGCTGAGGAGCACTATTCCCAGGGCCGCGGCCGCTCCCAGAAGGAGCAGCAGCCGGCTTCCCGTTGTCCTTAAAAGACCGAAGCCGATCCCGAAAAGCACCGCCGGATGCACTATATAATGCACCACCTCGTCATAATATACTCCCGTCAGGGAGCTCTCCTCGAAATACCTGGCCACCTCTCCGTCGACATGGTCGAGAATATACCAAAGCTGGAGTAGAAGCGCGCCTATAAAAAAGTTCAACCGCCCGCCCAGCGCGAAAAAAGCGGCCGAGGCGATCCCGCAAAGCAGGAATACCGTGGTCACTCCCATCGCATGCACGCCTGTCCGCACGAAAAATACCGTCATATAAATGGATATCCTCCTGGCGAAATTAAGCCCCCACCAGGTATCCTGGGCCTTTCGCGGGGACTGGCATTTCTCCCTGAGCATGATCATATTCATGCGGGTTTTTCTCCAACCAGTATCACGAATTTCATATCTATAAAACAGTCCCCGTCCTCGATGACCATGTTGTAGTCCCGTTTGCCCTTCTCGTCGAGGTCAAGGTGCATCCTGAATATCTCGTCCTTCGCATCAGTATGGAGTCCGGAATTGTCCAGCCAGTTCTTTATGCTGGACTTTTTCGACCAGTAGACCTTCTCCTGTACGTTCCTGAATCCCGAATTCTTCATTAGCATCGCAAGGTCCTCGTCCATGAACGTCAGGCGTTCCTCCTTGAGGCGGAACATATCCACATAGAACGGCTTCACATGGTCCGTCGGCGGCACACCCTCTGAAAATATCATCCTGCCGCCGGGCTTCAGGACCCTGTAACATTCGTCCATGGCCTTCTGCGTATCCTCGAGTATATGGTGGAACACCATGCGCGCCGTCACCTTCGAAAAGGTATTATCCTTGATCTTCAGGGACGTCGCGTCCATCCTGATGAACTCCTCGTTGTCGGTCCTGTGGTCGAAAGCGTGTAAAAGCATATCTCCCGAGATATCTACGCCTATCACCTTGTCCACATGCGGGGATATGGTGTGTGCGATGATCCCCGTGCCGGTTCCGATATCGAGCACGTGGTCATCAGGCCGGAACTCACCCGCGTCAAGAAAAGCGTGCAAATAGCCTCCTTTTATAGCCCATTCGAGCTGCTCGTAATTCTTCGCTCTCGTCTTCCAGAACTGTTCTCTTTGATCACGCATATATCCTCTCACGCCCTTTACTCTTTTCGACCGGCACACCCCGTTTTACCGTCTCTATTATCTCCCGGGCTACCCTTTCGGTGGCTTTACCGTCATTTCCGTAATTGAACATCTGTATATTTGCATAAGCCTTTTCCACGAGATCCTCCCGGACCGCGGGGTTCGTAAGAAGTTCCCCTAATATATCCCGCAATTCTTCATAAGACGACACGCGCGCCGAACAACCGTATTTCCAGAGAGGCACCGCGTCGGTAAATTCTCCTATGTCCAGGCTTATAACGGGAATCTTGCATATGACGGCCTCTATCAGGGCCGTGGTCGTATGGCCCACCACCACGTCAATGTCCTTTAAGACCTCTTGCATGGAACCCTTTTTGGAGATGGTAACGTTACGGCAATCCTCGAGCTCTCTCCGGAAAAGGTCTTTCCACCTGTTCATGGTATCCTGAGGCCGCACAATGAAATCCACGTCTTTCATTCCGCAAGCCACTTTCATGAAAACTTTTATCTGCTCAAAAAATACGCACAAAGAAGTATGGGATTTTGGCACTGTCCCCCTTACCCAGACATCCGTTAATGCCAGCATGACCTTTTTGCGCCCGGCGCGCTCTCCGGCGGTCCTCTCCCGGTAATAAACGTCGAATCTCGGCGACCCGGTAGCGACCACACGGTTCGCAGGCGCTCCCATATTGCGGAACCAGTCGCATGTCGCCTCCCCGTAAGCGAAAAATCTATCCGCCGTTATAGGTATAAAAGCATGACAGGCGAGCCCGTCCCCGTTACAGGCTTTCCCGTAAAAAGTGCTCCCGTGCTGAAGTACTATAGTCGGTATCCCGAGGCGTTTCGCGGCCAGCACGATCATTCTTTCATAGTATGTAGTATCGTTTTCAGTAACGACACAACCCGGCGATATCTCCTCGAGCGCCGATGATACCAGCGACAGGTCATAGCAGGCCGACCTGGCCAAAAATCCTTTGTATATCGCTTCCAGGTCTTCCCTGAAACACGGCAGCAGGTCCCTGCCCCTGAAATGGAACGCGCCCGAAGGGGCTCTATCCAGGGGGTCCAGTCCGGCGCGTGAATCCATGTTCATTATCTTTTTTGGTTTTATCCGGTCGAGGGGGACCACTCGCACGCCGGCGGAATATAATTCTTTAGCAAGAGACAGCCCTATGGTCTTCTGGAGATGTATAAGGTCATAGTCCCGAAAAGCGCCGGACACGAAAAGAGGCCGAAAATGATGCGCCCCTTCGAAAAACACTATGCCGGGTCTTTTCGTTCTTGCGGGGTCCAGCTTCGCGCGCAACTCCCCGATGATCTTGTTCATCCCGCCCGCCAGCGCTCTGACGGCTGACCGCCTGGTATCTCTTATCGATAAAAATCTTTGGGTGGAATCAAGGCCTATTATCTTCAGATCTATCCCTTTATATTCATCGCGGGATAAAAGAAATCTCAAGATACGATCAGTGGTTATACCTATAGTGCCGCATTCCGTGATGTCCCGGGGCTTGTCCTTGGGCCCTACAAGAATTACCCGGGACGCCTCGACACGGTTCAGGATATCCTCCAATGATACGTACATTTGTAAAAATGAAGAAAAAAGATTAATAACGGACCATTCCACCGTACTGCCCAGGGATAATCCTTCCACTTCCGTAAGATCGTTCCCGTCGCATTTGTACCACCGGCGCCCCCATTTTACCGCCGTGTCGTACACGCCTTCATAAGACCCTTCCCTTTCGAAATCATGATAGCTCACGCAATCCGGGAACACGTTGCGCAACATCATCAATACGGGCTCCCCCAAGGCTATGATCTTGCCCTTTTCCCCGGAAAGGATACGCCTCAGGTCCGCCAGGACATCATCCGTAGGCCTTATGTCATCTATCAATATCAAGCATTCATCGCTCATGCATATCCTTACTTAATGTCTGCAATATGTTTAAACTCTGTTTAAATCACTTACAGAGGATAGTCTGTCGCAAAGCAATTTAAGATCACATCGCTCAGAACATTTATAATCTCCGGGAAAACCGCCTGCAATATGCCATTTTCTTAATTGGTCAAACTTAGCATTATTCCAGATGTCTTCTAATGATTCGGTATTAGCATTACCCATGGATATTTCACAATTATAATCCTGGCTGCAGGGTGCTACAGAACCATCAACCATAACCGTTAAAGACATCCATGGAAACTCACAATACTGTTGTTCGTAGTGAGATCTGCATTCCGGTTCTTCATCTTCCTTGTGAAACCAC